>Ga0209161_10004920_pt1 | contig 10620 bp, 11 predicted proteins | sample GraSoiAngelo_155_FD_186169 | JGI IMG/M metagenome (GOLD analysis project Ga0209161, IMG submission 186169) | Grasslands soil microbial communities from the Angelo Coastal Reserve, California, USA - 14_1009_13_30cm (SPAdes) (version 2) | ecosystem: Environmental > Terrestrial > Soil > Grasslands...
CGCGTATCTCGATAAATCTTACAGGCAAATTTCTCCAAATGAACTTTGATCAGTGCGAAGCTAAAGATCTCAAAGTTCGCTGGAGTTCTGTCGATCTGATCCCGAACTAATTGGTGAAACTTGTCAGGCGAACCCGCCAGTTTCGCTCGCGTATTCGCGTCTTGCAGCAACGGGACGATGCCGAGTCGCTCGGTAATGTGGTCTCTGATTCGTCTCGGAATCCAATGCGTGAGCTCCTTGGCTTCTCCTGTAAATGGTGGCAGCAATTCGTACTTTAAGTGACCGACAGGCTTGAGCACGTGGTAACGCGACATTCGCGATCCGTACGCATCGTAATACTTCGCACCGATGTGCACGTCGTGGCGCAGGAAAGCTTTGAGAAATTCCACCCCGGAATCGTAGCTCTTTCGAATTTCAGAGTCTGAAAACCGTGTTTTGCCGGTTTCAGCATGAGCCTTTAGGAGCGCGAAAGTAATCACAGGCGCGATGACTTTCGTCTGCGAGTTCTTGAGCATCCGATCGATCTCGCTTCGACAAAAATCTTTGCTCTTCGGAATCGACTGCGGCACACAAGGTTTGTACGTTAGTCACCCGTGCTCCGCAATCAGAACTCAGTTAGCAGCAAACATCGTGACTAACTCGAGGCAGTCGCTTTTGCGTGGAGGATTTCACTATCGCCGATGGCGCAACCAGAAACGAAATCGTTAAAGAACCTCATCGAGCCAGATGTTTTCTTGAAGTGTTAGATCTGTAATCAAGAAGGCAAAAGTACACGATGACGGTAAGCGGGTGTGGGAAACCACCGAACTTCTAAGGCCGTAACCATGTTTGTCCTGGTTCGTGCAGTTACTTACGCTGCGCTTTTTATTGGCTTTGTGCTGGTTTATCTGCCCGCTCGATTTCTGTCGTGGTCGGGGATTGTTGCGCCCGCAACCACCGGAGCGCCGCAGGTCGCAGGGATGATCATGGTAACGATCGGAACGACGCTCGCGCTTTGGTGCGTGTTTACGTTTGTGTTCATCGGGAAAGGCACGCCCGCGCCGTTCGATCCCCCAAAAAAACTCGTGATCCGTGGGCCGTATCGTTTCGTGCGTAACCCGATGTATATCGGCGCGGAAATCACCTTGGCCGGCGCGGCACTCTTTTACCAGTCGCTATCGATCTTCATCTATACCTGCTTGTTCTTTCTCATAACTCATCTGTTCGTTGTGTTGTACGAGGAGCCGACTTTGCGACGAACTTTCGGCGCTGAATACGAAGCGTATTGCAGTCGGGTCAGGCGATGGCTACCAAGGCGAAGTAACTAACCACGAATGGACCCGCCTACGCCAAGGCTACGGCGCGGCAGGCACGAATAGACACGAATTTTCGGACGGAAGGCTAACCACGGATTACGCGGATGGCACGGATTTCGGGTGGGGAAATGCCGAATGCGAGCGGGCCTTCGCCTGTGTGCAACACCGGTTCCAGATCCTCCAAGGTTTGCAGGTCGGTCCGACGCCAGAACAATCCAATAGGAATTTCGTCGCTCCATTGAAGCGGCGCAACGGTTATACGGTGACGGTTGCGCAGGCTGGTTGCCGCCTGCTGCGGCCACCCGCGCAAAAGTCCCGTTAGAATCGATTTCTATTTTATGAAAGGCGGTCCACCAAGATGGAGAGGAAACCTATGCTGATAGAAATCGATGAAAGTGATTCGTTGGTGAACTCGATTCCATTGCCGGCGTGTCCCGGTTGCACAATGGTCAAGAATGAGTGGCCTGGAGAAGGATACACACACGAGGGCGAAACCTATTGTTGCCAGGGCTGTGCGGAAGGCACCGGTTGCATGTGCGTCGCCGTCGGGAAACCAGGCTTCTCACGCCAGGGACAGAAGCTCACGCGGGCAGAGCCGCGTCCCGGCGAGCAGCGCTCCGGTGCCCCGGCACCGCAGGGTGAACTGAATGGAGAACGAGATAGCCTGGGCACTGAAGAAGCCTTGGATCAAGGCGGCTAACACAGCCGGTTGAGAGTTGAGGGTTGAGCGCCAGCGGCCGGCACGGCCGCCACTACAGGAGTTCCTGGATCAGACGCTTAGCTTGGTCGGGGGAAATTCCGAGATTGCGAAAAGCCAGCGGACCTTCGCCGGTGTGCAGCACCGGCTCCAGATCTTCCAGGCTTTCCAAATCGGTCTGACGCCAGAACAATCCAATCGGAATTTCTTCGCCCCACTGGTAACCGCGTTCGATCGCCTTATGGAAGTCGGTCGGGTCGTGGCCTTGTTCCTCGAGTATTTTCACGCGCGGATTAAACCATTGGTAGGTATTGTCCTTGTTGTAGGTGACGCACGGACTGAAAACATCCACCAGCGCGAAGCCTTTGTGTTGAATGGCACCCTTGAACATTTCGACCATGTGCTTCTGCTTGCCGCTGAAGGCGCGCGCCACGTAAGTGGCACCGCCAACGATTGCCATCGGGATCGGATTAATCGGGTTTTCAACGCTTCCGTATGGCGTGCTCTTGGTTTTCATTCCCTTGACGCTAGTGGGCGAGCACTGGCCGGTGGTTAAACCGTAGATCTGGTTGTCCATCACGATGTAAGTGAGGTCAACGTTGCGCCGCATGGTGTGAACGAAATGGTTGCCGCCAATTCCGTAACCGTCACCGTCGCCACCAGCGCAAATCACTTTCAATTCGTGGTTGCCAAGTCTGACGCCGGTCGCAACCGCCAGTGCGCGGCCATGGAGCGTGTGCATTCCGTAAGTATTAACGTAACCCGGCAGATTCGATGAACAGCCTATGCCGCTGATGACGCAGGCCTGATGCGGTTGCAGCCCCAATTCGAACAGCGCCGTTTGAAGCGCGGCGAGCACGGAGAAATCGCCGCAGCCGGGACACCAATCAGGATGAATGCGGCCGCGGTAAGTCTCCTTCGTTAATTGGCCGGGCTCGGTCGTGGCGGGCGGTGCAGCGGGTGCGGTCATAGTTCGTTAGGCGTTAACTTCATGGACAGGAATGGAAAGGCGGGTCTCTCCGGCCAGTTGCGTTTTCACTGCTTCGACAATGTGGTGCGGCATGAACGGCTCGCCATCGTACTTGCGGATGTGACCGTGCGCGGCGAAGCCGGTTTCGCTTCGGAGATAACGGGCGAATTGGCCGCTCTGATTGTTCTCGACCAGGATCACGTTCTTACTGGGCCCGAGAATGGCGCCGATTTCCGCCGCGTGCAGCGGCACAATCCATTTGATCGCGAGCTGATTGGCCACGATGCCTTCTTCGACTGCGAGTTTTTCCACCGCTTCGCGGATTACGCCCGCGGTCGAGCCCCAACCCACCAGCGTGACATCAGCTTTCTCCGGACCAACGAGTTTCGGCGGCGTGATGTCCTTGATCGCGCCTTGCATTTTGCGGGCGCGTTTCTCCACCATCATCCGCCGTTTCTGCGGATTGGTGAATTCATCACTGATGAGCGTGCCGTCTTCGTCGTGTTCGTCGGTCGCGGCGGTAAAAATGTGACCGAGCACTCCCGGCACCGCGCGCGGAGAAATTCCGCTCGGCGTGTTCTTGTAACGCAGATACGCCTTGTCGTTGTAGCCGCTGGCGGGATTCGCGCCGTTTCCGTTGCCGTTAGACAGAATTAATTCGCCCCGGTCGATCTTCACTCTGAACTCCAGATCATCCGGATCGATGCTCGTGGTTCCTTCGGAAATCAGCAGATCGGACAAGACCAGACCGGGACATTGGTATCTGTCGCAGAGGTTGAACAACTCCGGTATCGTCTGAAATAAATCTAACTGACTCGTCGGCGCGACAACAATGCGCGGATAATCGCCCTGGCCGGCGCCCAGCACCTGCCAGAGATCGCCTTGTTCGGTCTTGGTTGGCACGCCTGTCGCCGGTCCGGCGCGTTGCACATCGATGCAAACAATCGGCGTTTCAACCATTCCCGCCATCCCGACGGCCTCGCTCATCAGTGCAAACCCGCCTCCGCTGGTTGCGCACATGGCACGGCAACCGGTGTGGGCTGCGCCAATGACCATGTTCATCACGCCAATCTCGTCTTCGACTTGGCGGACCATGATGCCGAGCTCGCGCGCGTGCGCCGCCATCCACATCAACACGCCGGTGGAAGGGCTCATCGGATACGCCGCGTAAAATTTCACGCCGGCGGCCGCTCCGCCCATGGCGATGGCTTGGTTACCGGTAATTATTCCGAGCGGCTTGGCTCCTCGCGGCGCCTTCCAGGAAAAGGCCGTAAAATTTTGGGCGGCATAATCGTAACCGGCGCGAGCGATGGCCAAATTTTCGGCGATCACTGCGTCGCCCTTCTTTTTAAATTGCCGCGCGATGACCGTCTCGAGCGGTTCCGATTCGATCCCGAGCAATTGGAGCGTCGCACCGAGGGCAGCAGTGTTGACCGCCAGTTTGTTGCCCTTGGTCAATTCCTTCATCGGCATGGCGCAAAGTTGGACGCCGTCGGCCGCCTTCCCGGGCATGACTTTATCTTTGTCGTAAATGGCGCACGCGCCGCTCTTCAACAGATGCAGGTGCCGATCCATTGTGTCTTGATTGAGCGGAATAAACACGTCGATCTTGTCGCCCATGTTGCGGACCGGCCCGTCGCCGGCGCGAATTGTCAGGAAAGTGTGGCCCCCGCGGATGATCGACTGGTAAGCGTTGTAGGCGTTGAGATCCAGCCCGCGCCGCGCAAAGATGAGCGCGAGAATGTTCCCAGTGGAAGCGATCCCCTGGCCGTTCTCACCGCCAATGCCGACTGCGAAATCAATTTTGTTCATTACGCCGGAGTCAGTTTTTGCTGTTCGCCGCGTAAATTTGCTGCGCCGGACGTTAATAAGCAAGTGAAAGCCAGAATGCCAGGTGCAGCAGTGACGAGTGACGAGCACAGCGAGGGCTTGCGCCCTGGATGAAAACCGCCGACGAAAATCAGATGAAGAAGATAAATCCTTTTTTATGGTTCGATTCCGAGGCGGAGGAGGCGGCGAAATTCTACGTCGGCATTTTCAAGAATTCGAGGATCGGGAAGATTGCCCGTTATCCAAAAGAAGCAGCGGAAAAAATTGGCCGGCCGCCAGGATCGGTCATAACGGTGGAGTTTACTCTCGACAGAGTCGACTTCGTGGCGCTCAACGGCGGCCCGCAGTTCAAGTTCACCGAAGCGATCTCGTTCTCGGTCAACTGCGGGACCCAGGATGAGATCGATTATTTCTGGGAGAAACTTTCCGCCGACGGCGGATCGACCGGGCGGTGCGGCTGGCTCAAAGACAAATTCGGACTCTCCTGGCAGATCAACCCGGTGTTTCTCGGCGATATGTTGTCCCATCGCGATGCCGGGAAGGCGAATCGCGTCATGAACGCGCTGATGGAAATGGACAAGATCGACATTGCCGCCTTGGAAAAGGCCGCAAGGATGGAGGATGAGGGATGAACAGTCGCGCTCGCAACTGCTCATCGGCTTGGCTCGCGTTGCGAAGTCTCCTCTGGACGATTTTGCTTCCAGGCGTTTTCGCTGGCTATGTGCCGTGGAGATTCTTCGGACTGGGCCGGACGCAGTTCGATTTGACCAGTCCGACGCAGTTGCTGGGCCTCGTATGCATCGGTATGGGTGTCGCGCTGCTTGCCGCATGCATCTTTGAGTTTGCCCGGAGCGGTCGGGGCACGCTCTCCCCGGTCGATGCACCGCGGCACTTGGTCGTTCGCGGCCTCTACCGGTACGTGCGAAATCCAATGTATCTCAGCGTGACAATGATCATTTTGGGCGAAGCGTTCATGGTGCATTCCGTGGCGCTTGCCGGTTATTGGGCGGTATGGTTCGTGTGCGCGAATCTCTTCGTCATCGTATACGAGGAGCCGACTTTGCGACGAACTTTCGGCGATGAATACGAAGCGTATTTCCGTCGCGTCAGGAGATGGATACCGAAGAGAAGTAAGAATTAAGAAGGCAGAAGGATGAAGATGAGCCGACTGCGCCGAAGAGAGGTAGGAATGGAGTGAATGGGATGAGCGACATAGAAGGTAAAGCCGCGAGGGTAGCGGCGAGCGAGTGTGGGCAACGAGTGAGTTTCAATTAAAAATTAAGAAGGATGAGGGAAGAATGATCCTTCGGCGCTACAGGTGGTTGAGCGTTGAGAGGCTTGCGGCCGACACGGCCGCCTCTACATCGAGGGGCCGCGGTCAACGACCACGGCTACAGTTTTCCTCTTTCCTGATTAGAGAACGCGGGGAAAATGGATGTTCAGCTTAATGCAAATGTAGAGGACCAGGATCGCACCGAGTGTGGAAAAAATGAGGCCGGCAGGATGAAATCGTCCGGTTATTGGGTGCGAAAACATGTGGGTAACGGCGCCGCCGATGATCGATCCGATGATGCCCAGCACGATTGTCCAGAAAATCGTCATGTGCACGTGCATCACCGATTTCGCGATGACGCCCGCGATCAACCCAACAAGAATGTACCAGATTAAGTGAATCATAATTTTTCCTCCGTCGTTTGCCTGCAGAAAGTTGCCGAGTATGGCCAGGCGTTTCACAATTGACCAGACTTTTCTCGAAAAAGAAAAAATTAGCCTCTGGTTCCAGCCGGCAAGGCGGTAGCTAAGGAAGAAGGATGAATTAGAACGTGTGGGGAAGCAAAAAAGTGTAGCGGAGCTTTTTTGTGTTAAAGAAATTATATGGAGATCACTGGTGGATGCGTTTGCGGCGGGACACGATACGTGTTGAAGAGTCCGCCTTTCTCGCTGGGCGATTGTCATTGCATCGATTGCCGGCGAAGCGCCGGTGCACCCCATGTGAACTGGGGATCCGTGCCCCGCGAAGATCTGGTCGTAACAAAGGGTGAGCCGCGCAAAATCGCGCATGCGAATCGGATTCGTTCGTTTGCCGCATGTTGCGGCACGCATTTGTTTTTCGAAGATGCCAAAGATTCGGAGACGATCGATGTCACGATTGCGTCGCTCGATGATCCGGCACCATTTGCGCCGCAGAAAACGATCTGGCTCGAAGATAAATTGCCCTGGGTTAAGCTCGACGAGTCGCTTCCGTCATTCCCGAAAAGCTCCAAGACTGCGTAACCAAAGCGAAGGTTGATGGTTGAGAGTTGATCCGCCTTCGTTGGACTACGGCGCGGCAGATGGTCGGCTCGCCGCACGCGAATCGGCTTCCTTGTGGCCGAAGGCCAACAAATCCATGACCAATTTACTTTTGTCATGGCCGGTGTGCGCCGTGAGCGGCCAGGCAAAGACCCCAAGAATCGCCGAGCGTTCCACGCTCACTACAGCGTTGCTGTACACGATCGCGCTGCCTGAAATGGAGCTTTGATCTAGTGGGTAGCTAAGAAGGTCGTTCGGATCGCTGAAGGCAACGAGATGCAAAGCGAGCGGAGCTTGTTGCCGTTGTAGTCGAGCTCCCGGTTTGTGGCGACGCCGAATTTCGGCCAGAGCTTTGACAGCCGTATTAGACTCGCGCCGAATCGGGAGCGGGTTGCTAACTTCGCTCAATTCCAGTAGCGGCAATTGGTTTGCGAGCATGAAAACATAGTTGGTATGACCGATCAAATCTTGCACTACATCGGCGGAATAGTCCTTTTCGCCCATGATCCGTTCGCCCCGGCTCATTTTCAGGAGAGTGTCGTAGCACATGTAACTGCCGAGACTTTGGGTGACGATCGCGAGCTCATCCTGCGGTTGGTAATCATGCAAGATCGCTTCGATCGCGCGCATGATCGGGAATTGCATGTGGTTACGATAACGGCCGATGTAGAGAACAGGATCGGCCAAGGCGTCGTCGATCAATTGCGCTTTCAATTGCCGGTTCACCAAAACACGGCTGGAGGCGTAAGTGGCGTCGGAGGCGAATTGCCTCGCCTTGAGAGCGTCTGTCGTGGCTGACCAAGTTAACTCGTAGGTCCGCACCTTCTTGCCGTCAGCGCCGGAATAGTCGGCAATATTTACCTCGCCGTAGAGATGATTCTCTTTCCCAATGGTTATGCTGCGCGAAGATCCGGTACTGCTCAGGTTCAACCGGCTGGCGATTCCCTGCATCAGTGGCTGGGAATAACCTGGCGGGTGATGACCCATTCCGTGAATGAAAAGAATCCGCAGCGTGCCGCCCGCGGAATTTGCGCGCGAAGCGGCAGCATTAAGACCCTCGAAATCGTTTTGGAAGCTTCGGACGGAAAGCAGGGTGCAGTCAGTAAGCACGAAAATAGCAGTAAGACACAAAAGGAAGCGATTGATTCTCCCTGCACCAAGAGTCTTGGCCGTTGCCATGAGGTTAAGTCCTCGTCATGGAGTCGGGTTTGCCGCCGGACCCGGATGTTGCACTACCGGCTTTGTTTCCAGCAAGGATTTTCTTTTAGCGCTTGCGCGCGAGGCGAGGCTGAGAGTTGAGTATGATTGTTGAGAGAACCAAGGCGTGCGACTCTTCGATCGGCGATCCTCCTTCGTCAGGTTTACAGCGGGATGAAAGGTTACGGCGTGATAAACAGACCGCCGCTACAGCAATAACGGAATAAATTCTAACACTTGAGCACAGAATTTAAAACGTCCTTTGACCTTCAACCACATCTAAAAGGCGAACTGATCGAGCTTCGCCCGCTTATGCCTGAAGATTGGGACGATCTTTTTGCCGTCGCGTCCGATCCACTCATCTGGGAACAGCATCCGGAGAGTGATCGCTACAAAGAAGATGTATTTAAAATCTTCTTCAGAGAAGCACTGGAATCCGGTGGGGCTTTTGTCATCATTGATAAAAAGAGTCAACAAATCATTGGATCCACCCGGTTCTATGGTTACGACCCGGAAAAATCTGAGATTGAAATTGGATGGACGTTTCTGGCGCGAAAATATTGGGGCGGGCGATACAACCGGGAGATGAAACGACTAATGCTGACGCATGCGTTCAAGTTTGTTGAAAGGGTCGTGTTCTTTGTCGGAGCAAAGAACTTCCGCTCACAAAAGGCCATGGAAAAACTCGGCGCAATCAGAAACGGAATGGTGAAAAGGACGTATGGAAACCATCCGTCCGCTCTCAATGTGAAGTATGTAATCAAAAAGCCACATGGTATGTGAGGACCAGGGCATGACGGAACAGGATCAATGGGAGCAAGTTATAGTTATGTGAGAAAGTTCGCGATCGCGAGGGCGCGATCGCCAGCACGCGAGGCGCGTGCGCTCCCCAGAGTACTTGAGTTCGGGTTCATTCGTGTTGATGCGTGGTTAACTGCTGCAAAAATCTTGCAGATTTTGATTGACGAATCGGGCAATTTTCTTATGTTATGTGTCCCGCGACAAGCGGACCGGCTCCATGCGTGGAGCTGGCGTTCTTCCGGGCTCAGGGTCGAGCCGATCTTGGTCAGATTATTGACGAAGGCCGGGTTTTGCCTTGTACCAGAAAGAGAAACGATCTTTGACAGTTTGGTTTCGGGTTTCAAACAGCACAGACGACGTGGAAATCCGGAATGCGCAAAGTCAGCAAACATTGAATTGTGCGTTATCTGTCGATCTTCTTTGAAATAAAGATTTAGATCGGACAACTGCAGAGCTTGGGAGAGACCGCCCACATGGCGGTTGCTACAGGCTTAGGCAATGAAAGTCAGATCACAAGCTTTCGGTTTCCCTCACGGGTACCGAGTCGTTTTTAACGGAGAGTTTGATTCTGGCTCAGAACGAACGCTGGCGGCGTGGATAAGACATGCAAGTCGAGCGAGATTTTTTCCTGTAGCAATACAGGGAAAAGTCTAGCGGCGAACGGGTGCTTAACACGTGGGCAATCTGCCGAGAAGTGGGGGATAGCTCGCCGAAAGGCGAATTAATACCGCATGTGATCAGAGTGGACATCCATTCAAAATCAAAGTCGCCTAGCTATTTCAATTAATTCGAGAATTCCTGCGTGATTGGAATCGCGAGGACGTTCGAAATTCCAACTGATAACCGAGTTGGTTGAAGTAGCTGGGTGACGCTTCTTGAGGAGCCCGCGGCCTATCAGCTTGTTGGTGAGGTAACGGCTCACCAAGGCGATGACGGGTAGCTGGTCTGAGAGGACGACCAGCCACACTGGGACTGAGACACGGCCCAGACACCTACGGGTGGCAGCAGTCGAGAATTTTTCTCAATGGGGGAAACCCTGAAGGAGCGACGCCGCGTGGAGGATGAAGGTCTTCGGGTTGTAAACTCCTGTCATTTGGGAACAAGGCGTACGTGTTAACTGCACGTGCGTTGATAGTACCAGAAGAGGAAGAGACGGCTAACTCTGTGCCAGCAGCCGCGGTAATACAGAGGTCTCAAGCGTTGTTCGGATTCATTGGGCGTAAAGGGTGCGTAGGCGGCGCGGTAAGTCGGGTGTGAAATCTCGGAGCTTAACTCCGAAACTGCATTCGATACTGCCGTGCTTGAGGACTGGAGAGGAGACTGGAATTTACGGTGTAGCGGTGAAATGCGTAGATATCGTAAGGAAGACCAGTGGCGAAGGCGGGTCTCTGGACAGTTCCTGACGCTGAGGCACGAAGGCCAGGGGAGCAAACGGGATTAGATACCCCGGTAGTCCTGGCAGTAAACGGTGCACGTTTGGTGTGGGAGGATTCGACCCCTTCTGCGCCGGAGCTAACGCGTTAAACGTGCCGCCTGGG
>Ga0209161_10004921_pt1 | contig 10618 bp, 8 predicted proteins | sample GraSoiAngelo_155_FD_186169 | JGI IMG/M metagenome (GOLD analysis project Ga0209161, IMG submission 186169) | Grasslands soil microbial communities from the Angelo Coastal Reserve, California, USA - 14_1009_13_30cm (SPAdes) (version 2) | ecosystem: Environmental > Terrestrial > Soil > Grasslands ...
CTGCTCGCGGCGCCCACGTGGAAGATGAAGACGCTCGGCATGCAGTGCCTGTTCGAGGGCATGGCGGTCGGCATCTTCGACATGATCCAGAAGGGCTCGACCGACCCGCTCCTCTCCGACGTCATCCGGCGCGTGAAGCAGGACGAGGCGCGCCACGCGGCGTTCGGCATCCTCACCATGCGCCGGACGGTCCGCGAGGCGACGCCGGAGGAGCTGGTGGAGATGGAGGACTTCTCGTTCAGCCTCCTCGAGGCGCTCAACGCGAACCAGCAGCTCGACATGCTGCGCGAGCTCTGTCCGAAGTACGGGCTCGATCCCGACAACGTCGTCGCGATGCTGCTCGCGCAGCCCGAATGGGCGAAGTTCAACAGCGACGTCTTCATGCACACGGTGGTGCCGAACCTCGCCCGCCTCGGCCTCATCACCGAGCGCACCGAAGCCGGCTACCGGGCGTGCGGCATCCTGTGGGGCGACCGGTTCGGGTTCGGCACCGACGCGGACGTCCAGTCGAGCCTCGCGGGCAGCTGAGGCGCGGCGGCCCTACTTCTTCACCTTGCGGTGGAAGGACCGCTCGGTCTTTCCGCTCGCCGCCTCGGCGCGCTGGGCGGCCGCCTCGGCACGGCTCGCGGCCGTCTCGGCCCGCCGCGCCGCGTCCTCGGCCCGGGCGACCGCGGCATCTTCCTTCCCCTGGGACATCTTGGCGCAACCGGCGGAGAGCGTACCGACCAGCATCAGGCTCGCTGCGAGGCAACCGACCGATCCTAGGCGCATCCCATTACCCTCCTTCCGGCGCCCCAGCACGGGCGCCCCACGCGCGACTTTCTTGGCACAGCCCCGCCGCGCTTGGCAATCCAGCCAGCTGTCTCCTACGAGGTGCGGGCGGGCACCCCTGCCGGCGAGACGCGGAACGGCACGCCCGCCGAGCTCCGGAGCGCGGCCTTCACGAGGTCGCTGTCCACGCCGCCGCCGAGCCCCTGTCGCGTGAGCGCCGCGAGCGCCCGGCGGTAGGACGGGCCTCCGTAGCGGTAGACGTCGCGGTGCACCTCCACGTACACCGCGCCCTGGCGGCGTCCGACCTTGACGGGCTGGTACGTGAAGTCGACGCGCGTGCCGACGGGTGCGAGCGGAAAGAGCCGCTGGATATCCTCCGGGTAGAGCCGCACGCAGCCGTGCGTCACCTGCATGCCGATCCCCCAGGGCACGTCCGTGCCGTGGATGCTGAAGGGCGGCAGCGACAGCTCCATGCGGTACTTGCCGAGCGGATTGTCGGGGTCGCCGCCCGCGATCGAGCGGCGATCGTCGCCGTACTCGCGGATGTGCTCCTGGCGGATCGACTCCGGGATCACCCATTGCGGGTTGACCGTCTTGCCGCGGATGTGGAACTTGCCGCGCGGCGTCCGCCACCCCTCGCGGCCGATGCCGATCGGGTACGTCTCGACGAGCAGCGTCCGCGGCTCGCCAGGCGGGTGGCGGTAGAAGTAGAGCCGCATCTCGGGCACGTTCACGACGATGCCCTCGTAGGTGCAGCAGGGCAGGATCCACGCGGTCGGCAGCACGACGCGCGCGCCAACGGGCGGGAGGATCGGGTCGATCCCGGGATTCGCCTCGACCAGCTCGCCGTAGCCGAGGTCGTAGTACCGCGCGACCTCGAAGAAGGTCTCCCCCGCCCGGATGCGGTATGTGCCGAGCCGGCCGATGACCGTGTCGTCGGGCGCGGCCGGGATGCGGTAGGTCGCGATCGGCTTGCGCGCGAACGCGCCCTCGTTGAACGCGGGCGGTCCGGTCAGCGAGCGGACCCACCGGGTGCCGGCGCAACCGGAGAGCAGCATGACGACCACCAGGCCCGCCGCGCCCCGCACCCCCATCACCCTCGCGCCTTCCGGCCGCCGCATCCCCTTCGCCTCTATGATCGCGGGCGCCGCGCTGTCAAACGCCTCGGCTCACATGCCCTGCACGCGTTCGGGCCGCACCTTGTACAGGATGCGGACCTCGCCCGGCTGGCGGAAGGGGTAGCGGTCCTGGCCGAGGTACTTCTTCGCGAGCGCGTCGATGTGGGCATCGGCTCCCTGCTCCGTCGCCTCGACGACGCGGCCGCGGATCTGGACGTAGCGATAGGGGTTGTCCGGATCCTGGATCGCGAGCGCGACGCGGGGGTTGCGGGCGAGGTTTCTCACCTTGACGCGACCCTTGGCCGTGTTGAAACGGATCGAGGTCCCGTCGTAGTCGACCCACACCGGCGTCACCTGGGGCGCGCCGTCGGGTCCGACGGTGGCGAGGTGCGCGAAGGCCTTCTTCTCGAAGAGATCCCTGTAGGCGTCGAGGGTGGCCGCCATCGGTGCGCCTCCTTTGGAATCGCCCCTTACCAGCGCGCAGGCATGGTGGAAACCACGTCTTCGGGCGAGGAGAGATCTGGTACGCTCGCCGCCGTGGCGCGGGGCGACGAGCCGGTGGTCATCCCGATCGAGGACGCCCTCGACCTCCATCCCTTCCGGCCCGACGAGATCGCGGCCGTCGTCGAGTCCTACCTCGAGGCGGCCCGCGACGCCGGATTCCGCGAGGTCCGGCTGATCCACGGCAAGGGGCAGGGCATCCAGCGTGCCCGGGTCCATCGCGTCCTCTCGACGAGCCCGCACGTCGAGCGGTTCGGCGACGCGCCACCGGAGCGCGGCGGCTGGGGCGCGTCGGTCGTGCGGCTCAGGCCGTTGGGTTGAGGGGGCGGTCGCCCGGCGCTCCACTGCGGACGCGGCGGTCAGAGGGCCGGCGGAGCGGCGAGGGCGATGCCCGTGTCGGGCTTGCGCGCGAAGGCGGGGGTGCAGTGCGGCGCCGCCTGCCGGCGGGTGCCCTGAGCCGAGCGCGTCTCGTGGGCGGCGCGGGCCGGCGAGCTCGGGGGCGGCGGCGCCGCGGCGACGCGCACCTGCGCCGCCGACGGCTGCGGCGCGCACGCCTGCACGTGCTCGGCGAGACGCACCACGGCAAGAAAGCGCGGTACGTAGTCCTGGCTCTTCCGCGGCAAGCGCCCGCTCGCCGCGAGCTCCCAGAACGACGCGTGCGGCTGCCGCGCGAGCGCCCGGTTGATGCGGCCTTCGCCCGCGTTGTAGGCGGCGAGCGCCAGCGGCCAGTCGCGGAAGCGGGCGTGGAGGAAGCGCAGGTAGCGGACGGCTGCACGCGTCGAACGCGCGGGGTCGGTTCTGTCGTCGCGCTGCGAGTTGACGACGAGGCCGAAGCGCCTCGCGGTGGCCGGACGCAGCTGCCAGAGCCCGAGCTCGCCGTGCCGGCCGCGCGCGCGCGCCTCGAAGCCGCTCTCGACCGCGGGGAGCAGGGCCAGTCCCGCGGGCAGGCCCGCGTCCACGACCAGCTGGCGGAGCTGTGGCAGGTAGGGGGCGCCCCGCGCCATGGTCTCCCGCGTGTCGTCCGCGAGCTCGCGCCGTGTCCGCATCCGTCGCTCCCAGGCACTCACCAACGGGTGATCGACGCAGGCGAGCGCCGGCTGCTCGGCGGGCCTCGAGCGGCGGGCAACATCCATCGACGGGCGCGGGCGTGGGTCGGGCGCCACCCGCGGATCGACGGGGCGACGGATCGAGCCGCAGGCGGCGAGCACGAGCCCGAGCAGGGCCGGAATCGAGCGCATGTGCCAATCAGCAAGCCTCCTGCCGCGTCACCCCGCGCGTGCCGTGCGACCTGCCGATCACGACGGCGCGTCGGGCCTTCAACGGCCCGCGTCCGGCACCTCCTCAAGCGATCTCCGGTCGGCTCCGCATGGCGCCGCGCGTGCGGCTCGCGGTGGTCGGCGCCGAAAGGCAGACGCCAGCGGCCAGAACTGAACGCTCGTCGCCGCAAAACCACGCCGCGTTTTGCCCGCAGCGCGCGCTCGGTGATGCGAGCTCTGGACGCCTCACGCTGGCGCGCGATTTGCTGCCCACCGCCCGCTCATGCAAAAGGGCGCCGCACGACCGGGACTGCTTCTTGCCGCCTCGCTGACGATCCTGCTGTCGGCGCGCTCCGCGCCGGCGCTCGTTCTCTGCCGGCGGGCGTGCGCCGCGTCGATCGCCGACTGCATCGCCACCCAGGGCTTCCGGACGGAATGCGGACGCCAGACGGTGATGCGCTGCAGGCTCGAAGGCCCCGGCGTGTGCGCAGCGGGGACGGCCGTGGTGACGGTGCTCTGGCCTCCGACGTCTCTCGCCGCTGCCGCGGTCTCGACTGACACCATCCATTTGACCTGGGCCGACAGCGGCCTCGATGCCGGCTACTCGGTCGAGCGGAGCGCCGACGGCGCGACCTTCGCGGCGGTCGGGACCACGCTGCGGAACGTGACGGCGTACAGTAACCGCGGTCTGGCAAGCGCGACCACCTATTACTACCGGGTTCGATCGCTGGGGCCGAGGGGCACCGCCTCCGCCTACTCGAGCGTGGTGAGCGCGATGACGCTCGGTGGCGATGTCAACGCGCCCTCGACGCCGACCGACCTCACGGCGTCCGGCGCGCGCTGCGGGCAGGTCGATCTCGCCTGGGCCGCGTCGACCGATACCGGTTCGGGAGTGATGGCCTACAACATCTACCGGGACGGCTCTCTTCTCGCTCGGGTGATGGCGCCTGCCACGGTGACCTCCGACGCGAACGTCGGCGCCTTCACGCTGTACAGCTACGCCGTCTCGGCCGTCGACCACGCCGGCAACGAGTCGCCGCCGAGCGGGGGGGCGAGCGTCAGGACAGCACTCTGCCGCGCGGTGACCACGTCGACGACCAGCACCACCACGACGACCACCACGACCATCAGACCCACGTCGACGACCTCCACGACGCTGCCATCCGACACCGCCGCTCCTTCCGTGCCGACGGGGCTTTCGGCCTCGGCCGCGAGCTGCAGCCAGGTCAACCTCGCCTGGAGCGCCGCGACGGACACGGGCGGCTCCGGTCTCAAGGGCTACAACGTCTACCGCGGCACTTCCTTCGTGAAGCTGGTGCCCGTGCCGGCCATCGCTACCGCCGACGCCGCCCTGGCCGCGTCGACCGTCTACTCCTACACGGTCTCGGCCGTGGACAACGCCGGCAACGAGTCGGGGAGGAGCAACACGGCGACCACCAACACGCCCGCATGCCCCGACACCACGCCCCCCTCGGTCCCGACGGGCCTCTCCGTCTCGGCCACGAGCTGCAGCCAGATCGACGTCAGCTGGGCCGCATCGACCGACACGGGCGGCTCGGGCCTCAAGGGCTACAACCTCTACCGCAACGGCGCCTTCGTGACGCAGGTCCCGGTGCCTGCCACCTCGACCGCCGACCAGGGCCGGAGCCCCTCCACGGGCTACTCCTACGCCGTCGCCGCCGTGGACAACGCCGGCAACCAGTCGGCGCCCAGCGCCGCGGTCACGGCCACCACGCCGGCCTGCGCGTTGAACCCGGTGCTCGAAGGCTTCGTGCCGGCCGTCGGGACGGCGCGCGACGTCGTCGTGGACGCGGCGAGAGGCCTCGCCTACGTGGCGTCATCGGAGTTCGGGCTCGCGGTCGTGAGCGTCGCGAACCCGGGCGCGCCGGTCGTGCTCGGGGCCGCGAACCCGCCGTTCTACGGTGACCACGTGGCGGTCAGCGGGTCCCTCGCCATCGTCACGGGGAACAGCCTCGGCCTCAGGGTGGTCGACGTGAGCGTGCCGTCGGCGCCGAGGCCCCTCGCGTCGTTGAACGGCACGATGCGCGCGGCGGCCATCGCAGGGCAGCTCGCCTACGTCCTCAACGTCGTGCCGGGCAACCCCTCCCACACCGACCTCATCGTCATCGACGTCCACGTGCCGGCGGCCCCGGCCATCGTCGGCCGGGTCACCCTCGGCATCGACGGTGCGGCGCTGCGGGTGGACGGCGCGCTCGCCTACGTGGCCGCCGGCAGCGCCGGCCTCGAGGTCGTCGACGTGAGCAACCCCTTCGCTCCCACCCTCATCGGAGCCGTCGACACTCCGGGGACGGCGACCGGCGTTGCCGTCGCCAATGGCCGCGCCTACGTGGCGGACGACACCGCGCTCGAGGTCGTCGATGTCACCAGCCCGAGGAGCCCGGTCATCGTCGGCTCGCTGGCGACCCGGGCCCGAGCGGTGACCGTGGTGGGCACGCGACTCTACGTGCTCGACGGCGGCCTGCAGCTCAAGGTCGTCGACGTCACCAATCCCGCCGCGCCGGCCCCGCTGAGCGCCGTGAGCGGCCTCGGAGCCCAGAGCCTCGACGCGGCCGGCAGCCTCGTCTTCCTCGCGAGCCCGCAGGTCGACGTCACGACCAAGACGGCGGGCCTCTACGCGGTCGATGCCTCGATTCCGACCGCCCCGCGGGTGGTCGGCAACAGCTGGGGCGGCTTCGACAGCTGGGGGGTGGCCGTCGCGGGTCCGCTGGCCGTGGCCGCGGGGAACTCCTTCGGCATGAGGGTGGTGGACGTGAGCGTCCCGGCGGCGCCGAGAACGGTGGCTGCCCTCGGCGGCACGATCCGTGGCGTGGCGATCGCGGGGCAGTTCGCCTACGCGCTCAACCTCGTGCCGGGCAATCCCGCCCACACCGATCTCCTCGTGGTCGACCTGCGAGCTCCCGCCTCCCCCGCGGTCGTCGGCCGCACGACGCTCGCCGGGGGCTCGGACGTGAAGGTGGCCGGCTCGCTCGTCTACGTGGCCGCCGGCGGCGCCGGGCTCCAGATCGTCGACGTCGGCAGTCCCCTCGCGCCCGCGATCGTCGGCACCGTCGACACGCCGGGGACGGCCACGGCGGTCGCGGTGGCGAACGGCCATGCCTACGTGGCGGACGATACGGCGCTCGAGGTGGTGGATGTCGCCAACCCGGCGAGGCCGGTGATCGTCGGGTCGCTGGCGACGAGGTCGACGGCGGTGGCGGTAGCGGCCGGGCGCGCCTACGTGCTCGACGGCGGCTTGCAGCTGAAGATCGTCGACGTGAGCGCCCCGGCGGCGCCCGCGCTGCTGAGCGCGACCAGAGGCTTCGGGGCTCAGGGGATCGACGTGGCGGGCACGCTCGCCGTCCTCGCCACGCCTGCGGCCAACCACGACCCGACGGCCGGACTCTACGTCGTCGACGTCTCGAACGCCACGGCGCCGCGACTCGTGAGGCAGGTCATGGTGCCCGGCACCGTCCGCACCGTGGCCGCCGCCGGTGACGTCGTCTACGTCGGCGACGGCGCGGCCGTGGTCGACGTCGTGGCGCTCGTGCCCTAGCGCGCCCTCACGCCGCCGGCGGACACGACTGGGCGCACGTCCGGAAGTTCCACCGGCAGTGGTTCAGGCCGGCCCACGCGTTCTCTCGCGCCTGGTCGCGGCACTCGAAGGCGGCGGCCTGCGCGTTCTCGATGCACCGGGCGCGCTCCGGCGTGCCGTCGCCGTAGAGATCCTGGCAGTTCTGGATGTCGCTGTCACGGGAGGCGTTGCAGGCCGCGATGTCCCGGGCGAGCTGATCGAGCACCGGCCGAGCGCAGCCGTCGCGGTCGGCCCGGCATTGCTCGACGCAGGCGTGGTCGCGATTGAGACAGGCGTCCGTGGCGACCTCGGCGTTCTCCCGGCAGCTCCCCTTGCAGTCGATGCGCGTCGTGACGGCAGCCAGCTTGCACTGCTTGACGCCATCGGGGTTCGGCGGGACGTTGGGGCCGCAGGCCAGCGCGCAGAGCTTGAAGCCCTTGCGACACTCAGAGAGAGCCGGTTTCGCCTGGGCGATCGCGTCCAGCCGACACTGGAAGGCCACGAGCTGGGCCTGGTCGATGCACTGATCGAGCTCCGGAGAGCCGGCGGGATGCGCGTTGCGGCAGCGCTGCTTGGCGGCGGTCAGCGTGTCATTGCAGCTGGCTATGGCCGCGTCGACCCCGGTCGCCGCGCGGCAGTCGTCGCGGTCGGCCCGGCAGGCCTCGACGCACACGTGATCCCGATCGAGGCAGGCGTCCTTCGCGGCGTGGAAGTCCTCCGTGCAGCCGTCCTTGCATTCCTTGTATCCCTGCTTCGCCTCGTCGAGACAGGAATCTCCGGCGCGCGCCGCGGGAACCCCGAGCACCGCAGCGAGCGCCGCCATCGACGCCAGCGACCTGATCGAGAGCACGGCCTTCACTGGGGTTCTCCGTGGGCTCGACCTCGCGTTCGTCACGGACACGTCGTCTCCGTGCACGTCTCGGGCCCACCGCACTTGAGCCCGGAGGTGCACTGCGCCTCGCCAGGCCCGACCACCGTGCAGAGGTTCTGATTCGCGTCATTGCACTTCTTCGAGCTGCTGGCGGGGCACTTGTCTTCCGCCTTGCAAATGCTCTTGGGCAAGTCCCGGTTGTCGCAGTTGCCGGGCGCAGGATTGCAGGACGCGCCCGGCGCCGGCGTGCCGCCGGTATTGTTGAAGCAGTCGAGCGCTTCGATGCACTGGCTGAGACTGGTCTGCGTGGCGCCGGGATTCTGGCACACCCCGTCGCAGAAGCTGAATGTGCTCGCGATCCCGGACGCCGAGCAATTCGACGGGCCGCCGTTGACGACGCAGTTCAGCGCCGCCGCCATGAGCTGGCGGGCCAGCTGGAGCTGACTCTCACCGTCGATGTTGACGCAGAGCGCCTCCTCCGCGGAGTTGGCGTTATCCAGGTTGGTGTTCTGGATCTTCTCCCCGCAGATGATGATGCAGCCGCCGGCGGCGTCGATGACGCGCTGAGTGAGGTTCGGGGCGCCCTTCTCGCGGCCCGCATGCGTCGCCCAGAATCCCGGGGTCCGACAGACGAAAGGCCCATTCGTCGGGGTGGTGGTAGAGGTGGTGGTGGTCGTGGTCACCGTGGTCGAAGTGGTGGCGGCGGTAGAGGTGGTGGTCGTCGCCACCGTGGTAGAGGTGGTGGTGGTCGCTACCGTGGTGGTGGTCGCTACCGTGGTGGTGGTGGTCGCCACCGTGGTCGTGGTGGTGGTGGTCGTCGTCGTGGTCGTGGTGGTCGTCGTCGTGGTGGTGACGCACACCATGTGGCGCTGGTCGCACGTTCCGTTGCCGTCGCATCCTGCCGTCGTGCAGGCATCGCCGTCGTTGTCCGTGCAGGGCGTGCTGTCCTGTTTCGGCGGGTTCGTGCACGTCCCATCCTGCTGGTTGCACACGTTTTCGGTACACTCGTTGTTGTCGTCGCAGGTCGGGCAGAGCGGGAGCGAGGCCGACTGCTGGCCCGAGGAGGTGAGCCCGTTGTCGCAGCTGGCGTCGCTCTGGGACGCCAGGTAGCCCGTCACCTCCTCGATCTGGTCGGGCGTGCTGTCGACGCTCTGGGAGAGGACCTTGACGTCAAACTCGAGCGCGCAGAACCCTGGCGGGATGCTCTGGCCCGCGGGAATCATCACGGGGGTGCTCGGCGTGAACACGACCTCGTTCGGCGAGCTGCTCACCGCATGGCCGCTCGACCAGGTCACCCCGGCGCACGTCGTCGTGATCGTCGGGTCGCCCTCGTACTCGACGATGGCTCCTTCGTCGGTGCAGGGAATTCCCAGCGTGAAGTTGGAGTTGCAGTCGAGGTCGAACCGCAGCCGGTTGACGGTGAGCTTGGTGCCGCCCTGGATGCTCCCGGTGCCGAGGGTGAGCCTGACCCGCACCACGTCGCCGGGGCGCGGGAAGTTCGGGCCCGCGACGTAGTCGATCGTCAGCAACCCGTTGCATGTCTTGGCCGCGGCGATTGACGGCACACCTCCGAGGAGACCCAGCACCACCCCGGCCGTCGACAGGCCTCTTGCCGTGGACTTCCAGCTACAGCGCATCTCTACGTCTCCTTCCGTCGGGCGAGCTCGGGCGGCCGCCCCGCTCTCCGCGGGCTCTACTGCCGGCCGCCCGCTCGCGTCAAGCTTTTTTTGAGGATTCTGCTCATCGCCCGAGAAGCCATTCGAGCCATCGGCTGACGCCTCCGCGCGCCTCGGCCTCCCGGGCACCGCTCAGCAGCTTCCGGGCCCGCTCGAGGTAGGCGAGGGCCTCGACATGAAGCCGGTGGACGTCCACCTTCGCCGGCAAGGCGCCACAGCCCCCGGCCCTAGAGCTCAGGTCCTGGCGCCTCACCCGCTGATACTCGGCGAGGGTCCTGTGCCGATCGCGCTCGAAGTAAGGGTAGAACTCCGCGACGAGCTCGCCCGGCCCGCCGGTGTCGTAACAGTTGCTCTCCGAGCTGTAGAGGCTCTGGATCACGAGCAGCTGCGACGCCGTGTTGTTCACCACCTTGTTCCGCCTGACCAGCGCGCGGTCGGCGTTCTCGATCGCGATCCCGCGCTCGTGGTTGTCGAACAGCGTGTTGTCGAGGCACAGAGCGTCGACCGACTGGCTGCTCCAGCGCACGCCCTTGACGTTCTCGTAGGCCGTGTTCCCGATCGCCGCGCCGTTGGCCGACTGCGCGGCGAAGTAGACGCCGCAGTTCTCGTTGCGAAACAGGGTATTGCCGTACACGAGCACGTTGCTCGCCCCGTAGACGCGGATGCCCTGGCGGCTTCCGTACGAGGTGTTGTCGACGGCGATCTCGTCCCCCGCGCCCTTGAAGAAGCTCACCCCGGAGTCCTGCATGTGGCGAAAGGTGAAGCCCATCACCGTCACGTAGTGCTTGCCCTGCACGAGGATCCCGTTCCCCCGGTAGATCAGCTCCATCTCGTGCGCGGCGGGAGGACGCCCG
>Ga0209161_10004926_pt1 | contig 10611 bp, 7 predicted proteins | sample GraSoiAngelo_155_FD_186169 | JGI IMG/M metagenome (GOLD analysis project Ga0209161, IMG submission 186169) | Grasslands soil microbial communities from the Angelo Coastal Reserve, California, USA - 14_1009_13_30cm (SPAdes) (version 2) | ecosystem: Environmental > Terrestrial > Soil > Grasslands ...
GGGCGGGGTCGTTGCCGCTTCCAACCGCGTATTTAATGCCAGCATTCTCGCGGAAGCCCAGCTAACATGGCGACTGCGGCGCCCAACAAGTACTAGTGAGTCAGATGGATCGGCCGAATCTTCCAATTCCAGAAAGCAGCGACGGAAACCCACGTCCGTCGCCAGATCTTCCCGGTACGACGGCCATGATGCAACAGCGTTTTTTCTCTATGAAGATCTAGCGCCATTTCGGCGACCTACACTGCGACCTACACCGGCAGAATCAGCGCGGACAGACAAGAATGGACAACGTCCGCCGCAACTACAGACCTATACCAACCTTCCTGTAATCAGCGCTTGCTTCCAGGGCGGACGACCGCCGGATGCCTTCATCGCGATCCCGTCAGCCCGTCAGCCGCAGTTCTTTTCGAATCCCGATGTCCATCAAGCCGGCAGGCGCAAATCGGCGAAGCAATCGCAGGCGGCCCGCGCGGACACCGGCCGTGTATCGGAGCTTCGGGCGCGCCGCGCTGGCAGCCTCGAGCACGACGTCGGCCACGACGCTTGGATCATCGGCAGCGGCCATCACCTCGGTGAACGTCTTGCGCAAGGAAGCGCGAATCTCGCGATACTCATCGAGCTTGGAGTCGGGCTCCAGGAAGTTCGCGTCGAACTGCGTCTTCGTATATGCAGGCTCGATGACCGATACCCGGATGCCCCTCGTGCGCAGCTCATGGTCGAGCGATTCCGAATAGCCTTCGACCGCGTGCTTGGTCGCGGAATAAAGCGCCATGTACGGTGCCGGCAAGAAGCCCAGCACGGAACCGATATTGATGATGCGACCGCTCCCCTGGAACCGCATGTGAGGCACAACGGCTCGCGTCATCCGCACGATCCCGAAGAAGTTCGTATCGAAAATCGATCGCGCCTGCTCGATGGAGCTCTCTTCCGCTCCGGCGGGGGCGACACTGAAGCCCGCGTTGTTCACGAGCAGGTCGATGCGGCCCTCCGCGCGCAGCACTTCCCTGATGGTGGCTTCGACGGATTCATCGCTAGTCACGTCGAGGGGCAGTAGCTCGAACGATCGCTCGCTTGCCTTGGCTGCGCGTCTGCTAGTGCCGTAGACCTTGTAGCCCGCCATCGCGAGGCGTTCCGCCGTGGCTTCGCCAATGCCTGACGAGGCGCCTGTAACGAGCGCTGTCTTGTACTGCAGGATGTCCTTGCTTCTGATCTTCATGGGTACGCCTTTCAATGGTTTCTGCTAGGCAGGGATAGGCTCGGTTCGAATCTCCGGAGCGGCGTGCTCGCCCTTCGCGAGCGGCTTGATCTTGAACCAGATGGCATACAAAGCCGGCAAGAACACGAGCGTGAGCACCGTCCCGGCGAAGGTTCCGCCGATCAAGGTGTACGCCAGCGTTCCCCAGAAAACCGAGTGAGTGAGCGGAATGAAAGCCAGCATTGCGGCAAGCGCCGTCAGAATGACCGGACGGGAGCGCTGCACGGTGGCCTCGACCACCGCATCGAATGGCGCCAATCCCTCCTTCTCGTTGTGACGGATCTGGCCGATCAGGATGAGCGTGTTGCGCATCAGGATTCCGGAAAGCGCCACTAGACCGACCAGCGCGTTGATGCCGAACGGCTGCTGGAACACGAGCAAGGTCGGAATGACGCCGATGAGGCCCAGCGGCGCGGTTGCGAACACCATCGTCATCACGGACATCGAGCGGACCTGAAAGATGATCGTGATCAGCGTGAGGGCGATCATGATCGGGAACAGCGGCGCCAAGGCGCGATTTGCCTTGCCGGACTCCTCGATGGAGCCGCTCTGCTCGATGCGGTAGCCCGAAGGCAGCTTCGCGATGATGGGCTGGAGCTCCTTCCATACGGCGGTGGACACGTCCGGCGGCTGCAAGCCCTCGGCAATGTCGCCGCGCACGGTGATGGTCGGCGTGCGATCGCGGCGACGCAGGATCGGGTCTTCCATGCGGATCTCCACGGTTCCGATCTGCGACAGCGGAATCCGCTGACCGGCCGCTCCACTCAGCGTGAAATCGGCGATCTTGCGCGGATCGAGCCGCGCGCCTCCGGCAGAGCGCGCCATCACCTGCACCGAACGGATGTCTTCGCGGACATCGGTGATCGGGATGCCGCTCAGGAGGAACTGAAGCTGTTGGGCCACGTCGCTGGACGTCAAGCCGATGCTCTGCAGCCGGTCCTGATCGAGCGCAAAGCGAAGCGTGGGCACGCGCTCGCCCCAATCGGTATTGGTCGTTCTCATTAGGGGGCTGGCTTGCATCACGTCCCGTACCTGCGCCGCGATGTCACGAAGCTTGTCGGGGTCGGGCCCCATCACGCGGAAAGCCACGGGGAAGGGCGAGGGCGGCCCGAACACGATCTGCGTGACCCGCACGCGAGCCTCCGACGCCAGGCCGTCGGCCACCGCGTGTCGTAGCCTCCACTTGAGCGCCTCGCGTGCCGCTTCGCCTGGCGTCAACACGACGATCTTCGCGAACGAGGGATCCGGCAACTCCGGCGACAGAGCAAGGAAGAAGCGCGGTGCCCCCTGTCCGATGTACGCAGTAACGATCTTGGCTTCCGGTTGCTTGGCCAACCAAGCCTCGACTTTAGCGGTGGCGGCGCTCGTCTGCTCGATGGAAGTGCCGTACGCCATTTGCACTTCGACCAGCACTTCCGGTCGATCCGAAGTCGGAAAGAACTGCTTCTTCACCACGCCCATGCCCAGCACGGCGACGAAGAACGCACCGACCACGCTGGCCGCGACCAGCCATTTGCGGCGAATCACAAGTCCCAGAAGCCGGCGGAAGCGGTTGTACCGCGGCGTGTTGTAGATCGCCTCGTGGCCGCCCTCGCGCTTCTTGATGTTCGGGAACAGCTTCACCCCGAGATAGGGCGTGAACACTACGGCGACAACCCAGGATGCGATCAGCGCGATGCCGACGATCCAGAACATGTTGCTGGTGTATTCGCCGGCAGTCGATTTGGCGAAGCCGTTCGGCATGAAGCCGATCGCGGTCACGAGGGTCCCGGCGAGCATGGGCGCGGCGGTATGACTCCACGCATACGCGGCTGCGCCGATGCGGTCGTAACCCTCCTCCATCTTCACGAGCATCATCTCGATGGCGATGATCGCGTCGTCGACCAGCAGTCCGAGGGCGAGTATCAGCGAGCCGAGGGTGATGCGGTCGAAGTCCTTGCCGGTCGCCGCCATGACGATGAATACCGCGGCCAGGGTCAGAGGAACCGCCGCGGCGACCACGATGCCGACGCGCCATCCCATGCTGAGAAAGCTCACGAGCATCACCACGCCGAGGGCGACGAGAAACTTGACCATGAACTCGTCGACGGCTGTCCGAATGTTGTCGGACTGGTCCGTGACCTTGGAGAGGGTCATGCCGAGCGGCATTTGCGCGTTGATCGCCGCCGCTTCCGCTTCCAGCGCGCTTCCGAGGTCGAGGCCGTTCCATCCCTCGCGCATGACCACGCCGAGCAGCAACGTCGGCTCGCCGTTGTTGCGGATCAGGAAGGTGGCCGGGTCTTCGTAGCCGCGCTTCACTTCGGCAATGTCGGCGAGCTTCAGCGTACGGCCTTGCGCGGCGACGGGCGTAGTGCGGATCTTCTGCAGATCGTCGATGGCCCCGTCCAGCCTGATGAGGACTTGCGGGCCCTTGGCTTCGATCGCGCCTGCTGGCGTCATAGCGTTGCGGCTGTTGAGCGCGGCGAAGATGTCTCGCGGCGACACGCCCAGTGTTGCGAGGCGGTCGTAGGAGAACTCGACGAAGATCCTTTCCGCCTGCTCGCCGATGATGTTCACTTTCTTGACGCCCGGCACGTGCAGCAGGCGCTGGCGCAAGGTTTCCGCATCGCGCACGAGGCGCCGATGAGACTCGCCCCTCGCCTTCAACGCGTAGAGCGCAAAGGTCACATCGGCGTATTCGTCGTTCACCATCGGACCGATGACGCCAGGCGGCAACTGACGCGCCTCGTCGCCGAGCTTCTTCCGCGCCTGATAGAACTGCTCAGGGACATCGGCGGGCGGCGTGCTGTCGCGCAGGAAGACCGTGGTGAACGCCAGGCCCGGCCGCGTAAACGTCTCGGTCCGGTCATACCAGCGCAGCTCCTGCATCCGCTTCTCGAGCCTTTCGGCGACCAGCTCTTCCATCTCCTTCGCCGTCGCGCCCGGCCAGGCCGTGACGACGGTCATCTGCTTGATCGTGAAGGAAGGGTCTTCGGCCCGGCCAAGCGTCAGAAATGCCACAACACCGGCGACAAAGATCGCAACGAGCAGGAACAGGGTGACGGAGCGCTCGCGTACGGCGAGGGCGGAGAGATTGAACGCGCTCATCGCGGCCCGGCGGCGTTAATGACCGCGCTCTGCGTCAGTCGCACGCGCTCGCCTTCGTGCAGCAGATGCGCGCCGAGCGCCACGACGCGATCGCCGGCCTTGAGATCGCCGATGACCGAAGCTGCTTCGCCGCTGAGGCTAGCGATTTGCACCGCACGCCGAGTGACCCGGGGCGTGTCCCCTTCGACCCCTTCGACCAGCCATACGCCGGGACCCTCGCCCGGATCGAAGATTGCACCGATCGGTACCTCCAGCGCTGGCGCGGACCGGCCGTCGGATATCTGCATGGAGATGGTCGAGCCGAGTGGCGCGACCGCCAGGCGATCCTCCAGCACATAGCGGGCCTCGAACGTCCGGGTCTGACGGTTCGCGGCATCCGACAACTGGCGAAGTTTCGCCGGGCCCGTCAACCCGCTTCCATACAGAGTCGCCCGGCCTGTGGATCCGATCGCAGGTCGCAGAGTTTCGGGGAGCTCGATGACGGCCTCCCGCCGCCCGGCATGCGCCACGCGCACGACGACCTGACCGGCATTGACGACTTGACCCGGCTCCGCCAAGGTCTCGACGACCACGCCATCCCCGTCCGCAACCAGGACGGCGTAACCTGTTTCATTGCGAGCAACATCCGCCCGGGCCTCGGCCGCATTGAGTTGCGCTCTCGCCGACTCGGCGTCGGCCTTGGCCTTGTCATAGGCCGATGCCGAAACCGCGCCGCCGGCGACGAGATCGCGGTAGCGGGCCTCGTCATCCGCAGTCTGGCGCGCTCGCGCCCTCGCAGCGACAACGGCCTCCTCGTGCGCACGCATGGCGAGCCTTAGGTCGGCGGGGTCGATACGCATCAGCGGCTGGCCACGCTTGACGGTTTGTCCCGCATCAACCAGCCGTTCCAGAACCTTTCCGGGGACCCGGAATCCGAGGTCGCTCTGCACGCGGGCCGCGACGATGCCGGTGAACGAACGCTCTGACTGCACCGAGCGCTCGACAGGCTCTATCCGAACCAGCGGAGGCTGCGTGCGCGGGTCGCTCAAGGAGGAAGCGGCGTCGCTGCATGCCGCCAAAACGAAGGGCAAGAGGCCGATGACAGCAACGACTACGGCGGGATGGCGCTGAAGCATTGGAATCTCCGGAGAACGGCTGTTAAGCAATCACTGAAGGGCGCTGTAGCTGTTGCTGCTTGCAGTTCGCGTATCCCACCCGCCACCCAAGGCCCGGAAGGAGGAGATGGCGGCGCGAGCAACTTCGGTTTGCGCCTGCGCCTTCTCGTCGCGCATCTGCAGCAGGTTGCCGTCGGCATTCAGTACCTCGATCAAGCTGACCACGCCGCCTTTGTAGGCGGCAAGCGAGTTCTCGCGCGCACGCGCGAGCGACGATTCACCGCGCGTTAGGATGCCGAGTTGGGCCTCGCGTTTGACGAGGGCCGAAAACGAGTTCTCCACTTCCTCGGTCGCCCGCAGGACGGCCAGCCGGTATGCCGCGAGAGCTTCACCCTCCCGGCCACGCGCAACGGCGATCTGCGCATCGACGCGGCCGAAGTCGAACAAACGCCAGCGCAGTCCGAGGACCCCCTGGGCTTGGTTCGCACCGCTGGTAAAGAGGTTACGGCTCGAGATCGCGGTGGCGCTGCCCAGCAGCGCGCCGAGCGAGAACTTGGGGTAGTACTCCGCGATCGCCACGCCGATGCGTGCGTTGGCCGCTGCCAGGCGCCGCTCGGCCACCATGAGGTCCGGTCGGCGTCGAATCATCTCGGCCGGGGTGCCGGTCTCGGCAAGATCCGGAGCGACCGGGACCGGTGCCGGCGCGCTCAGCTCGCCGCGGTGGGTTCCCGGCTGTACTCCGAGAAGCACGTCGAGCGCATTCATCGCCGCGTCGAGCGCAGCGTCCAGGACGGGGACTTGCGCCTCGACCTGAGCGAGCGAGCCCTCGGCTTGGCGCACTTGCAACTCGGCGGCGATCCCCTTCTCGTACTGGAGCATGACCGTCGAGAGAAGCTGACGGCGCGTCTCCGCTTGTTGCCGGGCGATCGCGATGCGCGCTTGCAGTCCCCGGACCGTGACGTACACATCCGCCGTTTGCGCCGCCACGGCCAGCCGTGTCGCGACCGCGCCGGCTTCGGATGCCTGATACTCCGCGCGCGCGGCTTCCTGCCCTCTTCGCAGGCCGCCGAACACGTCGATTTCCCAGCTCGCACCGAGGTTGGCCTCGTAGTAGCTGCCCCTGCGGTCGAAGCCGGGCGTCGAGCTCAGCACCTGCCCTAGCGGAGTCTCGAGCGACTGGTAATTCTTTACGCCCTGCGCGCTCACATTGGCTGATGGAAGCATCGCTGCATCCGCCAGGCGCAAGGACGCGCGCGCCTGGGCGACACGCGCCGCCGCCAGCGCCATGTCGAGATTCTGGTCGAGCGCCAGTGCGACGAAGCGCGTCAGCATTGGATCATCGAAGGCGGCCCACCAGGTCTGGAGGTCCGCTTTGCTCTGAATCTCGCGGCGGCCGATCCCGTCCTGACCAAGAAAACGGGACGTCACGGAAATGTCGGGCGACTGGTAGTCCGGGCCGACCGCGCAACCGCTCAGGAGGCTGGCGCTCAGCAAGAGGACGATAGCGGTCGGTCGATTAGATATGATGCTCGTCATATTCGAGGTCAAAAAAACTAGCCCACCGCGGTGCGAACGAGCTCGCGCGCTGCCTTGCGAATGCGTTTGGAAAGCTGCGCATCGTCGACGGCGCGCGCCAGGACTACGGACCCGACCAGGGTCGCAGCGATACCCATCGCTTTGTCGTGACCTGCGCTCCTGCCCCATTCGGGCAATTGGCGCTCGACCAGGCCGATAATGTCTTTGATGCGCCGGTTCGCCGCACGGCGCACATCCGCGTGCTGGCGCGGCACTTCGGTCCCTGCCGCGGCGATGGCGCAGCCCTTCTCCGGCGCCGCCACATGCCCGTCGGAGAGATAGGCGTCGACTAGCGCCATGAGCTCCTGGCCCGGCTTCGCCGCCGCGATCGCTCGGGTGAGGTGCTCGCTCGATTCCGCACCTTCCTGGTCGGCCGCCGCCGCGAGCAGCGCGTCGCGCGACTCGAAGTGTGCATAGAACCCGCCGTGCGTGAGGCCGGCCTCCTTCATCACGTCGGCGACCCCGACGCCTTCGTAGCCGTGCTTGCGAATGGCGCGCGCCGCCGCGCGCAGAATCCGCTCGCGGGTTTCCTCCTTCTTGGAGCCGGCCTTGACAGTTGTCATATGACGTACATCATATTCGCAAAGATAGGACTCTGTCAAGCGCTACTAGGAATACGTCTGCGTACTGGTTCGAAAGCCAGGCGCCGCCCGGGTTTCCAGCCGCGTGAATGGCTTAGGTCAGATTGCGCGCGAGAAGAAGCTGATTCTGCGCGAGTTCCGGTAGGAAGTCAGGGGCGGCTGCGGGGATACTGGTGGGGGGCAGGCCAGATCCCGACAACGTGCCGGAAGGACCCTTCGAGCTCATCGCTGGGCGCTACTGGCCTACGACGGACTCCCATGGCGCGGCGAGCTCTGGCTCGATGTCGATCACCGCCTCGGTCCGCCATCGAAACGTCCGTCGGATGCCCTCACGGGTCCACAAACCATCGTAGTGGATGCCATCTGCCCCATACCACCCGCCGACACTCGGCGCAGGACTGATTCAATTTTCCGGCGGTTTTTCGAAAAAGAAACTCTCAGGCAGGAACGCCGATGCTATGTAATCGGTATCTTTTACCGATACACCGTGAACGCGGAAATGGTCCCGCCAAGCCCGGACGACCGCTACGATCTTGTCAATTTCCTTCCTGGCGGCTTCGATCGTAAGTCCGAATCGCTCGCATTGGGAAAGCACGTTGTAAATGGTTGCCGTACGGCCGTAGGCCCCGATTGTCATTGCGAGGTCGCGGCGTTCGAGGCTGACTAAGGGCGCGGGCACCAAGTCGTACGCCGGCGTAAGGCGCCAGCCGCGTGCAGTGCGGCGCATGGCGTGGTTGCGAGGATGGTCGTCGTTGTTCGTCACGGCAGCATTGAAAACGATACGCCGGAACAGCTCGATGCGATCTTCGTCGGGTTTTTCCGACCAGCGACGTAGCTGGTCCGCGAGCAGTAGATACGACCAGCGTTCCCGGTCGAGATAGTCGTCGTCGCAGTCGAGCATGGTGAGTCCGCTGACGAACCCGAAGCGAAGATAGCCCCCTTCAGCGTATTCGCGGTCGAAGCGTTCCACCATGAGCACGTCGTGGTCCGCGACGGATTCGAGGCGCGCATTGCAAACCGCGATGCCGCAACGACGCGCCAGCTCAAGGGTCGCGTACTCGACTCGCTGAAGGTTGCATCGATCGCCTTTTTCCGGAAATTTGCCGAGCCACAGGCGATTGCCGTCTTCGATGGTGGCCTTGGGCCGCGCGCCGCCCATGGAGGTGCCGGGCTCGAGCTGTTCGAGGATGTGTTCCGGCACCCGCTTTCCCTCTTCGATCGCCTCCGCGGCAGCGACCAGTTCCGCCAGTTGATGCGTACGGTTGTATCGGCGCTTCGATGCGGGCGGTTCCACACTAGTGCCGAAGCTCAGATAACCGGCGCCGTCCTGCGGCCCATTGAGCAGATAGTCGATTTCCTCCAGATCCCCCGGGCTGCGCTGCAGCTTGTGCTCGATCACGCGCCGACCCCAGGCGTCGGGCGCTGCATCGCGCACAGCGCCGGGAATGCCCTTGCGCTTGGTGAACTCGCGGACGATGTCGCCGAGCGGAAGCTGGAACGGATCGAATTCGACCGCGTCCTTGCGCTCTAGGTAACGGTCGCCGTAGCGAAAACGGCCGACGAACGTTCCGTCGCGCAGCTTTTCCACTTTCAAGAGCGCTGCCGGCACAGTGTTGAGCGTACTGGGCAGTTGAACGTAGATATAGGCCTGGCTCTCAGAAGTCATATTCGTTCTTCAACTTCTGCGATTTGCGGACGCGCGCGGGCCGACGCGACGCTTCCAGCGTCTTGCCATGGATATCAGCGTCGGGATGCGCGACGCCATCGAGAGTCTTGTCGAGGCCGAGTGCCCACAGGACGGTGATATAAGCTCCGAGCGCAACGCCGGGTTTCCCGAGCTCAAGAGCGTTGAGGGTGTTGCGATTGATGCCTGCCTTGGCGGCGACCTCGGCAATCGACAGACCGCGCCGAGTCCTGGCCACTCGCACGCGATGGCCAAGTTCCTTGACGCGCCCGGTAGCCTCGATAGGGAGAGTTTTTGTATTGCCCATCATGTTAGGCACTAAACTGAATAATGCCTAATATATTGGGCTAATAAGCTATGTTCGTCAACTAGAAAACAGGCTGAAACTCAGGCCGCTCGAAGCGGCAAGACGTTTCGCGCAGCCAGCGCATCAAGATAGTTCGCCCCCTTCTGCAGCCAGTCCCGCGCTTCGGAGTCCTAGTGATGCCGGTCGTAGATCGCAGCCACCGAGCTGTCGACGTGGTTAAGGATGCGGTCCTGCACGACGCCCGGGCAACGGAGCTTCGCCAGCCCGGTTGCGACCGTGCGGCCCAAATCATGATCCGGCACACTGTGCGTCGCCGCGTTCCTCGCCTGACTTCATACAAGCGATAATCGCGGCGGTCAGGGGCTGCGATTTTTTTAGAACCGGTTTCAAAAATGGCTTTACGCATTTTGCAGGAAGCGCCAGCAGATCAGGCAGCAGCCGATTTTGAGGAACGCTTCGTGAATGCTGGGCAGCCGTTCACATCGGATTCGGAGTCTGCGAAACCAATGCAGCCAAGCGATAGTGCGCTCCACCACCCGAAAGCTTTGTTGACCTGATTCTCACCGAGGGGTTGCCTGACAGCTCACTGCCGAACCGACAACCGACCGTAGATAGGTAACTTACTCACCTTCCGCCAGCCGTGACGATATTCTCGCCACCGCTCTCAACGCCGCGAGGTAGACCCTAGCGTCGCCGTCTTTCGCGGCCACATTCAGGTACGCTGCGGCAAGCTTCGGATCGGCCCGGAGTTCCTCGACGAGCCGCTCGTGGTGCGACACCGTGAGCTCATCGCGCGCTCGTAGCGCGCTTTTCGCTTTGTGTGCTCTTGCCATAGCCACTATTTTGCCCGAGTTGGCTTGCAAGGTCTGCGGCCCTCCTGCAACATGTGTGAGCCACAGGGACTGACGATCAAGATGCAACGACGAAATTCCGCAACTCCAAGCGTCGAAACGGGAAATCAAACGCCCTCGGCAGATCTTCCGGGTACCTCGGCACTGATGCAGCAATACCTGCGCTTGAAGGCGCAG
>Ga0209161_10004932_pt1 | contig 10603 bp, 3 predicted proteins | sample GraSoiAngelo_155_FD_186169 | JGI IMG/M metagenome (GOLD analysis project Ga0209161, IMG submission 186169) | Grasslands soil microbial communities from the Angelo Coastal Reserve, California, USA - 14_1009_13_30cm (SPAdes) (version 2) | ecosystem: Environmental > Terrestrial > Soil > Grasslands ...
TGTAGCCCATGATCGTCTTCATCGAGCCTTCGTTAATTACCGCGCCCATGTTGGCGTTTTCGGCTGGATCTCCGACGTTGATCTTCTCTACTCTGGCCTTCAATTTCTCCAGGAACTTGTCGTAAATTCGTTCATCAATAATCGCTCGCGAGCAAGCCGAGCACTTCTGGCCCTGGAAGCCGAAAGCGGAAACAGCTACGCCCTCAACGGCTGAGTCGATGTCCGCATCGGCATCGACGATGATCGCGTCCTTGCCGCCCATTTCGAGAATCGTGCGCTTGATCCAGATCTGCCCAGGCGCCTGGTCGGCGGCGACTTTGTTGATCCGCAATCCTACTTCGCGCGAACCCGTAAAGGCGATGTAGCGAGTCTTGGGATGGGCCACAACCGCGTCCCCAAAGCTTGCGCCCGCCCCGGGGCAGAAGTTGACGACGCCCTCGGGCATACCGGCTTCCTCGAGCAATTCGACAAATTTCGCAGCGATAGTCGGCGAGTCGCTCGACGGTTTCAAAATCACGGTGTTGCCGGAAACTATCGAAGCCAGCGTCATCCCAGCCATAATCGCGCAGGGGAAATTCCATGGCGGAATCACCGCGCCTACGCCTAACGGAATGTACAACAGGGTGTCATGCTCGCCGGTCATCTGCACCGGGAGCTCAGTCTTGGCGAGCCGCAGTGCTTCACGGCTGTAGTATTCGCAAAAATCGATGGTCTCAGCGACGTCTGCGTCCGCCTCCGCCCAATTCTTGCTGACTTCAAAGACCATCCAGGCGCCAAACTCGAACTTGCGCTCGCGCAGCAGATCGCCTACGCGGAACAAAAGGCTGGCGCGCTCCTCAAATGATGTCTGGCTCCAGCTCTCAAAGGCCGCCTGCGCGGCTTTCATCGCGGGTTCGACGTGCTCTTTTCCGGCCTTCTGGTGAATGCCCACGATCTGAGAAGGCTTGGAGGGATTGAGGGATTTAATTTTGTCCGTCGTCTTCACCCGCCTGCCGCCAATAATCAAGTCATACTCACGGCCAAGCTGCCCGCGCACTTTCTCAATAGCGGCACGCATTTTGCGCGCGTTTTCTTCTTTCGTGAAGTCGGTGAGCGGCTCGTTTACGAACGGTCTTTCATGTATACGAATCTTCGGACGAGTAGGGGCTTCAACGGTTGCCATGAGTGCACCTCAGGGAGATATGAGTCGTACAGGACGATTCGGCGACAGTCAATTCTAGCACCGTGCGGACGAGGACGTCCGCCGCATACTATGGGACCTTGACCGACTCGCGCTGTTCTGCGGGCCGGTAGCTCATCTTCGCCGTGCGCTCCAGCTTGTCCCAGGCGAAACGCTGGCCCTCAATCGCGCGCTTCAAGGTTTTGAGCAGCACCACCGAGAATAACTGGCGATACGCAAATCGTTGCAGCCAAACCTGGCTGAGAAGCCAAACATCCTCGCGCCCTTCCGGTTCGCGGCGTTCGAGCGCGAAGGCAATGGCCGAAGCAAGAAAATCGATCACCAGGAAAGCTGCGAAGAACAGCACCAATCGCTGAAAGCTGGCCGGGTCGGTAGATTCCGGGTGATAGAACTTCTGAATGAAATACCAAACCGTGCCGACGGAAAACATCAAATCAATAAATGGCGAGACCAGCGGCAGAACAATCTGGAAAATGAAGATATTCGGCAAAGCTATCCAGCCCAGCACGCCCTTGCGGCCGAATGCTGAGCGATGCTTCCAGACCGACTGCAGAATTCCAAACGACCAGCGGAACCGCTGTCGCATAAGCCCATTCGCATTGACCGGCGCCTCGGTATAAGCGAGCGCCCGGTCTTCATATTCCACGCGATATCCACGCTCTAGCAGCGCCATGGTCAAATCGGCGTCTTCGGCAACAGTATCGGTATGATACGCGCCAGCCTCACGCACGGCGGAGGTGCGCCATGCGCCGATCGCTCCCGGAACCACGCTCACCGCACCCAACGTGTTCAGCGCTCGCCGCTCAAAGTTCTGGCTGGTGATGTACTCTAGCGCCTGCCAGCGTGTCCACAGATTCACCCGATTGCCAACCTTGGCATTTCCCGCCACGGCGCCTACCTGCGGATCGAGAAAATGCGGCACCAGCCGGGAGATGGCATCGCGCGCAATCATCGTATCCGCATCGATGCCGACGAAAATTTCTTCATCACGCAGATGCTCGAGCCCAAAATTCAGCGCGTCGGCTTTGCCCGAATTAGGTTTAGTCAAAATAAGAACTTGGCCCCTCATTTCCTCGCGTGCAAACGCGGCGTGGGCAACTTCCAACGTCTTGTCCTTCGACCCATCATCAATAACGATGACTCGCAAATTTGGATAGTCTGACGCCAGCGCCGCCCGCACCGTTCGCTCAATGACTTTCTCTTCGTTGTACGCAGGAATTAACACCGCGACGTCGGGTTTGTACGAATCTGCGTCCCGCCCATACTGGCGTGCGCGCAGGCGATCGTAAATGGCGAATGCACCAATGATCAGCAGACGCCCCGTCATGAGCACATCGCCGATGAGGAAAATCCAAGTGATTGCCTTAATGCTGAAGTCGAACAGCCAGAATCCGACAAAATTCAGCCGCGCTGCCCAGCGCTCGTTCGCCGGCAGAGGCGGCATCACATCGGCTCGCGTTTTTCCGAGCAGTTGATAAACGGGAACAATTTGGTATCCGCGGGCGCGAATGCCATCAATAATCATCGGCAGCGCGCGGACTGTCTCCTGCCTGTCGCCGCCGCCATCGTGCAACAAAATGATATTGCCGCAGCGCTGATCGTTTGGCGCACACGGCGGCAAGTGTGCCAACACATCGGCAGAGATTTGCTCGGCTGAGCGATGCGGATTCTCCCGCCAATCGCTCGGATCAATCTTGTTGCCGACCGTCGTGTACCCCATGTCTTGCGTAATTTCGAGCGGCCGCACCTGATCTTCGGTGTCAGGCTCCTGATCAATGGAATAAGGAGGTCGGAAGAGAATGGTCCGCATTCCCAGCCGGCTGGCAAACAGCCGCTCCGTCAAATTCAGCTCCAGTTGCATAAAACGATGCGAGATATTGCTGATATCCGGATGGGTGAAGGTGTGATTGCCGATCTCGTGGCCCTCGCGGTAAATTCGCTGCGTGAGATCAGAAAATTTATCGGCTTGGATTCCGATTAAGAAGAACGTCGCCGGAGCTTGCTTCTCTTTCAAAACATCGAGAATCTTCGGCGTCCACTCGGGATCCGGTCCATCGTCAAATGTGATCGCCAATCGATTCTTGCTCGATCCATAACGTCCCACCCTGTAAGGTTCTGGCAGTGATTCGAAACTCTCATCGGTGATTTGTCCCGACGCGGAATCTATCGTGATCGCGCGTGCTCCGTCGGTGGGCCGAGCTTCGATCCGCAGAATTTCCCCATCGCCCTCCATATCGACATCCTGTCCGGGGGGGACATCCTTCAACTTCTCCGGAGCCGCAGTTTCGCCTGGCACATCCCACACTCGCCATAGAGACCGGTCTTCCGCCCCCAGCCGCCAGAGCGCGAACGTCTTGATTCCAAGAAGCTGTGCCGCGCGCATTTCGTTGAGAGCAGTGACCGCATCCAGAAACCAAACTTCATGTTGCCGATTGTTTTCGTCCAGATAACTGATATGCGGATTCAGAGCGTCGCCATCGAAATCCATGTCCGCTTCCGAATCACGCGCTGTGAGCCACGCATCCTGAACCGAAACGTTTGTATCTTTCGCGCCCGGCGGCAGAGCTCCATGTTTCGGCTTTTGCACCCAGTCGTAACCGTAGTTGCCGATCGCGCAAATCAGCTTGTCCTGCGGCACAACTTTCTTGATCGCGGTTAGGTTCCGCACGAACCAGTCTTGTGACGCCACCGGTCCCGGCGCCGCTCCCGGATAATGCTCGTCATAGTTCATGACAATGACGCCATCCGCCAAGGCAGCAACAGCGGGATAGTCGAAATCTGCGTTGCGCGCCTGCACGCTGACGTAGAGCTTCATGCCCTTGGCATGCAGATCGCCTGAAAGCTCGTTCAGCAGCGCCATGTAGCCGGGCTGGGCTTTTTGCGGAAAGTCTTCAAAGTCAATCATCAAACCGCGAAATTTGTCGCTCGCAAGAAAAGCATCACCTTGTCCGCGAAAACGCGCCCGTGCATCCGGATCATTGAGAAATGCGCTGATGTCAATCCAATCCGTTCCATCGAAATTCTGCACCACCGGGAAAACTTCCATTCCCGTGTCTTCCGATTTCACGAACGGCATGACCTTGTCATCCACAGAACGAACCGTGACACCCTGCACTACATTGAACAGCTTGTTGGTTTGCTCATCGACGGATTGCAGCCTGCCATCCGGCGTAAGCACCTGCAGCCATGTTGGAAAAAGCAGGTCGATCTGGCGCGCGTATTCGCGCAGCGAGGAGAAGCTGGCTGCATCCCAGGGAACATAAAACGCGGCGCGAATGCCTTCTTCGGCATTCAGCTTCACTTGCGACGGCGCTGATTTCGATTTGCGATGGCCGCGGTGCAAGGCCGCCAGCCTGCGATGTTCCTTGGCCTTCTCTTTTTCTTTTTCTTTCAGCGCGTGGTATGGCCGCTTCTGAATTGGCAGCAGCAGATCGGGCAAACGCTCGCTGCGCAGAGCGGTATAAATGAAGAAGATGACTAAGAAGGTAAACGCCAGTGCCGCCAGGTCAAAAATCCGCCGCAGCCGCTTCCAGCGGGCTTGCCGGGGATCGTAAAAGACAGGCTGTTGCGCCATTTGCTCAAGGCCATTTCCATCCTAAGCTGCTGCTGTGGGAGGGTCAAACGGCAGGTTAATCAATTAGATGCGATGCGCGCCGCGTGAGTTGCGGACGTGGCGATTGCCACAAAACGCGTTATATTCGCAGCGTGCGCGAGCTCGTGCGCCAAAATTTCCGCTACTTCCTCCTTGCAATTCTCGCTGGGATTGCGCTGCGGTTGTTCTTTATTTTTCGTTTTCCAGGAGTCACTACGGATTCGTTCGTTTACGGCGACATTGCCAAAAACTGGCTGCAGCACGGCATTTACGGCTTGAGCGGGCCGGAAGAAATTTCTCCGACCTACATCCGTCTGCCAGGATATCCAGCATTTCTCGCGTTCATCTTCGCCATCTTCGGCATGGAGCACTATCGCGCGGTCCTCGTCACGCAGATGTTCGTGGATATTGGCACCTGTTTCATCATAGCCGACATGGCGCGGCGCGTTATCTCTCCACGTGCCGCGAAGGCCACGTTCGTGCTGGCTGCGGTATGCCCGTTTCTTGCCAACTATGCTGCCGCCGCTCTGACGGAGACTTTAGAAATTTTCTTCACCGCGTTGGCGCTCGATTTCGCAATCGTTGGGCTGGATGGTCTGGGTTTTAAGCGCATGCTCCCATGGCTCGCCTGTGGTCTTGCCGTGGCCGGCGCAATTCTGCTTCGGCCCGATGGCGGTCTACTTCTGGTCACAATCGGAGTCTACTTAGCACGGCTGATTCTGCGCCACCGCCAACCGATTCTGCCACTTCTTTGGGCCGGAGCCATTGTTGCCACCGTCGCGCTCGCCCCGCTCGTCCCGTGGACGCTGCGAAACCTGCACACCATGCGTGGCTTCGAGCCGCTGGCGCCGCGCTATGCCAACGAGGAAGGCGAATACGTCCCCATGGGATTCAATCACTGGGTAAAGACCTGGATCGCTGATTACGCCTCAGTCGAAGAAATCTACTGGCCGGTTCCCGGAGGAGCCATCGACCCCGCAAAGCTGCCCAGCCGCGCCTTTGACTCGGAACTACAGAAGAAACAAACGTTACAACTGATAAGCGACTACAACCAGATACTCCATATAGATCCCGATCTCGACGCCAGGTTCGAAGCCCTTGCCGCAGCCCGAATCCACGCCGCCCCGCTGCGCTACTATCTCTGGCTGCCGCTCCTGCGCATTACCGACATGTGGCTCCGCCCGCGCACAGAAATGCTCCCCGCCGACAGCCGCTGGTGGGAATTCAACGATGACACCAAGTGGTCAGCAGTCGCCGTTACCTTCGGCGCGATCGGACTTGCCTACGTCCTGGCCGCCCTATTCGGCCTTGTGCATGGACGTGCCTTTCGACATTTAGGGCTGCTGCTGATGTTTGTGTTCCTGCGATCCGCCTTCCTCGGCACGCTGGAAAATCCCGAGCCACGCTACACATTGGAGTGTTATCCAGTGATCATTCTTCTGGGGAGCAAGTTCTTCGATCAGACAGACTGAAACCGCGAGTGTTGTGTTGAGGACATCGGCTACTGAAACCTGTAGGCCGGCTCTGAAAATTGGTATGTAAAACGCTCCAGCGGCTCACAAGTCCCATAAATTCAGCTTGCAACCGATGGTCTCGGAATTGCAGAATACCCACCCAATACCTCGGGTCTTACCTTAACAAGCACGTCTGAGGTTCTACAGACAGTGTAACGATTTAATAGGCCAAAAAGGAGCTGCTATGCGCCTTCTCAGAGCAGTGGCGTCCACCCTGACAATGCTGCTATTCGCGATCTCACTATGGAGCCAAACCGGCACTTCGACAGTTCGGGGAACTATCACCGATCCGCAGGGGCGAGTCGTGCCGAACGCGAATGTAACCCTGACCAATGTGGAGACAAACGCGGTCCGCACAACGAAATCCACGGACACCGGCAGTTATGTCTTTGATCTGATTACTCCTGCCAATTACCGCCTCCAAGTCGAAGCCACGGGCTTCAAGAAGAAGGTCGTCGATAAGGTGCAGGCTCTGATTGGCAAACCTACCCAGACCGACGTACAACTGGATGTCGGGGCGGTTGCTGAGATAGTCGAGGTCCAAGGTACTTCCCAAGAGGTTTTGATGAATACCTCGGATGCCACCTTGGGCAACAACTTTATATCCGAGCAGATCACGCAGCTCCCTTTAGAAGCGCGCAACCTTGTGGATTTGCTTAGCCTGCAACCCGGGTCTACTCGCGAAGGCTACGTAACGGGAGCGCGCGCCGATCAATCTAACGTCACTCTAGATGGCGTTGATATAAATAACGCGCAAACAGGCAACGCGGAAATACCACGGAGCACCAACGGCCTGGTGATTGGCGCACTAGATAACGACAGGGGAGACATAACTACTGGTCCAGTCCTGAGGCTCAACTCCGAAGCTATCGAAGAATTTCGTGTCACCACAGCCAATGGCAACGCAAACCAGGGCCGTTCGTCCGGCTCTCAGGTGAACTTGATTACAAAGACGGGTAGTAACAACTGGCACGGGGCTGCCTCTGAGTTTTATCGATCAAGGGGATTTACGGCAAATGACTGGTTCAATAATCATGCGACTCCTCAGATTGCTCGTCCGCCGCTGCAACGTAATACATTCGAGGGTGCCTTGGGCGGTCCTATAATCAAGGACAAGGTGTTCTTCTTCTATGACTATGCAGGCCGTCACGACGCGAGCAGCCAGAGTGTAAGCAGAGTTGTTCCGTTGGCGAGCTTGGGGCAGGGCACTATAAATTACCAATACTGCACGGATGCTTCCTGCAATACTATTCAGCAAGCATCATTAGCCCAGGCTCAGAACCTACAGGTATTTCAACAGGCTGGAATCAACCAAGCCGCGCTGGCAGCTCTAGCTGCCGCGGCGGCGAAGTATCCAGCCAACGATACATCGCAAGGCGATCAATTAAACACTGGTGGATTCCGCTTTAATGCACCTACACCCACCAGACTGAACTCTCACGTCGGAAGATTAGACTTCAACCTGACCAAAAATCAAAATGCGTTCCTGCGGACGAATGTGATCTATGACCATCAGGCACTGCCTCAGTGGCTGCCGGATACACCTTCACCCGTAGTTTGGAGCCACCCGTGGGGCTTGGCGGCAGGTCACACGTGGACAATCGGCAATAATTGGGTAAACAACTTCCGCTATGGGTATACACGCCAGGCGTTCACTCAAGGAGGCGATAGCAACGGGAATGACACCGACTTTCGCTTCGTCTTTCAGCCTAATGGTGAAACGCATTCGCTCTCCCGTGTGACGCCGGTCCACAACTTCACGGATGACGTTTCCTGGATCCGGGGAAGCCATAATGTGCAGTTCGGAACCAACATCCGTCGGATTAGCAATAGTCGGGCGAGCTTTGCCGTCGCTTTCGACTTCGCGGAAACGAATCCATTCTTCTATTTAAATACTGGTTCGAATATTTCCAATGCGTTTCAAAATTATCTAACTGCGAACGGTTTGCCGGGCGATGAAAACGCTGGGCAATCGCTGCTGTCGACTCTGCAGACAAAAATAGCTGGCACCGCGATCATCGGACGGTTCACGGAACTCATTTCTAACTTCACGTTTGACAAGAATGGCACTTTGTTGCCCGCCGGTTCTCCCACCGTGCGCGACTTCGCGACGCAAGCCTATGACGGATACATCCAGGATACGTGGAGAGTCCGTCCAAACCTTACGCTGACGCTCGGATTGCGCTACAGTCTTGAGCGACCCGTATATGAGACTCAGGGGTTCGAAGTCCAGCCTACGGTCCCCCTGGGACAATATTTCGCAAAACGCATCGCCGCCGGCAAGGCTGGAACTAACTTCGTTGACCCGATTGTCATTAATCGTTCGGGACCAGTGAATGGTGGAAAGCCACTGTACAACTGGGATAAGAACAACTTCCAGCCCAGGATCGCTCTGGCTTGGTCGCCCGACAGCAAAACCGTGCTCCGTGGAGGTTTCGCTCTTACTAACGATTACTATGGCCAGGCATTGGCCGTGGATTGGGACTTGAACAACACGCTCGGCTTCACGTCGAATTTTACGAACCACGCGAATACATTTGATATCACGACAGCCAATAAGCCCCTAGGACCGCTGTTTACCGGTTTCGGTCAGGATGTGCGCGCGCTGATTGGCACAGCGGGGGGAACGGTACCCGGGAATCTGGTATTCCCTCTCTCGGCGACTCCCTTGAATGGCAATGATGAGTTCGGTGAGCGCATTGAGTCGTCTTTGGATTCAGATCTGCATGCTCCCACACAATACGTGTGGAACCTCACCTTCGAACGTACACTCCCGAAGGGAGCCGTGTTCTCTGCTTCTTACATCGGGCGCATGGGTAGAAGTCTGCTGCTTCACCGTGACGTGGCACAGTTCAATGATCTTCGCGATCCGAAGACAGGTCTGGATTGGTACGCAGCAGGGACCGCGCTGGAGAAACTGCGGCAAAAGGGGACGGATATAAGCCAAATACCATCACTCCTGCCAGCCAATGTTTCGCAGTATTTTGAAAACATGTTTCCTGCCGGGATGGCCGCTATCATTGGCGATTATGATGGCCTCACATTCGATCCAAACTGGACGAATGCCCAGGCATTCTTCGGAGAGTACCAAGTTAACGACTTCTTTGAAGCCAATGACTGGACTGACATACAAGCGGAAGCCGACAATGCCTTGGCGTTTAACGGATTTCCGATCCGCTTTATGCAGCCCCAGTACGGCACACTCTCCGCCTGGAGCACGCATGGAAATGCAAATTATCATGCTCTGGCCGTTTCGCTACGCCAGCGTATCAACAGTTTGAGCTTTGATTTCAATTACACTTGGTCTCATTCGTTGGATGATGCCTCCGGGCTCCAAACCGAATTCGGCATTGGGGGCAATAACGCGGGCAACGGGTCATTTCTTGTTAACGCGATCCGGCAGCGCGACAACTATGCCAGCTCTGATTTCGACGTCCGGCATAGCATCAACGCTGACGTGATTTGGCAGTTGCCTTTTGGGAAGGGTCGCACTTTCGCGGGTGGTGCCGGCCGCGCCGCAGACGCCATCATTGGCGGCTGGCAGATCTCCAGTATCTTCCGCTGGAACACAGGGCTGCCTGTGGTTGCGCCTTTCGATGATGGCCGCTGGGCAACCAACTGGGACTTTCAGTCCAATGTGACTCCGACCCACACTATCCATAGCTGTCCCGATAAGCCTACCAATGGCACGCCTAAGCTGTTTGGAGCTTGCGGCGTTGACCAGGTTTATCAGAGCTTCCGCAACGCGTACCCAGGCGAATCGGGTCCACGGAATTACCTCCGCTACCCAGGCTATGTTGATCTTGATCTGGGACTGGGGAAATCCTGGAAGATGCCGTGGAGCGAGAATCATCAACTCCAATTACGATGGGACGTGTTCAACGTGACCAATACACAGCGTTTAACTGCGGTCAGTAACGCCGCGTTCGGTGTCGTCGCCGATCCCGGGCTTACCAAGGCGACCGCGCCGACCGATTGGTCGAACTTTACTCAAATCCAAGGTCAGCCACGCGTCATGCAGGTGGGTTTGCGGTATTCGTTCTAGGCAGTGACAAGCCGGGCTCATCCCTGAACCCGGCTTGTCTTTTGTTTAGCCAACGGTCGTAAAGGGCGCGCTCGCCGGGTGGAATCACTAGCATTGCAAGCATGGCCCGCTACCCCAGCGGCGAATCCGTCATCCTGAACCGCGTGCGCACGTGCTCCGATATCAGTTCGATGGCGCCGCGATTGGACACTGGATCCGACTGCGTCAGATACCTCATAGCTTCCACCAGCAGGCGCTGGCCCTCGACGTAACGCGGATCGGGGCTGCGCTCC
>Ga0209161_10004933_pt1 | contig 10602 bp, 9 predicted proteins | sample GraSoiAngelo_155_FD_186169 | JGI IMG/M metagenome (GOLD analysis project Ga0209161, IMG submission 186169) | Grasslands soil microbial communities from the Angelo Coastal Reserve, California, USA - 14_1009_13_30cm (SPAdes) (version 2) | ecosystem: Environmental > Terrestrial > Soil > Grasslands ...
GTTTGCTTCGCAGCCTGAATGCCAGCGATTCGCGCAGTCGCGAACACGTTACCTTTCGCGATTTGATCTTTTTTGATTAAATCGACAGTCTCCGGCTGAAGCCGAATCTTCCCGCTGGCAACAGCGCGTCGCCTACTTATCGCTTTGGCCGAAACATCGACCATCTGGGCGCGGCCATCATCGCTGATGTGAGTCAACCGTTTCATCTTTCGTTTTCCACTGTCATTCCGAGCGAAGTCGAGGAATCTCTGGACCGCTCAGCCGCCGATCGCGATCATCTTGCGGTTCGGTTGGTAATTGTCTCGGAAATCGTGTTGAGCAGGTTTGCGTTCTACGACGTCGAGAAAGAACTGCTTCAGTTCCTCATCACTCGCGCCGGACCGCAGCGGCTTCATAATGTCGAACTCCAAATGGCTTCCCAGGCACGGACGCAATTTCCCGTCGCAGGTGAGACGAAGTTTGTTGCAGTTCTCGCAGAAATGCAGATTCGTCATCGCCCCGATAAACCCAATGCACTGTTTGCGTCCCGGAACTTGATAATAAGTGGCTGGCCCATTTGTTCGAAATTCCCCTTCTGGGATCAGACGTCCATAAACCGATTCGATTAACCGTTTCACCTCGAGGATCGACATGAAATTGTCGTCGCTGAGAACATCGGTCGTGCTCACCGGCATCATCTCGATGAAACGCAGAATCAATTTGCGCGCCGCGGCAAATTCGATCAATGGGATCAGTTGGTTCTCGTTTCGGCCACGCATAAGGACAGTGTTCAACTTGATCTGATCGAAACCAACGATGACCGCGGCGTCGATACCATCGAGAACCTGAGCGTGGAAATCGCGACCGGTGATCTGCCAATACACATCTCGATCCAATGTATCGAGGGAGATGTTGACCGATTGGACACCGGCGTCGCGCAAAGCCGCTGCCATTGTTTTCCCAGGCGTAATTTGACGCGCGAGCAACGTTCCGTTTGTCGAAAGCCCCAGGCTTTTGATTCCAGGAATTTTTGGTAGTTGGGCAATGAAGTGGACAATGTCCCGGCGCGTCAGTGGCTCACCGCCGGTGACTCGCACTTTCGAAACGCCTAGTTCCGCCGCGATCTGGATAATACGTAATGTCTCCTCGAAGGTAAGAATCTCTTCACGCGGCAACCACTCCTGCAATTCCTGCGGCATGCAGTACGTGCAGCGCTCATTGCAACGGTCAGTGATCGAGACACGCAGGTAAGAAATCCGATGGCCGTAGCGATCCTGCATCGGGCAACTCTACGGGCAGCACGATGTTGAATCAATCCCGCGACTGCGGGACCGGTCATTGACTCACCATCGGTCGAACGTATGATCCGCAGCATGAAGCGTCCGATTCTTTCTGGAGCGCTGACGTTTGGCGTGGCAGCCAGCGCGCTGATTACCACGAGTTGTGAGACGACGGAGAACCGCATTTCGACGCATCCTGAAATCTACCAACGCCTTTCCGCCAATGATCAGGCAATGGTAGGTCGAGGTCAGATTCGGCCGGGCATGTCTCAAAACGCTGTATGGTTGGCTTGGGGCTCGCCGGAACGCAAGATCAAGGGCAACATGCGTGGGCACATAACTGAGACATGGATTTACATCACTTACGAAACTGCTCCCTACCCCTATTGGGGATCTTATGGGCCGTGGGAGTGGGGCTATGATTTCGGCCCCAGTATTGCCTTTGTCCGGACACGTCATCACGAACACGGGTTCATATTCTTCGGCGATCCATTCTACGATCCGTTCTATTACGCTTACATTCCGCAGAGCATTCCCGTCCCGTACAGGATCGTCACATTCGCAGATGGGCGCGTCGTGTCTTTTCAGTACATGGAACGGTCTTAGGTTGGTCGTCATGTCGAGCGAAGTCGAGACGTCCCGTGAGCTTACCTGTGGGATTGACCACGGGATTCCTCGACTTCGCTCGGAATGACGTTGCGGCACGCCTAATCCATGGCTTTCCGCTCATTTCGACAGTTCCTCGACGCTCTTGAACAAGCGGGCGAACTAAAATGCGTCGCCGTACCGGTGGATACGGATTTGCTCATTGCCGAGTGGGCAGACCGCGAAATGAAATCGCCCGGCGGCGGAAAGGCACTGTTGTTCGAGCAACCGATTGTTGATGGGAAAAAATCTGCGTTCCCGGTTGCAATCAACACCATGGGTTCTCGGAAACGCATGGCGCTCGCGTTACAGGTCGCCGACATTGGAGACGTCGCTCAGGAAATTCAACTCATCCTGAAAGCGAAGCCTCCAACCGATCTGCGCGAAGGCTGGAGTTTGCTCAAACAAGGAATTCATCTGCTGCACGCGCGTCCGAGGCACGTGAAGGAAGCGCCTTGCCAGGAAACCGTGCACACGATCGGCAGTGGCGATCCCTTTTCATTGCGCGATCTGCCCATTCTCAAGTGCTGGCCAAAGGATGGCGGGCGCTTCATTACGTTGGCAAACGTGCATACACGTGATCCGGAGACGGGTGCGCGAAACGTTGGGATTTACAGGATGCAAGTTTACGACGACCGCGCAACTGGAATGCACTGGCAACTTCACAAGGTTGGCGCGCGGCACGGTCAGCGCTATTACGAACGCGGCGAGCGCATGCCGGTTGCAGTTACGCTGGGCGGCGATCCTGTTTATACATTCGCGGCAACCGCACCGTTGCCGGACGGCCTAGATGAACTGTTTTTCGCTGGGTTTTTGCGAAAAAAATCAATCGAGCTTGTTCGCTGCAAAACGATCGATCTCGATGTACCGGCCGATGTCGATTTTGTTCTGGAAGGCTACGTTCAGCCCGGTGAGATGCGCCCCGAAGGTCCCTTTGGCGACCACACCGGTTTTTACACTGCGATCGAGGACTACCCGGTGTTCCATGTGACTGCCATCACCCACCGGCGCGACGCAGTTTATCCAACAACAATCGTGGGCAGGCCGCCGATGGAAGATTATTACATCGGCGACGCCTGTGTGCGCATTTTGCTGCCGGTGTTCAAGATGAACTTTCCAGAAATCGTGGACATGACGTTACCGCCGGAAGGCGTTTTTCATAACCTGGTGTTTGTCAGTATTCGAAAGCAATATCCGTATCAGGCCTTCAAGGTCATGCACGGTCTCTGGGGCATGGGCCAGATGATGTTCAGCAAATACATCGTCGCGGTCGATGAAGATTGTGATGTGCACAACACGAGCGAAGTGCTTTTCCGACTGTGCGCCAACACTGATCCCGCTCGCGACACGACTGTAATCAAAAATCCAAGCGACTCTCTCGATCACGCGCCGAGCGATCAAAACGTCGGTTCGCACATGGGCTTCGACGCGACCCGCAAGTTGCCGGGCGAAAATTATCACCGCCCCTGGCCGGAGCTGCTAAAAATGACTGATGAAGCGCGAGCGTTCGTAGACGAATTGCAGCGCAAAGCGGAAAACACGAAGCGCTAAAAACTCCAAATCCCAAGCTCCAACACCCGGAGAATCTTCAGCATCAAGCTTCCAACGCAGGGCGCAAGGGGTGCAACCTTTGGAGTTCTGCGCTTGCGCGGTCCGGAAAAGTGCGGGTTGGCCGCCTGAAGGCGGAACTCCAAGCCGCGATCAGCAGCTCAGTTGAGTTTTGTAACTTGGAGCTTTGACTATGGTTTGCGGAAAAGCCTACCGGTATCCATGTCGCGGGTAAGTCCTCCTGGCGGAACTCCGCGAAGATCGTAAACGCGTTCGGTGTAAGGGCTGTAATAAAAACCCGGTCTTCCCGCCCAGCGCGCGAAAGGCCAACCGCCGGGCGGCGGCGGACCGTATCGTGCAGCTTGATTCTCCTGGACAATCCTGCCGGTTAGGGCGCCGGCCGCGGCTCCTGCGGCTGCGCCAATCGACGCGCCACGAACATTACCCGTCGCCGCGGCCCCGATGATCGCGCCGGTGGCTGCGCCCCATCCCGCGCCCTGGCCGGTTGGGGTATCACATGAATTGAGAAGTAACGCGCTTAGCCCGAGAACCCAAATAGCAAGATTTTTCGTCATAAACTTACGCTCGTTGAGGGATTGAACTTCGCAACCCGGAGAATGTTGCACGGCAGAATCAAAAAGACTTCAAGAGCTGCGTCGCGATCCGGCTGGTTTTCTCCAACCTGCCAAGGCGGTACTCCTTTTCGAAAACGCGAAACTTGTCGCGCTCCATTCTGCGAAGCAAACCACGATAAATCGAGCCCATGATTTCGGCCGGCACCATCGTCCTGCGATCCTCAAATGGGAGCGCTGCAGCGGCGCGCGTGAAAAACTCTCGCGCACGGGCGGCTTCGGATTCCATCAGGCGAACGAACCGCTCGTTATATTGTCGATTTTGCAACTCGGTCTCGGAATAGTTGCAACGCGCGAGATCTTCCTGTGGCAGGTAGATTCGGCTGGCCTGCAAATCTTTGCCGACATCACGAATGATGTTCGTCATCTGCAAGGCCAGTCCGAGCTCGAGCGCATATTCTTTGCAACGCAGGTTGCGATATCCAAAAATCTCGATGCTGACGAGACCTACCGCGCTGGCGACCCGGTAACAATAAACGCGCAGATCTTGAAACGTGGCGTATCTGAAGATGCTCAGGTCCATCTCTACGCCGGCGATGATTTCCTCGAGCATCTCAGGTGAGAGCGAGTATTTATTCATTAAACTTCTCACGTCGCGAGCAAGAGGCGGCTCGTCCGAGTCTGCCGAACGCAGCATTTCACGCCACGCCGCCAGTTGCTTTTGCTTCTCCGCGACGCTGAGCTCGGAAGAATCGGCAATATCGTCAATCACTCGGCAGAACGCGTAAAAAATTGTCATGTCGCGTTTGCGCTCGCGCCCTAGTGAAATGAAGGCCAGGGCGAGATTCGATTTGCTCTGGCGCGTAATAGTCGCGGCGTTCACGTTCGCTTTCTCGCAGGCTCCTAGTATTGGATCCATTTCTCCTGGTTCAGGCGCCGAGTTTCGCATTGCCGAAATAAACAGACCCACGAAGCCAAAAGCCAGCCGGTGACGATTCCGCGGAGAAAAGCAAAACTGAATTTCCACAGGAGAAGTGCGCCCAATCGATCCGCGATGGCGCTGCGCACGATGGCATCGCAGATCATGATGGTAAAAAAGTGGAACCCGCAAATGACTAAAAACCAACCCAAGCGACCCGCATTTTGCCGGATGAAGTGTCCATGGGCGCGCAATGCTTCGACCAACGTTTCGTTATGGAGCGCCAGCGAGATTTGGACGGAACAGAAGGCCATGATCAAACCGCTCATCAACACCCGCGCAATGGGCAGGTAATCGAGGACGCCGGGAATATTCCTGAAGTAGGCAAGGACGAGCGGCAACCGGACGATCAACGTGCTGACTGCAACGACAATACCAGCCCATTCCAAAACATAACTGAAGCGCCGCATGGCGAAGCGGAATAACTCTCCTTCTTCAAAGCTAACACCCTTTATCCACGCCAGACATACCGTGATCAGGTATACCTGGATATAGACTCCCAGGAGATATTCGAAAATGAATGCAGTCGCATCCACAATGGCCGAGACACGCAGCAGGCCCGCAGCCGGGACCAGACCGCTCCACTCCGGCAATTGCCAGAATACAATCGGCTTCAACAGCGAGGCGAGTGCGCTCAGCAACAGAATCAAATAAACGAGATAACCCAAAAGACGGTACCGCTTCCGCAACGCTCGAATCAGCGCGCTGTGTAACCCACGCCAGTTGGCTAGCATGAACACCGCAGCCACAACCGACAGCGGATAGGTGGTGGTAGCGTTGTCGAAAAGCCCTGCAACGCCTTCCAGCGCAGGCAGCGGCGTCTCTCTCCATACTTCGCTAAATCGCGGCCAATACCAGTGCGGCAATGAGATGATCTGGTTTGGATCGACATCCGCCCAGTTTTGAATTGGCGTGAAGGTAACAAACTGGAAAACGAAATAGCCAAATCCCAGGAGGGCGAAGCTAATCCAGATGCGCTTGTAACGGCCGATGCAGCGAAAACCATCCCCGAGCGCCCGCCGTACGGGATTGAAAAGCATCACAAGCGCATATCCGCCGCAAAGGCCAAGCCACGGATAGAGGCGCGGCATGATGTGATCCATCTCAGCAGAAATTGCTCTTACTCTTGCTCCTGCTCATGCTCGTCTGGGCCGCGCTTCGACTAGGAGCAGGAGCAAGAGTAAGAAAAGAGTGAGAACCCTCACGACTTAGCGAATTCCTGATCTAACGAATCAGCCCCCAGTGCCGACTAAACGGCCAATAAACACACAGGCCGCGCCCAACGAGGTTTGTATCAGGCACAGCTCCCCAATAACGGCTGTCAAAGCTATTGTAGCTGTTATCGCCCAGGGCAAAATAGCCGTCCTGCGGCACGGTGAACGAACGGTTTGGTTGCGACAGATATTCGCGACCCAAGGCGTATCCTCGATAAGGAGGTTTGGCCGACATTACTCGAGCGAAACCATAGCCCTCCGCCTTCTGGCCATTCACATAGAGAAACGGCGGATCGATTCGCAATTGATCGCCGGGTAAACCGGCCAAACGCTTGATGTAAAAAGGAGAACCCCCGACCGGGTCCGGGGGAATCGCCAGAATATTGTTTGTTCTGAACACAAAAACATCACCGTTATGAGGCTTAACAAAGTTGTAACTAAACTTGTCGACAAACACCTGGTCACCTGTATCGATTGCGCCCCTGGCAATAACCTCACCGCGGTGACAAATGCGACCCGGAAAAACTTTAAAATCATGACTGAGCGTGTCGGGCGACGCGTACACGAGAAAGTTTTGCCGCTGGCAGATCACTCGCGAAAAAGTAAAGAAGAAGAGGACTTTTTTAGGCGTGATTTCAAAAACCTGATCATCCTCACGCGAAACCACATTGATGTAATTGCGACCAAGAACAATAAACTCGCCGATCTGTCGTAGGATATTCGGAGCCGGTTCTGTGCTGGGATGACCGATGATTCCATTTAACGTCGGTTGCATCGAGCCGGTGGGAATTTTGAACGGTTGCAAGAAATAGGAGCGAATGCCTACGGCCACAACGATCGCCACCAAAATTACCTCGCAATTCTCTCGCCAATGCGATTCCCAGGTCACCGGAGTCAGCCTGTGCAGCAGCTTATCAAGCGCATCAGCGGTGCCGTGAATTCTTTCCCGGTCCTTCTGACGTAACGCGTCGCGGAGGCTTTTCATTCCAGCGACGATTTGTTCCCGATCCGAGGCGCTGAGCCGGTCGTCCTTGTAGCGCAGATACTTTCGCGCATGCCGCAGAAGCAGTCTGCTGTGTTTAACGTGGCGTGATGTGAACATGCGATACTAGATGCGGGATGCTGGTTTCACTAAAAAATCGCCAAATCCCAAGCTCCGACATCCAGAGAACCTTCAATCTTCAAACCTTAACTGAATCGATGAACCATTTAAGATTTGATGCCTGAATATTCTCTGGAGCTTGGATGTTGGGATTTGGTGCTTCGATCTCATTGCGTCTTTAATACCTCGATAAAGGCCTCCTGAGGGATATTGATTTTCCCGATGCTTTTCATTCGCTTCTTTCCTTCTTTTTGTTTCTCAAGCAATTTGCGTTTGCGCGTGATATCGCCGCCGTAGCATTTGGCGGTCACGTTTTTCCGTAACGCCGACACACTCTCGCGCGCAATAATTTTTCCGCCAATAGCTGCCTGAATCGCCACCTGGTAAAGCTGACGCGGGATCACTTCCTTCAATTTCGCCGCCAGTTGGCGACCGCGCGCTTCTGCACGATCCTTATGCACGATCGTCGAAAATGCATCGACTGGCTCGCCATTGACGAGCAAGTCCAGCTTCACCAATTTCGCTGGCCGATAACCGGCATACTCGTAATCCATCGAACCGTAGCCGCGCGTGATGCTTTTAATCTTGTCATTGAAATCGACGAGAATTTCGTTGAGCGGCAACTCGCAATGCAACATAACCCGGCGCGTGTCGAGCGACTCAGTGCGCTCCATCTGGCCGCGCTTCTCCAGAATCAATTTCAGAATATCGCCGATGTTTTCATTCGGGCAGAGCACGTACGCCCTTACAATCGGTTCCCGAATCTCCTGCATCACGCTCGGGTTGGGCAAATGAGCGGGGTTATCGATCAACAGTTTCTCTCCGCGCGTAGTCAGCACTTCATAGACCACGCTTGGACTCGTGGCGATGATGTCCATGTTGTATTCACGCCGGAGCCGTTCCTGGATGATCTCCATGTGAAGTAAACCGAGGAATCCGCAGCGAAACCCAAAACCAAGCGCGACGGAGCTTTCCGGTTGATAGATAAAAGCAGCGTCGTTCAGGCGCAGCTTCCCGATCGCGGTCTTCAGATGTTCGAAGTCGCCGGTGTTGATCGGGTAGATCCCACTGAAGACCATGGGCTGAATTTCTTGAAACCCCGGAAGTGGCTCGCGCGCAGCGTGGCGCTGATCGGTAATGGTGTCGCCGATCTTGATGTCGGCGGTTGATTTGATGTTTGCAATAAAATAACCGACATCGCCGGGATTCAGCTTTTCTTGCACACGCATCTTCGGCGTAAACACGCCCACCTCTTTGATTTCGTAGCGCGCGTTGTTCCTCATTAACATGATCGCACGATTCGCTTCCATTGTTCCCGAAACGACGCGCACATAGCCAACTACACCGCGATAAACGTCAAACACGGAATCGAACACCAGCGCGCGCAGCGTTTCGTCTGGCGGCGGTTGCGGTGCCGGAATGCGCGTCACGATTGCCTCGAGAATTTCGTCGATGCCCATCTTCGCGCTCGCTTCAATTGCTTCCTCCGCAGGGATGGCAAGAATTTCTTCCAACTGGCGCTTTACTGAGGTCACGTCGGCGTTCGATAGATCGATCTTGTTGATGATCGGAACAATCGTCAGTCCCTGTTTGTGAGCGAGATGAACGTTCGCCACCGTTTGCGCTTCGACGCCCTGCGCCGCGTCCACGACTAACAGCGCGCCCTCGCACGCAGCGAGGCTGCGCGAAACTTCATACGCGAAATCGACATGCCCGGGTGTATCGAGCAGGTTCAATCGATACGTTTCGCCGCGCTTGGTCGTGTAGTGCATCGTCACCGGATGCGCTTTGATCGTAATCCCGCGCTCCCGTTCCAGATCCATCGAATCAAGGAGCTGATCCTGCTTTTCTCGCTCCTGGATCGTGCCGGTGCGCTCAAGCAACCGGTCCGACAAGGTCGTTTTGCCGTGATCGATATGCGCGATGATGCAGAAGTTGCGCGTGAACTCAATCGCCATGAGAGCGCCACTATGCGAGTGCCGTTGCGCGCGGTCAATCGTTACGCCCGCGCATTCGTCGGATTTGTCCCATCCGACTCATTCGATTAAGATCGGCAGAATGCCAGAGCTCCCCTTCTCAGACCCTACAGATGTGGAAACAAGCACAGCGCCCAGCGACTTTGCCAGCGCGTCTTCGTTCCGGCCTCAAAGACAGGACAACGATCCGCTCCGCAAGGCAATGTTTATTGGCTTGGCAATTGTGCTCCTCGTATTTCTCGGAAGCATGATCGCAGTGCTATTGATGCATGCGCCAAGACTCTAGGTTAATGACGAAGCACGAATGTCGAATGTCGAAACAACTCCGAATGACGAAGCACGAAAATGCGGCATCCGTTAGAGGAACTTTTCGTCATTTGACCCCGAAAGCATTCGCGGGTTGACCTTCGTCATTCCTTCGTCCTTCGTCATTCGGATTTCGTCATTTATTTGAACATGACAAACACGCGACAGCGCCTGCTGCTTTTCGACATCGACGGCACGCTGGTCCATTCGGGTGGCGCTGGGGTTCAAGCCCTCAAATCCGCGTTTCAAGACCGCTTCGGGATCACGGATGATCTGCGCGACATCGAAATAGCCGGGATGACTGATTCAGGCATCGTCCTCAGCATCCTGAGCAAACACAAAATTCCCGCGACTAATGAAAACGTCAGCGCGTTCCTGGATAGCTACGTGCATTTTCTCTCGTTGGAATTGCCGCGCCGTAAAGGCAAACTGCTCCCCGGGGTGCTCCAGTTGCTCCAACAGCTCAAGTCGCGACCGCATCTGGTGCTCGCCCTTCTCACTGGAAATGTTTCCCGCGGAGCGCGACTGAAACTTGAGCACTATGGTGTCTGGCATTTTTTCGAGTTTGGCGCGTTTGCCGATGACCACCGGGACCGCAATCAGCTCGGGCATTTCGCGCGCGCCCGCGCAAAAGAGAAACATGGCCGCGAGTTCGCCGCATCGGAGATCGACGTCATTGGCGATACGCCGCGCGATATTGCCTGTGGCAAAGCGCTCGGGGCGCGCACCATTGCCGTGGCGACCGGAAGATGGAGCCGCGATGAACTTGCGAAATATCAGCCGGATTTTTTGATTGATGATCTATCACACGTGGAAACCATTGTCGATACACTCGGATGGTGATCCATTGACGATTGGAGGTAAATGAAAAAAGACGCTTCCCCAGCTGGCCCGACGCCGCGAAAAGACCATGCAGACGTGTTGCCGCTCAAAGGCGAAATCGATCTGCACGTTTCGCCTTCCGTCACGGCGTCGCTCAATGCCATGATCGAGAAAAAGCC
>Ga0209161_10004935_pt1 | contig 10594 bp, 7 predicted proteins | sample GraSoiAngelo_155_FD_186169 | JGI IMG/M metagenome (GOLD analysis project Ga0209161, IMG submission 186169) | Grasslands soil microbial communities from the Angelo Coastal Reserve, California, USA - 14_1009_13_30cm (SPAdes) (version 2) | ecosystem: Environmental > Terrestrial > Soil > Grasslands ...
CGCGAGCCGTCGCGCAACTTCGGCCCACGCGGCATCTCGCTGCGCTTCCGCGAGCTCGGTCACGTCGTCGAACACGACGACGCACCCGGGCGCCGGCTCGCCGGGCAGGCCGGATCCCCGCACCAACAGCACTCGGGTGTGACTCGATACCGCGAGCTCGGCTTGGCGCTGCCATTGGCCGTCGCGTCCCCCGCGAAACCCTTGGGCAACGAGGTCGGCAAACGCCGACAATCCCGGCAGCCGCCTTCCCCAGTCGGCGAGCGGCACACCGATCAAATCGGCAAGAGGCTGCTGCAGAACCACCGCTGCGCTGGGATTCGCGGTGCGCAGCCGAAATGCATTGTCGAACGCGAGCACGCCCGCAGAAAGATTGGCGAGTACGCTTTCGAGATACGCGCTGGTCGTTTCGATCGCGCGCCGATTCTCTTCCGCCTTGCGTTGCGCTTCCGCAAGCTGCGCGGTCATTGTATTGAACGATTCGGTGAGCACGCCAAGCTCATCGCGGCTTTGCACCGGGTTGCGCCGAGTGAAATCTCCCTGTGCAACCGCGCGCGTTCCCTCCGCAAGCAGCCCCAGCGGCCTGCTGAACTGCTCCGACAGCACAACCGCAAGGCCCAGCGCGGAAAACAGCGCAAGCAGCAAGGTCAGCGTCAGCGTCAGCGCGTAAAGCCGCTTGAGCGCTCCGCGCGAAAACGAGATCTCCTGGTAGTCGCGGTAGCCGGCCTGCACTTTCTCGGCATCCTGCTGCAGCGCTTTTGGCACGGGCTCGACGACCTGCAGCAAGCGCAAGGGTTCCTTCGGGTCGGCGCTGTTGACCGGAACCACGACGCGCAAGCGCAATCCGCCATCCGCGGCTTGCTCGATCTCGGCGAAGGTCTGCTGCAATCTCGCGCGGCGCATCGCCTGCGCCGGTGGCGGCTCGGGCGTCGCGGTCGAGCCCGACACCCCGCCCACCGCGAGCACGCCGCCCGACGTTGAGAACAGCGTAGCCTCGTATACGCCTGCCTGCTCGCTGGCGCGATTGAGGCTTGCCGCCATTCCCCCGAGCTCGCTTTCCTGCAGTGTCAACGCAAGCTGAGTCGCCTTGTTGGTCGTCTCCTTGAGCAGGTAGTCGAGCGCATTTCGACCGAGATTCAGGCCGCCTTCGAGCGCGCGGTCGACGCGCACGTCGAACCACGACTCGATACTCTTTCCCAGGAACTGCATCGACACCCCATACAGCAGCGCACCCGGCAGCACCGCGACCATCGCGAACAGCCACACCAGCCGCACCGCAAGTCGGGATCCGAAAACGCCCGACTTCAGGTTCTTGCGCAGTCGCCACAACTGATAGCCGACGAGCACCATCAGCAACGCGACCAGAGTCCCGTTAAGAACGACCAGCACGTTGTAGCTGCCCGCAAAAAGTTCCGTGTTCGCGGTCGCGGTTGCAAGCAGAAAAAGAAAGATCGTCCCGAGTGCCGCGCAACCGAGCAAGACATAGCGCAAACCACGCGTTCCACGAAGCGTGGTCAAGGGACGAAGCTCCAGCGATACCATTCCGATTGCAGCGACCACTCGCGGGACGCGAGCGCGTTCAGCTGGAACGGCTTGGGCAACTGAGTCACGTCGAGGCGCAAGCGTACCGCGGCGTCGTAACGGTCGTCTTTCGATAGCGCTTCCTTGGATATGACCGGGCGGGAAACCACGCGCGAAAGCAGGTGCTCGACCTCCTCGAGCGAGCCGAATTGCTGGCTCAACAGTCCGCTGGTCACGCGGTATTGCTGTGTCAATGGCGAATAGCTGATTCGATACTGTACCGCCCATTGAGCCACCTTCTCGTCGACCCAGTACCAGCGGGGACGCGTTAGCTCGAATTCGAGTATGAAATAAAGCGACACGCCTTTTTGCAGCGCTTCCTCGAGCGTGGGGTTGAATGCGACGTCGAACTGCGCATTGAGGACATACTCGTCGCCCTCGAGCCGCAGCTCGGCCGATTGGACTGCGATCGTGTCCGCGAACGCTCTCTCAGCGTGTGACAGAACAAAGAACGCGGCCAGACAGCACAGCAGACCGCACAGGATGCGAAGCGTCGACGACATGCAACAGGCGGCGGCGGACCGCGTGCGATCGATTTCGGGAACTCAGCTTTTGTGGAGGAGGGCGAAAAAAAACCCGTCGTGATTGTGCGCTGCGCCAGGGCCGGCTGGCAAGAGTTGGCCGTCGATCGAACCCGGCGGCAGTGCGACGGGAATGGCTTCGGCGTCACCATGCCTGGCGAGAAAAGCGGCGACCTGAGCTTGATTCTCCGCGCGAAAAATAGAGCAGGTTGCGTAGAGCATCGCGCCGCCACGCGCAAGAAGCGGCCAAAGCGCATCGAGCAGCCTTGCCTGCTGCCCGGCGAAGTCTTCGATATCGGTTTCGCGTCGCAGCCATTTTCCATCGGGATGCCTGCGCACGATGCCCGACGCGGTGCACGGCGCGTCGACAAGGATCCGGTCGAAAGCGAAGCCGTCCCACCATGAATGCACGTCCGCCGCGTCCGCGTGCACGAGGCGTGAGGAAAACTTCAGGCGGCGAAGGTTTTGCTCCACGCGCTGCAGTCGCGCCGCGTCTGCATCGACGGCAGTGAGATCCGTGTCCCAGAGCTCGGCGATATGTGTTGTCTTGCCTCCCGGCGCCGCGCACGCGTCGAGCACGCGCATGCCATCGCGCGCATCGAGCAAGGGTGCGGCAAGCTGCGCGCCTGCGTCCTGGACCGAAAACCAGCCGCGGTCGAACCCCGGAAGCTCGGTCACGGCGCGCGGGCGCGCCACGATCACGCCAACCTCGCCGACGCGCTCTGCTGTTACGCCGCACGCGTCGAGCTCGCGCACGTAGACATCGGGGCCGATCGCACGGCGATTGATTCGCAATGCGAGCGGCGGTCGCGTATTGCCTGCATCGAGGACGGCCGCCGCGTCGTCGGGATACTCGGCGTGCACGCGATCGATCCACCAGCGCGGGTATGAAAAACGTCCCACAGGGTCGCGCGCCGCGTCCGCCAGCACCGCATCGCGCCGGCGAAGAAACGAGCGCAGGATCGCGTTCGTGAGGCCCTTGGCCGACGTCCGCCGAATGCGCGACGTCGCGCGCACTGCGCCGTCGACCACGGCATGCGGCGGCGCCGCGGTGTGGATCAACTGGTAGAGAGCGACCCAAATCAGCGCTTCGACATTGGCATCGGCCAACGGACGCTCCGCCAGCATTCGTGCAGCCGCTCGGAGTTGTCCCAGGTACCGAAGCGTCCCGTACGCAAGATCGTGGACCCGCGGGCGTTCGCCGGCCGCAGCGGGCGCGCTTTCGGCCAGCGCTGCCGGAAGGCTCGCTCCTGCAAGAACGCGCCGTACGGTTTTGGCCGCGATGCGCTGAGCAAGCTCCATCGCGCAATCGCGACGGCGTCAGCGCGCGAGTGCGAGCAGGCGCGCGACGCGCTCCTCGGTCGGCGGATGCGTGCTGAACAGGCTGCTCAAGCCCCCGCCGTGAAGCGGATTGATGATCATGAGATGCGCCGTGGCAGGATGCTCCTCTGCGGCTTCGAGCGGCAAGCCCTTCGCGTAGCGGTCGATCTTCACCAGAGCATCGGCCAACGCGCGGGGATCGTCAGACAGCTCGGCGCCGCCGCGGTCGGCTTCGTATTCACGCCCGCGCGAGATCGCCAGCTGAATGAGCATTGCCGCGATCGGCGCGAGGATGAGCACCAGTGTCGCAAGCACTGGATTGCGTTGGTCGCTGTCACGCCCACCGAAGAACATCCCGAAATGGGCAAGCGTGGATATCGCACCCGCGATGGACGCCGTGATCGTGGATGTCAGGATGTCTCGATGCTTGACATGCGAGAGCTCGTGAGCGAGGACTGCGCGCAGTTCCCGGCCAGAGAGCAGCTGAAGAATGCCGGAGGTCGCGGCAATGGCGGCGTGCTCCGGGTTGCGACCGGTCGCAAAGGCATTGGGCTGCGTCTCGTCGATGAGGTAGACCCTCGGCATGGGAAGGCCCGCACGTTGCGTCAATTCGGAGACAATCTGGACCAACTGCGGTGCCGATGACGCGTCGACTTCGCGCGCCCTATAGAGCTTCAGCACCATCGAATCCGAGAACCAGTACGCCCACAGATTCATTCCAAGGCCGAGGAAAAGGGCGACCACCATGCCTTGGCCTCCGCCCAGGACGGCGCCGACCACGCCGAACAGCGCCATGATCGCGGCCATCAGCAAGCCCGTCCGGAACCAGTTACCCAACATGTCCAGTTTCTCCGCCCCGAATGGATTGCGGGGTCTGCAACAGCTTAGATCGTGGCATCTCGCGGCGATTCAAGCGCGCGCCGCGTCAAAACGCGCGTCCGCACCGAGTGGATGGCCGGCAAGAAACGCCGCCACGCTCATCCGCTTGCCGCCCGCGCGCTGAATTTCACGAACGACCACCGCGCCGTCACCTGCCGCGACGACGATGCCCGCGGCATCGGCGCGCGCTATCGTTCCGGGACGCCCATAGTGTCCCTCGAGAGGCTCCGCCGCGCGGATCTTGATCGCTTCGCCTTCCAGGCGCGCCGTCGCTCCCGGCGTCGGATCGAACGCGCGCACTTTACGATCGATCATGGTCGCGCTTTCGGTCCAATCGAGGTCGGTTTCATCGCTACGAACCTTCGCTGCGTAACTCGCGCCTTGCAACGGCTGCGGCGTCGTCGGCAGCCTTTCTTGGCTCTCCAGCTCGCACAGCGTCGCGATGATCGCCTTGGCGCCTTCGGCGGCGAGCCGCTCCCCCAGGCTGCCGGCTGTTTCCCTCGAGCCGATTGAAAGGACCCGCTTGGCAATCACCGGACCGGTATCGAGTCCGGCATCCATTTGCATAATGCTGATCCCGGTCTCGGTGTCGCCCGCCAGCAGCGCCCGTTGGATGGGCGCGGCGCCCCGCCACCTTGGCAGAAGCGACGCGTGGATATTGACGCAACCATACCGTGGCCAGTCCAGCACCATACGGGGCAGGATGAGTCCGAAGGCGGCGACCACGAGTACGTCGAGCGAAATGGAAACCAGTGGAGCGCTCGCTGCGTCGTCGCTCAAGCTCGACGGCTGCACGATGGGTAATCCGTGGTCCAGCGCGAGCACCTTGACGGGGCTGGGAGTGCGCTGCAGGCCACGCCCTTGCGGTCGATCGGGCCGCGTCAACACCAGGGCGACGTCGTAGCGCGCGTCGAGGATGGCCGCAAGTGCCTTGGCCGCAAATTGCGGGGTACCGGCGAAGCCGATGCGCAGCTTGCGAGCCACCGGGCTAGCTTGCCAGACGTTGTTTTTTCTTCAGGCGGGCGGCTAGCCGCGCACGCTTCAATGGGGAGAGGTAGTCGACGAAGACCTTGCCGACGAGGTGGTCCATCTCATGCTGAACGCATACCGCGAGCATACCGTCGGTACCAAGCTCGAACGATTCGCCGTGTTCGTTCTGCGCCCGCATGGTTATTTTCTCGGCGCGCACGACTTTGTCGTAATACCCGGGCACCGAAAGACAACCTTCCTCGCATTCCAACTCGCCTTGGGCGGACAGGATCTCCGGGTTGATAAACACCCGCAAGTCATTGCGGGCTTCGCTGATGTCGATGACGATGATCCGTTTATGAACATCGACTTGCGTCGCCGCCAAACCGACCCCGGGTGCGGAATACATCGTTTCGGCCATGTCCCGTACGAGTTTTTGCACCGCCGCGGTCACCGCAGCCACCGGCGCGGCGACTTTTCTGAGACGGGGATCGGGATATTCTAGGATGTCCAGCAACATAATTGCTTGCAAAATGGATACTCGGGATGCAGAATCACCCCTAAGCCCTTATTTTGGGGCAGTTTAGGACGTTCGCAAGTCCGCCAATGCCATGTTCAGAGGGGCCCTATGCGCCTAAATTCTACCACAGCGAGGCTGCTGTTTTCGGTCGGCGCGCTGTCGCTGCTACTCGCGTTGCCCATCGCTTCTGCCGCGGAAATTCAACTGCAGGACAACCGTCCCGACAGATACACGGTTCAGCGGGGCGACACGCTCTGGGGCATCTCGGGCAAATTTCTGAAGGAACCATGGCGCTGGCCGGAAATCTGGCGAATGAATCGCGACCAGATCAAGAACCCGCACAGGATCTACCCAGGCGATGTCATCGCGCTCGACAGGGTCGATGGACAATGGCGGCTCTCGGTCGACCGCGAGCGGGAGACGGTTCGGCTCTTGCCCAGCGTTCGCATCGACCGTCTCGAAGCCGAAGCCATCCCGAGCATTCCTCCCGGCGACATCGAGCCGTTCCTGACGCAACCCGTCATCACGGGCGCCGAAGGATTGCCCGGCGCGGCGAAGATCATCGCCGCCCGAGATAACCGCGTCGTGCGCGGCGAAGGCGATTTTGTCTATGCGATCAATGTCGACGATAAGGGCGGAACGCAGTGGTACATCTACCGACCGGGCAAGGTCTTGCGCTCATACGACAACAATGAGGCGCTTGGGTATGAGATGCGCTACCTGGGCACTGCGCGCGTCGAGCGTTTCGGGGAAGTGAGCCGCATGCAGATCACGTCGGCACGCGAGGAGGTTCTCATCAACGATCTGCTCATCCCGGCCCCCCGCGAGGTGCTTGTGAACTACGTGCCGCACGCACCGGATTACGCGGCAGACGGCCATATCATCGCGCTTTACGGCGATTCGGCCGAGGCGGGCCGGGGCTTTATCGTCACCCTCGACCGGGGAACGAAGGATGGAATGGAAATCGGCCACGTGCTTGCGATCTACCACCCGACGCCCGTCATCGCCGATCCTCGACCCTATGAAGGCCCGGACATCCTCGCCAGGTTTGCCGAACAAACGCGAGTCGTCGCACCCCCGACGCGCTACCTCAATATCCCCCCCGAGCGCTCGGGACTCTTGTTCGTCTTCCGCGTGTTCGACAGAGTCGCCTACGCAATCGTCCTCAATGCGGCGGAGCCGGTCGTGGTGGGCGACTTGGTGCGCAAGCCCTAGCTAAGCGCCGCATCCTCGCCCCATGGAGATCGACGCCCGCGTCGAGGCTTGGGCGTCGCTGCAGCTTCTGGCGGGAATCCCCGCGCGTTCGCTGGTCGCACTGCTCAAGGCATACGGGTCGCCGCACGCGGTGCTGAACGCTTCGCGCGCTAGCCTCGGAAAGCTCGTCCCTGCGGAAATAGCGGCGCTTATCGCGCAGGGCCCGGATACCGGCCAGCTGGAGAGAACGCTCGCATGGATCGCCGAACCCGGGCATGCGCTCGTCGCGTGGGACGATGGCGATTACCCAAAGGCGCTGCTGACGACGGCGGATCCGCCTCCCGCGTTTTACTATCGCGGCCGCCGCGAGCTTCTCAACCAACCCTCGTTTGCCATCGTCGGCAGCAGGAACGCCACGGCGCAGGGTGTGGACAATGCCGAAGCGTTTGCCGCGGCGCTGTCGGCGGCAGACTTCACTATCGTCAGCGGCCTCGCCCTAGGGATCGATGCCGCCGCGCACCGCGGGGGACTGAGCGCCAAGGGCAGCAGCATTGCGGTTGTCGGAACCGGGCTCGATCGAATTTACCCATCCGCCAACCGGGACCTCGGAGAGCGGCTTGCACAGCAGGGCGGGCTTCTGTCCGAATTCCCGCTCGGCACGCCCCCGCTGCCGTCGAACTTTCCTCGCCGGAACCGCGTGATCAGCGGGCTTTCACGAGGCGTGCTGGTCGTCGAGGCGACGTTGGCAAGCGGATCGCTGATCACGGCGAGATTCGCGGCCGAGCAGGGCCGGGAGGTCTTTGCCATTCCGGGATCGATTCATTCCCCGTTCTCCAAAGGCAGCCACCGGCTTATCAAGGAAGGAGCGAAACTGGTGGAGACCGCGCAGGACGTGCTCGAGGAGCTGGGCATCATCGCGCCTGGCCGCACGCCGGATGCGGAGCGCGCGGTACCGGCCGGCGATGCGGGTCGCGTCCTTGCCGCGTTGGGTTACGAATTGCTCGGGATCGATGCGCTCGCAGAGCGAAGCGGTTTGGACGCGGGTGCGGTGAGCGTGGCGCTGGTCGAGCTCGAGCTTGGGCGTCGAGTTGCGACACTTCCAGGAGGTCTATTCCAGCGCCTGCGCTGAAATGCTGCGCCTCGGTCGAGAGTTTTGTTGTACCCCCGCCGCTCCTTCTCTTATCATCTGCTCCCCCCGACACGCCAAACCCAGAACCTTCGATGGTTAAAAGCCTGATCATTGCAGAGAAGCCCTCCGTTGCCGCGGATATTGCGCGCGCCCTCGGCGGGTTTGCCCGGCATGACGATTACTTCGAGAGCAGCCGGTATGTGCTCTCGTCGGCGGTCGGCCATCTGCTCGAGATCGGGATGCCGGAAGAGGAGGAGGTCAAGCGCGGCAAGTGGACTTTCGCCCACCTGCCGGCTATCCCTTCGAAATTCGCATTGAAGCCGATCGAAAAATCCGAGTCGCGGCTGCGGCTGCTGCTGAAGCTCCTGAAGCGCAAGGACGTGACCGAGCTTATCAATGCCTGCGACGCGGGCCGCGAGGGCGAGCTCATATTCCGATACATCGCTCAATACGCCAAGACATCGAAGCCGATCCGGCGACTGTGGCTGCAATCGATGACGCAGGGAGCGATCCGCGACGCATTCGGAGACCTGCGCAGCGACGAGGCAATGCGCCCGCTTGCGGACGCCGCGGTTTGCAGATCCGAGTCGGACTGGCTGGTCGGGATCAACGGCACGCGGGCGATGACCGCGTTCAACTCGAAATCGGGCGGCTTCCAGCTGACGACTGTGGGCCGCGTGCAGACGCCCACGCTCGCGATTCTCGTCGAGCGCGAAGAAAAGATTCGCGCGTTTAAGCCCCGTGCATACTGGGAAATACTCGGTACTTTCATTGCGGCCAGCGGCCCGTACGAGGGGCGGTGGTTCGACGAAAAATTCAAGAAGATCGAAGATGACCCCGACTCGCGCGCGGAGCGGCTCTGGGACGAGGCCAAAGCGCGAGCGATCGCGACAAAATGCGAAGGCCAACCGGGCGTCGTCTCGGAAGAGACCAAGCCGTCCACGCAGGTCTCTCCCCTTCTCTACGATCTGACCAGTCTTCAGCGGGAAGCGAACGGCCGCTTCGGCTTGTCGGCGCGGACGACGCTTTCGCTTGCGCAAGCGCTGTACGAAAAACACAAGCTACTGACCTATCCGAGAACGGACGCGCGCGCGCTGCCGGAGGATTACCTGCCGACCGTGCGCGACACGCTCGAGTCGCTGCGCGAAACCAGCGCTTACTCGACGTTCGCCGGGCAGATTCTCAAGTCGAAGTGGGTGAAGCCAAACAGGCGGATCTTCGACGACAGCAAGATTTCCGATCACTTCGCGATCATTCCAACGCTGCAGCGGCCCAAGCACTTGAGCGAGCTGGAAACCAAACTCTACGACCTTGTGGTCAAGCGATTCCTCGCCGTCTTCTACCCGCCCGCCGAATATTTGCTGACCAACCGCATCACACGCGTGGTCGGCGAGCCGTTCAAGACCGAAGGCAAGGTGCTCGTTTCACCGGGGTGGCTCGCGGTCTACGGAAGAGAAGCCCGATCCGACGATGAGGCGACGCTCGCACCCGTGCGGCCGAACGAGAAAGTGGCGACCGAAGAGATCAAGGTGGCTGCGAGCCAGACAAAGCCTCCCGCACGTTTTTCCGAGGCGACCCTGCTATCCGCAATGGAAGGCGCTGGCAAGCTGATCGACGACGACGAGTTGCGCGAGGCGATGCGGGAAAAGGGCCTGGGCACACCGGCGACGCGCGCCCAAATCATCGAGGGCCTGATCTTCGAGAAATACATACTGCGCGAAGGGCGCGAGCTGCAACCGACCGCCAAGGCGTTCTCGCTCATGACCCTGCTCCACGGCTTAGGTGTTCCCGAGCTTTTTTCGCCTGAGCTCACCGCCGAATGGGAATTCAAGCTCGCGCAGATGGAGCACGGAAAGCGCAAGCGCGAGCACTTCATGCGTGAGATCGTCTCGATGACGCAGCACATTGTCGCGCAGGCGAAGAACCATGAAAGCGATACGATCCAGGGCGATTTCGCGACCTTGAGCGCACGATGTCCCAAGTGCGGTGGCGAAGTCCACGAAAAGTACAAGAAGTTCCAATGCCAGTCCTGCGACTTCGGCATGTGGAAGATCATCGCCGGCCGTCAGTTGGAAATACCCGAGGCCGAGGCGCTGCTTTCGCAGCGCGAGGTGGGACCCTTGGAAGGATTCAGGAGCAAGCTGGGGCGCCCGTTCACGGCGAAGCTCAAGCTCAACGAGGCCAACGAGGCGCAATTCGATTTCGGCGACGGTTCGGGCGATTCCAGCGATGCGGAGGCGCCCGATTTCAGCGGGCAGGAGCCCTTGGGTCCGTGTCCCAAGTGCGGGGCGAGAGTGTTCGAAATGCCGGCGGCGTACGTGTGCGAGAAAGCCGTAGGAGCGGAGCGGACCTGCGATTTTCGATCGGGCCGCGTCATCCTGCAGCGTCCGGTCGATCGCACGCAAATGCAAAAGCTCCTCGCCACCGGCAAGACCGATTTGCTGCAATTCGTGTCGTCGCGGACCCGGCGTCCCTTTTCTGCGT
>Ga0209161_10004936_pt1 | contig 10594 bp, 8 predicted proteins | sample GraSoiAngelo_155_FD_186169 | JGI IMG/M metagenome (GOLD analysis project Ga0209161, IMG submission 186169) | Grasslands soil microbial communities from the Angelo Coastal Reserve, California, USA - 14_1009_13_30cm (SPAdes) (version 2) | ecosystem: Environmental > Terrestrial > Soil > Grasslands ...
GAGCAGCGAAGCCGGGGTCAAGAGTGGGCCTAGAGCCGCGTCAGCGGGCTTGCCCCTTGACGACGACGAGAGCGAAGGGACTTCTTGTTGGCAGCACTCTTTGTTTGGGAATTAGCAAGGCGTCGGAGACTGCCGACGAATACCAGATGGAAATATGCTTTACGGCTGATGCCAAGGACGGCCATGTGCGCAGCACTAACGTTGCTGGACCGCATGGCGGTTCCCGTGTACGCTACAGAAAAGAAATCAAGAACAGTTGCAGGGAGTTTCAAGGGGGGAATCCATGATTATTTGCGATCTCTGCGGCGAAGCAAGAGATTGTCGGCAGAAGGAAATTGACGGCAAGGAATACGATATCTGCTCCGAATGCTGGAACCCGTTCGCACAAAAGCTGAGAGGCAAAGGCAGGGTGAAGAATCGGGAAACCGTGTTTCTACCAGCACCAAGAATCGTCAAAGAGCGGGAAGAGGAAGAGCCGAGGCCGCTACCGGGAGAGCCGCCTAAGATCTGGGGCGGAGGGAAGCGGCCACACTGACAAAGTGGGCAAGATGGGCGTTGCGACTCCCTCTGTATAAAAATGATGCGGCATGGTCTCTATTTTTGATTTCGGACCGCATTGTTCCAATGGCCTCAAGCACATATTTATTCATGCACGCGCACCTCAGCCCAAAAGACTATCTAATAAACGAAAATACGCAATTCCTTGCGCCGTCCGACCGAAACCGACTTGTCGTTTGCTAAAACTCCGCCCGCCTTTGATTCCATGGGCCGCACGCGAAAATAAAAAAAGACCAATCTGTGCAATATGGAACAGACGCCAATACCTGGCCAACGATATATTTGGCATGCTTAGAATCCATAGATTCCCGGGGGCCAGCACGGCAAGGGGAAGGACTGGCCCCCGCGAATTATTCTCATCAAGGCAGTATCCTCATTTGCACATCCTCTTTGCCCATAGTCACCGAGCCGAAATACAAGGCAGCCCAAGAGGAACTGCACAAGAACATTTCGCGGTCAGCGCGGAGATCGTCGGAACGCCCGAAAAGTTTGATATTACCCGGGCAGGAAAAGATTCTGTCTATTCCGAAGCCCAGACTTAGAATGGTGACAGAGCCATACTTTTTCTTCGGTTCATCCGCCTGTTTTCTAGTTCGGCAAGTCCCGTCGAGGCGCGCGCCTGGCCCTAAAGTTCTTGTGCTAGATTCGACTACATCAGTCTGTGTTGGTGGTTAATCCCCTTCTGAAAGCCGCGCCAAGTGCGCGGAGTCTCCGGCCCCTGCGGCCAGGGGTGAGACAGCTATGCCGAATTCGAAGCCAAGGATCCCTAAAGCCCCAAAGCGCGGCAGCTCCCGCAAGCCGCCCCTAGAGCCAGCGCAACTGTTTCGAGTTGTCGCTGAAACGACCACCGACGCCATCATCACCATCGACGAACGAAGCATCATTCTTTTTGTCAACGAAGCCGCTCAAGAAATCTTCGGATACTCCGTTTCCGAGATGATGGACCAAGAGATTACCATGCTGATGCCCGACTATCTGCGTCAGGCGCACCGGGCGGCTGTCGGACGATGTGTGCAAACGGGCAAGAAACATCCTTCCTGGACTGCTCTGAAACTCACCGGCCTGCACCGCAGCGGAAGGGAAATTCTTCTCGAAGTTTCATTGGGGGAGCATGTCCACAAGGGAAGTCGCATTTTCACGGGAATAGTCCGCGACATCACTGATCGCGATCGCGTAGATCGAGAGCTCCGCCAAGCAAAAGATAGATACGCGAAAATGATTCAGGCGAGCCCGGACGCCATCTCTCTACGAAGTCTCCCGGAGCGCCGCTACATCGAAGTGAATGAAAGCTTCACCCGTCTCACTGGCTATACGGCCGAGGAGGTGACAGGCAAGACGCCCTCGGACATCAATCTATTCGTGGAAACGGAGTGGCATCGGAACACACTTGAGAAGCTACAACGGGACGGAGAGATTCGGGAACAGGAGTTTCGATACCGCCCGAAGGGAGGGGAGATCCGATTTGCTACGCTTTCGGCCGCGCGGGTGATGCTGGACGGCCAGCCGTGTATGCTCTCGATCACGCGAGACATCACGGAGCGCAAACGAACCGAAGCCGCACTCTCTCATTTGGCGTCAATTGTGGAGTCCTCTGATGATGCAATTGTAGGCAAGACATTGGATGGGAGGATTGCGAGCTGGAACATAGGCGCAGAGACGGTCTATGGGTACTCCGCGAGTGAAGTAGTCGGACGGCCGCTCACAATTATTGTGCCTGCTGAGTACCAGGACGAGATACCTGAAATCTTGGAGAGGATCAAGAGAGAGGAGAGAATTCAGCATTATGAAACGGTTCGCGTCCGAAAAGACGGACACAAGATCAATGTTTCCGTAACCATATCGCCGATAAAAGATGCCAGCGGCAAGGTGGTGGGGGCTTCGGCGATCGCCCGCGATATCACTGCGCGGAAGCGCACCCAGGAGGCCCTTCAGCAATCGGAGTCAAACTTTCGTTCACTCGTACATGACGCGCCTTACGGAATCTATCGTGCCACGTTAGACGGCCGCCTCCTCCAGGTGAACCCGGCGCTTGTGAAGATGTTGGGGTACGATTCGGAGGCGGAACTTCTACGGTGTAACGTCGCTAGCAACATCTATCGCGACCCGCAAGTCCTTGAGCGCATGGTCAAAGAATCTTGGCCCAAGAAGGACTTTCAAGGAGTCGAGGCCGCCTGGCAGAGGAAAGATGGACAGATCATCACCGTCAAAATGACCGGGCATGCAGTGCTAGAAAAGGACAACTCCCTTGCTCATTTCGAGGTGTTCGCCGAGGACATAACCGATCGTCGAAGTCTTGAGAGACAGCTTCTGCAGTCGCAGAAAATGGAGGCCGTTGGCCGCCTCGCTGGCGGAATTGCCCATGATTTCAATAATCTCCTCGGCGTCATCCTTGGGCACAGCGACATTCTTGACCAACACACGGGAGCGAACGACCGCCTGCGCAAGAGTGTCGAAGCCACTCGGCATGCGGCACAGCAAGCTGCTGCTCTGACCGCGCAGCTGCTTGGATTCAGCCGCAAGCAAGTCATCGAACCGAGAGTTATGGACCTAAATGCTTCGGTCTTGGAAATCGAAAAGATGCTCCACCGCTTGATCGGCGAAGACGTCGAATTAGTGATCAGGCTAGACCGTAATTTGGGTTACGTGAAAGCTGATCCGGGTCAGGTGAGCCAGGTACTCATGAACCTGGCGCTCAATTCACGGGATGCCATGCCCAGCGGCGGAAAGTTGGTGATTGAAACCGCACATCTGGAACTCGATGACACTTACGTCCGGCAGCATTTGGGTGCAAGGCCTGGGCCATTCATCATGCTGGCGGTGAGCGATACGGGCATTGGCATGGATGCAGAAACGCTGTCGCATATCTTTGAGCCGTTCTTCACCACGAAGGAGACAGGAAAAGGCACTGGCCTAGGGCTCTCGATGGTCTATGGGATCGTCAAACAGAGCAACGGATACATCATGGCCTACAGCGAACCGGGCAGTGGTACGACTTTTAAGATATATTTTCCGAGCACGGAAGAATCCCTCCCGGTCCAGCAGAGAGAGATGAAAATAGTGGGGGGCACAGAAACTATCTTGGTTGTGGAAGATGAACCCGCGCTGCGAGAACTGACATGCACACTCTTGGAAGACTCCGGTTATACGGTTCTCGAATCCTCGGGGGTCGAGGATGCCATCCGAACGGCGAAGGACATGCAGCGCCAAATCGATCTGTTACTTACGGACGTGGTCATGCCCCGGTTGGATGGCCGCGAATTGGCGAGCCGACTGGCCGCACTTCGTCCCGATCTGAAAGTCCTGTACATGTCAGGCTATACGGACGACGTGATCGCTCATCGAGGTGTGTTGGCCCAGGGCACGCTGCTGGTCCAGAAACCCTTTACGAGGAACACACTCCTCCAAAAGGTGCGCCAGGCATTGGACTTCCAAGCGGTGAGTTCTCTGAACTGAAAGCAGAGACCTTCAAGGACTGCTGACGTGTCGGGGCAGCCAGAATGGCGGAGAGTCACTCGCGCCCGGCTGACCGGCCTGCAGAACCAAAAAAGGGTTGAAGGTCACAGCCGTTTTTGTTCGAAGTCACACCGAAGGGTGGGCTCCGCTGCGTTTCCATCAGACGGATGGGATTGAATGGAGGCAATCCTCAAGGGCTCGTCCCAGCGGGGATGGAAGACCACAACATCAACCGTTAACGATCCATCGCCCTGCTCCTTACACTCCACGAGCAAGGAGTCCCAGAACTCTTCTTTTCCCTCTCTGCGAATCTGCTGGCCAATCGTTACGGACACCGCATCGCTGGCAACTTCAAGATGTCCCGCATTTCTTGACGTTCGAGAGTTCGGCTTCGAGGTGGCGCTTCTTTTGCTCAAGACGCTCGCGCGGCGTCATCTGGCGCGGTGCCATTGCGTCTTTTGCGCAATCCGCCACTGGTATCAGTCCAATGCCATCACTCCTACTTTCTCCGCGTTTTGTCGATGCGCGGTCCGTCGTGCTAATTCCTACTGCCCCGCCAGCGTCCCGCTCCCGCCCGCCAGCACCGTTGTTGTCGCCGGATAGCAGCGGCACCTGAGATTGTACGGTCCATAACTCACGTGGAAGGATTGCGTAATGCTCCCGCTCCACGTCACCGGCCCGTTGCCCCCTTGGTTCTCAACCAGCAAGTCTGTACGCGAGTAACTTGTGACACGCCCGTTGCTGTCTTTCACCACGTTGACCGGCGCGCCCAGGCGTCGTCATGTCTTCGAGCGTCAGGTCGGGCAGGTATAGGCTACCGTAGCAGATGCCGTTCTGTGGGTCATAGCAATACGGTGAACTGAATGATGTAGGCTGTTGTGAACAGAAGTAGTAACCAGTCGCAATTGTCTGACTGTTTTCCGTCTGTACAGCGAGACAGCTTCCTGCCAACCCGCTCGTGTCCATGCTAAGATTCGATTAGCTATAGTTTACAGAGACATAACTTATTATGTACTATTAATATACATAACTCTGGTTATAATTACGCATCTCCGTGGAAACCTTGAGCCGCAAAGGCTTCGATGGACAACTGCGCCGCTTGCGCTCTTGGGTCCGTATCGCTGACTTGCCTTCTGGCTTGAGCGGAAGAAACATGGCAAATCGTTGCACGTAATTACCACTTAAGGCAAATATTTTGCTCACTTTATAGATATAGTATCTATAGTACTTATAAATACATACGCATCCTGGACCATACAGCCATCCATGCGGGCGGGCCTCTGCCGTATCAGCGTCGAAGAGGCGGCCCGGGTGTGCCCAACCTCTAGGGAATCCCCCTCGTTCACGAAGGAGAGCCTGTCAAAATTTTGGATTTGACAGGAGCGCGGTTGCGGTTTCATAGTGCCAGGACGGAGAAGGTTACCCGATGTGACGTTGACGGCGACGCATCCACAATCCCCGGTACTGCGTCTAGCGTGCACCAGTTAACTGCCTTCGTCGTGAAAGGCGATCAGTCGTTGCAGGTCCGGGTTTTAGACTTAGTTTCCTAGGGTCCAAACCTTCACTCTCTGCCTGTCAACTGCGTCGTTCTGGCTCGATTCCGCTCGGGGGAGGAAATCTTGAAAGCCCGCACACTGCTCTTAACCTATTTATGGCCACAGAGATGCGCCAGGTCCCTCTTCCGCCTTGCCGTCATTCTGGCCGCCACGCTTTCCCCCGGGTCGTGCTTCGCGCCTGCCGTTTGGGGTACTGATACTTTGCCATCAGAGGTTCCCAAGGTGGGGTCGCCCGAATCCGCGAATGTCGCGATACCAGGGCCATTGCGCTCTTTTTTACGCATGGCGGGGATCAGCCAGAAGGTCTCGCCTGAAGAAGTTATGCCTTTGCTGGCCCGCAACGTATTCGAATTGGGCTATCAGGGGCTGGGGTCCAAATCCCGGCCAACGGAATTTCTTATTCTCTTGAGCCACTACGTGCAGCAGGCGCGAGAATTGGCGGCGCTGGGAGGTCCCGACGGTGTCATTAATGTTTCTGGCTGCGATGGAGCGAAACCCTTGCTGAAAATCCTGGGTTATCGAACCCGACCTGACTGCGGGCGGCGCAGCACATTCTTGGAGACCGCCGATCCGCAAAGAGCGTTTCTCACCATCGACTCGGGATTCCCCCTGCCGGAACTTGAAAAGAGCCTTCAGGAGGGCCGGGCATTCACGTATTCCTTCTCGATGTCGCGCGTACCCGCGCCGCCCCTGGAAATCGACTGGACCAAGAAAGAAAAAAAAGTTGATGTAGTGGACATGATCTTAGGCGATCCGGAGCTGGCCCGCTTTTACTGGGCCCTGGCGCGGATGGACGGCGAAACCCTGTCACTCTTGCGGCAATCGCACGCGCTAAAAAAAATGGTTCCGCAAGCCGCGGCCCTGGATTTCTACGGCAGCCACATGTGCGTGCGATCTGGGCGAGTGGTTGTGCCTGGGGGATCAGCGGCAGTCACCGCTTGGAATGAGCTGGTTGGAGCAAGCCCTGACTCTCCAGGAGAATTCATCCCTAAGTTGTTCGCCAAGGATGGCGGCTGGCTGGCGGCGTATTTTGACGACCTGTCGACCGTATCCCCGTCACAGCAGACTCATTTCACCGAACCTGGCCGGCTGCGCCGTTTTTATGAGACGTTTCGCGGAAAAGACTCTTCCGATGCCGGAACCGGCGTGTTTCGGCGGGACACCGGTCTGTTTCTTCTGGTCAGCCGCCTTCGGTGGGAGCCGAACGGCGATCCTTACGTTCCTGGAAATCTTGAGGTATGGAAGAAGATCTTCCGACAAAACACGGATTTCAAAATGATCCGCGAGGTGGGCCGCCGCTCCGCACATTGGGACCACCCAGGTCAATTGCTGGAAGCCCTGCTCGCCATTGCTCAAGTGCCCACCGAAACAGGTCCCTTGCAAAGCTATCTGATGCTTAGTGAAATCGACGGCAGGCGTTCCCCGGAACGTCGCCTTAGTCCCGCAACGGTGGCTTTGCTGGCCGGCAAGTTCTCTGAGTTCAGTGACCAATATTTGGTCTTTTCAGAATTTCCGGATTTGGACGATGCCTCCATCGCAGCCTTCCTCCAGGTGGCAACCAGCCTTGACGCTATTTCGAAGAGCACTCTGCGGGGCAACGCCTTCGGAACATTTCAAGCCAGCGTCGGACTCTGGCAGATACTGGCGCGTCAGGGCGAAATCCCCGGCGCCGCCTTGAACGATTCATGGCAAAAGGTGGTTGGGCCCTTTGGCAAGGTCACTTCTTCAACGCAGCTTTTCGACGCCGGCCGCACCGCCCTGAAGGAGCTGCTGCTCACGGCCAGCGGCAAAACGGATCCAGTTCTTCAAGACGCACTCATCAATTTGCTTGCGGGTCCGCCCCAGTCGGCTCCGGACGCCCAGCGTATGCATGACTTGATCGCCAACAGAATCCGATCGGTTTTGGATGAGCAGCGCTTGGTTTCTCTCGACACCCTCTTGGCCCTCGGTGACGGGCTGCGCGAAGTTGCCGGAGGAAACTTCTCCGGCAATACTTTGCTTCCTTTGGCTGGGGAACTCCGGGAATTCCAAATGCCCCAGCCAATTTTCCGAAATAGCGAGAGAGATCAGTGGGCCGCGGGAATTTACAATAACCGTCATACAGAACTACAGATGCGCACGAACCTGGCGAAGATAATCAAGTCGCCGAGTTCCCCCCAACAGCTCGCCGAGGCCCGCGGCCAACTCGCTCCCTTTCTACGAGACACCCTCGTAGGCCTCAATTACGCCTACTATGAGCCTCCCGGCGCCCAGATTCTCCACCATAATCCTCTTTTCGTTCGCTCGCACGATTTTGCGGGAGACACGGTCATTGGCCTTAACCGACTTTGGCAGGCGCCTCAGTTGTTCGGGGCGGGCTCCCCGGCGGGCGGAGGCGCACACTTGGTAGGATCGCTGGCCGATTTACCCTATGTTCTGGCCACCGCGGAGCAGGACTTCATCGCACCACAGAATGTGCAAGCCCTGATCTGGCGAGAGTTGGTGCCTGGTCTGTTGACCAATGCCGTGGTGCCCCGATGGTGGAACGTGAGCCAAAATGAGCTTCACGCCGTCAGCCTGTACCAACAGTGCGGCGAGGAGCTTTTGGCCGCTTCCGCTCAAAATGACGAATTGCGTAATAAGATCATGAATATCCTGCCTGATCGTATGGTCCCACGGCGCTCCGAAAGAGTGGAACAGGCTCTGCGTTCCGGACACTTGGCGGAAATGCTTTCGCAGTTGATGCCTGCGGACACTTTCTATCTGGCGGCTGAATATCAACGAAGATTTCCCGAGGAGGCCAATTCCTTCGGACCAGCCGGTCATGAGCTTGCAGCTCTCTCCGAGCGTTACCCCAACGAGGTCAACTGGGAACGTTTGTCGCGAGACTTTGGAGTGCCACATCGCGTTTTGGCGCAGAGTTACACGCGCGAACTGCTGAATCTGCCACCTTTCCCGGTTTTCATGGGCTATTCCAGCCGCTTGTTGGCGGAGACCTGGGATTCCAACAACCTATACTGGGCGCGCCTAGCCGACGAAAAACACTATTCACCGGTGATGCTAAACCGTCTGGTTCCTGAACTTACGCGTCGCATGGTCGAGAAGATTTTTGCCACTGATTTCGAGGATTGGCCGGCGCTGCTGCGCGCCGCTCGAGAAGCCGGCGAAGAGTTCCGGCAAGGCAAGATCTCTGCCTTGTCAGGAAATGACAGTATTCCCCGGCCCTAGATCAGATCGGTTGGCGCAATTTTTCAGGGCAAGGCTACGGCCGGAAAAACGACAACAGGGTGCGATATGCGACTAAAACCTACAAAAAAACGAAGTCTCTTGATCGTGGCGCTTGTTTTAGGACTGCTGCCTGTTTCCACCTTTCGAACCACGGCGCAGCAGGACACCACGCGCCTTCACGTTGTCGTCAACCTGGTGCAGTTGAATGTGGCCGTGACCGACAATAAAGGCAACTATGTAACCAGCCTTCATCCTTCGGATTTCGCGATCACTGAAGATGGCCTCTCGGAGAAGATTGCCACATTTGAAGAAGGGAATGGTCCCACCGCCAGATTGGTTGACATTACTGCCGATGCTGGGAAGAACGGTGCAGACGAATCCGTCTCCGCCGAAGGGCGCAGTCGGATGCAAGATGGGGTGCCGGGCTCTTCTTTGGAGGACCGGCTCGAGACGCTTAGTTCCACCCTGGCTGGCTCCAATGTCTTCATCCTGTTTGATACCAGCAATTACATGTACCGTGGCTTCGTCTTCGCGCAAGATGCCATCGCCGACTTCGTTCGCTCTCTGGAGAGCGCGGACAAAATATCCTTCTATTCCTATAGCCGCAACCTTTACCGGGCCGCGGCTTTGACTTCCGACCGATCGGAGGTGGTGCGCGGGGTGCGCACGAGCGTGGCGGGAGACGATGCTGCGCTTTATAACTCCTTGCTGCTGACGGTTCAGGATGCCGGCCAGTATCCGGGAAGAAAGGCCATCGTGGTGTTCTCGAACGGCCCCGACAATGCCAGCACCGTGCCCCCCGAAGATGTTGCCGAGCTGGCCCAATCGGCAGGCATACCTATCTACATGATAAGCACGACCGAGGCGCAGCTTCAGCCCGTTTCTACGGCAGTTTTTGACCGTATGAGCGCCGCCACCGGCGGCAAGGCCTATTTTGCCAAGAGTTGGCGGGATGAAAAAAATGCGTTTGCCTCTATCCGCGACGACCTAGCGCATCTTTATTCGTTTAGCTATTATCCCCAGCCGAATCCCAATCGTGGATGGCGCTCTATCAAAGTGCAACTGGTAGGCGAACGCTTGAAGAAGTATCACATCCGGACGCGCAAGGGATATCGTCCCAGAACGAACCGGTTTTCGGCCGGCAATGAGCCAGCGGCTGCTCCAGAGTCCGTTCCGCACTGAGGCAAGAGAATCCCGCATGGTTGGAATTGAAACTCCTTGATCAAACGACAGAGCGGGCGCTCTGCCTGCGGAGGTACGGCGTGCGACCAGTGATCGTGCTGACTTTGGCGGTGCTGGCTGGCTTGCCGGCCTTGGCCCAAGGAGCCAAAACGACAGAGAAGCCCCTGGCCCTGATGGTTCGCCGCACGGTCCAGGATATGGGCAAGGACGCGCTCATGCCCCCCATGCTTTCCTACCTCTTGAGACTGACTCCCCACCCGGAGACCGTGGCGGTGAAACAGGTTGCCGCTAGAATCAGAGGAACGGATATGATCGGCTTCAATGTTTCCGTGAAAAACCATGGAGACATCGTCATCTTCCGTGAAACCCCCACCGTCAGGATCTACTTTCTGACTTCTCCGGCAGGAGTGTTGCGCAAGGTGATTGAGTCCCGCAAGCCGGAGAATGGCAACGGCGAATTTCAAACCACGGAATTGCGCCCCTCCGCTCTGAAGAAGCGTTTTGAGAAAGAAAGGCAGTGCTGGATGGATGTGGCGACGAACACGGCGCTCTCCTCCGACTGCTATTTCGCGGCGAATTAGGGCGCGCGTGGTGCAGGCGACTTCTGAGGATCAAAGCGCTTCCGAGACAGACTTAGT
>Ga0209161_10004938_pt1 | contig 10591 bp, 10 predicted proteins | sample GraSoiAngelo_155_FD_186169 | JGI IMG/M metagenome (GOLD analysis project Ga0209161, IMG submission 186169) | Grasslands soil microbial communities from the Angelo Coastal Reserve, California, USA - 14_1009_13_30cm (SPAdes) (version 2) | ecosystem: Environmental > Terrestrial > Soil > Grasslands...
GCCGCGTTGACGAACGGGGTGCTCCTGAGATGCCACGACTACAACGATTTTTTCGTCGGGCGGCGCAACAGCGGTCATTCGAGCGACATTCTTTCCGGCGTAATTGCCGCCGCCGAATGGACGAACGCGCCCGGGAAAAAACTGCTCTCGGCGGTGGCCATAGGTTATGAAATGGTGGGAGCGGCATTCGATGCGTTCTCGACCGCGCAGGGCGGCTGGGACTATACGAACCTGATGGCCCTCGGCGCGACCGCCGCGATCGCGCGACTGCTGAATTTGAATGCCGACCAGACCCGCGAAGCCATGGGCCTGACCGCGATCCCCCATTTCGCAGCCGATGAGATCGAATCGGGTGAGCTCAACCGGCGCGGCGACCTTTCCATGTGGAAGCGTTTCAACGGGGCCGACGCCGTCAGGAATTCGCTCCAGGCCTGTCTCCTCGCGCAGGTCGGCGTCGAAGCGGCGGTAAGGCCGTTCGTCGGGAAGTGCGGCTTCATGCAAAAAATGAACATGCAGGACGACCCGGTCCCCGTGCTGCGCGAGCGGCTGAACGCGCGCATCCCGCTCAGACGGGTGAGCGAGGCCTTCATGAAGCGCTGGCCGGTCGGCTCCGTGGCGCAGAGCGCCATACAGGCCGCCATTGACGCTCGGTCCCGGATCAAGGATCTTTCCAGGATCGAACAGATACGCGTGTTCGCCGAGGAGGGCGCCTACGATCACCTGGTCAAGATACGCCAGGACCCGTGGAATCCCATCTCGCGCGAGACCGCCGATCATTCGTTGCCCTATATCGTCGCGGCCGCGGTCCTGGACAGTACCATCGGGGTGAACAGCTTCACGCCGAATGTGGTTCTCAACCCGGAGCGCCAGGCGTTCATCAAGAAGGTCATTTGCGCGCCTGCGCCGGAGCTGGGCTCGCACGCCATGGGCAAGCACAAGCGCGTGGAGATGGGCTATTTGTCGCGCGTCGAGATCGAGCTCAACGACGGCGCAGTCGTGCATGGCGATGCGCGGCCGTTCCCCGGGCACCACAAGAATCCCTTTACCGACGCGGATCTCAATGAGAAGCTGCGCGAGAACGTCGAGCCGGTCGCCGGCGCGCAGCGCGCAGCCAGGCTGACGGAGCTCCTGTGGTCCCTCGACAAGGTCAGGAGCACGCGCGAGCTGACCAAGCTTCTCGCATTCAGCGGCAAGCTCGATATCGACAGCGCCAGGGTGCGCGAGCGATGAGGGCGCCATGCTGACCCCGGAGATGAATACATTTCTCACGCGCACGGGCCCCGGAACGCCGATGGGCGAGTTGTTCCGGCGCTACTGGATACCCGCGGTGCTCGACTCGGAGTTGCCGGAGCGCGACTGCCCCCCGGTTCGCGTGAAACTGCTGGGAGAGAAGCTGGTCGCGTTCCGCGACAGCGAAGGGCGCATCGGCGTCATCGACGAGTTCTGCGCCCATCGCGGCGTGTCGCTCTGGTTCGGCCGCAACGAGGAGTGCGGGCTGCGCTGCCCGTACCACGGGTGGAAGTACGACGTGAACGGCCAGTGCGTGGACCTGCCCTCCGAGCCGGAAGAAAGCCGCATACGCCAGCGCATCAAGCTCAAGTCTTACCCGTGCGTGGAGCTGGGCGGCGTGATCTGGACCTACATGGGCCCGCCGGCGGAAAAGCCGCCGTTGCCGAACTTCGAGTGGGTGCATCTGCCACCGTCGCATCGCATCACCACCAAGCGGTGGCAGGAGAGCAACTACCTGCAGGCGATCGAGGGCGGCATCGATTCCAGCCATGTTTCGTTCCTGCACCGCGGGGATTTGGCCACCGACCCATTCCATCGGAACACCGCGGGCGCGAAGTTCGCGAAATCCACGAAGACCAGCTTCCACATCCTCGACTCTGCCGGCGGCCTGATCATTGGCGCGCGGCGCGATGCGGATCCCGGCAACTATTACTGGCGGATCACGCAGTGGATCATGCCGTGGTACACCCTCATTCCCCCCTACGCCGGCAACGCGCTCAACGGCCACGCGTGGGTGCCCATTGACGACGAAAATTGCGTGGCGTGGTCAATGACGTTTCATCCCGCCAGCCCCATACCCGAGAAGCATATCGAGCTCATCAAGGACGGTAACGGCGTTCATGCCGAGCTGATACCCGGAACGTTCCGTCCGGTCGCCAACCGCAGCAACGATTACCTGATTGATCGTGCCAAACAGAAGAGCGGCCGCCACTACAACGGCGTCAAGGGTCTCGCCATGCAAGATGCGTCGGTGCAGGAAAGCATGGGACCCATCGCGGACCGGACCAAGGAGAATCTCCGGTCCACCGACCGCGCCATCATCATCGCGCGTCAGCGGCTGGTAAAAGCTGGGAAGGAAATCCAAAAGGGCGGCAAGGCGCCGGGGCTGAGCGCGGAAGCCCAGCTCGTGCGCTCGGCCTCTTTCGTCATCCCCGTGGAAGCCGATTTCGAGGAGCATGCCCTGGATGCGGTGAAATATCGAGAAGGGGCACCCCACGTCGCCGTCTGAGCCTGTGGCCAAACTGATTGCCGGTGTGGCTTTGCTCTGCGCTGCCGTGTTCGGCTGGGCGCAGGACTATCCGTCCCGCACCATAGTGCTCGTCGTGCCATTCACCCCGGGCACTACCGCGGATTCGCTGGCGCGGCTGATGCAACCGCACATATCGCAGCGCTGGGGCGTGCCGGTCGTCGTGGAAAACAAGCCGGGCGCGGCCGGCATCATCGGCATCGACTCCGTGGCGAAAGCCAATCCCGACGGCTACACGTTCCTGTTCACCTCGACCGCCTTCGGCACACTGGCGGCGATGAACCCGAAACTGCCTTACGATCCTGATAAGAGTTTCGCCCCGGTCATGCTGCTGGGAACGAGCCCATTGAGCCTAGTGGTCTCCAACCACTTTCCGGCCAGCACGCTGAAAGAGTTGATCGTTCAGGCCAAAAAGCGGCCGGGCGATCTCAACTATGCGTCGGCGGGCACGGGCAGCGTGTTTCATCTGTCCATGGAACTGCTCCAGCACGAAGCCGGCACCAAGATGATTCATGTCCCCTATAAAGGCACGACGGGCGTGATCAATGACCTCATTGCGGGTCATGTGCAGGCCAGCATGATGGTGTTTCAGACGGCCGTGCCGCTCGTGCAAAGCGGCAGGATGCGCATGCTTGCCGTGATGAGCTCGCAGCGAGCACCGGCGTTGCCGGATGTCCCCACAATTGTCGAATCGGGTTTTCCCAACATGATCGTCGAGGCCTGGACCGGCGTGATGGTGCCCGCCAAGACACCGCCGGCGGTGATCAGCAAGTTCAATGGCGAGATCAACAAGGTGCTGGCGCTCCAGGACGTAAAGGCGGCGGCGGCCAGGATCGACGTAACGCTCGCCGGTGGCACACCCGAGATCCTGGATGCTCTGGTCAAGAGGGAAATCAAGCAGTGGACACAGGTGGTGCAGCGGGCGAACATCAAGCCGGAGTGACTCAATCTGGGGTCCGATAGGGGGAGGCTCATGCGAACTCAGCGCACGCTTGCCATGTTGCTTGGCGCCGTCATAGCGGCGGCCAGCGTTCCGGCGGGATCCCAGGAGGCCGAAGGCACGGCACCAGCGCCGAGAACGCCGTCCGCGTCACGCGAGGCGCGGAAATTCCTCGCGCCGGCGGATCAGGTCGTCGCCATCCGAGCGGCGCGGCTGTTCGATTCGAGGTCGGGCAAGATGCTCGCGAACCCCGTCATCATCGTGCGCGGCGAGCGCATCGCCGAGGTGGGCGCGGGCCTGCCGGTTCCCGCCGGCGCGACTGTGATCGATCTCGGCTCGGCAACGGTGCTGCCGGGGATGATCGATGGCCACGTCCACCTCAATCTGAACCAGCCCAACTCACCGTCCAAGCGCACGCTGATCGCGCTCGCTAACGGGCAAGTCGATCTCGAGGCCGGCTTCACCACCGTTCTCGACATGGACTCGCGCGGCGGATTCAACACCGTCGAGATCCGCGACGCAATCAACTCGGGCATGTTCCTCGGGCCGCGCATGCAGGTGGTCGGCCAATCGATAAATCAGCGCGCCACCAACCTCTACCCGGACCTGCAGTCGCTGCGCTATTACGAGGGATTCACGGAAAACAAGAACACCAATTCGCCGTGGCTCGCGCGCGCCGCAGTGCGCGAGGCAAAGCTGCACGGCGTCGACTGGATCAAGATCTATACGACCCAGGATTTCGTCGGCCCGGTGCACATGTGGCGATCGGACGCGACGCTCGTCAACAGCCCGTCGCTCACGCTCGAGGAAGTGGAGGCGATCGTTGACGAGGCACACCGGCTCGGCCTGAGAGTCGCCTGCCATACCTATGGCGGCGAAGGCATGAGGAGCTGCCTAAGCGCGGGCGTGGACTCGCCCAACCATCTGCTCGAGCTCGACGACGCCGGGGTCAAGCTGCTGCTGCAGAAGAAGCTCTTCTTCGTCCCGACCATCGACGATCTGATCTCGCTCGAAAAGGCCGATCTGCGCGAGACCGGCGGCAGGAACTCGCGCCTGCGCCTGATGGAGCAGGCCTTCAAGAAGGCGCTCGCGGCTGGCGTGACGATCGTGTTCGGCAGCGGCGCGACCTCCGCGACCATCCCGCATGGCAGGCAGGCCGACCAGTTCGCCTACTTCGTGAAATGGGGCATGACGCCGGTGCAGGCGCTGCAGACGGCCTACCTGCCCGCCGCGCGCATGCTGAACTACGGCTGGGAAAGCCAGATCGGCAGCATCGAAAAGGGCAAGTTCGCCGACATCATTGCCGTGGCCGGCAACCCCCTCGACGACGTCGCCGAAATGGAGCGCGTCAAGTTCGTGATGAAAGGCGGCTTGGTCGTGCGAAACGACCTGGCCGCACGATAGAGCCGAGCTTCACCTGCCTGGCATTACCGCGCCTTCGCTTTGAGGGCCGCGAGCTCGCCCTCGCTGCGGGATGACCTGTAGCACGTCCCAGTGCTCTACCACTTTCCCATTCGCGTCTAGCCGGAAGATATCCATTCCGTTCGAAGTACGTGATGAAGGCTCCTTCCCATCGCCGATGCCGGGATTGTGCTGAATGTAGACGCCGCCTGTGTAACGTTCGACGGCTTCTCGCGGCTTGCACCGATTGAACATCAAATCGTAGAACGCCATGGCGGTTTGCTTGTTTCTCTCGAGTCTGTCCATGGTGCGACACCTTCAGAGAAGGCGAAGGACGGGGCCGAGCGCCAAAGAGCCGTCACCCAGGAGGGACAGGACGACCAGGCCGACGATCCAGAACGCCGGATATTCCCAGCCGCCGTCTTTGTTGCTGAATAGCCAGCCGTTCTTCCCATGCACCAGGACGATTGTGCCGGCGATAAGCGGCACGAGGAGCAGCGCTATCCATCGCGTCCCGATGCCAAGAAGCAGGAGCGTTCCGCCGCCGATCTCGGCTGCGATCGTGAGATAGGCGAGAAACCCGGGCACGCCAAGCGATTCGAAGTACTTTGCGGTGCCTGCCGGCGTGAACACTTTGATCTTGAGCCATGCGTGCGCATAGAACATAACGGCTAGGGAGACGCGCAGCAGCAGGGCCGCATACGCGGCGAGATCTTGGTTGGTCATTTGTCCTCCCAACTCCAATGCCAATGAGCGACGGTTGAGGCGAGCGCGGCCGGAAGTACCGACCGCGCTCTGATATTACTGCGCCAAGCCGATTTGTTTCATGAAGTCCTGGTTGTCCCAGAAGAGCCATTCATGGTCCATCGTGCTGCCCTTCCAGTGACCGATGGTCGCCATGCCGATTGCGAAGCGCTTGCCCGTGGGCTGAATGAATTTGCCGTCGCCGATGGGCATGGGCTTCGTAAACGTGCCGGTCATCACGCCCGTTACCGCGGTCCAGGTGCCGGAGCCGAAGCGAATCGGGTGCACCTTGATCGTGATGTCCGGCGCAAAGACGAAGAGGGCCTTGAGGTCCTCGATGTGTTTGTCGATACCTTTGCTCTCGTGTCCGTCGGGCCAGGTGACGACGATGTCTTTCGCGTGGCTTTCGTGCAGCCGGTCCCACTTCTGGTTGCTGAAGACGTCGAAGTCCAGGGTGTCGAAGACCTTGAGGTTCTTCTCGACGGCCGGCGCCTGCTTCTCGTGAGGCGGGGGCGGCGTTGTGGGGTTCTCCGCAGGCGACTGCGCGAAGGTAATGGTGGAGAACGCGGCGGCCGCGAGGCCGGCCAAGAGATTGCGATGAATCGGTTTCATGAGTGGTTCCTTTCAAGGGAGGTACGATACGCGGGAACTTGCTCTCGCTGGCGGCGGGATCATCCTGCAGCCGGCGTTCCCGTAGGGGTCGAGCTGGATGAACGCCGCGTGGTACGAAAAGCAGGGTCCAGCCCGACAGGTTCTCGTCGTCGGCACGCTGCCCGACCCTGAGCCGGAGCCAGGCGAGGTGCGTATCCGGGTCGCTGCATCCGGAATCAATCCGGGTGACGTGAAGAAGCGACAGAACGCTTTCGGCTACGGCATGCCGTTCCCGCGCGTGATTCCCCACAGCGATGGAGCGGGGACCATCGACCGCATCGGGCAAGGCGTCGCGCGCCCGCGAATCGGCGAGCGCGTGTGGTGCTACGGGGCGCAGTCCCATCGCGCGTTCGGCACCGCGGCCGAGTATGTCGTCGTGCCCTCCTCGCAGGCCGTACCTTTGCCGGACGGCGTTCCGTTCGAGCAAGGCGCTTGCCTCGGCATACCGGGCATCACCGCGCATCGAGCGGTTCATGCGGCGGGGCCAGTTGCTGGGCGTACGCTCCTAGTCCAGGGTGGCGCCGGTGCAGTCGGCGTCTGCGCGGTCGGTCTGGCGCGGCTCGCAGGCGCTCGGGTACTCGCTACGGTGCGTTCCGGTGCCGACGCCGCGCTAGCTCGTGCGGCCGGCGCGCACGAGGTTGTCCAGTACGGCGGGTGTTCCCGCGATGAGCTCATTCGAGATATGCGCGCTCTTGCCCCGGGCGGGATGGATCACGTAGTGGAAGTGGCCTTCGGCGCAAACATCGAGGCGGACTGCGAAGTTCTGGCGAATGACGGTTCGATTGCTGCCTACGCGACGGAGACGGCCACGCCGGCAATCCCATTCTGGCCGCTGGTCTTCAAGAACGTCCGGATCTTCTTTCTCGGCAGCGACGACTTTCCCCAGGCCGCAAAAGCCGCTGCCGCTGAAAGCATCAACGCCATGCTCGCTGGCGGATGGCCGGGATTCAGGATCGACAAGCGGGTTTCGCTCGCCAACATCGCAGAGGCCCATGAGTATCTCGAGCAGCGCCACGGCAACGGACGAGCAGTCGTAATTACCGCCAGCGGCCAATCTCCTTAATTGCGGTAGCGAAGCGCGTCGACCAGCAGGTTGAACGCCGGTGAGGACTGGCGTCGGCTCGGGTAGTAGAGGTGATAGCCGGTATACGGAGGACACCAGTCCTCAAGCACGCGATTAAGGCGACCCTCGGCGACATGGGGCTGCGCCACGTCGTGCGGGACATAGGCCAAACCGAATCCGGCCAGCGCCGCTTTGAGCATTTGAGCAGTGCTGTTGAGGACGAGCTGGCCGTCGACTCGCACCCTCAGTTCACCGTCGCCTTTTTCGAACTCCCAGGCGTACAGGCCGCCATAAGTCGGCAGGCGCAGATTGATGCAGTTGTGCTCTGTCAGGTCCTGCGGCTTCTTCGGCGGGGATCGCTTCGCGAAATACGACGGCGCGCCGACGACCGCCATACGGATGTCCGGCCCGATACGCACCGCGATCATGTCCTTTGCCACCTGCTCGCCGGCTCGCACGCCAGCGTCGTAACGCTGAGCGACGATGTCGGTAAGGCCGTAGTCGATGATGATCTCCACTTTGATGTCCGGATACTCCGGCAGGATTTTCGCAAGCTTAGGAAACAGGATCGTATCGGCTGCATAGTCGGTCGCCGTGATCCGAATTGTGCCGGCGGGCTTGTCCCGGAGCTCGCTCAGCGCTTCGAGCTCGGCTTCGATTTCCTCGAAGCGGTGGCCCACGGTCTGGAGAAGGCGTTCACCGGCCTGGGTAGGCGAGACGCTCCGGGTTGTGCGAGTCAGCAATCGAAGGCCGAGTCTCGCTTCGAGTCCTCGAATGGTGTGACTCAACGCTGATTGCGAAACCCCGAGCTTTGCAGCCGCCTTGGTGAAGCTGCGCTCCCGCGCTACGGCGAGGAAGGCGAGCAGGTCGTTGACGTTTCCCCGGCGCATTCATGAATCCATTTCATGAGCCCATGCGAATTGTCCCACTTAATCGATCGGGTCCGGATTGGTACCTTGCTCGACATGGAAATGGCCATGCCACGCACAGCGCAAGCCTCGGTCCCCGCACTGCTGCCGATCATGGGATCGGTCTTCATCTCGTTCCTGATCGTCGGCGTCGCCATGCCGGTATTGCCGCTTCACGTGCACCAAGGCCTTGGGCTCGGCACGTTCATCGTAGGACTCGTGGCTGGCAGCCAGTTCGCTGCCTCGCTCGTCTCGCGCGTGTGGGCCGGCCGGCACGCGGACGGCCGGGGCGCGAAGCATGCAGTCGCTACCGGCCTCGTGCTGGCGGCGGTAGCCGGGGTGCTTTATCTGCTGTCGCTGCGCTTCGTCAGCGCGCCGGCAATCTCGGTAACGATCCTGCTCCTCGGGCGCGCGCTGCTCGGCGCGGGTGAGAGCTTCATCATTACCGGGGCGCAGGCTTGGGGGCTCGCCCTTAGCGGAGCGCAGAACACGGGGAAGGTCCTCGCGTGGATGGGGACCGCCATGTACGCGGCGTTTGCGCTCGGCGCGCCTGCCGGCACTGTCCTGTACGGTAGCTTCGGCTTCACGGCGATTGCCCTCGCCACGACGCTCGTCCCGCTTGCGGCCCTGCTGCTCGTCGCGCCGCTCCGCCGCGTCGCGCCGACGGCGCGGGTGCGCCACTCGCTCACCAAAGTGGTTGCTGCAGTTTGGCTCCCCGGACTGGGCTTGGCACTGACCAGTGCCGGCTTCGGCGCCATGACCGCGTTCGTCGCGTTGCTCTTCGCAGCGCGAGGCTGGACGGTGTGGCCCGCATTCACCACGTTCGCGGTCGCGTTCATCGTCGCGCGCATGTTGCTCGGGCATCTCGCGGACAGGATGGGCGGCGCCAAGGTCGCTTTAACTTGCCTGCTGATCGAGGCCGCTGGCCAAGCGTTGCTCTGGCTCGCGCCGTCATCCTTGATCGCGTTGATCGGCGCCGCGCTTACAGGCTTCGGCTACTCGCTTGTGTATCCGGGTTTTGGCGTCGAGGCGGTTCGGCGCGCGCCTGCGCAGAGCCGCGGCCTCGCGATGGGCGCGTACACCGCGTTTCTGGACGTGGCGCTCGCGTTAGCCAGTCCGGCGCTAGGGCTCATCGCGGCCATGAGCGATATCGGTACGGTGTTCCTCGCGAGCGCGCTGTCCGTACTGTGCGCGGCGCCTGTCGCACTGCGCCTGAAAGGAATGCGATGAAATCACTTGCAGCGGCCACATCGCTTTGCCTGCTCGCTTCGCTATCCGCGCATGCGGACGAGGCGATGACCATCACGCGGAACGGCTCGCAGCGCTCCAACAAGGCACCGGAGCAGTACTTCACCGGCTCGGTGCGCACAGATCCATTGTTCCAGCCGAAAGCGCCGTCCAGAGTGTCCGCTTCCTACGTCACCTTCGAGCCAGGCGCTCGTTCGGCATGGCACACCCATCCGCTCGGCCAGACGCTGATCGTGACCGCCGGCACGGGCTGGGTGCAGCAAGAGGGTGGAGCGAAGCAGGAGGTCAAACCGGGCGACGTCATATGGACGCCGCCGGGCGTGAAGCATTGGCATGGCGCCGCCGCGACGAACGCCATGACGCATATCGCCGTTCAGGAGTCGCTCGACGGCAGGAACGTCGAATGGATGGAAAAGGTGAGCGATGAGCAATACACCAAATAAGGTTGGTGCCGGCAATCTGGCCACGCTGATGCTCGCGATGGGGCTGGCCTTCAGCACGTACTTCGCCATCGCGCTGGCCGTTCCGGTGCTCCCGCTCAATGTGCACCAAGCCTTAGCCTCGGTCCCTTCGTTGCCGCTCTCGCCGTCGCTCGCCATATGCGAGTCGGAAGGAGAAAAGTCCCGATGAAAGGAAATCAACATGAAACTTGTTGCTGCGACGCTCGCGTCGATTTGCCTGATCGCTTCAGCGTCGGCTCAAACCGAGGCTGGACCAATGCGCGGGCCTAACGATATTCGGATCGTAGCGCCGGCGCTCGAGAAGTACACGCAGGAGCGTCTTCTCGGCGACGTCTGGAAACGGCCTGGCCTTAGCGCGCGCGATCGCAGCATTGTTACGTTCGCAGTGCTGATCGCACGCAACCAGACGATCGAGATGCCGTACTACCTCAACCTGGCGCTCGACAACGGCGTGAAGCCGCGCGAGATCTCCGAAATCATCACGCATCTCGCCTTCTACTCCGGCTGGGCCAATGCCGTGTCGGCAGTTGCGGCCGCGAAGGAGGTCTTCGCCCAGCGCCAGATCGGAACCGACGAGCTCCCCGCGGCTTCGCCTCGGCTCCTTGCGCTCGATCAGGCCGCCGAAGCGCAGCGCGCGGC
>Ga0209161_10004940_pt1 | contig 10585 bp, 8 predicted proteins | sample GraSoiAngelo_155_FD_186169 | JGI IMG/M metagenome (GOLD analysis project Ga0209161, IMG submission 186169) | Grasslands soil microbial communities from the Angelo Coastal Reserve, California, USA - 14_1009_13_30cm (SPAdes) (version 2) | ecosystem: Environmental > Terrestrial > Soil > Grasslands ...
CGCGAGGAGCCACGCCGTGAAATCGCGCAGACGGCGCGCCTTCAGCCGATACGTTCCCGCGGGTCGGATGGCCTCGGCGATCACGGCCTCCGGCGCGGCGGCGAGGGCGCGCGCGCTCAGCCGTCCCCGCGCGCGCAGCGCGGCGACGGCGCGCGCGGCCTGGCTCCATGCGGTGTGCTGCGTGAGGATGGCGCCCACCGCGATCTCGAATGGCGTCCGGCCGGGCCACCAGCCTTGCGGCCCGAAGCGGCGCAGCAGGTCGCGGTAGAAGCGCAGCAGACGCGCGCGGACAAGGTCGCGCGGCGGCCCGGGGATGCGCCGCCACGCCGAGAGCGCGGGGCGGCCTGACCGCATGCTCGGCGCCATCATCCTGGCCCAGGCGCTGACGCTCGCGGTGAGCGGGCCGACGTCGTCACCCGAGTATCTTCCCCTGCGCGTGGCCGAGGCGGAAGGCTACTTCGCGAAGGAAGGCCTCGCGGTGACGCTCAAGACGACCCGCGCCGAGCCGGGCGCCGCGGAGGCGCTGGCCCAGGGCCAGGTCGATCTCGCGGCGACCTCGCTCGAGGCGATCCTGCGCTTCGGCCCGCGCACGGCGAAGCAGGGGCCCCGCCTGGTGCTGGGGCTCACGGCGGCGCCGCCGGTCGCGCTCGTGGTCGCCGAGAGTCAGAAGGAGCTCGTGCGCTCGCTCGAGCACCTGCCGGGCACGCGCGTGGGCATCACGTCGCCCGGGGCGCCCGAGCAGGCGTGGCTCGCGTGGCTGCTGGCGCGCGCCGGGCTCAGCCCGGGGCAGGTGTTGCTGGTGAGCCGCGGCGAGCGCGGCCTGTCGCACGCCGTCGAGACCGGGGACGTCCACGCCGCGCTCCTGCGCGAGCCGGCGGCCTCGCGGCTGCTTGCGGCCGGCCAGGCGCGCCTGCTCGTCGATCTCCGCACGCCGGTCGCGGTGCGCCAGGCGCTGGGCGCGGGCACCGTCAACGCCGCCGTCTTCATGCGTGCCGACCGGCGCGTGCGCGACCGCGAGCTGGCCGCATTCCACCGGGCGGTCCTCGCCGCCGAGAGCCGCCTCGCGACCGCCACGGCGGCGGAGCTGGCCGAGCGGCTGTCGAGCTCGATCACGGTGCCGTCCGAGGAGTTCCAGGGGCGGCTCGAGGCCTGCCGCGCCCTCTATCTCGACGACGGCGCCGTCACCATCGCTCAGGTGCGGGAGACGCTCACGATGATTCGCGCTCACGTCGTGCTGCCCGCCACGGCCCTCGTCCCGCCGCCGGAAGAGCTCCTGTACGCCGTCTCGCGGCGGGCCATCAAGCCCGCGTCGACGGCGCGCTGACGGCGACTCCGAAGCCTCGCAGCAGCGCCGCCGTGGTCTCGAGCGGCAGACCCACGACGTTGCTCCGCGAGCCCTTCAGCCCGGCCACGAGCGTGCCGCCGGCGCCCTGGATCGCGTAGGCGCCGGCCTTGTCGAGCGGCTCGCCACCCGCCACGTAGGCGTCGATGGCCGCGTCGGAGTACGCGGCCATCGTGACGCGGCTGATCACGGTCTCGGTGGCGTGACGTCCGCTCGCCGCGTCCAGCACGGCCACGCCGGTCATGACCTCGTGCGTGCGGCCGCGGAGGGTCTGGAGCATCGACCGCGCCTCGGCGCGGTCGGCCGGCTTGCCGAGCGCCCGGCCGTCGATCACCACGATCGTGTCGGCGGCGACGATCAGCCCGGTGCGCCGCGCCGCGGCGACGGCGCGGGCCTTCCTGAGCGCGAGCGCGGCGACGGCCTCCGGCAGCGCGATGGGCTCGAGCGTCTCGTCCGCGTCGCTCGGCACAACCTCGAACGTCAGGCCGAGCGAGGCGAGCAGCTCGCGGCGGCGCGGGGAGGCGGAGGCAAGAATCAGGCGCGCGGCGCCGCTCACCGGCGCTGTCATTAGATAGGGGGAAAGGGGGACTTCGAGTCCCCCATGTTCTAGGTGACGATCAGCGGATGGGTGTCGGTGATGACGCGCGTCTGGGCGTCGATCGCCGCGCGAATGTGCTTGGGGATGCTGAAGGCGTGCTGGTGTGTCAATCCGTCCCAGTAACCGAGGGCCGAGCCGGGGAGCCGCTCGGAGACGAGCTTGTCGATCATCTGCGGGCTCTGGGTTCGGGGATCGACCTTCTTGGTGGCGGTGATGAACCCCCACGGCGTGCCGAAGCACGAGATGAACGTCTGGTACGCCGCCACCACCGGGAAGACCTCACGCAGCGTGCGGTGGATGGAGGTGAAGAAGTCCAGCTCGTTGAGCTTTGTCATCCCGGCCTGGAGTGTGATGGCGCCGCCGGGCGTGAGCCGGTCGCGCACCAGCGTGTAGAACTCCTTGGTGAACAGGAGACAGGCCGGCCCTTCCTCCAGCGGCTCGACCAGGTCGATGGTGATGAAGTCGAACCGCTCGGAGGACCGTTCGAGGTAGGCGCGCGCGTCCTCGTGACGAACGTCGGCACGCGGATCCTCGAAGATCCCCTGGTGCATCTCCGGTAGGTGCTTCTTGCAGAGCTCGACGACCTCGCCGTCGATATCGACCATGACCCCGCGCTTGACGCTGGGGTAGCGAAGGATCTCGCGAAGGGTGGCCCCCTCACCGCCGCCGATGACCAGGCCCGACTCGGGCGCGTGATCGCAGGCCAGCATACCCGGGTGAACGAGCGCCTCGTGGTAGATGAAGTCTTCCGCCTGGCTCGACTGGATCCGGCCATCGAGCACCAGCAGCTTGCCGTAGGCGGCGGTTTCCATGATCTCGGCGTGCTGGAACTTGGTCTGGAGCTCGACAATGGTCCGCTTGATGGCGTGCATATGGCCCTCGACCGCGGTCGTGGGCTCGAAGAACCACTTGTAGGCCTGGGGGCTGATCAACTGACGGCGACCGGCTTGTTGACGATCGGCACCGCCGAGTTCAGGAACATCCCCCGCTGGACATCGACCACGGAGGTCCGCTCGGCGCCGAACTGCTCGACCAGATAATTGGCGGCCACCTCGGGCTGGAGCACGTCACCGCAGGAGAAGATGTCGACCGCGGCGTACTTGTACTCGGGCCAGGTGTGGATGGAGAGATGGGACTCGGCAATGACGACGACGCCGGAGATCCCGAACGGGTTGAACTCGTGGAAGACGACGTCGACGATGGTGGCCTGTGCTCGCTTCGCGGCCTCCACCAGGGCTCCCTTCACGTTCTCGAGATTGTTGATGGCGTCAGAGTCGCAATCGAACAACTCGAGCAGCAGGTGCCGTCCCAGGGCGTTCAATCCACTGACCCTCCTTTGTCCGATCCGTCCATCTACCGCACCTCTCCTGCGACGAATCGCTTCGTCGCTGCTCACTGCACCTTCGCGTCGAAAAATTCTTCGCCGCGAGCAACACTGATGTGACTGTATGGTCCGTTTTCTGCCATTGCAAGAAAAAAGTGCGGCTCGGCGCCGGTTTCGCCGGCGCCGCGATCGCCGCGAACCTCCCGAACGCCGTCTCCGAACCCGCTCGATGCCTCTCTCCGAGCGCCGAGCGCGTCGCGCGCGCCCGTTTCTCGCCGCTCGCCGACCGCCGTGGATGCGCCGCGCGTCGCTCGCCACGTGCGCCCTCCGCCGCCTGGCGCGCCGTCGTCGGCGCTCATCCGCGCGGCGCCGACGCCGTCGAAGCGACGCCGACGAGGCTCTCCGCTGACGCCGGCGAGGCTCTCGACACGCACTTTTCTCTTGCATTGGCGTGTCACCTCGGTAAATTGACGACAGAATTTGTTTCCCGCGACGACGGGAGTCGATTGGAGGCGAGAACCTCAGTTGAGGAGGAGCGAATGACGGGGAAGGTGACGATGGCTGCAGCGACTGCCGGTCACGCCGAGGGCGGCACCACCCTCAACGCCTTCGACAACGCGCTTCTCGCAGCCGGCATCGGCAACATCAACCTGGTGAAGGTCTCGAGCATCCTGCCTCCCGAAGTCCCGGTGATCGATCTTCCGAAAATCAAGCCCGGCGCCATCGTCCCGACCGCCTATGCGGCCATGACGAGCGAGACGCCCGGCGAGACCGTCGCGGCGGCCGTCGGCTACGCCGTCCCCGACGACCCGGCGAAGAACGGCGTCATCATGGAGTTCCACGGTGTCGCCAGCCGCGCCGAAGCCGAGCTGCAGATCCACCTGATGCTGGATGAGGCGTTTCGGGTACGCGGCGAGATCATCAAGGAAAAGCGGGTCGTCGCCGCCGAGCACACGACCCAGCGCATCGGCTGCGCGCCGGACCATGCGATCGGTGTCCCCGCGTTTCATCGCCTGCCACCGGTCTCTCGCCGACGCCCGTATCGTCCTGTACGGCATCCCCTTCGAGGGCCGCGTCAACCTGCGCAAAGGCGCGGACAGCGGCCCGCGCGACCTCCGTTTGGCCTCCGACTCGATCGAGACCTATTCCCCGTTCCTCGACCGCGACATGGAAGACCTGCCGCTCGCCGACATCGGCGACTGCGAGCTGCCCGACGGCGCGCCGCCGCGCGAGCAGCTCGACGCGGCGCGCGACGAGATCCGGGCGTGGTGGCGGCCCGGGCTGATCCCCTTCATGCTGGGCGGTGACCACACGGCCACCGTGCCCGTGATCGAGGCCCTCGCTCCCGCCTTTCCCGACCTCCGAATCCTCCAGCTGGACGCGCACCCGGACCTGCGCGAGGAGTTCCTCGGCGAGCGGTACAACTACGCCTCCGCCATGGCGCGGGTCATGGATACCGTCCCGGCGGAGCGCATCCGCACCGGCGCCCGCGAAGAGTACGCCCGGCACCGGCCGCGGTTTTACCCGGCCTTCGCCATCCACCCGCTGGAGGCCGTCCGCGCGATCCTGCCCGAGCTGCGCGGCCACCCCCTCTACGTGACGATCGACGTGGACGTGCTGGACCCGGCCGAGGCGCCGGGCACGGGCTCGCCGGAGCCCGGCGGGCTGCGCGTGCCCGAGCTGATCGACGTCGTCCGGCTGCTGGGCGACTGCCGGGTGATCGGTGGCGACCTCGTCGAGGTCGCGCACGCCTGGGACCCGACGGGGCGCACCGGCATCGCCGCCTCCTGGGTGATCCGCGAGGCGCTCCTGACGTGGTGGGGAACCGTGCGGTGAGCCGCGAGCGGGAGTACACGGCGCCGCGGTACTACGAGATCGCGTTCGACATGAACCGCAAGGGCGAGGTCGACTTCCTCGTCCACTGCTTCAAGCGCTACGCGAAGCGGCCGGTCCGCCGCGTGCTCGACATCGCCTGCGGCACCGGGCCCCATCTGGCGCGCCTGGCCGAGCGCGACTTCGAGATGGTGGGCCTCGACCTCTCGCGCTCCAACATCGAGTTCCTGCGCGAGCGCCTGGCCGCCAAGGGCCAGCAGGCCGAGCTCGTGGTCGGCGACATGACGGACTTCCGGCTGGCCAAGCCGGTGGACGCCGCGCTCTGCATGCAGGACTCCCAGGGCCACCTGCTGACCAATGAGCAGCTCGTCGCCCATCTCAAGACCGTGGCGCGCGCCGTGCGGCCCGGCGGGCTCTACGTCTTCGACCGCTACATGGTGTCGTCGTGGACGGATCCCGCGCGGGCGTGGTCCTGGTCGCGCCGGCGCGGGCGCGTCATCGTGCGCGCCTCGTTCTCCGCGCTGCACAACGTCAACCCGGTCACCCAGGTGTTCCGCGAGCACATGGTGCTCGAGGGCGTCGAGAACGGCCGCCGGCGCGTGTACCGGCAGTCGCACCTCTCACGGATGCTCTTCCCTCAAGAATTGAAGGCCCTCGTCGCGCTGGCCGGCGGCTTCGAGTTCGTGCAGTGGTTCTTCGGCTTCAAGCCCCATCAGGTGCTCGAGAAGTCCAGGCACCCTCTGCTGATGGTCGTCGTGCTCCGGCGCACTCGGTAACTCGGAGGGGGCTTCGCCCCCTTCCGACGGTTGTCGCACGCCTGACGGCGTGCTCCGCCCTGCCTCCCCCAGAACGACGGATTGCGCCGGCGAAGCCGGCGCTCGAACGGCGCCGGTTCCTGTAAGCTGCGCCGGGTGAGCACCGCCGTCCTGCGGCTCAAGCGCGGACATGACCGCGCGCGCGTTCATCCGTGGATCTTCAAGGGCGACGTCGCCGACGTCTCAGACCGCGTCGAGCCCGGCGGCATCGTCAGCGTCGTCGATCCGGGCGGACGCTTCGTCGGTCGCGGCCTGTTCAACCCGCGTCCCGGGCTCTGCTGCCGGCTGCTCACCTGGACCGACGAGGCGATCGACGCGGGCTTCTGGCGGCGTCGGCTCGGCGCGGCCTACGCGGGACGCGCCGCACGGTCGGGCGCTGCGCGTCTCGTGTGGAGTGAGGCGGACGCCCTCGCCGGCCTCGTCGTCGATCGCTACGGGCCGGTGGCCGTACTCCAGACCGTCACCCTGGGCATGGCGCGCCGCCGCGTCGAGCTGGCCGCGGCGCTACGCGAGACGATCGGCGACGTCGCCGTCTTCTGCGCCGACGATCCCACCGCGGCCGCCCTGGAGGGCTTCGAGCCGGCGGCGGGCTGGCTGGACGCGCCCGGCCCGACATCCGTGATCGTCGAGGAGGGCGCCGCGCGCTTTCTCGTGCGCGTGGGCGGCGGGCACAAGACCGGCCTGTACCTCGACCAGGCGGACAACCGCCAGCGCGTGGCCATGCTCGCCGCCGGGCGGGCCGTGCTGGACGTCTTCGCCTACACCGCCGGCTTCGCCTGCCACGCGCTACTGGCCGGCGCGACGAGCGCCATCTGCGTCGAGTCGTCCAAGGACGCGCTGGCCGGCGCCGTCGACAACCTCGCGCTCAACGGCGTGGCCGCGCGCGCCGAGGTCCGGGACGCCAATGCCTTCGACGAGCTGCGTCGCCTGGACCGTGCCGGGGCGCGCTTCGGCCTCGTCGTGCTCGACCCGCCGCCTTTCGCGCGTGGCCGCGGGGCGCTCGAGGGCGCGCTGCGCGGCTACAAGGAGATCAACCTGCGCGCCATCCGCCTGCTGGAACCGGGCGGTGCGCTCGCGACGTTCTCGTGCTCGCATCACGTGAGCGACGACGCCTTCGAAGCCATGGTGCGGGACGCCGCAAGCGACGCCGGCGCGCGGCTGCGCGTGCTGGCCCCGCTCACCCAGAGCGCCGACCATCCGGTGCTGCTCACCGTCCCCGAGACCCGCTACCTCAAGGGCCTGCTGCTCGAGCGGATGTAGAGCCCCACTTCCTAAAACCCGCGCGTCTCGCCGTGGGCGAGCACCCAGACGCGCTCGTCCGGCAGGCGCATCGCGCGGGCGGCCGTACGCAGGCGGCGCGGCGGCTCGTCGAGCGGCTCGTCGGAGAGGTCGAACGTCCCCCAGTGCATGGCCACGAACGTCCGCGCGCCGGTGTCGGTGAAGACGCGCAGCGCCTCCTCCGGCGTCGTGTGCGTCATGCGCATGATCGCGGGCGGCTCGTAGGCAGAGATCGAGAGCAGCGCCAGGTCGAAGGGCCCGAGCCGCGCGCCGACCTCGCGGAAGCCGTCGTAGTAGCCGGTGTCGCCGCCGAAGAACAGGCGCCGCTCGCGGCCGGCGAGCGCCCAGCCGCCCCAGAGCCGCCGGTTGGTGTCGAAGGGCGTGCGCGCGCACCAGTGCTGCACGGGCGTGAGCGTGAAGGTCACCGCGCCGACGCGGTGGCGGTCCCACCAGTCCAGCTCCTGCACGCGCTCGATGCCGAGCGACGCGAACCACGCCTTCAGCCCGAGCGGCACGAGGAAGAGGGGCTTGTGCGCGGCGGCCAGGCGCTCGACGCTCCGACGGTCGAGGTGGTCGTAGTGGTCGTGCGAGATGACGACGACGTCGATCGGCGGCAGCGCCTCGAAGGCGAGGCCGGGCGCGTTGAGCCGGCGGGGGCCGGCAAAGCCGACGGGACTCGCGCGCTCCGAGAAGTGCGGATCGGTGAGGACATTGAGGCCGTCGAGCTGCACGAGCAGCGTGGCGTGCCCGATCCAGGTGAGCGTCGGCGTCTGGCGGTTGTCGCGCAGCGCGGCGCCGTCGTTGGCCACGCGGGGAAACTCGGGGACGGCTTTCGTGCCGGCGAGGGAGGCCCACACGCGCCGAGCGCGGAAGGCCTGCACCGTCCAGAAGCCCGGCCGCTCGAAGGCGGCGTTGGTGTTGGCGAAGCCGTGCTGCCGGTGGTGCGGCGGCGCGCCCGGCACGGGGCCGCCGACGCCCGCGCACCCGGTCGCGATCAGCAGCGTCGTCGGCAGCAGCGCGCGCCGGGCCGCGCGCCGCGCGCTCAGGCCCGCTCCCCCGTCGGCAGCTCGACGACGAACATCGCGCCGCCCTCCGGACGGTTCTCCGCGTACAGCCGCCCGCCGTGCTGGCCGACGATGCCGTAGGAGACCGACAGGCCCAGACCGCTGCCCTCGCCGGGCGGCTTGGTCGTGAAGAACGGATCGAAGATGCGCGAGAGCAGGCTCGCGGGGATGCCGGGGCCGCTGTCGAGCACCTCGATGGCCACGTGCCGGTCACGCGGCCGCAGCCGCACCGTGAGCACGCGCTCGCCCTCCTGTCGCGCCATCGCCTGGTGCGCGTTCTGCACGAGGTTGAGGAGGACCTGCTGCATCTGGTTCTCATCGGCCCACACGATCGGGGCGTGGTCCAGCTCCGTCGTCACCCGGACCTTGTCCAGCTCGAGCTGGTAGCTCTTGAGCGCGATGACGCGCTGGACGGCGTCGACGAGCGAGCACGGCCGGCGCTCCGGCGGATAGTGGCGCGCGAACATCAGGAGGTTCTGGACGATGCCCGCCGCGCGCGAGGCCTCGTCCGCCATCAGCGCGATGCGCTCGTGCACGGCCGGCGTCACGTCCGCCCGGCTGAGCAGCAGCTGGGCCAGGCCGAGGATGGTCGTCAGGGGGTTGTTGATCTCGTGCGCCACGCCCGAGGCCAGCTCGCCGACGGCCGACAGCTTCTCGGCGTGCACCAGCTCGGAGGACAGACGCGCGTTGTCGAGCGCGATGGCGATCTGCTGCGCCGTCGCCTCCAGCAGCGTGACCTCGCCTTCGTCGAACGGGTCGTTGGTCTGACGGCCGAGCGAGAGTGTGCCGAGCATGCGGCCGCGCGCGGCGATGGGCACGCAGACGAAGCCGCGGATGCGGTCGCGGCGCACGATCGCCTGCGCCGACGGCAGGAGGTCGGGCGAGCCCATCACGTCCCGCACCACGACGGTCGCCCCGCTGGACGCCACGCGGCCGATGATCCCCTCGCCCACCGTCAGCGTACGGTTGACCTCGCGCATCTGCTGCGAGAGGCCGCGCTCCGCGCGCAACTCGAGCGTCACGCCGTCGGTTGCGACGAGATGCACGCTGGCGATCTCGTGACCGGTGACGTGGGTGAGCGCCTCGAGCGCCGTCTTCAAGATTTCTTCGACGTCGAGGGTACGGCTCACCGTCTCGGAGACGGTGTGGAGGATCTTGAGATGAGGCTCCACGCGCCTCCTATCCTAGCAGGACGCTCAGGCCTGGCGGCCGACCCAGTCGTGCACGAGCGCGAGCGCCCCGTCGAGCTTGCTCGGGTCCGGCGCGCCGGCCTGCGCGAGGTCCGGCCGGCCGCCGCCGCGACCGCCGGCCGCCTGCGCGACCTCCTGGATGAGCTTGCCGGCGGGGAAGCGCTTGACGAGGTCCTTGGTGACGGCGGCCACCAGGTTGACCTTGCCGTCGAGCACGCTGCCCACGCAGACGACGCCCGAGCCGAGCCGATCGCGCAGCGTGTCGGCCACCGCGCGCAGCCCGTCGGCGTCGAGCCCGTCGATGCGCCCGGCCACGACGGCGATGCCGTTGACCTGCCGCGCCGTCGCCACCAGATCGTCGGCCTTCCCCCGCGCGAGCTTCGTCTCCATCTCGGCCAGCTGCCGCTCGAGCGCCTTCTGCTCGTCGAGCAGCTTGCGCAGCCGCTGCGGCGCCTCCTCGGCGCCGATCTTGAGGATGTCGGCGATCTCGCGCAGCACGCGCTCGCGCCGCGCGACCGCCTCCACCGCCGCCGTCCCCGCCACCGCCTCGATCCGGCGCACGCCGGAGGCCACCGCGCCCTCCTCGGCCACCTTGAAGAAACCGATCTGGCCGGTGGCGTCGAGGTGCGTGCCGCCGCAGAGCTCCGTCGAGAACTCGCCGATCTTCACCACGCGCACGCGGTCGCCGTACTTCTCGCCGAAGAGCGCCATGGCGCCGGCAGCCAGCGCCTCTTTCAGATCCATCTCACGGTGGGTGACCGGCGTGTTGGCCTGCACCTGCTCGTTGACGAGCTCCTCGATTTGCTCGACCTCGCGATCCTTGACGGCGCCGCCGTGGGAGAAGTCGAAGCGGAGGTGGTCGGGCGCGACGAGCGAGCCCGCCTGCGACACGTGCGTGCCGAGGACGTTTCGAAGCGCCGCATGCAACAGGTGCGTGCCCGTGTGGTGCTGGCGCAGCCCGAGCCGGCGCGGCGACTCGATGGAGACGGCGACGTCCTCGCCCTCGCGCAGGCCACCCTGCCGCACCTTCACGCGGTGCACGATGAGCTTGCTGCCGCGATAGAAGGTGTCGAGGATCTCGCCCTGCCCGGCGCGGCCGACGAGCGTGCCCGTGTCGCCCATCTGGCCGCCCGACTCCGCG
>Ga0209161_10004944_pt1 | contig 10583 bp, 9 predicted proteins | sample GraSoiAngelo_155_FD_186169 | JGI IMG/M metagenome (GOLD analysis project Ga0209161, IMG submission 186169) | Grasslands soil microbial communities from the Angelo Coastal Reserve, California, USA - 14_1009_13_30cm (SPAdes) (version 2) | ecosystem: Environmental > Terrestrial > Soil > Grasslands ...
GGCGGAGGATGATGCGCGCGTCGGAGGCGCCGAGCGCGCGCGCCGCCGCCACGTAGTCGCCCTCGCGGAGGCTCAGCACCTCGCCCCGCACCGTGCGTGCGAAGGTCGTCCAGCCGATGACGCCGATCACGAGCGGGATGGTGAGGATCGAGGGCGGGAAGATGGTCGCGAGCACGATCAGGAGGAGGAGCGACGGCATGGTGAGCATCAGGTCGACCAGCCACATGAGCGCGGCATCGATGGCGCCGCCGAAGTAGCCGGCCACCAGGCCCACGCTCATCCCGATCGCGAGGCTCACGGCCATGGCGAGCCCACCCACGAAGAGCGAGGTGCGCGCGCCGTACGCCAGCCGGGCCCACACGTCGCGCCCGAGCGTGTCCGTGCCGAGCGGGTGCCCGCCCCCGGGTCCGAGCGGCCCGCGATAGGTGGTGACCACGATCGCGTCGGGGTCGTACGCCGTGAGCCAGGGCGCGGCGAGCGCGACCAGCCCGAGCGTGCCGACCAGCACGACGCCGGCCGCGAAGAGCCGCCGGCTCCGGCGGCGCGAGCCCAGGCCGGTGAGCGCGGCCTCAGGCACGCTGTACCCGCGGGTCGATCACGCCGTAGAGCAGGTCGACGACCAGGTTCGCGACCAGCACCAGCACCGCCGAGAAGAGGACCGTGCCGGCCACGAGCGGGATGTCGAGATTGAACACCGCCTGCACGGCGAGCCGGCCGAGGCCGGGCCAGTTGAAGACGGTCTCGGTGAGCACGACGCCGCTCATGAGCGCGGCGATGTCGAGGCCGAGGAGCGTCACGATCGGGATGAGCGCATTGCGCAGCGCGTGCACGAAGTAGAGGCGCGCCGGCGGCGCGCCCTTGGCGCGCGCGGTGCGGATGTAGTCGCTCGCCAGCGTGCCGCCCACGTTGGTGTGCACGAAGCGGGCGTAGAAGAAGAACTCGACGATCGCGAGCGTAATCGCCGGAAGGACGAGGTTCAGCGGGTTCGGCCGCCACCAGGCGCCTCCTGATCCGTACCCACCGAGCGGCAGCAGCTTCAAGCGATAGCTGAACTCGTAGATGAGGAGGTTCCCGAGCCAGAAGGTCGGGATCGAGAGGCCGATCAGCGTCCCGAGCAAAACCGCGACGTCGATCAGCGAGCCCCGGCGCGCGGCCGTCACGATGCCCAGCACCAGCCCGAGGGAGAAGCCGAGTGCCAGGCTCGTGAGTGCCAGCCACGCAGTGGCCGGCAGGCGCTCGACGATCACGTCCGCCACCCGCCGGCCGGTCATGTAGGAGCGGCCGAGGTCGCCGCGCGCCAGGCCGGTGAGGTAGCGGCCGTACTGCACCACGACCGGGTCGTCGAGCCCGAGATCCTTGCGGATCGCGGCCAGCGTCTCGGGGTCGGCCTTGGGCCCGGCGATCGTCACGGCGGGGTCGGCCGGCACGACGCGCACCAGGACGAAGATGATGAGCGTCGTCCCGAGGAGGGTCGTGATGGCGCGCAGCACGCGGCGGACGACGTACCCGATCACCGCACGTACCTCGTCGGGTCGGGCACGCCCGCGGCCGCGAAAGCGTGCTGCCGCTCGGCGCACTTGCTGCGGCCGCAGTGCCGGAGGCCCCGCGGGCGCGCGCAGGAGAGCGTGAGCGCGAGCGGGAGGTCGCGGCCGCGGCGGATCACGGTGGCCTTTCCCAGGTGACGGAAGGGGGCGCGGATCCTGATGCGCGTCCCGAGTCCCCGGCTCGCCAGCCGGCCGAGGTCGGCCAGGAACGCCGGGGTCGCGTCGGGGAACGGGTTGTCGGCGAGCACCCCCAGGGCGAGCGCCGGGATGCGGTAGCGCGCGCAGTGGACGGCGCCGAGGCCGCCGAGCGACGCCACGGGCAGATCGAGGCGCGCGAGCGGCGCGACGCGCCGGCCGTGGCGGGCGCGCAGCGCGGCGAGGAAGCGGGCGAGGAGCCGCTGCTCGGCGCGCTCCCAGGCGAGGCCGCAGCGCACGTAGAGCGGGTGTACTGCGTGGCGGCGGGCGAGCGTGCCGAGCAGGACGGCGCTGTCGAGGCCGCCGCTCGCAAGCACACAGATCCGCTCAGGCAATGAGACGTCCGCCGTCGACCAGGTAGACGGCGCCGGTCGTGAAGTCGGCCTCCTCGACGAGGAAGCGCACGCAGCGCGCGACGTCCTCCGGCGTCCCGAAGCGCCGGAGCGGCGTCGCCCGCACGATCGCCTCGCGCTCGGCCGGCGTCAGGTCCTCGGGGGGCATGACCGGCCCGGGCGCGACCGCGTTCACCTGCACGGCGGGCGCGAGCGCCTTGGCGAGGGCCCGGGTGAGAGAGATGACGCCCGCCTTGGAGACGCAGTACGGGAGGTAGTCGGCGTACGGGCGCTCGCCCGCCCAGTCGGCGAGGTTGACGATCCGTCCACGCCCGCGGGCCCGCATCGCCCGGCCGAGGTGCCAGGCGAGCAGGAAGGGCGCCTTCAGGTTCACGTCGAGGCTCGCATCCCAGACCGCCTCGGTCAGATCATCGAAGGGCGCGCGGAGATAGTTGGACGCGTTGTTCACCAGCACGTCCACGCCGCCCGAGCGCGCCTCGGCCTCGCGCGCGAGACGGGCCACGTCCTCGCCGCGAGCGAGGTCGCCCCCGATCGCCAGCCCACGCACCCCGAACGCCTCGATCTCGCGCACGGTCGCCGCGGCCGCGTCAGCCGAGGCGTTGTAGTGCACGATCACGTTGAGACCCCGTTCCGCGAGCGCGAGCGCGATCGAGCGGCCGATGCGCCTGGCCGCGCCGGTCACCAGCCCCCACCGGCCCCGCAGCTCCATATGGCGCGCGAGGATAGCGAAACCCCCGAGGGGGCGCTACGCGCGCGCGCCGAGCAGCGGACGGAGCGCGGCCAGCGCCCCGGGCGCGCCGGCGAGCACGTAGTCCGGCGCGCGGCGGCCGTCGGCCAGCAGGCCCAGGTCGACGGGCCCGCCGCCCAGGTACTCGTAGCCGCCGCCCACGGCGCCGAGGATGGCGCCCGGCCCGGCCAGGTCCCACAGGTGCGCGTGGCCGAGGAGCGCGCCCTCGGCTGCGCCGCGCGCCACCAGCGCGACGTGGTACGCCGTCGAGCCGAGCGAGCGCACCTTGCCCGGGTAGGTGATGCGATGGCGGCGGTGGGCGTGCGCGTGGGCCACGATGAAGCGGTCGCCCACGGGCGCGGCGGCGCCGAGCGACGCGAGGGGCGCCCCGTTGAGCCAGGCCGCGCCGCCCACGGCCGAGTACGTCTCGCCGAGGCACGGGAGATGGACGACGCCAGCGACCGGCCGCGCGTCCTCGAGGATGCCGATGCACACGCACCACGTGGCGAGCCCGGCCACGAAGGCGGCCGTGCCGTCGATCGGGTCGAGGACGACGCGGTAGGGCCCCCTGCTCTCACGCGCCGCGCCCTCCTCGCCCAGGATGCCGGCGTCGGGGAGGAGCGTGCCCAGCTCGGCGACCAGCGCCGCCTCGACCTCGCGGTCGGCGGCCGTCACCAGCGTGCGGTCCGCCTTCCGCTCGGCCGTCACGCGGCGGAAGTGCGCGAGCGCCAGCGCACCGGCGCGTGCGGCGATCGCCTCGAGCTCGGTGCGCGTGGGAAGCGACACGCTTCCCCTCTAGTCCGTCCCCTGTCACTCGGGCAATCCCGCGGAGCGCACGTCCGACGCGCCGTTCAGCGCCCGCGGCCCGTCGCCGGTAGGGGAGATTGATTGGTTGCAGGCTGGGAGGTGCGTCGAACCGGCGAGGGGACGTCGGCATGCCGGATGGCTTGCGGTCGTGTTCTGAGCCGCGGCTCCGCACGCCTGACCCCACGTCGACCGCGCGCCCGATCCCGTGTCGGGCGCACACTTGATCCCATCATTCATCGGGCGCGCTCCCTTTCCGGCAGCGCCCCTGTCCCCCCGAAATGGGGATTGAGTGGTTCATGCTTGGGCGCTATCGAACACGAAAGCGGCCAATCTTCCGCACCGATCCCGTTCGCGGCACGCAGCGCAACCACGAGGGCAAGTGTGCCCCGGTCTCGATCGGCTTCGCCGAGGCCGAGGACAACGAGCTGTGCATTTCTCTCGATGCGTTCACGAACGACGATGTGGCGCCGAGCCCGATCGCCCGGTTACCGATCGACGTCGGGCGCTAGGAAGATTTGCGTGCGAAATCTCGGAGACTTCCTTCCACTCGTGATGGCCGGCCTGCTCACGACCGCGCTGTCGGCCGAGGGAGGCTCGCGCGTCATCGTCTCGACCACGCTCGACAGCACACTCGAGATCTTCGACGCCGACTCCCTTGCCGAGCTGCAGTCGCCCTTGCCGAGCAAGGGTGGAGGACCGGTGCGCCTGTGGGTGCAGAACTTCGATGGGAAGGATTACCTCTTTGCCGCGAACCACGGTGCGGTGCTCGGCTCGGTCGGCGTCTTCGATCTCTCCGGTGAGCAGGTCATGGAGCTCCCGCTGTCGCCGTTTCCGGCGCGTGCCGGCTCGGTCGGCATCGCCGCGGGTGAGCTGAGCGTCGGGGCGGCGCAGGTCCCGACCGTGTTCGTCACCAACACACAGTCGGCGGTGGCTGCGGTCGCTGGCCTCGGCTGCTCGCTGCCGAACGGGAGCGTGACCGCCTACGACGCGAGCGCGCTCTCCACGGTGGGCCTTCTGCAGGAGATCGGAACGGTCGATGTGTCCGCTCCGGTCCCCTACGCGGTGTCCGTGGATGCGGTTGGAGCGCGGGCGTTCGCCAGCACGAATTGCGGCGCCGCGCTCGACACGCTGACCGTCGCAGGTTCCGGAGCCGACGGAAGTAGCCTCGTGCTCACCAGGACGGCGACCCGCTCGACCGGCGCGAGTCCCGACGGGACGATCTACGACGGCGCGCGGGGGCTCAACTACACCGCCAACATCGGCGGCGACAGCCTGAGCGTGCACGACGCCCAGTCGCCGGACGCCCTGCTCACCGTCGATCTCCCGGGCGCCGGCCCGATCGACGTGACGCTCGGCGACAGCCCGGGCGGGCATCACTGGGTGATCACGTCCAACGGCAGCGACGACAGCGCGAGCCTGGTCGACCGCGATCGCATCGCGGAGTGCATCTACGGTGTGCCGCCGACCTGCCTCGCTCCGGAGGTGCTACGCATCCCGACCGCGGTTGCCGGCGGCGCGCCCGAAGGTGTCGCGTACGATCCGATGACGAATCGGATCTTCGTCGTGAACAAGTTCCCGCTCGGCTCGCCCTCGCTCTCGGTGATCCAGATCACCGAGCCAGCCGATGGACCGCCGAGCGGCGTGGATATCGGGGAACTCCCACTCACGGCCGTGGGCTCCGGCACGCCTCTGCCGGCGTTCATCGCCTTCGACGTCGTGGTGCAGGCTCGCTAGGGCGAGGGTTTGAATTGAAACATCGGCCGGGACGGCTGGGAACGATCACGATCGGCCTCGCGGCGATGGCGCTCATCGCGCCGACGCGCGCCGGTGCCCACATGGCCGGCATGTTCGACTGCGCCCAGCCGTACAACGGGTCCTGCTGGGAGGCGGGCGTCATCGGCCGGAGCTGCGGCGCGGGGAGCGGCACCTGTCACGGCGGGCTCCTGCCCGAGAATACGACCACCCAGCTCCGGCTCGAAGGCACCCCGTCCGACGGATACGTCCCCGGGCAGGTCTACGAGCTGACCATCACCGTCCTCGGCGGGTCGATCCCGGTGCCGATCACGGGCTGCCCCTTCGGGCCGCTCGCCTTCCCCGACGCGTTCAACAACCTGGCAGGCTTCAACCTGCAGCCGACCGCCGGGCTCCTGTCGCTCGTGGACGCGAGCGACACCTCCGCCCAGGTTCTCAACGAGACGGAATGCCAGCGGCTCCGCCGTCTGACCGGCTGCGATTCCTACAACAACCCGCCCTGCCCGACCTGCGACGCCGTCACGATCGTGAGCTCGCAGGCCACGCACACGCTGGCGGGGAACAAGCAGTTCTCCTGGAAGGTTCGCTGGGCGGCGCCCGATCCGGGCGTCGGCCCGGTCACGTTCTATCTGGCCGGGAACGTCGTCAACGGGAACTGCCGGCCGGACCAGGGTGATCTCTGGTCGGTGGCCTCGGGGTACATCGCCGCGCAGGCGGGTCCCTGAAGAAGGTCGGGTAGGCAAACAGGGAGGGCGAAATGCCGAAGCGTTTGAAGGCTGTGATGGAGGAATCGCTGAGCGATCGCCTGCCGATCGACGTCCTGCCGGTCTCGAACGAGGAGTTCATCCCGCCCGAGCCGACGCCGGAGCAGCACGCGATCATGAAGCTCGCCCGCGAGGACTGCGAGGCGACCGCGCGCAAGCTCGGGATGTCGCGGCGGAGATTTCTCCAGACGGGCGCGGCGTATGCGATCTGCCTGGCGGCGATCAACAAGGTGATGGGCACGCGCGGCGGCTACTACGCCTGGGCCCAGGACAGCTGCGGGCTGCACGCCCCGATCGGAACGCGCGGGGAGCCAACCTACTTCGATCTCGCGCATCCCGGCGCCCAGCTCAACAATTTGCCCGGCGAGTTCATCATGGACCTCCAGACCCACCATGTGGTGCCGAGCGCCGAGTGGTACACGGAGAACACCGGCGAGGCGGCGTTCTTCCTGGTCGCCTGGAGCCAGGCGAACTGCGGAGAGCTGGACCGCAACGAGTGTCTCAGCCGCTTCCACTACCTGAAGGAGCTCATGCTCGACAGCGCGACCGACGTGACCATCCTGTCCGCCGTTCCCTGGAAGCCTGACGGCCAGCCGCTGCCGCTCTCCGAATCCATCAACACCGCCGAGATCGTGCGCACGCTCGCCGGCGGCACGCGGCGCACGTACTGCCACAAGTTCGTGATGCCAAATCGCGGCTCGCTCGGAAACAACAGCGACCAGCTGCTCACCGGCGCCGGCCTGGATCCGGTCTACTTCCAGGAGGAGATGGACCTGATGACCGCCGCCGCCGCCCAGTACGGCCAGAACGACGGCTACCTCCGCGCCTGGAAGATCTACACGCCGTGGGGCGACGTCCCCAACACGAGCGGCTGGTGGCTCGACGACTCCTTCGGCCTGAAGTTCATCCAGCACGTGAAGGATCTCTCGGACACGTACGGGATGCCGCCGCTCATCTGCGCCCACAAGGGCTTCGCGCTGCCGAGCTTCGATCAGGAGAAGGCGGCCACGCGCGACGTCGGCGTGGTGGCGCCCATGTTCTGGGATCTCGCGAGCAGCACCGGCGTGACGTTCATCATCTACCACTCGGGCTACGACGGCGACAGCGTCGGCCTCGGCGGACCGTTCAACCAGGGAACGAGCGCCAACGGGCCCTACCCCGGCGAGACCGCGGCGCCGTCCACGAGCCGCGGGGTCGACAACTTCATCACCGCGCTGCGCGAGAACGGCTGGTCGGCGCGCCACTTCGCGCCCGGCGGCAGCCCCGGGACGCCGCTCGCCGCGGGAGAGGCTCCGGCCGACGCCGCGCACGCCAACGTCCCCAACGTCTACGCCGAGCTCGGCTCGGTGTGGGGCTCGGTCGTCGGCAATCCCACCCGCGCGAGCTGGCTCCTGAGCAAGCTCATCTACTGGGTCGGGCCGAAGCGCGTGGTGTGGGGCACCGACGCCCTGTGGGGTGGATCGCCGCAGGGGCTGATCGAAGCCCTGCGCGCCTTCCAGATGTCGGACGAAGCCAGGGCCACCTACAACCTGCCGTGGGGCATCGACGGCGACGTCGACGATCCGACCCAGCTCGCGATCGACCCGAGGAGGAGCATCCGCAACGGCATCCTCGGGCGGAGCGCCGCCGAGCCGTACCGGATCGATCCGGACCTGACCCTGGCTGCCATCCAGTGCGACGACGTCCAGACGATACGTGACCAGTACATGCTGAGCCCGATCGCACGGAACGAGGTCCGCGGCCCGCGCACGCGGCGGGAGCTCTTCGCGGCGCTACGCAAGGACCCGTGGCACCGGGGTGCGATGCTCGCGCAGAACGAGAAGGGTTTCCTCAAGAGAATCTCGTAGCGCAGAGCGGAGGGAACGACGATGACGCTGACAACGAGGATGACACTGGGAGCGGCGGCGACCCTGCTGATCGGGGTCACCACCGCCACGGCGGACTACCACAACCACCCGGAGCTCAAGCCGAGCAGCCGGTGCGGGACGGCGCTGCAGAAGAATCCGCTTCCCAATCCGGGGAACATCGAATCCCTGGAGAACTACACCACCGACTGTCAGCCGCTCTACTGGGATCTGCCGGCGACGGTGCAGCTCCACGTGCCCGTGCGCGCGGCTTACGACCCGATCACCGGCTTCCTCCATGGACCGACCGACCGGCCGCCGCCCCTCTACACCGACGGTGTGGACGGATTCGACGAGCCTGGTACGGGCCTCACGCCACTCTGTCCCGACGTTCCCGACGCCGTCACCGGGGGGATCGATCACATGATCCCCTGGTGGGCGCCGGCGGGGCAGGACACGGACGGCACCAATCTCTACACCGTCGAGTGCCGGCGGGGCGTCCGCGTCCACTACGGTCCGTGGCAGGTCGGGACCGACCCCAAGATCTACGATCGTGTCGCCGAGGCGATCGTTCGGTTCGAGAACACCGATCAGCTCAATGACGACAACGTTCCGCTCAGCAACCGCCGCGAGTGGAACGTCGCCTCCGAGTTCTACAACCACTTCGGTAGCCACCACGGCACCTGCTGGAACCCGGGGGTGGGCTTCCAGGGGACCGGGCAGCTCCAGGGCCCGAACCCCTGCAACAACCCCGACGACCCCGCCACGGCCTCGAGCACCGACCAGTGCGGAACGAACGGGAACCCGCCGCCGCCCGGCAGCTATCAGTCGGGAGCCGACACCTGTCCCGGCAGCGACCCGCGATTCCACTGCTCGGTCTACAACGGCTACAACCAGCAGTTCCGCAACGCCACGCAGTACCCGGGCCGCCTCTTCGTCGATCTTCCCACCGGCCGCGCCGTGTACAACCTCGAGGACCAGCTCTGGGCGTGCGACCACCACGTCGTCTCGGAGCTGCCGATCGGCTACCAGGGGAACACGACCTTCCGGAACTTCCGCAAGCAGACGGGCGGGCTGATCGCCCAGCACGCGGAAGACGGCTGGCCCGCGCCCGGGACGACGCCGATCGGCGGGACCGTCGGCGAGATGATCATCCAGCTCTTCAGCGCGCCGGTCGCCGACGGCAGCTACAAGCCGATCAGCGTCGGCTTCGACGTCGTCGTCAACGTGGCCACCACGTTCTTCCCGCCGTACACGATCGGGAACACGGGCAGCGTCTGGTACGCGCCCTATGATCTCGCGATCGGCATCCTCGCCATCCACAGCCACAAGCGGACGGTGCATGGGACGATCGACGTCATGCCCGTCAACCCCATCCGCACCGGCGGGCTGAGCCAGGAGGAGGCGGGCGGCGGCGTCAGGCCCGACGCGTGCGGCGTGAGCCAGAACGGCCTGCCGCCGGAGCACATCTACAGCGACTGGCATTGGGACGATCCGCCCGTCTGTCGCTACTACAAGGAGCCGGATGGGCCGCTGATCCTGCGCAAGGGCGACGCCCTGGTGACCCACTGCATCCACAACAACGGCGTCATCCAGAGCGAGCAGGCGCCGGAGCCGCTCCGGACGGCGCTCCGCGACGGCATCGTCGGGGACGAGGTGCTCTTCGGCGAGCAGAAGGACGACCTCGGCATCAAGCAGCTGATCTACCGCGTCCGCTACGGCTGCGAGGAGATTTCGGGGATACCTCCGGGTTCGATCGGATCGCCCGCGCAGGTGTGCCCGCCGAACCCCGCGACGGACCCCCCGGGGTGCGCGCTGGGACAGGATCCGGACTGCCATCCGGTCGACGGCGGGTATCCGAACCCGGACATCTGCACGACGGGAACGGGCAACTGCGTCCCGGCGAACATCGTGTTCGCCAACGTGGCCGAGGACGAGATGTGCATCGGCGTCGTGATGTACTGGCCGCTCGACGAGATCCTGAACCAGGACGGCTCGCTCAACCAGCAAGCGATCCAGGACTTCGAGTCTGACCCGAACAACATCAACCAGTGGGGGACTCCCGGACGGCTGCCCAAGTCGCCGAGCGACATCGGCTACTGCTCGGGCTGCGGACCGGGTCTCTGAGCCGAAGGGGGCGCCATGAAACGCGCGGCAGGAAGGATCGTCGGATACGCGGCGGGTGTCTCGCTGGCCCTCCTCTGCGTCCATTCCGAGGCACGCGCGCACGGCTGCTCTACGGCGTCGGCCTGGGAGGGGATCTCCTCCAACATCCTCGAGCAGTCGTGCTTCACGGGCTGTCATGGAAGCAGCGGCAACGGCGGCATGTCCGTCAGCTACGACACGGACGACGCCTGGTACGCTGCGCTGGTCAACCGGGCTCCGGTCAACACGGCCGCCTCCGGCGTCGGCAAGCTTCGCGTCGATCCCAAGCGGCCCTGGAACAGCTACGTGCTCGACAAGCTGACGGGCGATCTCAAGTTCGGCGAAGGCAACCCGATGCCGAACTCGAGCACCGGCTACGTCTTTCAGTGCCCGGGCGGGGTCGAGAAGATCATGGCGTGGATCCTGGCGGGCGCACCCGCCTGTGGAGCCGT
>Ga0209161_10004945_pt1 | contig 10581 bp, 10 predicted proteins | sample GraSoiAngelo_155_FD_186169 | JGI IMG/M metagenome (GOLD analysis project Ga0209161, IMG submission 186169) | Grasslands soil microbial communities from the Angelo Coastal Reserve, California, USA - 14_1009_13_30cm (SPAdes) (version 2) | ecosystem: Environmental > Terrestrial > Soil > Grasslands...
CTGAAGGCCGTGGAATACTTCCGCTGGGAGGGCCAGATCCGGCGCGAGGGCGATGAGTTCGTGCAGGATGCGCCGCCGAACCGCGTCGGGGCGCTCACCATCCGGATCACCACCGAGGGAGCGCAGCGCCTTCGCGGCAGCGGCTTCGACGTCTCCCTGCGCGGGGAGTTCGGCGAGACCGTCGTGACGGTGACACCGGCGTATGTCCCGCGAGTGCTCGCGCTCGTCGGTCGCTCGTGAGCGACGTCGTCGTCCGGCCCGACTTCGAGGCGGTCCAGAGCGACGAGAAGAACCGCGAGATCATCGAGGAGTTCGAGAGCGAGGCGAAGACTCGGACCCTCACCGGCTGGTGGGCGCGCTTCGCGACCTCGCTGTCGGTCGCCACCACACTCTTCGCGCTGTACTACGCGGCGGCGGGCGCGGAGATCCCGTTCACGAGCCTCCAGGTCCCGACGATCAGCGTCTTCGGCGAGACGATCACCACGAAGCAGATCTACGAGATGCTCTTCCTCGCGGCCGTACTGACGCTGACCTTCGTCCTGTATCCCGCCCATCACCGCTTCCTCAGGCACGTCAGCCCGGTCCTCGATCTTGTCCCCGCCGTCGGTGCCGTGGCGATCGCGCTGTACGTGCTCCTCAACTTCGAGCAGGTCATCTACCGTGCGAACAGCCCGACGCCCACGGACTTCGTGTTCGGGGTCATCGCGATCGTCGTCGTGCTCGAGGCGGCGCGCCGCACCATCGGCTGGCATCTGCCGGTGCTCGGCCTCATCGCGATCGCGTATGCGTACTTCGCGGACTTCATGCCAGGTCCGTTCCGCGGACCGCCGAAGAACCTCGACGACATCGTCGCGAATCAGTACCTCGGCACCGACGGGATGCTTGGGCAGCCGCTGCTCGTCGCGGCCACGTTCATCATCCTGTTCACGATCTACGGCGCGATCCTCGACTACACCGGCGCAGGTAAGTTCTACGTGGATCTCGCGTTCGCGCTGACCGGCCGCAAGCCGACGGGCGCGGCGCGCACGGTGACCGTCGCCTCATTTCTGCTCGGCACGGTCTCGGGCTCCGGCGTCGCGACGACCGTGACGCTTGGGGCCATCGCGTACCCGATGCTGAAGAAGGCCGGGCACGATCGCGAGTCCTCGGGAGCGATCCTGTCAGCCGGTGGGATCGGAGCGGTCATCTCGCCGCCGGTGCTGGGGCCGGCCGCGTTCATCATGGCCGAGCTCTTACGCATCAGCTACCTCGACGTCGTGATCATGGCCATGATGCCGACGATCCTCTTCTACCTCGGCATCCTTCTCACGATCGAGATCGACGCGCGCCGGCTCAAGGCGCAGCCGATCGTCCTCGATGCTCCGGGCTTCTGGTGGCTGACGAAACGCTACTGGTACCAATACACGTCGCTCTTCGCGATCATCGCGTTCCTGCTCCTCGGATTCAGCACGATCACGGCGATCTTCTGGTCCATCCTGCTGGCGATCGTCGTGCCGTACATCCGCAAGGAGACGTCGCTCACGCCGCGAAAGCTCGTCGCGGCGCTGTCCGCCGGTACCCGCCAGGTGCTGTCGGTCGCCGCGACGACCGCTGTGGCGGGCATCGCCGTCGGGATCCTCCTCCAGACCGGGCTCGGCCTGAAGATCTCGAGCCTCATCCTCACGCTCGGCGCGGGGAACCTGGTGCTCACGCTCCTCATCGCGGGCATCGTGCTGTGGGTGCTCGGCCTGTCGCTTCCGATCACCGCGACGTACCTGGTCGCCGTGCCGACGGTCATCCCCGCCCTCGTCACGCTCGGCGTGCCGCCGCCGGCGGCGCACATGTTCGTCTTCTACTACGCCGTGCTGAGCGAGGTGTCGCCGCCGGTCGCCCTCTCGCCGTTCGCCGCGGCCGCGATCACCGGTGGCAACCCCTACAAGACGATGATGCTGACCTGGAAGTACGCGCTGCCGTGTTTTCTCGTCCCGTTCATGTTCACGCAGCCGGACGGCCTCGCGCTCTTGTGGCGCGACACGACGGTGCCGGACGCGATCGTCGCGTCGGTGTCCGCCGTCATCGGCATCATCGCGGTCGTCGCGGGAGTCGGCGGATATCTGCTGCGGCCCACGACCCTGCCCGAGCGCGCGCTGCTCGTCGGCGCCGGCCTCCTGCTGCTCTTGCCCGGAACGCTGCAGGACGCGCTGGGTCTCGGGGGGTTCGCCGTCGCGTTCGGTCTGCAGTTCGCGCGTCGAGCGCGCGAGCGGCTCGGGGCCGCGCCGGTCTAACGCCATCCACGCGTGCGATCCGAGTGTTAGGCGGTCGCTCCCGTGCGCTCGAGACCGACCGCTCTGCGCGCGTCGGCGAGCGTGAGCTGCCAGAGGGCGGCGGACCACGCCGGCTTGAAGCCGAGCTGCGTGTTGATCGCGAGCATCTGGGCATTCGTGTTCGCGTTGCCGGTGCGGATGAAGCGCGCCCGCGTTCGCTCCGCGAGGATCCGCTCCAGCATCACCGCCTTCATCCAGAGACCGAGGCGATGTCCGCGGTGGGCATCGATGACGGCGGTGCCCTGCTGCCAGATCAGGTGCGGGACGCGCGGGTCGTATGTGACCTCGGTGAAGCCGGCGCCGGCGCCGCTCGCCTCGTGCACCGCGACGATGAGCCACCGCTCGATGCCGGCCTGTTGCTGCCAGCTCTCGCGGTCGCGGATCTGCTCCTCGGTGAGCTCCCAGTCGTCCATGCGGAGGTCGCCGCGCGGCGCGTCGTTCATACCCGAGGCGGACTCGATGTACGGCCGGACGAGCTTGTCGGGAACGACACCGTCGACGCGCTCGAGGCGGTAGCCCGCCGGTGCGATCGCGGCCCACTCGCTCACGCTCGCGCGATCCACGCTCGCAAGATCGAGCTGGTTCGTCTTCATCGCGAGTCCCGGCGTGGCGCCGATGGCGCGCGCGAAGACCTCGGCGGCCGGCACGCGATCGCTGACCTGGCTCATGAACACGATGTCGTCACCCTGATCGGCGACCGCCTGGACGGCACCGCGGAGGAGTGCACGACCCAGACCCCGGCGACGGTGCGCCGGCGCGACGGCGATCTCACACCAGCGCAGATGCTGGTTTCCCGGTTCGTTCTTCCCCCAGAACACGCCGCTGTAGCCGACCACCGCACCGCTCTTGTCGCGCGCGCCGCTGAACGCCCGCCACTGGCCGGGCGCGCTCGCGCGAAAGCGCGCCTCGATCGCGACCGGATCCATGAGCGGATCTTCGGGGACTCGCTCGTGCTGGAGGGCCTGCTCGAACAGAGCAGCCTCGCGCAGCTGTCCGGGCGCGAGCTTCGTCGGCTCGAACGCCTCGATGCGGTATCCCTGGGGAGCGGTCACGATCGGAAGAGAGTACCGATGCGGCGGGCCCGCACCATCACACGCGCTACGTTCGGGCTCTAGGCCCCGGCCATCACCGGCAGGAACACGAGGATCGTGCGGCCAGCGGACTTCTCCCGCAGCACCTTGATCGTCTCGCCGAAACGCCGCAGGAAGGCGAGCTCGAGCTGCCGGTCGTCCCAGGTCGAGGCGTCCCAGGACATGGCCTCGCTGGACATGAAGCGGAGCACGAATTCCCGGAGGGCGGCGTCGGATACGCCGATACCGAGGTATCGGAACTCGGTGCCATCGGGCATCTCCCAGGTGACCATGCTCTCCTGCCGGGACCGTAGGCCCGCATCCCCCGACCGGCATCCCCCGTACAGGGGAGTGGGGTCCCTCCCCCTTGAGGTTTCACCCGGACGGGTGATGCTTTGCTCGTGCGTGATATGAGCGGTTGGCTACCGGGCGTCATCCTGATCGTGATCGGCGCGACGCTGTTCGCCATCCAGTGGCTGCACCTCGACGCCGATGTCATCGTCCTCGTGATCGGACTCGTCTTCGTCGCCGCGTACGCCGCGACCCGTCGCTACGGGCTGCTCATCGCGGCCGGCATCCTCACCGGGCTCGGCGCCGGCGTCATCCTCCAAGACTTCGCCGTCACCCGCGAGGCGGTGGTGCTCGGCCTCGGCATGGGGTTCCTTGCGATCTACGGTGTCGACCTGACAGCGCGCCGTTCGCCTCAGCGAGCGCGGTGGTGGCCGCTGATCCCGGGCGCGATCTTCACGATCATCGCCGGCGCGGGCGGTGCCTTCGGCGACGAGGGCGGGCGGACGATCCAGCAGGCCTGGCCGATCATCCTCGTCGTCATCGGAGCGTGGCTGTTCCTCCGTGACCGGGTCTCGGTCTGACCGAGCCGACGGTCGCGCGTCTGGTCGGCGAGCGTTTGCGCGCCGCGGGCGTGCGCTACGTCACCGGCCATCCGGGCGGCGAGGTCGTCGATCTCATCGAGGGCTTCCGCGAGGCCGGGCTCGAGTTCGTCCTCACGCGGCACGAAACGTCCGCCGGGTTCATGGCCGAGGCGATGGCGAGCGCGAGCGGTGTCCCCGGTGCGTGCATCGCGACCCTGGGGCCCGGCGCGACGAATCTCGTGACCGGAGTCGCGCAGGCCTACCTCGACCGCGCGCCGCTCATCGCGTTCACCGGCCAGCTTCCCGTCGACCGTCTCGAGATCGCGACGCATCAGAAGCTCGACCTGCGCGCGCTCTTCGCGCCGATCACGAAATGGCAGGCGCGCCTCAGTGCGTCGAACGCCGCGGAGGTCATCGATCGCGCGCTTCGCGAGTCGCTGCAGCCGCGACGCGGTCCGGTCTATATCGAGGTACCGAGCGACGTTCCGCGTCAGGCTGCAGCAGGAGGACACGATGGAGCGTCTCGCATCTTGTCGCGTCGCGGGAACGATGTCAGCGCGGCGGTCGATCGCGTCGCGGCCGGTCGAGCCGCGCAGCTCCTCCACGAGTGCCGGCGGCCGGTGATCCTTGCGGGGATGGACGCGAACGACGGCGGCACCGCGGGCGAGCTGCGGAACCTGGCGGAGGAATGGGGCATCCCGGTGATCGTCAGCCCCAAGGCGAAGGGCGTGTTCCGTGAGGACCATGCACTCTTTCTCGGGACGATCGAGATGCTCGGCACCGCCAGGCTCTACGAGTACATCGACGGTTCCGACCTCGTCCTCATGATCGGATTCGACCCGGTCGAGTTCGACCGCGATTGGGCCGCCACGGCGAGCGTGATCCACCTCGGTCCGCTGCCGAACGACGATCGCAACTACCACAGCGCCGCGGAGATCGTCGGCCCGGTGCGCGAAGGGATCGAGGTCCTTCGCTCGGTCGCCGGCAAGCCCACGCCGAAGCGCTCGCCAAAAGAGGTGCGCGTCTTCCGCGAGTCGTTCCGCGCGTTCGTGACGCCGAAGCGCGACCGGCTCACGTCGCAGCAGGTACTGACGGAGCTGCGCGCCGTGCTACCGGAGGACGCGCTCGTGACCTGCGACGTCGGCTACAACAAGGCCGTCACCGGTCAGTGCCTGGCGATGTACCAGCCGAAGACGTTCTTCATGTCGAACGGCCTTTCGTCGATGGGCTATGGGCTCGCGGCCGCGCTCGGGCTGAAGCTGCTGCACCGCGACCGGGAGGTGGCGTGCGTGCTCGGCGACGGCGGCTTCGCGATGGTGATGGCCGAGCTCGAGACCGCGGTGCGCGAGAAGCTCGGCGTCACCGTCATCGTGCTCGCCGACGACGCGCTGTCGCAGATCAAGGCGAACCAGGAGCGGAAGGGCTATCCGGTGACCGGGACCACGTTCGGCGGCCTCGACTACGTGGCGCTCGCGAAAGGCTTCGGCATTAAGGGGCACGACGTGCGGACCGTCGCCGAGTGCCAAAAAGCGCTACGCGCGCGCTCGCCCGACTCTCCAACGCTCATCGCGGCGCATGTCGATCCGTCCGCATATCAGCTGGGCTGACCGCAAGGCGTGCCTGAGCCGCTCCTTACCGCGAGCAGGTAGCCTGAGAGGCGTGAACGTGTCTCCCGAACAATTCCCTGACCCGCTACTCGACGCCGCTGCGTCGAGCAAGAACGAACAGACGGCGGTCCTCGCCGGCGGCTGTTTTTGGTGTGTCGAGGCTGTCTACCGGCAATTGGAGGGAGTCACGTCCGTGACGAACGGCTACGCCGGGGGTACGTCCAACTCGGCGGACTACGAAACCGTTTCTGGCGGTCGCACCGACCACGCCGAGGCCGTCGAGGTGCGCTTCGATCCCTCGAAGATGAGCTTTGGACAGATCCTGAAGGTCTTTTTCTCGATCGCACACGACCCGACGACCCGCGACCGTCAAGGTCCCGACGTAGGGCGGCAGTACCGATCGGTCATCTTTTACGCCGATGACGAACAGAAGAGTGTTGCCGAGGCGTACATCAAGCAACTTGATGCGGCCAAGGTCTTCGACCGGCTCATTGTCACCGAGGTCGTCCCGCTCGAGCGCTTCTACGAGGCTGAGGCGTACCACCAGGACTACGCCGCGCGGAATCCAACGAACCCTTACATCCTGTTCACTGCACGCCCGAAGGTGGATAAGGTTCGGAAGTACTACAAGGACCGCATCAAGAGCGCGCGTTAGGACATCGCGCTGGCCTTCGCCGCCCGATCTGCATGGCGTGCGCGCTGCCGCTCACGCCGCAGTAGGTCACTCGACGAAGAGGTCGTCGGGATAGCAGTAACGCCAGCGCTCCCCCTTCTCGAATGAGCGAATGACCGGATGCGTCGTCGCTCGGTAGTGCTTGGTCGCGTGCCGATTCGGCGAATCGTCGCAGCAGCCGACGTGGCCGCACGCCAGGCACAGGCGTAGGTGCACCCAGCTGTCGCCGGTCTTCAGACACTCCTCGCATCCGCGCGGCGTGTTCGGCGCGTGATCCTTCGCCGCTCGCAGGTGTGCGCAGAGCTGCGTCTCGTTGGTCACCTTTCCGACGATACGCCTCGCGCGCTCATATCCTCCAACGGTGGCGAGCACGCGCGGCGCGACGGTGGAGTTCCGCGACGTCTCCAAGCGCTACGCCGGACAGCTGGCCGTCGACCAGCTGTCGTTCAAGGTCCCGGCCGGAAGGATCTGCGTCCTCGTCGGGCCCAGCGGCTCGGGCAAGACGACGTCGCTGAAGATGGTCAACCGGCTCATCGAGCCGACCGGCGGATCCATCCTGATCGACGGGCGAGACGTGCTTCGCGAGGAGCCGACCGCGCTGCGACGTCGTATCGGCTACGTGATCCAGCAGGTCGGGCTCTTTCCGCATCAGACCATCGCGGAGAACGTCGGCACCGTGCCGCGGCTGCTCGGGTGGCCGAAGGAGCGCATCGCTGCGCGGACCGAGCAGCTGCTCGCGCTCGTCGGTCTCGAGCCGTCGCGGTTCGCCCTTCGCTATCCGGCCCAGCTCTCCGGCGGCGAGCGCCAGCGCGTCGGCGTCGCGCGAGCTCTCGCCGCGGAGCCGCCGGTGATGCTCATGGATGAACCGTTCGGAGCGGTCGACCCGATCGTCCGCGATCGGCTTCAGAACGAATTCCTTCGGATCCAGCGCGACCAAGGCACGACCGTGCTCTTCGTCACGCACGACATCGATGAGGCGATCAAGCTCGGGGATCGCGTCGCGGTGATGCGCGGCGGCAAGCTCGTGCAATACGCGCCGCCGGCCGAGCTCCTCGCACATCCGGTGAACGCCTTCGTCGCCGAGTTCGTGGGCTCCGATCGCGGACTCAAGCGCCTGGTGCTGCTCACCGTAGGCGGCGTGGACCTGGACACGACCGTTGCGCGGGCCGCCGTATCGCCGAACGCGCCGATCCTGTCGCCGGCGAGCACGCTTCGCGACGCGCTCGTACGCATGCTCGCGAGCGAAGCTCAGGTCGGAATAGTCGTGGACCGAGACCGTTATCTCGGCGTTCTAACGCTGTCGACCATCGGGCGCATGATCCGAGACGACACGTGATAGAAGGCCGCGACGAATGACCGAAGGCGAGCCGCTCATCCGCTGGGACTGGATCGCGAGCCACCTCGACGAGTTCGCGTTCCGCTTGGGGGAGCACGTCGAGCTCACCGTGATCGCGGTCGGCGTCGGCTTCGTCATCGCGTTCGCGCTGTCTCTGCTCATCCTCCGCGCGCCACGCACCGAAGGCCCGATCACCGCCGTGACCGGGACCATGTACACGATCCCGAGCCTCGCGCTGTTCGCGCTCCTCATCCCATACACGGGGCTCACCGTGGTCACGGCTGAGATCGGCCTCGTCAGCTACACGCTGCTCATCCTCGTCCGCAACATCGTCCGCGGCATCCGCGGCGTGCCTGCCGACGTGCGCGAGGCGGCGGTCGGGATGGGCTACGCGCCACGCGAGGTGCTGTGGCGCATCGAGCTGCCGCTTGCCCTGGCAGTCATCATCGCCGGGGTCCGGCTCGCGACCATCAGCACGATCGGCCTCGTCACCGTCACGTCACTGATCGGACAGGGCGGCTTCGGGTTTCTGATCCTCATCGGGATCCAGCGCTTCTTCACGACCGAGCTCATCGCCGGCGCGGTGCTGTCGGTGGCGCTCGCCATCCTTGCCGACGCGCTGCTCGTGCTGCTCCAGCGCCGACTCACGCCCTGGGCGCGTGCCGCATGACGCTTCTCGGCGACGTCGCCCGTTGGTTCGCCGATCCCGCGCACTACCAGGGAAGCGACGCGGTCCAGACGCGGGTCCTCGAGCATCTCGAGGTCTCCGGCCTCGCCGTGCTGGTGGGCGTGCTCCTCGCGTTACCGGTCGGGCTCTACCTCGGGCACACCGGCCGCTTCGGCTTCATCGCGGTGAACGTCGCGAACGTCGGCCGCGCGATCCCGTCGCTCGCCGCGATCGCCCTCGCGATCCCGATCGCGGGCACGCTGCTCGGTGCGGCGAACGGGCTCGGCTTTTGGCCGACGTTCCTCGCGCTCATCCCGCTCGCGATCCCGCCGGTCCTCACCAACGCGTACGTCGCGGTCCGCGGCGTCGACGGCGACGTCACCGAGGCCGCCCGTGGGATGGGTCTCGGTGAGGCCGGGATCCTGCGCCGGATCGAGCTGCCGCTCGCGCTGCCGCTGATCCTCGCGGGGATCCGCACCGCCGCCGTCAACGTCGTCGCCACCGCGACCCTTGGGGCCCTGGTCGCCTTCGGCGGTCTTGGCCGCTACATCGTGGACGGCCTGGCGCTACAGGAGTACGACCGGTTGTTCGCCGGCGCGCTGCTGGTCGCGCTTCTCGCCATCGCCGTGGAAGTCGCGTTCGGTACATTCGAGCGCGCGGCGGTCTCCCCGGGCATACGTGTCCAACAGGGAGCGTTGTGAGGTGGTAGCCCGCGCGGCGGGCGATACTGCCAGCGAGGGCCGAGAGACATGCGCTGCGGCCCGGAAGGAGTTTCCCAGTTGAAGCGAGCCATCCGCGTCGCGATCCCCTTCATCGTGGCGGCACTTGTCGCGAGCGCCTGCGGCGGTGCCGGCACGGGCGGAACGAAACCAGCAATCACGATCGGCTCGACGAACTTCAGCGAGCAGCTCGTCCTTGGCGAGCTGTACAGCCAGGTCCTCGAGGCCAACGGGTACACCGTCACGCGCAAGTTCAACCTCGGCGCGCGCGAGATCGTGTTCCCCGCGCTCCAGAGCGGCCAGATCGACCTGGAGGCGGACTACCTCGCGACGCTCCTGGCGTTCGTCGACAAGACCGCGACCGGGTCGACCGATCCGAAGCAGACCCTCGCGACCCTGCAGAAGGCTCTGACGTCCAAGGGCGTCACGGTCCTCGACTACGCCCCCGCGGTCGACCAGAACGGCTTCGTCGTGACCAAGGCGACCGCCGACAAGCTCAAGCTTGCGAAGCTTTCCGATCTCGCGCCGGTCGGTAACCAGCTCGTGCTCGGTGGTCCGGCCGAGTGCCCGAACCGCGAGTTTTGCGCGCAAGGTCTGAAGACCAAGTACGGCATCACCTTCAAGGACTTCAAGGCGCTGGACACCGGCGGTCCGCTCACGGTCCAGGCGCTGGTCGGCGGACAGATCGACGTCGGGCTGCTCTTCACCAGCGACGCGACGATCGCCGTGCGTGGCTTCGTGCTCCTCGACGACGACAAGCAGCTCCAGCTGTCGGACAACGTCGCGCCGGTGGTACGCAACGATTACCTGACCAAGGCCGGCGACGACTTCAAGAAGACCATCAATTCCATCGCGCCGAAGCTCACGACCGCTGAGCTCACTGGCATGAACAAGCTCGTCGAGGTCGACAAGCAGGACCCAAAGGATGTCGCCAAGGCGTGGCTGAAGAAGCAGGGTCTCATCAAATAGGCGACTGGGCGTCTCTCGGCGGCGCGCTCGAGCGTGGCGCGGCCGTCACATCGTGGGGTGATGGCGGAGAGTGCGAGCTCTTCGCCATCCACGATGATGGCCAGCTTCGCGATCGCTATTGGGACGGCAAGCGGTGGCACGAGTGGGAGTCGCTCGGCGGCACGTTCACCGGCCAGCCCGCGGCCGCCGCCCGAGACGCGGACCGCATCGATGTCTTCGCCTTCGACCGCGACGGACGCCTCAACCATCGCTGGTGGGACGGCACGCGCTGGGTCCCGTGGGAGGTCGTCGAGGGCGCTCCGCTCGGCCACAGCGTGAGCTGCGCGTGGAGCGGTGAGCGTCTCGATGTCTTCGTGAGCCGCGAC
>Ga0209161_10004946_pt1 | contig 10579 bp, 8 predicted proteins | sample GraSoiAngelo_155_FD_186169 | JGI IMG/M metagenome (GOLD analysis project Ga0209161, IMG submission 186169) | Grasslands soil microbial communities from the Angelo Coastal Reserve, California, USA - 14_1009_13_30cm (SPAdes) (version 2) | ecosystem: Environmental > Terrestrial > Soil > Grasslands ...
GGATCGCCGGCATCGAGGACCATGGACTTGGCGCGCCGGATGCCGAGCACGCTCGCGCGCACCTCGCCGAGGCCCGGCGCGCGATGGCCCCGGGCGGCCAGATCGCGCTCGAGGTCGGCGTAGTTCACCATCGGCTTGCCTCCGGGCTCCAGGCGGTACGTCACGGCCGTGACGACGTAGCGCCCTGCCTCGTCGCTCTTGAAGCGGCTCTCGCGATACGTGAAGCCGCAGTCCCCGGGGGCAAGGGTGACAATCCGGTCGGCCTTCCGATCGAGGGCGCGCACCGCCGTCACGGTCTGCGAGACCTCCTGGCCATACGCGCCGACGTTCTGGATCGGCGTGGCGCCGACCAGCCCCGGGATGCCGCTCAGGCACTCGAGGCCGGCCCAGCCACGCTCCACCGCCCGCGCCACGAGCTCGTCCCACGGCTCGCCGGCCGCCGCAGTGACCTCGATGGCGCCCGGCGCTTCATGCGTCGTCACTCCTCGCATGCGGATGGCGAGCACGAGGCCGTCCACGCCTTCGTCGGCCACGACCACGTTCGAGCCCGCGCCGAGGACGCTCAGGGACAGATCGCGGGCGCCCGCCCATCGGCAGGCCGCGAGCACGGTCGCCTCGTCCAGGGCCTCGACGAGGTAGCGCGCCGGCCCGCCCACGCCCATGGTGCATCGGGGAGCCAGCGGGATGCGCTCGAGCGGAATCACTGCACGCGGAGGCGCGGATCCAGGATGTCGCGGAGGCCGTCGCCCAGGAGATTCAGGCTGAGCCCGGCCAGCGTGAGCGCCAGCCCGGGGAAGAGGCTGACCCAGAAGGCCTCGCGGATCACGTTCTTGCCGCTGGCGATGACGTTGCCCCACGACGGGACATAGGGCGGGACGCCGACGCCGAGAAATCCCAGAATGGCCTCGGCGAGAATCGCGTAGGCGAAGATGAAGCTCCCCTGCACCAGAAGCGGCCCCACGCAATTCGGAAGAATATGGCGCACGGCGATGGCCATGTCCAGCCGACCCAGGGCGCGCGCGGCCTGGATGTAGTCGAGCTCGCGGATGGACAGCACCGTGCTGCGGATCAGCATGGCCGTTCTCGGCGTGTAGACCACGGAGAGCGCGAAGATGACGTTCCACACGCCGGGGCCGCGCGCCGCCATGAGGGCGATGGCGAGCAGGATGGCGGGAAAGGCCATGAGGCCATCCATGATCCGCATGATGATGGGATCGAGCCGTCGCGAATAGCCCGCGGCGAGCCCGACCACGATGCCGCCGATCGAGGTGAGCAGCATGGTGGTCACCCCGACGAGGAGCGAGACGCGACTGCCGTGGAGCACCAGGCTCCAGACATCACGGCCGAACTCATCGGTGCCCAGGTAGTTCCCGGCTCCCGGCGGCTTGAGGCGATCGGCCGGTACCAGGCGCATCGGGTTGTGCGTGGACAGGACGTCGGCCAGAAGGGCCGCCACGACAAAGACGAGCAGGATGAGGGCGCCCACGACCACCGCGCGATTGGCGAGAAGCCTCTGGAGCCAGCGTGAGTCCGAGCGCGGGATTCCCACCGCCTCGAAACGCGCGGGCGCGGCCCTGACGGCGTCGGAGGTGGCTTCACTCATAGCGGATGCGGGGATCGATCACGGCATAGAGGAGATCGACGGTCAGGTTGATCAGGACATAGGTGGCCGCGGTCACGAGCACCACCCCCTGCACCACCGGATAGTCGCGCCGAAGGATGGCCGAGATGATGAGGCGGCCGAGACCGGGAATGTTGAACACGATCTCCGTGACCACGGCGCCGCCGATGAGCACGGCCGTGGTGATCCCGATGACGGTGACCACGGGCACGAGGGCGTTGCGGAAGGCGTGGACGTAGATGACCACGCGGTTCGAGAGGCCCTTGGCCCGCGCCGTGCGAATGTAGTCCTGCTGGAGCACCTCGAGCATGCACGAGCGCGCGATGCGCGCGATCAGCGCGGACTGGTTGAAGCCGAGCGACAGCGCGGGCAGGACCATGTACCTGAGGCCGGCCGCGGGATCGCTGAAGATCGACACGTAGCCCGCGGCGGGGAGCCAGCCGAGGCGCACCGCGAAGAGATAGATGAGGTTCAGGGACAGCCAGAAGCCGGGAATGCAGACGCCCAGGAGGGACACGAACATCAGCCCGCGGTCCCACAGAGAGCCGCGGTAGGCGGCCGCGATGGTGCCCGAGGGCACGCCGATGATCACGGCCACGAGCAGGGCGAGCCCCGTGAGGACCAGGGTCGGCTCCGCGCGCTCCCACAGCGCGCGTGTCACGGGCCGGTCGAGGAAGTAGGACTGGCCGAGATCACCGCGGAGAATGCGCGCGTAGAATCCCAGCAGCTGATCGTAGAGCGGCCGGTCGAGCCCCAGGGCCTGGCGGGTCTTCTCGATCTGGGTAGGCGTGGCGTCCGGGCCAAGCATCACGGACACCGGGTCGCCGGGAATCAGGTGGATGAGCAGGAACACGATGGTGACCACCACCGCCATCACGGGCAGGAGGGCCAGGACCCGTCGGACGAGGTAAGGCCCCACGCATTACTTCTCGAGCCAGACGTTGTAGAAGCGGATGCGCTCGGTCTTCTCGTTGAAGCCCTTCACCGTGTTGCGCATCGCGCGGAGCCCGAAGAGATCCCCGTAGCGGATGACGGGCACCTTCTCGTAGAACTGCCGCGTCTGCTGCTCCCAGAGGGCCATGCGCTTCTTCGGATCCGTCTCCCGGGCCAGCTCGGATTGAATGCGCTGGATGTCCTCGTCGGTGGTCCAGCCCGGCCAGTTGGCCGTGAGGTAGACGTGATGCGTGGGGTCGTAGGCGGCGCCGATGCCGGTCGTGAAGACGTCGTATTCCTTCGAGTTATTGCGCCGCTTGACCAGGGTGGCCCAGTCCACCACCTGGAGATCGATATTGAAGCCCACGTCCTCGAGCTGCTGCTTGGTCAGGAGGGCGAAGTCGTACATCCACTTGTACTCCTGGGTGGTCATGAAGCGGATCGGCTCTTTCTTGTAACCGGACTCTTGCAGGAGCCGCTTCGCCTTGTCGCGGTTGTGCTCGTTCCACGGCAGTCCGGTGAGCTTGGTGTGCCACGACGAGATCTCGACCGGCGCCAGGCTCGAGTCCATGCGATAGAACTCGGACTTGCCCCCCGCCACGTTCTTCATGATCGGCTCGATGTCGATGGCGGCCTGCCAGGCCTGGCGCAGCTTCTGGTTCGTCATCAGGCCTTCCTTCTTGTTGAAGACCGCGACGAGCCAGTAGTACGGCTTGGACACGAGAGGACGGGCGTTCGGGGACTTCTTGAGCCGGTCATAGGAGTCCAGGTTGAGGTCGTCGGCGAAATCCAGCTCGCCCGTCTCCACCTGGGCCACACGGGTCGCCACCTCGGGCACGGGAATCCACCGGATCTCGTCCACGTAGGCCGTCTTGCCTCCGCCGTAGCCGTTGGGCTTCTCGTTGCGCGACTTGTAGTCGTCGAAGCGGACCATGCGGATGTACTGATCGGGCTTCCACTCGGCGAGCTTGAAGGGCCCCGTGCCGATGTACTCGGTCGCCTTCTGCTCCGGCGGGAACTTCTCGGCGATCTCCTTGGGATAGATGGCGCCGAAGTTGTTCGGCACGGCGAGCGAGATGAGCACGATGGCCGACTTCTCCTTGAGCCGCAGCTCGACCGTGGACTTGTCCACGGCCTTGAGGTCCGAGACCTGGGCGAAGAGGGCCTTGCCATAGATCGACTGCTTCCCCCAGCGGCTGAGCGAGGCCACGACGTCCTCGGAGGTCATCTCCTTGCCGTTGTGGAACTTGACGCCCTGGCGGAGCTTGAAGGTGTAGACGAGGCCGTCCTTGCTGACGGTGTGGCTCTCCGCCAGCATGGGGATGGGCCGGTTGCTGCTGTCCAGGCTGAAGAGGCCCTCGTAGATGTGGTTGGTCAACGTCTCGGTGATGCTGGCGGTGGTCCAGTGGGCATCCAGCGCCGGGGGCTCTCCGAGATTGCCGACCCGGATCACGCCGCCCTTGGTCTGCGCATGGGCCGCCGTGGTCAGAGCGGCGAGCCCGAACAGGACCGCCATGCTTGCCGTGAAGAGCCGCCGAAGCAAACCGGATCGCGCCATACCGCCACCTCCATCGGGGGAATACGTACGGACAGGTGCCGTGACTCTGCCTCGACCCGGCAGCCTTGTCAACGTGCCGGTTCGAGCTGAGCGGCGAAGCCCTGAGGCGAGGTGCCCGAAGAGGAGGCGGGAGGGGTGGAGTGAAAACAGCGCCGCGCCGGGAGGGCTTTCGACCTCTCCGGCGCGGCGGATGGATCCCGGTATGTGGTTACGGAACGGTGATCGTGGTGCCGTCCCCGTTGGCGGTGATCGAGAAGGTGCCGGTGCTGCTCGACGTGTAGGTGTACGTGCCCGACCAGGCCGGTGAGCCACCCGGAGGAGGCGTGGGAACGCGGGCGACGAAGGGACCGGCGCTCTGGCCGAGACCGTTCGTGGTCGCCTGGGTCAGATCGGTCAGGGCCGCGGGCAGCGCGCCCATGTGGGCCGTGAACATGCTGATGGCCGAGCCGAGCGTCCGGGAGTCGGCCTGGGCCTTGGCGACGCGGGCGCGGGTCTGGACGTTGGCGTACAGCGGGATCGCGATGGCCGCGAGGATACCGATGATGGCCACCACGATCATCAGCTCGATGAGCGTGAAGCCGCGCTGATTGCCTAGCGCCTTTCTCTTCGTGTGCCAGAAGCTCAACATTGGTCGTGTCTCCTTTGAGAGTTAGTGCCGCTCGGTAATTGTTGAAATCAAGCTGTCCATCATGCCGTTCGTAATTGCACGGTCGGTGCCAAGGCCCGCTTTCTGAGCCTGTCAGCATGCTGACGCGAAAAGCCTGGAATATGGGCGTCGGGCGGTCCCGTACCTCCCCGAATCGGACAAAAAAGATGGCGCGCCGTTCTTCTGGGCGCCGGAGACGGACATCGAGCGCCGTCACCCTGACAAAAGTCGCCAGGCGGCCGATAGAGGCCCATCTGCTTCGTTGGCGCCCTCGACCGCACGCTCAACGTAGAGAGACTACGGCTCGCGTGCGGGATCAACTCAGCCCTCGTCTCGCGTCGGCCGCTGGCCGCCGCTCAACTCGAACGGCGGGGCGCCGCCTCGCATCTGGACCTTTCTCGGCCGCCTGGTGGTCTGGTCTTAGGGGAAGATCTGGCGGTAGGTGAAGCGGGCGCGCTCGCCGGCGCCGGCGAAGCGGGTGTTGTAATCGCGGGTCATGGCCTTGAGCGTGTCCGAATGGACGAAGGCGTGGAGGGCCGCTTCGGACTCGAACTCGTAGATCACCATGTACTGCCAGGGCTCGGCGCCCACGTGGTCACTGTCGAGCGGAATGGCCTCGTAGCGGCGCATGGCGAGGCAGCCCGGCACGCGTGAGGCCTCGGCGGCCCGCTGGGTGTTGTACCACTCGTTGAAGGCGGCCTCCCGCTCGGGCGATATGGTCGCCTTGACGACGAAGATCGCCGGGCGGCTCACGCGGCGCTCCTTATCGAGATGTCAGGTGGGGCCAGAGCGCCTCGGCGCCCCGCGCGGCGACCTCGCGCCCCAGCTCGAGCGACCAGTGGCTCTCCCCTCCGAACTCGGCGCGCCAGGACCAGAGACGTCGCGTGACGAAGTGGAGCGAGTGCTCGTACGTGAAGCCGATGGCGCCGTGAGACTGATGCGCAATGCCCGCCCCGAGGCCCGCCGCTTCCCCGACGCGAACCTTGGCGACGGCGACCTCGAAGGCGGCCTCCCCCAGACTGGCCACGCCGCGCGCGTCCATGGTGGCGAAGGCGTGTTGCGCCGCCATGCCGGCCGCCGCCGTGTGGCCGGCGAGCAGGGCAAGCTGATGCTGGATGGCCTGGAACGACGCGAGGGTGCGCCCGAACTGGCTTCGCTCCGTCACGTACTTGACCGACTGGGCGAGAAGGTACTCGAGGCCGCCCGCCATCTGGGCCGCGCGCGCGAGCGCGCCGAGCTGCCAGAGCCGATCCGCCGACGGCCCGGGATTCGCCGCCACCACTGGCGCCCCCCGCCACGTCAAGGTGTCCCGCGGCTCGAGGGCGAGGTTGACGTCTTCCTCGACCGAGGCGGCTCCGCGCGCGATCAGCGCGATCATTGGCCGGCCCTCGTCCTCGGCCGCCACCACCACGTGCTCCGCCTGCCGGCCCCAGGGCACGCGCGGCGCCGAGCCCTCGAGCCGCCAGCCCTTTCCGTTCCTGATCAGCGTCAGTCGAGTGTGAAGCGAGGTGGGCGCGAGCGTGATCGGGCCCATGGGCACGTCGAGTCCGCGCTGGGCGAGCAGCCAGCCCCCCATCATGGTCTCGGCGATGGGCAGGGGAACGGCGTGACGCCCGGCCGTGGTCAGGACCACGTGCGCGTCCGACCAGCTGCCGCCCGCGCCGCCGCGAGACTCCGGCACCTGGGGCAGCGTGAGTCCGTTCTCCTCGACCTGGCGCCACAGGGCCTCGGGCCACGTCCCCTTCTCGGCGGATTCCTGGAGCTGTGGGGTGACCTGCGCGGTGAAGAGCCGCGAGCAGGTGTCGGCAAGGATCGTTCGGAGCTCTTTGTCCCCCGGCATTATTCGGTTCCGGGGGGGAGCGGCCGCCGCTCCTGTTGGGGGTTGGCTCGTCTCGCCTCTGGCTGCGCCTCACACTGCGGTCCCGGACCCCCCCACCGGTTTGCGCATGATGCTTGTCGATATGGCACAGCGAGGGTTCCGAATGCCCCGCTCATCGCAGCCCCAGCCCGCGCGCGATGATGCCGCGCAGGATCTCGCGCGTGCCGCCGCGGAGCGAAAAGGACGGCGCGTGCTGGACGAGATAGCCGAGCGTTCGCTCGAACTGGCTGCCCGAGCCCAGCCGGGGCTCGACACCGAGCAGGGCGTGCACGGTCTCCGGGATCTCCTGCTCGAAGCTCGTGCCGACGTCCTTGACCACCGCGGCCTCGAGGTTCGGGTTCTGCCCCGCCTGCAGCATGCCCGCCACCGAGAGCGACATCTGGCGGAGGGTGATGAGGTGCGCGGTGAGACGGCCGATCACCACCGCGGCCCGCTCGCCCGGCTCGCGGCCGGCCTCGCGGATGAGCTCCATGATGAGCCGGATGGAGGACAGGTAGCGCTCGGGGCCGCTGCGCTCGAAGGCCAGCTCCGTGCTCACCTGCCGCCAGCCCTCGCCCTCCTTGCCCACGAGCATGTCGTCGGGCACGAAGGCGTTCTCGAAGTGCACCTCGTTGAAGTGATGACCGCCCGCGAGGTCGATGATGGGCCGGATGCGGATGCCCGGGGACTTGAGGTCGACGAGGAATTGCGAGAGCCCCTCGTGCTTCTTGTCCGGCACCACCTTGGTCCGGAAGAGCGCGATGGCATAGTCCGAGATGTGGGCGTTGCTCGTCCAGATCTTGGTGCCGTTGACGCGATAGCCTCCCTCGACGTGCTCGGCCCTCGTGCGGATCGAGGCGAGATCCGAGCCCGAGTCGGGCTCGCTCATGCCGATGGCGAAGGCGAGCTCGCCCCTGGCGATCCGGGGGAGAAAGCGCTGCCGCTGCTCCTCGGTGCCGAAGCGGAGGAGGAGGGGGCCGCTCTGGCGGTCGGCCACCCAGTGAGCGGAGACAGGCGCCCCCGCGGACAGGCATTCCTCGAGCACGACATAGCGCTCGAGGGCCGTCCGCTCGTGGCCGCCGTACTTCTTCGGCCACATCATGCCGATCCAGCCGCGGGCGCCGAGCTGGCACGAGAACTCGCGGTCGAAGCCGCCCCAGGAAAGCGCGCGCTTCGAGCTCGACATACCGCCCAGGGCGTCGCGCAGGAACTCGCGCACCTCGGCGCGCAGCGACTGCGCCTCCGGGGGCAGCTCGCACAGGTCGAAGTTGAAGGTGGGCATGGGTCCCTTGCCTCGCTACCGCTTCGCGGCCTTCGCGATGGCGGCGATCTTGTCGGCGAAGTTGATCTGGCTGTCGTCCGCGGGCTCGTAGCCGATCTTGTCCCGCGCGTTGGCGATGCTCCAGAAGCGGTGGGTGTTGCCGCTGATGCCGTAGATGATGAGGAAGGGCACGCCATGCTCGTCGGCGATGTCCTTCGTCTCGACCATGCGGATGGCCTGCTGCACTTGATCCCGCTGCGACAGGTACGCGCCCAGGGCCCGGTGCATGATCTTGATGTCGCCGGGCTTGACGTGGTCGATATCGTCGTCGCGAGGTCCGCCGATCCGCCACTGGACCACTTCGAGCTTGCGCCCCTCGACCTTGCCGGTGGCGAACACGAAGCCCAGGAGCTCGTAGGCGGCCTTGGCCCAGCCGTACCAGTTGTCCGACCGGTGCGGCATCTCGGGGGTGACCATCTCCATCTTGCCCGCCCAGATCAGGCGCTCGTAGTAGTCGGCCGCGTGGTTGGAGCTGCACACCACCACGCGCCGCACGCCCTCCTCGAGGGCGGTGCGGTAGACGTTGTAGGCGAGCGCGACGTTGTCGTGCTCGGCCCAGAACTTGGCCTCGCTGTTCTCCTGCCAGGTGGTGGCGTCCAGTCCCGGCGCGCTGACATACCCGCAGTGGATGACGGCGTCCGCGCCCTTGAAATGCTGGCGGTAGGCGTTGCGGTCCCGCTGCGTCAGGTCCGCGACCACGATGCCGGGGACGGCCTTGCCCGCCCTCGTCGTTCCCCGCACGTCGATGGGGACGAGATCCCACCGGTCCGAGAGCTCGCTGAACATGCGCTGGGCGACGTACCCCGACGCCCCCGTGAGAACTACGCGTCGCTTGGCCACTGTTTATCTCCTAGATGTTGACGCCCTTCATCTGGGCCTCGGGATAGCGCGAGCCGGCGGCGGCGCCGGGGGGCATCGCCTCGTTGATCCGCGCGAGATCCTCCTTCGTGAGATTGATCGACAGCGCCTCCACGTTCTCCTCGAGATAGGAGCGCCGCTTGGTCCCCGGGATGGGGAAGACGTCCTCGCCCTGCGCGAGGAGCCAGGCGAGCGCGAGCTGGGACGGGGTGGCGCCCTTCTCCCGCGCGATCTCTTCGATCCGGCGCACGAGCCCGAGATTGTGCTCGAGATTGCCCTCCTGGAAGCGCGGATGCTGACGGCGTCGGTCGTCTTCCGGCATGTCCCCGGCCTGCTTGATCCGCGCGCTCAGGAGGCCACGCCCGATGGGCGAGTAGGCGATGAAGGAGATGCCGAGCTCGCGGCACGTGGCGATTGTATCCTCGGCGGGCTGGCGATAGAGCAGCGAGTACTCGCTCTGCACGGCGCTGATGGGGTGGACGGCCTGCGCGCGCCGGACGGTCTCGGGCGCCGCTTCCGACAGCCCGAGAAAGCGGACTTTCCCGCGCTCGACGAGGCGCGACATGCCGCCCACGGTGTCCTCGATGGGCACCTTCGGATCGACGCGGTGCTGGTAGTAGAGGTCGATCACGTCCACGCCCAGGCGCTTGAGGCTCGCGTCGCAGGCTTCCGCGACATAGGCGGGCCGGCCGTCGACGAGGTTGCCCTTGCCGTCCGGGCTCCGCACCTGGCCGAACTTGGTGGCCACGAGCACCCGATCGCGCTTGCCTTTGATGGCGCGCCCGAGCAGCTCTTCGTTCTGGCCCCAGCCATACATGTCCGAGGAGTCGAGATGGTTGATCCCGAGATCGAGGGCACGGTGGATGACGCCGATGCATTCCTGGTCGTCGCTCTTGCCATAGGTGCCGGACATGGACATGAGCCCGAGTCCGATGGAGGAGGCGTTGAGACTGCTGTTCCCCAGCCTGCGCATGCGCATCATTTGGGCTCCTTGACGTCGAGGGTGTTCAGGAGATTGGCGGCGGCGGCATCCCGGGTGCCGAGGGGGGCCAGGTTGTGGCGCCACTCGATGAATCTCAGGATCGAGGTGGTGTCGTACGTGGTGTGGTCCACCACGCCGCGCCGGGAGAGCGGCGAGACGACGATGCTCGGCACGCGGGCCCCCGGGCCCCAGCGGTCGACCACGGGCGGCGCCACGTGGTCCCAGAAGCCGCCGTTCTCGTCGTGGGTCATGATGATGACGGTGCGCTTCCACGCCGCGCTCGCCTGGAGGCGCCGCACGAGATCGGCGGCGTGCTGCTGGCCCCGCGCGATATCCGCATAGCCCGGATGCTCGTTGTCCGCCCCGATCGGCTTCACGAAGGCCACTGCGGGCAGCCGGCCCGCATCCACGTCGGCGAGGAAATCCTTCTCGTCCTTGAGATGTTCGGTGCGGGCCGCCGTGCCGTCCCCGAACTGACGAAAGTACGCGAAGGGCTGGTGGTGGAACTGGAAGAGCCGGTCCGGCTTCCCGGCCAGCGCGTCCTTCCAGCCCCCCGAGTACCAGGCCCAGCTCACGCGCGCGTCGCTCAGCCGGTCCCCGATGGTGGGCAGGGTCTGCGGCGGCACGCGGCGGTCTGGCGCGACATTGGCCGGATACGGCTGATACGTGCTGAAGGCCGTGTTGACCACGAAGCCGTCGGGCGTGACCTGCCCGTCCTTGACGAGCATCCCGTTGGCGTCGAGCTGGGCCCGGACCTCCGCGGGCGCCTCCCGCCACACCGGCGTGCAGGCGCACACGAGCC
>Ga0209161_10004952_pt1 | contig 10573 bp, 9 predicted proteins | sample GraSoiAngelo_155_FD_186169 | JGI IMG/M metagenome (GOLD analysis project Ga0209161, IMG submission 186169) | Grasslands soil microbial communities from the Angelo Coastal Reserve, California, USA - 14_1009_13_30cm (SPAdes) (version 2) | ecosystem: Environmental > Terrestrial > Soil > Grasslands ...
CGTTTACGCCGTCTCCCATCGAATTCGCCGTAGAAGATTTGTTCCCATGGTCCGAAATCAAGTTTGCCCTTTGTAATGGCGACGACCACTTCCCGACCCAAGATCTGTGGCTTCAGATGGGCGTCAGCGTTGTCTTCGCCGGTTCGGTTGTGTCGATAGGTGTTCGTCGGAGCGTGTGGAGCAAGTTTTTCCAGCCATACCTCATAATCATGATGTAGCCCCAGTTCGTCGTCGTTGATGAATACCGAAGCGGTGATATGCATGGCGTTCACCAGACAAACACCCTCAGTCACACCGCTCTGCCGAACGAGCTCCTCAATTTTCGGTGTGATGTTGATGAACCCGCGTCGATGGGGAACTTCGAACCAAATATGTTCTGTGAGCGATTTCAATGATCAGGCCTGTGCGCGTAAAAGTGAATGACAAAATGCGCACGTTCGCACGAGAACAAAATCATGGAATTTCTTGCCGATCGTCCTGTAATGGCGAAAGTGAAAAGTGGCGGTCGTTCTATGGTGCGCCACATGCGATGGCTGGGCTCAAGACTTCACCAACTTTACTTGGCGACTTTCGAACTGACTCGCGGATGCTCGTTTTACGCGCGAACGAAAAAAGGGTCGTCGGATATCTTGGCCGCGCCAGTATTATGGCAGCGCGCGAGCGTTATCATCGCGATGAGCAAATACGTGAACGGGGACCTCGTAAATCCAAGCTGACTGAGCTCCAGAAAGTGTGAAATCGCAGAAGTCACGATTGAGTATGGGCATCAAACTTCGACCGAGTACACCTGCGGATGCAGAGATTTGCGGCACGATTTGTTACAACGCGTTTAAGACGATTTCAGAGGCGCATGGCTTCGCGCCTGATTTTCCTGGGCCGGAAGTAGCGATTGGTTTGTTGAAGTGGATGCTCGCGCATCCGGAATTTTATTCTGTCGTCGCGGAAATGGATGGCCGGATTGTCGGCAGCAATTTTCTCGACGAACGAAACAGGATCGCAGAGGTTGGACCGATTACCGTCGATCCAACCGTGCAGAATCGCGCGATTGGCCGGCGTTTAATGGACGCGGTGCATGAGCGCGCAATCGAAAGAAATTTCCGAGGTGTCCGCTTGATTCAGGCTGGCTTTCACACGCGGTCGCTCTCCTTGTATGCCAAGCTTGGCTACGATGTCCGCGAACATCTGGCGTGCATGCAAGGCAAACCTCTCGGAGTTTCGATCCAGGGCCATGTGGTCAGGCCGGCCACCGAAGCAGACCTCGACAGCTGCAACCGGCTGTGCCGAAACGTGCATGGTCACGATCGGGCCGGAGAATTGAAAGACGCCCTAGCGAAGGGGGCCGCGACTGTCGTAGAACACGACGGTCGAATTAGCGGGTACGCCACCGTCATCGGGTTTTTTGGTCATGCCGTCGGTGAGACAAACAAAGATTTAAAGGCGCTCATCGGCGCAGCCGGGGAATTCGCCGGTCCGGGGCTTCTTCTTCCGACTCGCAACAGCGAGCTGTTTCGTTGGTGTCTCACCAATGGTTTGCGAATTGCACAGCCAATGACTTTGATGAGCAAAGGCTTGTACAACGAACCATCCGGAGCGTTTCTGCCGTCGATCTTGTACTAATCTCACCACAGAGATCACAGAGATGAAGATGCATATCTCAAAATGCGTCCCTCGGTGTGCTCCGTGTTCTCTGCGGTTAATCTCCCCTTAGAATTTTTGCCACCTTTTGGACAGTGTTCCAGTTGCGGGTCGTGGCAGGCACGCCGAGCAGCTTCTCAACTTTCCCGAGATAGCTGATCGCTTTCATCTGGCGGCGATATAGACCCAGTACGAACCTGTTCTGAATTGCGACGATCTTCAGCTGCCAGTCATTTTGGGACGGCAGACTCAGAGGAAGAGCAGGCGGAATGCGAATTGGTTTGGTTAACACATTCACGAACCTTGTGATGTTTTCATCCGAGGGTTCTTGAGCGAATGGATCCTTCGACGCGAGTCTGATAACTTCGCGCGCTGGCACAATCATGATCTCGCATTTGAACGGCAACTTCTTCGCGAACGCCACGCGCAGAGCCGACCCACTGACATTTTCGCGCACCGCAAATGTTCCGACTGCACCGATGTTAACGACACCGAACTTAGACAATTGCTTGGCGATTAATGCGGGTTGACATCGGTTAGCGCGACCGACATTCACTGCACGAAGAAAGACGACCCACTTCATAAGGCAATGGCTAAGAGTGGAGAGCTGAGGGCGAAACTCCCCTTTTCGGATTACTTGTACGCGATCGCGGCGCTGGATGGACCGGCGAGCTGGATCACTTCGAAACGCTTGAAGCCGACTTCGCGACACCATTTTTCAAAGTCCGCCGCGGAGTAATCAAAAGCGTCGCCGAATTCGATCAGCATGTTCAGCGACATAAGTAACCCGAAGACGTTTTCGCGGCGCCTATCATCAATGAGCGCTTCAACAGTGATGAACGCGCCACCTGGTCGGAGCGCGTCGTATGCTGCGCGGATGAGCTGCATCTTCTTCTCCAGGTTCCAATCGTGCAGAATCATCCCCATTGTGACGACGTCGGCCTTGGGCAGCGGGTCCTGAAAGAAATCGCCTGATGCAACGCGGACGCGATCACTCAACCCGGCGGCAGAAACATGCTTCCTTGCCACAGACTCGACTGGCGGCAGATCGAAGCTGATGCACTCAATTTGCGGGTGCTTCTTCGCGACTTCCATGCAAAGCAGACCTGTTGCACCGCCGACGTCACACAGAGTGCGATAGCGAGAGAAATCGAACTTGTCGGCCAGCGCTTCGAAGTTGATGCGCGACAGACCAGCCATGGCGTCGAGGAATTGCTCCAGCCCCGCCGGGTCCGCGTACAGCTCCTCGAATATGCTTTTTCCGCCGCCTTTGGTTTCGTTTTGCGGCTGGCCGGTGCGAAGCGCTTCCGGCAAATCGTGCCAGAATTTGAAAAGGCGCGCGTTCAGCATTTCCAGAATTCCGCCGATATAGCGCGGGCTCTGGCGATCCAGGTAAAGAGCGCCGACGGACGTGTTGAAATATTTCGCGTCGGGGCCGTCGCTCTCGCGCTCGAGGAACTTCATTCCTACGAGCGCATCGAGAAAGTCGGCAATGCCGCGCGGATGCAGACCGAGCTCTTTGCCCAATTCAGCGCCAGTGACCCGGCGCTGCCCGAGCCTGGTGAAAAGATCGAACGTAACAGCGGTAAGGAGAACTTTGGCGTTCCAGAAACCGAAGCCCGTTTGCAGAATTGTGTCTGGCGCGGGCAAGAGCGTATTCACGGCGCTCCATTTAACATTGAAAGGTTTCGTTTTGCTAATCCTTTGCTTCCTGCGAGAGCGCCGATTGACACCGATTCGCGCCGCCGACGTTTACAGCGCTAAGAAAAACAACGGAAACCGTCGGCTAAGCGACCAGTGACAAGTGACGGGTGAAGAGTGAAGTGACTATTTGCCTTCGGCGTTTACTTGAGCAGACATGCCCGCGATGATTTGCCATGTGCCGTGGGTGCGGATCCATGTGTGCGTGATTCGCAATGCGTCGGCCTTGACTTCGACGCCTTCCCTATTGGACCATGTTGCTTTGATTCGGTAGTAGTTAATCGCGACGTCGCCTGTGATCTGAATCCCGAGCTGCTCGATCGAATGCGAGTGGAGCTTGATGCCTTTGGACGTGTTGGCAGTGATCCAGTCGGTGATGTGATCCTTTCGCAGCGGCACTGAGCTGACAAATGGCCAACCGAGAAAATCGTCGTGCCAGAGCGCGCGATAGCTCTCAAGATCGTTGGCTTTCACGTATTCCCAGTACGCCTTCTCCAAGTCCCAAATCTGCAGTTGGTCCTTGGCCGAGCCTTGCCCGAACCCGGTCGATGCTAGCAGCAGAAGAATTGCGATCGCTTTCAACGTTGCGCGATTATACTCACGACGTCGAAATGAAGCACGTCGCATTAATTATTTCGGTTTTCTTGTCCGTTCTACTAACGGCCGATGCGGCGCCGATTGTCTTCATCGTTCGACATGCCGAGAAAGCGGCGACTGGCGGTAACGATCCCGACTTGTCTGTCGCCGGTCAAAAACGGGCGGAGGCACTCGCACGTATTTTGAAAGATTCGCAGATCACAACCGTGTTCGTTACCGAATTCAAACGTACACAGGAGACAGCGGCGCCCACGGTCAAAGAGGCGCGGCTCAGCCCGATCGTTGTTCCGTCCAATGATGTTGCCGGGATGGCTGCAAGAGTACGCGCGTTAAGCGGCAATGCACTGGTGGTAGGCCATGGCAACACTATTCCCGAGCTGATAAAAGCGCTTGGGATTGCAACGCCGATTGCCATTCCTGAGAATGATTACTCCGAAATTTTTGTTGTGTTGGTACACAATCCGCCGCAGCTGTTCCTGTTGCATTACCCTTTTTGATAACAGCCGCTTGTATCGGCAGTCGGCGTTTGCGCAATAATCGAGCTAGACTGAAGCCCGTTCGGCAAGGAAATTTTCTTCTCTTACCCCCCAACACTCGTGAAAAATCCCGGTTTGAAGGTGCACGCTGATCATTCACTCAAACGTCTCATTGATTCGCGCTGGGTCTGCTTGCCAATGGCCGCTTTGTTCCTTTTGAGCGGACGCTGCGTCAACGCCGATCCTGTTGGAGATTTTTTCAAAAAAGTCGGGCAATCCATTTCAAATTCCTTCCAGCCCCGGCCAACGCCTAATCCAAACGAGAAGAAGGCGGCGCATGCCTCGCGGCGCCCGGGTTCGCGAAATCCAAATATTTCCGGGGCGTCGCCTACACCGGTCGAACAGACACCAAACGTTGTTCAAGAAGTGAAGCTTACGCCTACGATCACCGTGCTGCGAGCTTCAGCTGTTTCTGCGGAAAAAGCGAAAGGAGACATGCCGTACGGAATTCCCGTTGCAGGGCAGAAAGGCATGGTCACAAGTCCTTACTTGCCCGAGGGAGGTTACGTTGACGTGAGCGGCTTTGCCCCGGGATCCGCGGTAAGAGATCCATACACAAGAAAGATTTTTCTGGTGCCTTAACACCGCATCAGTTCCGCTTCCTAAAGTCTTGACCATTTTGGAGGGCTGCGCGCGGGGATGCTGCATCCAAAAAATACTACTGCCGTAATTTTTTCGTCGAACCCTGGAGCCAGAAGAGATGCAGATGCGAGCCGCTCATGAGGGCTGGGGTAACTCCGTTGAGCCATTGCGCAAACTCACCGGCGTCAAGTACTCCGTAACATAGATTCGCGTCCACCAACCGCGTTCACCTGGTTTGGTAAATCGGTAGCGATACCAACCAGCACGGATAAATTTTGGCGGAGCATCGGGGAATGGGTTGTGCGCGAACAGGCGAAGAATTCTTTGTTCTCCTTCGAGTAGCCGTTGGACCAGCGCAAAGAACCACGGGTGCAGGCCAGGAGCCGACATGGCGGCGAACCACATTTGCCAGTCGAGCTTCCAGTGATAAGGAGAAACGATGCAAGGCGCGCGGTTCACATCGCCGGGTTTGCCTTTGAACTCGTATTCGCGCCATTCAGCGGAAGCATCAGGAAATTCCGTGTCAGTTCCTTCGATCACCACCTCGAGCCGTTCGCGTGTGACGGCGCCGAATGCGCCGTAGGTGTTGACCAGGTGCAATGGCTCGAAACTGGCGTTCATCAGCTGCCGGCGCGAGAACAAATTGCGCGCGGGTCGCCAACTGAGCGCAAAAACAATTGTCGTAACGAAAATGACTACGATCGCGTGCGACACAGTTAGATGTGCGGGCAGGGAGTGGGGGAGTGAAAGCACGCGCCCGAGGAAGTGATCGTCGAAGCACGGAATACAAAGCACGATCGTGATGTAATTGAGCCAGGAGAGATTGCCGCTCAGGATCAGCGTGATTTGAAACAAAATCGTAATTGCGCCGGCCCAGTAGCAGAGCGGAGCGGGCGCGAAATAGAACCACGGCACGATGAGTTCGGTGAAATGATTGAACAGCACGCCTGCTTTGTGGAACCAGCGTGGCGCATGATGCAAATACCAGCTCAGGGGATTCGGCAGCGGCTGCGTTTCGTAATGATAAAAAAGGCACGTGAGATCGCGCCAGCACGGGTCGGCGCGCACTTTGATCATGCCCGCGCCGAACATCGTGCGGAAAAGCACCCACACGATCAGCCACATCACGATGGCCGGAGATCGCGTGTCTGATGAGCCGAGAAAAATTGCCAGGAAACCGCTCTCCGCCAGCATCGTTTCCCAACCGAATCCGTAAAACGTCTGGCCCACATTCAGCAGTGAGAGGTAGATGATCCAAAGCAACGCCCAGGTGAGCATCGACATCCCGAGTCCGAACGATTCCGAGAAGCCCGTGAGGGTGAAACACGACAAGCCGATGCCGCACCAAATCATCGCCGTGATGAACCAATCCGAACAGTTGATGTAAAACAAACTCGGCGCGCGGCGAAACGGAACGTGGCGCACAAACAGCCGCACCGGTTGCAGCCCGCGCGCGCCAAGCAGCGGGATGAACTGATTAGCCGCGATCAGAAACGCTATGAGGTAAATACCTCCGAGCGCGCGCTGAAAGCACAGCCTGGTCAACCAGAATTCGGTCGCGAAATGCATTCACGAACACCAACACAATCTAGCGCATTGCTCTGGGGAGCGCACGCTGAGTGTGAACGGCGTGCACGGAGTGACGCGCCCTACCCACGACACGCATTGGTAGGGCGGGCAGTCCTCTGCCCGCCGAAGGGGTCATCATTCCGGCAAATACACTGCATAGCCGCGCGGACCGGCCCAGAGATCGACCCAGCCGGACTCGTTAGTCCATTTTTCTTGCGGCGGGTTCAAGTCATCGCGGCCGTGCCACGCTACTGGAACGAGACGCGCATTATTCCATCGCGTCTGAACCCACGTCCCATTCCATGTGCTGCGATTATTCAGAACAAGCACTAGTCCGGATTGATCGCCCGCGCCCGAGCGCTGCATGACATAGAGGTCGTCATCCGCGAACAGGACTTGGGTCGAACCGGCGGCGTTTTGTTCATGAACTTTGATCAGCGCATCAATGCCGTTTTGGTTATCCGGCTGGGCGAGGTTCCAGTTGAAGTAATCCTGCCAGAAAACGCATGGATAACCCTCGTGAGTGAGGATGAACGCGTACGCTAACAGTTTATCGTTGATGATCGGAGTGTCGCGCACGACATCGTGATTCTCGACAAAAGTCACAGCTTGCTCTGGACGATCCCACATCAACACTCCAGGCTCGGCAAGGTTTCGCAGGCTGAATCCGTAGCTATCGCACAAATCGCGCAAACGCCAGCGCAGCGGAAAATCAAATGCGCCGACGGAATTATCCGACCACGCGTTGGTTTCATCGAGCCAGTCGTCAATGGTCCGTTCGCTGTCCCAGCATTCGCCAACCGCATAAGGTTTGAAACTGGAGCTGCCGCGCAACGCGCGCAGTTCCTGAATCGAACGAACCATCCAGCCGCCGTAACCCTTGACCATGTCGTAGCGGAACCCGTCGAACCCGATTTCTTCTAGTAGCCAGCGCGCATAATTAATGAGCTCGGTGTAGACCAACGGTGTCCGATGACAGAGGTCGGGCATGTCGCCGAAAGTCGCGCCGTCCCAACTCTCGTATTGACTGGGATGAAAACATTTCCAATCACGTGGAAATTTTGCGCTTTTCGGCGTGAACTTTGTCCAGCGCGACTTGCCGTCGATTGGATTTAGTTCCTGCGCGTCGCCGCCGCTGTTGTGATTGAAGACGAGATCGGCATACGCTTGCAATCCCAGAGCATGCGCAGATCCGATAAGATCGAATAGTTCGGTTTTGGAGCCGAACCATGTCGGGACGCCGCCTTTCTGATCAAATTCGCCGAGATCGTAATAATCGTAGGGATCGTAGCCCATCGATTCCCAGTTCGCTGCCTTGTTTGCCGGCGGAAGCCACAACGCGGTGAAGCCGGCCCGCGCCATAGCCGGCAATTTCGATTTGATGAAGGTCCACCATTGGTGTTCGCGATTTTCCGCTCGTGGACAATCCCAATAAAACGCTTGCAACATCACACCCATAATTCACTCCCCCTTTTGGGCGCATGAGAACATTCGTGATGCTACATCCCCATCCGGGACTTTAACAAGGAGCAATCAAGTCACGAATATGTTACGAACGAGGATCGACGCGCCAAGCTCAACGACCGCGTACAACAAGATACCGGAACGTTTCGTCCGGCGAGACCAAGTCGACCGCAGAAGTCACCTGAAGCTCCCGTGAATCAGTTAGCCAACAACGCTGACCTTCGAGATCGACTTGGCAGCCGCCTGTAACGGTTTCGTCACGTCGAAGTCACGCAGCTTTTACACATTCTGAACCGGTTCGTCACAATCGGCGTGTAGATGTTCGAGCGTGCGGTCAATTGCCGCGCAAACCCAAAAAAATAATCCAACACAAATAACCTATGAAACTAATTGTTAAGAATCTACTGCAGGCGAAGTCCTGTTCATTCGCAGCTGTCGCTGTCGCGCTCGCCACCATGGCCGCTTCAAACGCTGCCGCGGAAAAGGTGAGGGTTTTCAACGAGACAGTAACTGGTGTGCCCGCCGCCAATCCGGTGGTGGTCTCCGACAATGTCTTCTCACCGGAATTTACTCCGGGGCTCGTCGTCCAGGGCGTTGATTTACTCGAAAATACCTCCGGCATAATCACGCAATACGGATATCTAAGCGATGGAACTAACACGGAACCTGATCAAAACACTTATCTCATTCTTGATCATAATCCGGGTGGCCCCACGCCTGACTATGATTATGGCCGGCATTTCCTGTTCCAGGGACATGAGAACAGCGGGAATCTCGCTTACATCACGCGGATCAACCTGGATGTGGCGAGTCCCGATCATCGCATCACGCTCCTGACGCCGGTGGACGCGACTGGTTTCACCAACTTTAACAGCATCGATGGCTCCACCTGGGATCCGTTTACTGGTACCCTGCTGTTTACCCAGGAAGCCGGCACAACCGGAGGCGTCATCGAGATGGGCGCGGATTTTGATCCGAACACTGGAGGGGGCGCTGGTTTACGGACGCTGTATGGAAGTCTCGGCCGGGGAGGTTACGAAGGCATCCATCCGGATGACTCGGGCGATATCTGGATCGTCGAGGATGTAGGCGGCACTTTGGTTTTAAATAATGCGAAGAATCCGAACTCGTTCGTTTACCGGTTCGTTCCTCTGAATCAAAACGATTTGACCCATGGCAAATTGCAGGCGTTGCAGGTTTCCATCAATGGCAATCCGGTCGTGTTCGTGCCGGTCGATGACCAACACCCGAACGGCGACACACGCTCGGAGAACCAACTGCTTCTGCACACAGTAGGTGCGTCCTGGCCGGTGCAATGGGTCACCGTCCATGACACCGAGATAAACGGCACAGATCCATTCGACGCTAACGCTCTGGCAAAAGCCGCTGGCGCAACGCCATTCAAGCGGCCGGAGAATGGCCAGTTCCAGCCTGGTTCACATTTTCGGACGTTTTTCTTCGATGTCACTGGCGATACTGATAATATCGCGGGCATTGACCCCGTTCTGGCAGCGCGCGGTGCCTGGGGCGGACTCTTCCGTGTCGATCTAGACGCAAACCGCGAGACTGGAAGCATCTCTCTGGTTGTCCTTGGCGACGCCGACCACGCTTCGTTCGATAACATAACGTTCGTGGATGATAAGGACACGGTCTTGCTGGCGGAAGATCGCGGCGACACGTTGCACGATCAGTTGAACAAGCTCGATTCAATTTGGGCGTACAAACTGAACAAGCAGCATCCTGAGAGAAACGTCGTGTCCCGAGTCGTCGCTCTTGGCCTGGACAGGGTGGCCGGCGTAACAGGAGAAGAAGACAACGAACCGACGGGGCTCCACATGGCTGAAGGAGACAGTTCGATTAATGGATTGATCGGAACGAAAACTTTCAAGACAGACCGGGCGCGGCTGTTCTTCACCCAACAACACGGCGAAAACAATCTTTTCGAAGTCTTCCCCGCGACTGAGCCGAACTGAGCGACCGGCACAGGCAGGCAGCGCCCCAGATGATTCACCCATCTGGGGCGCTTTTTTCCCCGCGAGAAGATCCGGCTGCACGCTAACACTGCGTGGAGTTCGCGTCAGCGCTGCGCGGCAAGCTGCGAATTCGGATTAGCGATCGGCTGATAAAATCGCAACGCCTCGATGTCGCTGCCGAGTTCACGCAATGGATATAGACCCTTGGCAGAACCTGCGCCGGGATCGCGCACGAGATAGTCGAATCCGTCTTTTCCTGCGACCACCACAAAATGCGTGATGCCGCTGGCCAACCGCACGCGCACGATCACAGGATTTCCGTGCGCGATGTTCGAATCGATTAGTTGATAGGACGGCAGGTCTTCGTACACGTGCCGCACTCGATCAGGGGCGAACCATGCTGCGCGGTCCCAGTAAAGCCAGCCTTCCTCGGTGAATCCGCCCGTTGCAGTTAGAAACCAGTTCAACTGCTGCGGATCGACGTCGATGCCGTAAAACTTGAACACCATGGCTGCG
>Ga0209161_10004953_pt1 | contig 10572 bp, 11 predicted proteins | sample GraSoiAngelo_155_FD_186169 | JGI IMG/M metagenome (GOLD analysis project Ga0209161, IMG submission 186169) | Grasslands soil microbial communities from the Angelo Coastal Reserve, California, USA - 14_1009_13_30cm (SPAdes) (version 2) | ecosystem: Environmental > Terrestrial > Soil > Grasslands...
CGCGCACCGCGACGCGCACCTCGACGCGGCCGAGCCCCTCGGGCGAGACCTCCATGCGCATCTCGCCGCCGTCGCGCACGCGGACCGGCCGGAGCTGGTCCAGCTGGACGAGACGCTCGACGTCGTGCTCGGCACCGGCGCGTGCCGCCGGTGTCTCCGGCGTCGCGATCTCCACGCGCTCGTGCTCGCGGGTGGTGGTCGGCGGCGGCAGCGGCGTCGGGCCCGGCGCCGCATCGCCGCCCTTGACGGTCGCCTCGCTGCCCTCGCTCGCACGGCGGGCGGCGGGAAGCGCCCCCGAAGGATGTCCGGACTCGCGGCCGACGTCCGCCTCGGTGCGCGCGCCCGACGCCTGAACGGCGGCGGCCGCGGTATGCCCCGCAGACGCCGGCGCCGCAGCAGGCTCGACGGTGCGCCGTGGCGCGACGCGATCGACGGCCGGCTCGACGCTCTCGGCAACGGCATCGTCGTGCTGGGTTCCGGTCGCCGTCTCCGCGTGCGGCACCGGCTTCGCGGTGGCCGCGGGCGCTTCCTCGGAGGGCTTCGCATCGGGGAGCGCGGCGGGAGGAAGCGTGGGCGGCTTGGCGCTCGGAGCATGCTCGGCGACGCGCGTCGGCGCCGCCGGCTCGGCGCTCGCCTGCGCTTCGTCCGCCGCCGGAGCATCGGGCTCGACCGATACCGGAGTGGCGGCCGGCGCAGCGGACTGCGGGGTGGCCTGCGCCCGAGCGAGCGGCGCCGCAGGATCCGCGGGAGCCGCAGGCACCGGGACCTGCTCGGCGACGGCGGAAACACAGGGGCGCTCCACCGTCGGCGAAGCGGCCACGGTGGTCGCGTCGGTGGCGGGCGCCGCTGCCGGCGGGCTCGCCGCGACCGGCGTGGCACTCGGGACCACGGGCGGCGACACGGCCGCGATGGCGGCGCCGGCCAGCGAGAGCACCTGGGCATCCGCGGTGGGAGCCGGCGGCACGTCGACGTGTTCGTCGGGCCGCGCGAGCTTCGTGCCGAGCGTCGCCCCACCTGCCGGGGTCGTTCCCGCCGCGGCGGCGAACAGCGCGGCGAAGGTGGCATCGAGCGGGCCCGCGACGCTCGGCGCCGCCGCCGGAGCGCCCGCGCCGAGGAGCGCCTGCAGAATCGCCGCGACGTCCATCGTGGAGACAGCGCGGAGCAAGCGCGGTGCCACGCAACACCTCGCCTGTCATCGCGTTCGTCGCGGTCGCCGGCCGGCAACGTTCGCCTGGCCGGGCACAAACCGCCGGCCTCAGGAACCGCCGGCGAGTGCCTTCGTCAGCGCCACGGCCCGGTCGCGGTTCATGGCGGCCAGGATGGCGCCGATCTGCTTCTGCTTCATGCGGCCAAGGATCGCCGTCGCGGTCGCGTCGTCCAGGCGGTCGAGAATCGGGGCCGCTTCCTCCGCCTTCATCGACTCGTAGATCTTCGTGATGTCGGCGGCGACGCCGGCGGCGGCGGGGGCCGCGGCCTCGGTCGCGGGCGCGCCCTTGCCGCCGACGAGCGCTTCGAGGCGCGCGACCTCCTCGGCGACGGTCTTTTCGAGCGCGTCGACGGCAGCGGCGCGCGCCTTCACGGCCTGCTCGCGCTCGTCGAGCTCCTGGCCGCGCTCGCGGACCGCGTCGAGCAGGTCGTGGAAGCCGCGGCTCCGGGCGAGCAGGTCGCTCGGCACGAGCGCGGTCTCCGCGACGGCGTCCGTCGGCTTCGTCTGGCGCTCGGCGTGCGCCACGCTGTCCCAGCACCAGAGCCCGAGCACCATCACCTTGAAGGCGAGCCCGAGGAGCACGAGTCCCTTGATCACGCGCATGGCTTCCTCCGTGCGAGGTCGTCGAGGAGGACGGCCGCGGCGCGCTCGCCGGCGACGCGGTTCCGTTCCTCCGCCCGCTCGCGCAGCCGTTCGAGCTGTCGCTCCTCGCGCCGGCGCTCGATCAGCACGGCCCGACAGCGCTCGAGGTCCTCGGCGAGGCGTGCCTGGGCGGCGACCAGCGCCGCTTCCTCGAGGGCGAGGCTCGCCTCGTAGGCGCGGGAGCGTGCGAGGTCGGCGCCCCTGATCCCCGTCGCGGCCGACGCGTCCTCCGCCGCGCGCACACTGTCCTGCACGGCGCGCGCGGCGTCGATCCGCTCGCCGGCGGCGGCGAGCGCCGCCGCGGACTCCTGCACGGTGTCCTGCGCCTGCTCGCGGAGACGCGTCCGCAGGCCGAGCACGCGGGCCAGGCGAAAGCGCACGCTCATCAGTCGCCGATGAGGCCCTGGAGCGCCGCCACGCTCTCCTCGTACGAGGCGCGCTGGTCGAGCGGCTGGCGGAGGAACGCCGTGACGAGCGGCAGCCACGCGATCGCCTCGTCGATCGCCGCGCTCGAGCCGCGGGCATACGCGCCGATCTGGATCAGGTCCTCGGCCTCGCGGTGGATCGCGAGCCAGCCGCGCACCCGCGCGGCCTGCGCGAGCTGCTCGGGCTTGGCGACGTCGATCATGGTTCGCGACAGACTGGCCAGGAGGTCGATCGCCGGATAGTGCCCTTCGCTCGCGAGGCGCCGCGAGAGGACGACGTGTCCGTCGAGCAGCGAGCGGGCGGCGTCGGCCACCGGCTCGTTCATGTCGTCGCCCTCGACCAGCACCGTATAGAGGCCGGTGATGCTGCCGTCGGGCGCCTGTCCGGCCCGCTCGAGGAGCCGGGGCAGGACCGCGAAGACCGACGGTGTGTAGCCGCGCGTCGACGGCGGCTCGCCGACGGAGAGGCCGACCTCGCGCTGCGCCATCGCGACCCGCGTGAGCGAGTCCATCATGAGGAGGACGTCGCGGTCCTGGTCACGGAACCACTCGGCGAGCGCGACGGCGAGAAATGCGCCGTGCAGGCGGACGAGTGGCGGCTGGTCGGACGTGGCGGCCACGACGACGGAGCGCTCGAGGCCGGCGCCGAGGTCGCGCTCGACGAACTCGCGGACTTCACGGCCACGCTCGCCGACGAGCGCGATGACGTTCACGTCGGCGCGCGTGTAGCGCGCCATCATCCCGAGGAGCGCGCTCTTCCCGACGCCCGAGCCCGCGAAGATGCCGAGCCGCTGGCCACGGCCGCAGGTGAGCAGCGCGTTGATCGCGCGGACGCCGAGGTCGAGAGGCTCGCGGATCGGACGGCGCTCGAGCGGGTTCATGCGCTGGCCGTAGAGCGGGTAGTCGCCTTCGCGCTCGATCGGGCCGCGGCCGTCGAGCGGCCGCCCGAGGCCGTCGACGATCCGCCCGCGGAACGCGTCCCCCACGCCGACGAGCGGCCGCTCGCGCACGAGCATCACCTGGCTGCCCGGCGAGACGCCGGCGAGGTCGCCGAGCGGCATGAGCAGCACGCGGCCGCTCCGGAAGCCCACCACCTCGGCGAAGATGCCGCCCTTCTCCTGGGTCGAGATGCGGCAGAGGGAGCCGAGCGGCGCGCCCGGGCCCGTCGCCTCGACGACGAGGCCGATCACGTCCGTCACCCGGCCGCTGACGCACATGGCGTCGAGCTCGCGGAGGCGGCGACGGGCGCGCGAGAAATCGAGGTCCGTATCGGGTGGGCGGTTTCTCATCATGTCGCCTCCTCGACGTGGACGAGCGCCTGCTCCACCGCCGCGAGCTGCGCGTCGATGCCGAGGTTTACCTCGCCGAAGCGGCTCTCGATGACGCAGCCCGCGTCGGGCAGGCCCGCGTCTTCGACCAGGTCGATCTCCTTGACGGCGTCGAGCGACGCGCGGAGGTCCGGCAGCCGATCGCGGAGGAATGCGAGCAGGCGTGGCGGCACTCGGATGGTGATGCGCTCCCGGTCGACGATCCGCCGCACGGCGGCGCGAATGAGACCTAGCCAGATCTCCGGCCGCGCGGACACCTCCTCGTGGACGATCTTCCGCGCCACGCCGAGCGCCAGCTCGAGCAGCTCGCGCTCGTAGCGCTCGCGCAGCCGCCCGCGGAATTCCGCGAGCTCCTCGAGCGCCTTCACGAGCGACTCGGCCACCGTCGCGAGCTGCCCCGTCGCCTCTTCGCGCCCGTGTTCGTAGCCGGCGTGGAACGCGCGCTGGAGCTCGTCGCCCGGCTCCGGCGGCGCGTCACTCGCGGTGACGGGCTCGGCCGCCTCGGCGACCGGGACCGCGCCGTCGAGCAGCGGCCGGAAGACCGACGCCTCGGGCATGCCGGCGAGCGGCGCGAACGTCGCCTCAGACAAGGGCGTCCTCCCCGCTCCCGCCGAGCGTGATCTTCTGCTCCTCCTCGAGGCGGCGGACGACGCTGATGATGTTCGCCTGCGCCTTCTCGACGTCCTTCAGCCGCACCGGTCCCATGCTGCCCATGTCCTCCTGCAGGATCTCCGCCGCGCGCTGCGAGATGTTGCCGAAGATCTTGTCGCGCATCGCCGGGCTCGCGGTCTTGAGGGCGAGCATCAGGTCCTCGCGCGGGACCTCCTTGAGCACCACCTGCATGCCGCGGTTGTCGAGGCGGATCAGGTCCTCGAACGTGAACATGAGGTTCCGGATGCTGTCGGCGACGTCGGGCACGTCGGCCTCGAGCTGCGTGAAGATGCGCGTCTCGAGCTCGCGGTCGGCGCTGTTCAGGATCTCGGCGGCGAGCTTCGGCCCTTTGAGCTTGCTGCCGCGGTTCACCCGCTCGAGTCCCTCGACCTGCACCTGGAGCACCTCGCGCACCTCGGTCAGCATCTCGTCGGAGATGTTCTGCAGGTCGGCGACGCGGCGGATGATGTCGGGCGCGAGCGCCTCGGGCAGCGCGCCGAGCACCTCGGCCGCCTGGCGCGGCTCGAGCTGGGCGATCACGAAGGCGATCACCTGCGGATGCTCGTGGGCGAGGAGCTGCGCGAGCGCGGCCGGCGCGACGTCGCCGAGGCTCGGGGTGAGGCCCGCGGGCCGGCCGGGCAGCGCGTCGCGCTCGACCGCGGGCGACGGCTTGCCGCCGTTGGCGAGGTCGCGCGCGAAGCGCTCGCCATCCACGAGGAGACCCTCGCGGTTCGTGAGCCAGCGCCACGCCTCTTCCTGCACGTGCGCCGCCTGCTCGCGGGGAATCGAGCGCAGGCGCGCGATGGCCTCGGAGACCTGCCGCACTTCCTGCTCGTTCAGATGGCGGAAGACGCGGGCCGCGGCCTCCACGCCGAGCGTCAGGAGGAGGATCGCCGCCTTCTCCGCCCCGGTGTGCGGGGTGGGGAGGCGCGGCGCGGGGAGCGTCGCGGGCTCGGCCATCGGTCAGACCTGGGGGGCGCCCTCGCGGAGCCACTCGCGGACGAGCTGTGCGGCGCGTTCGGGGTGCTGCTGCGTGAGGGCGAGGTTCTCGTGCGTGAGCTGCGCGACGGCGCCTTCCATCGCGCCGATCCCGCGCGGGCCGGGCAGCCGGCTCGCGACGCCGAGCACGACGGGACGGACGACGTAGAGCAGCATGGCCGCCGCGAAGGCGACGGCGAGGAGGCGCGTCAAGACGGCCGGCGCCCAGCGGCCCACAAGACCGAAAGCGCCTTCGCCGGCGGGCAGGGGTTCCGACTGGAACGGCACGCTCGTGATCTCGATCTTGTCGCCACGGCTCTCCGAGATGCCGACGGCGCTCTTCACGAGCTCGCGGAGCCGGTCGATCTCCTCCGACGGTCGCGCGGTGAACACGCGCTTGCCGCCCTCCCCTTCGGTGTAGGTACCGTCGATCAGCACGGCGACCGACAGCTGCTTCACGGCGCCGACCGGCGCGATCGTGCGCGAGGTCACCTTCGACACCTCGTAGCTCTGGGTCTCGTCGCGCCGCTCGGACTTGGGGCCGTCGGGTCCGGTCGTGGCCGCCGGGTCGTTCGTGAGGTTCGCCTGCACGCCGGGCGCGCCGCCCGGCGTCTTCTGGCCGATCGTCTCCTCGCGCGTCGTCCGCTGCGTGCGGATGGCGGTGCGGTCCGGATCGTAGGTCTCTTCCGTCCGTTCGACGCGGGAGAAATCGAGGCTCGCCGCAACGCGCGCCACCACCTTGTCGCGCCCGACCACTGCACCGAGCATGCTCTCGATCCGCTCCTCGGCGCCGCGCTCGAGCGTTTGCTGGATCTCGATCGGGACGTTCGACGTGCCGGCGGCCTCGGCGCCGCGCCGGTCCGACGTGAGGATGCGCCCCCCCTCGTCGACCACGGTCACGCCGTCGGGCTGGAGGCCCTCGACGCTCGCCGCCACGAGGTGCACGATGCCGTCGATCTGCGCGGCGGACAGCGTGCGGCCCTGGATCAGCTTCACGACCACCGACGCCGACGGCCGCCGGTCCTCGGCGACGAACAGGGAGCGCTCGGGCAGCGCCAGGTGGACGCGCGCGGACTCGACGCCGCCGAGCTGACCGATCGTGCGGCCGAGCTCGCCCTGGAGCGCGCGCTGGTAGTTCAGACGCTGGAGGAAGTCGGTCTGCCCGAGGCTCTGCTTGTCGAAGATCTCGAAGCCGACGCCGCCGCCCTCGGGGAGGCCACGGCTCGCGAGCGCGAGGCGCATCTCGTACTGCCGCTCGGCCGGCACGAGCACCGCGCGGCCACCGTCCTCGAGCTCGAAGGGGACCTTCTCGGCCTTCAGAGCCTGGACGATCGCCGAGGCGTCACGCTCGGCGAGATTCGTGAACAGCGGCCGGTAGAGCGGTCGCTGGGCCCACCAGGCGAGGCCGAGCACGGCGGCCATCGACACCAGGCCGACCGTACCGATCGCGATCCGCCGCGCCGGCGGCTGCGCCATGAAGAACGCCGCCAGCTGGGTCCAGAGTCGTTCGAGCCGCGCGCCCATCGCTTACACCTGCATGCGCAGGACTTCTTGATACGCCTCGACGATCTTGTTCCGGACCTGCATCATCAGGCGGAACGAGAGCTCCGCCTTCTCGATCGTGAGCATGGTGTCGTGGAGCGTCGCCGTGCCGCCCGTCGCGAGCTGCTGGATGGCGCCGTCGGCCTCGTGCTGCAGGTGGTTCACCTGGGCGAGCGAGTCCTTGAGCACCTCGCCGAACGATCCCGGCCCCTTCGCAGCACCGGTGGCGCCCGTGGCGCCGGTCGCGGCGTCGCCCGCGGGAGCGACCGGAACTCCGATGCGTGTGACGTCCATCTACGTCGCCCTCCTCAGCCGCCGATGCCGAGCGCGGCTTCCGCCATGCGCCGGGTTGCGTCGATCACCTGCACGTTCGCCTCGTACGCGCGCGTCGCCGCCATCAGGTCGATCGTCTCCGTCATCGGCTCGACGTTCGGATAGGCGACGTAGCCGTCGGCGTTGGCGTCGGGGTGGCTCGGGTCGAAGACCATGCGCGGCGGCGTGTGGTCCTCGACCACGTCGGTGACCGACACGCCCTGACGCGCGCCCTCCTCGGCGAGCGACGAGGCCAGCGTCGCGCCGAACTCACCCTCGAGCGGCTCCGTCGTGAGGACGACGTTCCGCCGCTTGTACGGCCCGCCCTCCGGCGTCCGCGTGGTCGACGCGTTCGCCAGGTTCGAGGCGATGGCGTCGAGCCGGACGCGCTCGGCGCTGAGCGCGCTTCCCGAGATGGCCAGTGTGCCGGTGAAATCCATCAACGTGTCCCGTCGATCGCCTGGCGGAGGAGCGCCACGCGGCGCCCGAGGATGCGTGCCAGGGCCAGGTAGGTCATGCCGTTCGCGTTCAGCTTCGCCATCTGCTGGTCCATGTCGACCGTGCTGCCGTCGGCGCGACGGGGCGCGAGCCGATCCGCGACGACCGTCGGCGTGCGATCGGGCGCCTGCTCGGTCGCGCCGCGGTCTTCGAACGCCTGCTGGAGGGCGTCCCGGAAGTCGAGCTCGCGGGCGCGGTAGCCCGGCGTCTCGACGTTCGCGACGTTCGACGCGAGCACCCCGTGACGCTGCTGGTGCAGCGTCAGCGTGCGCGCGAGCCCTTCTATCGTCGGGTCGAACAGGATGTTCGGCATCGGTTCCTCAGCTTTCGGCCGACGCGTCCGCCGGCAGCTCGCCGCGCTGACGGTACTCGGCGAGCTTGTTCCGGAGCGTCCGGATGCTGATGCCGAGGAGGCGCGCGGCCTGGGTGCGGTTGTTCTGCGTGCGCTTCAGCGTGTCGAAGATGAGCCGCCGCTCCATCTCGCGGACGGTGAGCCCGGCGAGGTCGGTGAGCGCGAGGCGGGGTACCCCCGCGCCGCGGTCGTCCAGGTCGTCGGCGGTCACGACGTCGCCCCCGGCGAGGAGTGCGGCGCGCTCGAGCGTGTTCTCGAGCTCGCGCACGTTGCCGGGCCAGGGGCGCGCCTTGAGGGCGTCGCGGGCCTCGGGCGCGAGCCGCAGCGCCCGCCCGGCCGAGAAGCGCTCGAGGAAGTGATCGGTGAGCAGGTCGACGTCCGCCGGACGCTCGCGGAGCGGCGGCAGCACGAGCGGGATCACGGTCAGCCGGTAGTAGAGGTCCTCGCGGAAGCGGCCGCGATCGACCATCTCCGCAAGCCGGCGGTTCGTCGTCGCGACGACGCGCACGTCGACCGGCACCGGCGCGCTGCCGCCGACGCGGTCGACCTCGTACTCCTGGAGGACGCGGAGGAGCTTCGCCTGGAGGCCGAGCTCCATCTCGCTGATCTCGTCGAGCAGGATCGTGCCGCCGCTCGCGAGCTCGAATTTGCCGGTCTTCCGCGTGATGGCGCCGGTGAACGCCCCGCGCTCGTGGCCGAAGAGCTCGCTCTCGAGGAGCTCGCGCGGCAGTGCGGCGCAGTTGACGGCGACGAACGGCTTGCCGCGCCGGCAGCCGCTCTCGTGAACGTACCGCGCGAGCAGCTCCTTGCCCGTGCCGCTCTCGCCCTGGATCAGCACCGGCGCGCGGCTCGACGCGACGCTCTCGGCGATGGCGAGGACGCGCTGCAACGCCGGATCGCGCGTGAGGATCGGCCGGCGCCGCGGCGCCGCACCTTCCCCGCCCTTGGCGCGCCCGCTGCCGCTCTCGGGCGTGGCGCGCTCGCCCGTCGCGCGCACCGCGAGGTGCAGCAGGTCGGCGGGCGAGAACGGCTTGCTCAGGAAGTCGAAGGCGCCGAGCTTCATGGCCGCCACCGCGTCCTCGACCGTGCCGTGCGCCGTGATGACGATCGCGGGCATCTGGCAGCCGGCCTGGCGCGCGGCGCGGATGAGCTCGAGCCCGTTCATGCCGGGCATCCGGAGGTCGGTGACGAGGAGGTCGATGCCGCCGCGCTCCGTGAGACGCGCGAGCGCGTCCTCGGCGTTCGCCGCCTGCTCGACGGCGAAGCCACCGCGGCCGAGCACCTCGGAGAGGCCGGCGCGCATCCCCGGCTCGTCGTCGACGATGAGGACCGATCTCATGCTTCCTCCTCTGCCGCGGGCAGGACGACCGTGAAGGCCGCGCCGCGCCCCGGTTCGCTCGCGACCGCGAGCGTGCCGCCCATGGCGACGACCAGCTCCTGGACCACGGCGAGCCCGAGCCCCGTGCCCTTGGCGCGCGTGGTGAAGAACGGCCGGAAGATGTCGGCCTCGGCGCCCGCAGGGATGCCCGGGCCGGTGTCGGCGACGGTGAGCCGCGTGCCGTCGGCGCCCGCCTCGACGCCGATCGTCAGCGTGCCGCCGCCCGGCATCGCCTGCGCGGCGTTGCGCATGAGGTTCAGGAGGACCGGGCGCAGGAGATGCTGGTCTGCGACGGCGAAGACCGCCGGCGCCGCATACCGGCGCTCGACCACGATCGCGTGCGCGGCCGCGAGGTCGGCCAGGTAGCGGAGCGTCTCCTCCGCGAGCGCGCAGCAGTCGACGCGCTGCTTGCGTGGGACGTGCGTCCGCGTGAACTCGAGCAGGTTCGTCACCAGGTGGTTCAGGTCCGTGATGCCGCTCGCCACCTGGCGTGCGAGCCGCACGGCGTCCGGCCGGTCGCGCAGGTCCTCGAGCAGGAGCCCGGTGAAGAGCTCCATGGCGCCGAGCGGGTTCCGGACCTCGTGCGCCAGCATCGCGGCCATCTCGCCCATGGCGGCGAGCCGGCTCTGGCGGAGCGCCTCGGCTTCGAGCCGCCGCTCGCGCTCGAGGCTCTCGGCAAGGAGGCGGTTCTTCTCCTCGACTTCGACGGTGAGCCGCACGAGACGTGCGCGCAGCGTCGCGTACTCGCGCTCGAGGCGCGCGGTCGCGGCCGTGAAGCCGTCGAAGGCACGCGCGAGGCCGTGGATCTCTTCCGGCGCGGTGGGGATGGCGGCGAGGCTCATCGATATCCTTCGCTCGCGCTCATGGCAGCGCGAGGCTCCGTCCGGCGGCGCCGGCCGCGCGGCGCACGAACGCATCGTCGACGCCGCTGGTCGAGGCGAGGGCGGTGCGCGCCGCGACGCGGTCGCCGCGCATGACCGCAGCGCGGGCGAGACCCGCGGCGGCCTGGAGGCGCTCGGCCCCACTTCCGGCACGGAACGCGCGGCCGTACGCTTCGCCCGCCGCGTCCCAGCCGCCCTTCGCGGCCGCCGCGTCGCCGGCAACCAGCAACGCGCCGGCCGGCGCCTCGGCGTAGACCACCGCAGGCGCGACGAGATCGCACGCCGCCGCCGCATTCCCGCCGGCGAGGAGCGCGTTGCCGACGTCGCCCCAGAGCCGCGCGTCCATGGTGCCCGAGGCGAGCTCCGAGGCGGTCTTGA
>Ga0209161_10004957_pt1 | contig 10567 bp, 8 predicted proteins | sample GraSoiAngelo_155_FD_186169 | JGI IMG/M metagenome (GOLD analysis project Ga0209161, IMG submission 186169) | Grasslands soil microbial communities from the Angelo Coastal Reserve, California, USA - 14_1009_13_30cm (SPAdes) (version 2) | ecosystem: Environmental > Terrestrial > Soil > Grasslands ...
CGATCACGAGCGGGGCCATCGTCTCGGTGTAGCCGGCCTCCGGCCCGTCGCCCACCTTGACGGCCCACTTTTCCTTGCCGGTGGCCGCATCGAGCGCCACCAGCTCGTCGTCGAGCGTGCCGAGGAACACCGAGCCGCCCGCCACCGCGACGCCGCGATTGTTAGGGCCGCAGCACGCCGTGCTCACGGACGCGTTCTTGTGCTCGTACTGCCACAGCAGCTTCTGGGTCCGCAGATCGAACGCCCGCACAATGTTATTGGGCGTCGCGGGCGAGGTGATGTACATCGTGCCGTTGACGACGATCGGCGTGGTCTCGAAGCTGCCGAGCGTCGTGGACCCGTGCGTATAGACCGCCCGCACGACCAGACGCCTGACGTTCGTGGCGTTGATCAGCTTCAGCGGGGAGAAGCGGTTGTTCCAGTAATTGTGGCCGTACATCAACCAGTTGCCGCTCCCCGCGGCCTGGAGCAGCATGTCGTTCGTTACGACCGCGTGCGGCGGCGCCGCGGGGGGGTCGGCGACCCCGCCCGAGCCCTGTCCGCACAACGGCGCGGCGACCAGCGAAGCAACGGCCACGGTCGCGCACCAGCGAGCCCAATGCGTCATACCTACCTCCATTGGAGATTGTGGCGGGTTACTGCCCCGCGCCCAGCGAGAATCCGACATACATGTTGCGCCCGGGAGCGGGCTCGTAGTACCGCCCCCCCGAAGCGTTGATCACCACCGATCCCACGTAGGACCGGTTGAAGACATTGTCGAAACCAACGAACGGGCCGCCCCGCAAGCTGCCGACCGTCCCGTTCCATCCCACGCGCACGTTCGTGGTCCACCATGGGAGCGTGCTCGTGTTGAGCGCATCGTTCACGAGGTAGCCCGAGGAATGGGTCTCCTCGATCTCCAGCCAGCCATGGCGCGCGAATCCGGGGTGCGCCTGCAGCAAGAAGTGCAGCCAGTGCTGGGGAATCCCGGGGAGCGCCCGGCCGTCGAGCACGGTGGCGCCGGCGGTGTAGCTCAAGTAGCGGAAGTCCGAATAGGTCCAGGTCGTCGTCAGGGTGAGCCCCGCGGCGATCGCGAGCTCGGCGCCCAGCTCGACGCCCCGGTGGCGGGAGCGGCCGGCATTCTGGTAGTAGACCCGGCCCGTCGTGTCGGCGGGGACCGGATACGAGATGAGCTCTCCGCGCACCGCCGCATTGAACAGCGCCACAGAGTAGTTCAGCCGTCCCGCGACGTCGCCGCGTACTCCGAGCTCATAGGTCGTCGCTTTCTGGGGCTCGAGCGCGGGATTGAAGCCTCCAGCGCCGCTCGGGCGGTTGGTGAGCTCGGTCGTGGTCGGGGTCTCGAAGGAGGTCCCGATGTTGCCGTACAGCGTGAGCGCATCCGACGGTGTAACCGCCACGCCGATGGACCCGGAGAGGGCGCGCATCAGCCGGTCTCCAGAGTCGTCCGGGTTGCCTGCATTGATGAGCCGGTCATGCGCCTGAAACTTCACCCAGTCGTAGCGCAGTCCCCCGGTGACCGACAGCTGTGACGTGAGCTGCCACGCGCTCTGCACGAACGGCCCAACCTCGGTCACGTGCTCGAGCTGGTCGAGCCGCCGCACGGTGTCGGGCTTCCCGCCGGTATTGCCAAAGTTGAGCCGGTCGTCGCGCTGCCGTTGAAAGTCGACGCCCGCGGTCAGCCGGTGCTGCAACGCACCCAGCGGCACGGGGCGGCTCACCGTAAGGCGGGTCCCATAGTCGATGCGGTCCAGATCGATATAGGCGAAGGTGGTGGGGTTCTTGAGGCTGCGCGTGAAGCCGAAGACGGTGAGCGCCGCCTCGCCATTCCCGGCAAAGTCGCGCCGCACGGTCACCCCGCCCTGTCCTTGCGTCACGCTTTTCCCGGCGACCCGCGTGATGTTGATCGCCGCCGCGGAATCGGGGTTCCGCACCATCTCCGCGGCGGTGAGCGCGCCGGGGTTGTCGGCGCGCGGGTCCCAGCCCACGTCGGCCGTGGCTGTGAGGGACCAGCCGCTCGCGAGCGGGAAGTGCCAACGGGAGTTGAAATTGCGCAAGTCGGCGTCGGAGTGCTGGCGTTGCCCGGTGTAATCGAGCTGCGACACCGTAACCAGCCCGCTCCCTCCCCCCCGGCCCACCCGAAACGACGTGCTCGATTGCCACTTGGTCCAGCTACGGTCCAGGTGGCGATCGAACGTGCCCGCCAGGAGGCGGACGTCCTCCGCCACACCCTCGGGCGCGACCGGGTCGGTCCAGATGCTGATCACACCACCGGACGCGTTGCCGAACAGCGCGGACGACGAGCCACGCAGCACCTCGATCCGGTCCGCCGCGCCGAGCTCCAGATTGGTGAGCTGGCCCTGCCCATCGGGAAGCGTCTGAGGAATCCCGTCCACGAGGACCTTGATGCCGCGCACGGCGAACTGCGAGCGGGCGCCGAACCCGCGAATCGAGATGCGCTGGTCGAGCGAGAAATTGTAACGGTTCGCCGCGTACACGCCCGGGACGGTGACGAGGGCCTCGTCCAGCCCCCACGTGGGGCGGGCGCGGCTGATCTCGGTCTTGTCGACCAGGTGCACGGCGAGCGGAATCTTGCTGATCGGCGGATTGGCGCGCGTGACGGAGACGACGGCGGGCGGCAGGGTGTAGACCTTCAGGCTGTCGCGCGGCGGCGCAGTGGTGTCCCGCTGCTGGGCGGACGAGGGCCGCGCGAGCACGCTACACCAGACGGCCACAGCGGCCGCCCGTCGGAGGGTTACGAGCTGCATCACCGCACGCATCCTGAGCAAGGGATGGGTTTTAACTGCCCGGGCAAGGCCAGTCAAGGGCGGGCTACTTCGGTCGTCGCAGGATCCTGTTCCAGCGGATGCGCAACGGGTCAGTCGCGATACTGAAATAGATGATGACCGGCTTGCCGACGATGTGCGACCGCGGCAGGAAGCCCCAGAAGCGGCTGTCGTAGGACTCGTCGCGGTTGTCGCCCATCACGAAGTAATGCCCCGCGGACACCACGACCGGACCCCAGTCGTGCGTCGTGGGGTGGTAACGCCCCGCGTCCCGCCCGACATAGTGCGCCAACTGCCAGGCGCGGATTTGTGCCAGGCGGAAATCCGGCTCCCGCGACTGCTCCAGGAGGTGCAGCGCGTACGGCTCGTCCAGCCGACGGCTGTTGCGGTACACCGTGTCGTGCACCATCTGGAGGGTATCCCCTCCCTCGCCGATCACCCGCTTCACGATGTTCAGGTTGGGCGTCGAGTCTTCGACCGACCGGAATACGACGATCCCGTCCCGCCGGGGCTCGGCGTAGCCCGGCACCCGGAGGAAGCGGAGTCCCGTGAACGGGATCTCGAGTGCGCCCCCGTAGATCGCCTTGTTGACGAACAGGAAGTCCCCCACGAGCAGGGTGTTTTCCATGCTCGCTGACGGGATGCGGAACGCCTCGATCAGGTACGATCGCAGCACGATCCAGATCACCACCGCGACCACGATCGAGGTGTCCCACCCTTTGAGCTTCGACCGGAAGGCGCGGACTTGCTCGCGCACTACGGGCGTCCCCCCCCCCGCTCCACCCAGTCGGCGATGAAGATGTTCGTCTCGTGCGGCGCCGAGCCGTGGCGGTTCGACGCCCAGACGAGCTGGCGGCCGTCGGGCGAGAACATCGGGAAAGCGTCGAACTCGGGGGAGGTCGTGACCTGCTCCAGCCCGCTGCCGTCCAGGTCGACGAGGTAGAGGTCGAAGTTGCGGGACTCCGGGTTCCGGTAATTCGACGCGAAGATGATCCGCTTGCCGTCAGGATGGAAATACGGCGCGAAGCTCGCGCCCGGCAGGTGCGTCACCTGCCGCTGGCCCGTTCCGTCCGCGTTCATCACCCAGAGATCCATTTTGAGGGGGCGCGCCAGGTGCTGCGCCAGCAGCGAGCGGTACTCGGCCGAGTCCGCCGCCGTGGGCGGATGGTAGGCGCGGTACACGATCAGCTTGCCGTCGGGCGAAAAAAATGGCCCGCCGTCGTAGCCCAGCGCGCGCGTGAGCCGCCGGAGACCGCTGCCGTCCACCCGCATCGTGTAAATGTCCAAGTCGCCGTCGCGCAGCGACGTGAACACGATCGTCGTGCCGTCGGGCGAAAGCGTCCCTTCCGCATCGTATCCCGGGTTGGCCGTCAGGCGGCGCGCGCCGGAGCCGTCGGCGTCGGCGGTGTAGATGTCGTAGTCGTACAGGGCCCACACGTAGCCGCGGGAGTAATCGGGACGCGGCGGGCACGCCGCGCCGGCGTGCTCGGTGCTCGAGTAGAAGATCCGCCGATCGTGATCGAAGAAGTAGCCGCACGTGGTGCGTCCCCGCCCGGACGACACGCGGTGCAGCGCGCCCCCGTCCGCCCCCATCACGTACATCTGGTCGCACTGCTCGTCGGGCCCTTGCCGCTGAAAGATCAGCAACCGTCCCGTTGCGGAGAAATACGCTTCGGCGTTCTGCCCGCCGAAGGTCAGCTGGCGCAGGTTGCGAAGGTGAACCTCTCCCGAGTCCGGCGCGGGCGACCCTTGCGTGAGCGCGATCACCAGCACCAGGGTCAGGGGCATAGGACTCGCAAGCTAGAGGGGATTGAGAGTGCGGGCAACCAGGATTGTTGCGATTAGATTAGACGCCCATGAGCGACCCGAAAGCGCCGCGACGTCCGCCCCTGATGGACGCGCTCGGCAAGCTGTGTACTGACGGTAAGCAGCTCGCCGACTACCTCTGGCAGGTCCCCTCTGACGCCGGCGTGCGCCAGCAGATCCTCGGCATTCTCGAGCAGATCGCCGCCGAGAGCGCGAAGCAGGGCCGCCGCGAGATGCCGCGCATCTGCGAGGAGCTCAAGACGGCGGCGAAGTCGAGTCCCAGCCCCCAACAGGTGGACCTGCTCGTGAATGGGTTCGACCGACTGGTCGGCTTATGGCAGGCCGCGAAGTCGGGCCTGTTGTGACCCCCCCCCCGAGCCCCCCATCGCGGGCGACCGGGGCGGGGCCCGCCGCGCCGCTTCCCGCCTCCCAAGAGGCCCGCGACGCCTCGCTCGACCAGTTGTGCATCAACACGGTTCGCACCCTCGCCATGGATGCGGTGCAGCAGGCCGACTCGGGCCATCCCGGCACGGCAATGGCGTTGGCGCCGCTCGCCTACGTGTTGTGGCAGCGTCACCTGCGCTACAATCCGGCCAACCCCGACTGGTCCGAGCGCGATCGCTTCGTCCTGTCGGCAGGGCACGCCTGCATGCTGCTGTACGCGGTGCTCTATCTCACCGGGTACGACCTCTCGCTCGACGACCTCAAGCAGTTCCGCCAATGGGGGAGCCGCACCCCCGGCCATTCCGAGCACGGACTCACTCCGGGCGTCGAAGCGACCACCGGGCCGCTCGGCCAGGGGGTGGGAAACGCGGTGGGCATGGCGCTGGCGGAGGCGCATCTCGCGTCCCTCTTCAATCGTCCCGGACACGCCATCGTGGATCACTGGACCTACTTCCTCGCCTCGGACGGCGACCTGATGGAAGGCGTCTCGCACGAGGCGTGCTCGCTGGCGGGCCATCTCAAGCTGGGCAAGCTGATCGGGATGTACGACGACAACCGCATCACGATCGACGGCAAGACGGACCTGACGTTTTCCGACGACACGGCGCGCCGGTTCGAGAGCTACGGCTGGCACGTGGAGCGGGTCGCCGACGGCAACGACCTCGAGGCCCTCGACGCCGCGCTCACCACCGCGCGGCGCGTCACCGACCGGCCGTCGCTCGTGATCGTCCGCACCCACATCGCCTACGGCAGCCCGCACAAGCAGGACACGCCGGAGGCCCACGGCGCGCCGCTCGGCGCCGAGGAGGTGAAGCTCACGAAGCAGCGGCTCGGCTGGCCGAGCCTCGAGCCGTTCCATGTCCCGGACAAGTCGCTGGAGCAATGGCGCGGCGCGCGCCAGCGTGGCGCGCGCTGCGAGACGGAATGGCAACAGCGCTATGACGCGTATCGCACGGCGCACCCCGATCTCGCCGCAGAGCTCGAGCGGCGGCTCGCCGGCCGGCTCCCCGAGGCCTGGGACGCCGACCTCCCCGCCTTCGCGACCACCGACGCCCAGGCCACGCGGGCGGCGTCGGGCAAGGTGCTGAGCGCGCTCGCCGCCACATTGCCCGAAGTCATCGGCGGCTCGGCGGACCTCGCAACCTCCACCAACGTGGTGTTCAAGAACGGCGGCGATGTCGCGGCGGGGAGCTGGGGCGGGCGCAACATCCACTTCGGCGTGCGCGAGCACAGCATGGGAGCCATCCTGAACGGTCTCGCCCTGCACGGCGGGGTGCGGCCCGTGGGCTCCACGTTCCTGATCTTCTCCGACTACATGCGACCGCCCATCCGCCTCGCCGCGCTGTGTCGCGTGCCCGTGATCTACGTCTTCACGCACGACTCGATCGGCCTCGGCGAGGACGGGCCCACCCACCAGCCGATCGAGCAGCTCGCCGGCCTGCGGGCGATCCCCAACCTGGCCGTGATCCGGCCCGCCGACCCGACCGAGGTGGTGGAGGCGTGGCGCGCCGCGATCCGGCACGCGAGCGGCCCGGTCGCCCTCGTGTTCACGCGCCAGAAGGTTGCGGTGATCGACCGCACCCGCTACGCCTCCGCAAACGGGCTGCGCCTGGGGGCCTACGTGCTGGCCGACGCCCCGGGCGGCAAGCCCGCCGTGATCCTGATGGCGAGCGGCTCGGAGGTCGACCTCGTGCTCGGCGCACACCAGCAGCTCACCGCCGCCGGGATCGCGGCACGCGTGGTCAGCATGCCGTGCATGGAGTTCTTCGCGAGCCAGCCGCAGGAGTATCGCGAAGCCGTGCTGCCGCCGTCCGTGCCCGCCCGGGTCGCGGTGGAGGCCGCCGCGCCGCAGCCGTGGTATCGCTGGGTGGGCGATCACGGCGTGGTGCTCGGGCTCGAGCGGTTCGGCGCGTCCGCGCCGTACCAGCGGATCTATCGGGAGCTGGGGCTCACAGTGGAGCACGTGGTTCGGAAGGCGAAGGAGCTGCTCCAATGAACCCCGGCCATGGGCCCCGGGGTCAGCCGCGCACGGACCTCCCGGGTGTCGTCTGACCCCGGGGCGGCGCCCCGGGGTTCATTCCCAGCCGTCCGAGAACCCTTCTCGCCGCCTCACGTCCCGACCGGACGCACGCCGACACCCCCGCACCGTCGAACCCCGCGCCCGCGACGTCGAGCGGCGCGAGGTGACCGAGTTGCCCCCGTACGTGGGCGACGCGCTCGGGGTGGCCCGGCTTGTAACGCGGCAGGCCGCGGCGCCAGTGAAACACGCGAGACCAGAGCGGCATGCCCGATAGGCCGAGCATCGTGGCGAGCTCGCCATGGGCGAGCGCCGCAGGGTCGCCGTCCGCCGGCTCGAGAAACGCGCGCAACAACGCGTAACCCGGCGGCGCCCGGCCCGGGTATTTGAGCCAGGCGTACGTGCAGGCGCGCACTGCTCCATCCGTTTCCGCCGCCCGGACGAAACCCGATCCCTCGAGCCGCCCGTTGAGCTGGTCGCGGCGGTATGCGAGAGACGCGGTGACGCTCGGAGCATAGACCACGGCGTCGAGCTCGCGGGCTGCGGCAACGCCCAGCCCCGCGAGCAGCCGCGCGGCGCCCCACGTCGGCACCGCGAGCACGACCCCGTCCGCCTCGAGCAGCGAGCCGCCGGTCACGGCGAGCCGCCAACCGCGCGCCGTGGGCGCGATCCCGGTCACGCCCTGCGCGGGTCGGATGATCGCACCGAGCCGCGCCGCCAGCGCCTCGGTGAGCTCCGCCATACCGCCCGCGAAGCTCCGGAATCCGCCCACGTCCGTGGGTACCTGGATGCCGAGCAGCTCGGCGGCGCGGCCTTCGGCGAGCGGCTCGAGCCGCCGGCCGGTCCAGAGCGTCGCGCCCCGGGCCAGCTGGTCCACCAGCCGATCCCCGAGCCCGAGCTCGCGGGCGAGGGCGGGAATGTCGCCTTCGCCCGCGAGGAATCCGTCGGGACCGCCCTCCACCAGGAAGCCGTCGCGCCGCTCGGTCAGCACGACGCCGCCCGCGCGCCGCTCACTCTCCAGCACGACCACTTCCGTTCCCGCCCTGGTCAGCTCCCACGCGGCCGACAGACCGGCGAGGCCGGCGCCGACGACGACGCACCTCATGCCCACCCCCGCTCCGCCGCGGTGCGTCGCGCCAGGTCCGCCAGCGCCGCGACGAGCAACGGATCGTCGTTCAACGAGTCGGTGCGCTCGAGCCGGACCCCCAGCCGCTCCGCGAGCCCGCGGTACGCGACGTCCACGTCGTACAGCACCTCGACATGATCGCTCACGAATCCGATCGGGACGATGAGGAAGTTTTTCCGCGTGGCGGCGAGCTCGGTCATGACGGCGCCCGCCTCGGGCCCGAGCCATGGCTCGGGTGTGGCGCCGGCGCTCTGGTAGGCGAAACGCCACTCGCCGACCCCGGCGAGCCGCGCCACTTGGGCGGCGCTCGCCTGCAGCTCGTCGGCGTACGGATCCCCCGCGGCGAGGATCCGCTCGGGGAGGCTGTGCGCGGTGAACAGCACCTGCACGGCGCCCGGCGCGGGGAAGCGCTGCAGCGCCTGCCTGACGCGCTCGGCGACGGCCTCGAGGAACTTGGGGTGGTCCCCCCAGCTCCGCACCAGGGCCAGCTCGAGGCGGCCGCGCGCCGCGTCGAGCAGCTTTTTCTCGTACGCGCCGACCGAGAGCGCCGAGTAGTGCGGCGCGAGCACGATCGCCACCACACGCCGCTGGCCGCAGGCGACCATGCGCTCGACGGTCTCCGCGATGAACGGATGCCAGTGGCGCATCCCGACGTAGACGGGCCACGCGGGCCCGAGCGCGCGACCCAGCGCCTGCGCCTGGGCTTCGGTCCGCTCCAGGATGGGCGAGCGGCCGCCGATGCGCGCATAGCGCCCCTTGATCTCCGCCACGAGCTCGGGAGCCGTCGGCCGGCCGCCGCGCACGTCCTGCAGGTACGGCTCCACGTCATCCAGGCTGCCGGGCCCGCCGTACGCCAGCAACAGCACGGCGACGCCCTCAGCCGCCATGGACCCAGTCCACGACACGCTGCAGCGCCTCCACCGGGGTCTCCGGCAGCACGCCGTGCCCGAGGTTGAAGATGTGGCCGGCACGGCCCGCGGCCCGGTGGAGCACGTCGCGCACCCGCTGCTCGAGCTCGGGGAGCGGCGCGAGCAGCGCCGCGGGATCGAGGTTCCCCTGGATCGCCCGGTCGGGGCCGATGCGCTCCCAGGCGACGTCGAGGGGAATGCGCCAGTCCACGCCGATGACGTCGCCGCCTGCGCGGGCGAAGTCGGGGAGAAACACGGCGGTGTCGGTGCCGAAATGGATCACGGGGACGCCGGACGCGCGGGCCAGCTCGAGCGCGCGCTGGCTGTGCGGAAACACGTACGTCGCGTAGTCCGCCGGCGCCAGGCAGCCCACCCAGCTGTCGAACAGCTGCAGCGCCCGCGCGCCGGCGCGCGCCTGGGCGGCGAGGTAAGCGCCGACCAGCTCCGCGAGCCGCAGCATCAGCTCGTGCCAGGCTCGGGGCTCGGTGTACATGAAGCGCTTGGTGAGTGTGAAGCTGCGCGTGGCGCCGCCCTCGATGGCGTAGCTGGCGAGCGTGAACGGCGCGCCGGCGAAGCCGATGAGCGGGACGTGCGGGGGAAGCGCCCGCGCCGCGAGCCGCGCCGCGTCCATCACGTATGCGAGATCGGTGGCCGGCTCCACGCGCGGCAGCTCGAGGACCTGGGTCGCTTCATGAATCGGCCGGGTGATGTGCGGTCCCTCGCCCGCCGCGAAACTGAGGCCGAGGCCGAGGGGCTCGAACGGCAGCAGGATGTCCGCGAAGAGAATCGCGGCGTCCACGCCCAGCCGCTCGACGGGCTGGAGGGTCACGCGCGCGGCGAGCTCGGGGTGGTGGCACAGCTCGAGCAGCGAGTGTTTCTGCCGCAGGGCGCGGTACTCCGGCAGGTAGCGCCCCGCCTGGCGCATGAACCACACCGGCGTGACGTCGCTGGGCTCCGCGCGGCACGCCTTCAGGAAGCGACAGTCGTCAGGGGCGGGGGACAACCGTGGGCTCGCGCGCCTCAGCCGGTGCGACGAGGATCGTGTCTCCCTCGAGCTTCACGCGGTAGACCGCGATCGGCAGCGCGGGTGGGCCGGCGAGGACCTGTCCGGTCTCGAGCGAGAACACGCCCTCGTGCCAAGGGCAGGTCACCGCGCAGCGGGCGGGGTCGAGCGTGCCTTCGGACAGGCTCGCGCGGGCGTGCGTGCAGCGGTTGGCGATCGCGTGTACCGTCCCGCTCACGTTGAACAGCGCGACCGCTTCCCCCGCCGCGTACACGCGCCGGCTGGCGCCTTCCGGGAGCTCCGCCAGCGTGGCCACGGGCGTGTAGCCGTCGGCACGCACGGGGCGCCGGGACAGCGCCTCCGCGGAGCCCGCGCCACCCAGCGTGTCCAGCATGTCCCACAGCGACATCTGCACGCAGGTGAAAGTGGGCGTGTCGCGCAGCGTGTAGGCCGACGCCTGGCTCTCGCGCAGCTCCATCA
>Ga0209161_10004966_pt1 | contig 10557 bp, 15 predicted proteins | sample GraSoiAngelo_155_FD_186169 | JGI IMG/M metagenome (GOLD analysis project Ga0209161, IMG submission 186169) | Grasslands soil microbial communities from the Angelo Coastal Reserve, California, USA - 14_1009_13_30cm (SPAdes) (version 2) | ecosystem: Environmental > Terrestrial > Soil > Grasslands...
CTGGTTCGCATGCAAGGCAGCCCGAGGGGCACCCTGGTGGACGCAAGTCCATCGCGCTTTTGAGTGGGCGCCTTGCCTCCCTCTGATTCCGCGGAGGGAGTTTGAAGCAGGAATCATGGTCGGAAGTCAGTGACCGAATAGATGGGTGGTGGAATCAGCGTCCACCGCAGGATTCGAAAGCGAGCCTTGGTCGTGAGCGAACAAAGAGATCCTGTTCAAGACGTAACCGTTCAACCCTCATTTTCGACCATTCACTGTAAAACGGTTAGCCAAACCCTACTTCCATGCCATCCTTCCGCGTGTTTGCCAAGTTCCATCCTCGCCGATTCGTTTCCCCGCTTCCGCGCGATCTCTGCGGACAGCGTCTAACCCGGGCCTGCCGGAGCGTCGCAGTCTACCCTGATCCCCCTCGAAGGGCGTCAGACTGTTCTATCCTCTTTCATTTTCCAAACTCTCCACTTTCAACTTTTGACTTTCAACTTTTCCCCTTCTCTACCTCCCCTAAGTCCTTTATCTGCAACATTTACGCGCCTCCCCGCCCACGTGTTGCAAACAAAAGACTTACAGCAAAGCTAAACCGTTTAGATGCAACATTTACACAGGGCAATTATCTCTCCTAGACAAGTAGACTGGCCAGGGGTCAAAATGCCTTATAGAAATGGTGAGTTTTTGCCTGTCGGCAGTCTTTCTGCCTTTAACCGGTCAAGCGTCAGGAGCATCGCGGTGGCCCTGAAAATCTTTCTGGACGGCAGCGGGCAATCCGAGGATGCGTCCAATCAATTCCTAACTTTGGCAAGCATCATGGCGTCGGACGATAGCTGGTCTACATTTGAAGCCGCGTGGAGCGCAGCGCTAAATCGCCACGGCGTTCCATATTCCCACATGAAGGAACTGCTTGCGGAGAAGGGCCGTTCCACGACTGGGAGGATCGCGCGAAGATAGCGTTTGTCAAAGACCTCTTCAACGTAATGGCGCGAATGGACCGAGGAGATTTTCTTGGGTCCTCTCTCACCGTCGATTTGAAGGACTATCGGAAGCTCGCCAAAAATCCCTCAGTGAAACCTGCCGAGGCCGTCTGCATCGATTTTGTTATGACCCATGCTTTTGCGCATTCGCGCTTCTCGGACGGGAGGGCGGAGATTTTTTTCGACCGCGACGAATCATTTATAAAACATCTGGAGCGCATTTGGAGCAGAAACAAGCACGATGCCTCATCATGGGCCGCATACATTTCAACCGTGGCACCGGTTGAAATGAACGAAGTCCTGCCGGTTCAGGCTGCGGACTTGTTAGCTTGGAGCGTAAACCGATCGGCCCGTATTCCGCCACAAAGAAAGATTTTGCCCGGCCCAAGGCTAACCGCGATGGCGGTCGTCCGGAGCGGCGGCGATGCCCGTGCGGCGAAGCTCATCCTGGTAATACTTCTTGTGGAGAACGTCCCACTCCTCGCTGCCTTCGAGGATTGCTTTTTTCTGCGAAGTGATTCGCTTGCGCACTTCCAGCTCGATCTTCTCTTCGTCTTTCAGCGTGGCCGTCAGAATCTGCACCACTTGCTGCCGAATGGTGTCGCGGTCGTCGACGAATTCCACTTCCTCGCTCTCAACAAGCACATCCGTGATTTGGTGCGACAGCCGTATAATTTTTTCGCGGGTCAGGCGCATCGTTTCTGGAAATCCTCGTTTGCTCTTGAAATCGACACCGTGAAGCCCCCCGTGGAGCCGGGGTTGCAAGCTCTGTGCCGGCCGAAGCCCGAAACACAACAAGCCAGGAATCCGCTACCGCAGGATCAGCTTCCGGTCCCTCGCCAGTTGTTGCTTCACTTTCTTGTACATCTCTTGATAAGAGACGCTGGTCCGGCGCATTTCATCCTGATGGTCGATCAGGATCTGCCGCACTTCCTCGTTGAGCCGGTCCTCGACCGTCAACTCTTCAAGCATCCTCAGCCGGACGCGGTTAGCCACAGCCGCTGCGGCCTTGGTTTCGATATGCCCGCCCTCGACCAGCCGTTTCACAACTTCGTTAGCCATGTGCGCTACATAGTCTCGTACGATCAGCATCTCAGTGCGTTTCCTCTACGCCAGTGCAAGAGAGTGAGTTTACTGGCTGCGCCAATAAAGTGCAAGGAAACGCGCAAATTCACGCGAAAAAATCCGCCCGCAACAGCGCGGCTTTATCCTGCGTGCAGCCGAAGAAACGTTGCGCCCCGGCTTGCCGATCCGCTCATCACGAGAGAGTTTTCCGCAAGCCAGAACAACTATTCGCCTTGCGTTGACGCTTCTGGCCGCTTCCTGTACGATGATTTATGTAAGGGCGCTTAGCTCAGCGGTTAGAGCGTTCGGTTTACACCCGAAAGGTCGTCCGTTCAAATCGGACAGTGCCCACCATCCGTGAGCTTCACCGTTTCACCCACCGCGGGGACGTAGTTCAGTTGGTTAGAACGCTGCCCCGTCATTGGTTAGAATCCCACACTGTCACGGCAGTCTTGCTGCTCGGCGTTATCATTATAAATATATGTCGCTCCACCAGGGCGTGCAGTTCTCCAACCAGACGCCCCATTCGACTTGCCTGAAGTCATTTTTTCACCTACCCTGAAGATGACGAAGCCACGGAGCAGCAATGCATGACGATTCATCTCACGCCGGAACAAGAGCGCCGGCTTCGAGCTGTCCTCGACCGCGGTGCCTACAAATCCGTTGAGGAGGTTGTCGAGGCTGCTTTAACGGCCGTTGAACAACGCACCGTGCCAGGTTTCGCGGGAACACCGGAAGAACTCGATACCCTGCTCGCTGAAGGGCTTGCCTCAAAACAACTCACGGAAGATGAGTTTTGGAATTCCGTAAGCAAGCGAACAGATGCACTCCTGGCCGAGCATAAGACTAGCCCCCGTTCGTGAAGGTTCTGTATCGACAGACCGCCAGCGACGACATCGTTCGTCAGTTCCGCTATTACCTCCTTACTGCCGAAGCACCCGAGATCGCCCTTCGCTTTCGGGATGCTGTCAGGCGCACCATTCAGTCATTAGGCCAAAATCCTCATGTGGGTCCGCGATATTCTTCCAGCAATCCGCGAGTTCACAATCTTCGATCATGGCCGGTAGCTGGATTTGAAGCGATTCGGATTTATTACTCTCTGGAGGCAGACGCCATGCACATTATTCGTATCCTGCACGGCAAACGAGACGTAAGGCGCATCCTTGGAAATGAATGAGCTCCTAAGTGCGCCAGCCGAACGTGGCGGACCGACTGGATCCAAACCCACGGTGCACGTTTTGCGACGTACAACGGTTTAGCAAATTCCCGATTCGACACGCTCTTGTTCGGAATCAACAGGTTGCGTTCGGATCACTTCCCTCATTGTCGGGCAAGGAGCCACTGTTCGGGAGCATTTGTGCAACGATTGTGCAACCAAAAATGCGACGGTTTTTGCGGACCGTTCGTGGAACTGCGACAAAAGCTTTCGATCCCAGAAGCTCAGCTTTATAAGGCTGTTACCGATAATGTTCGGGAAGGGTTCAATCGGGCTTACGCACTCGCAAACGAAAAGCGGGCTGGTACTGTCGGCTTCGCCCTTACGATTCTCCAGCGTCGGCTTCAGGCTATCGAAGTTGGTGTTGTTTCGTGATCGGATCTCCCGCTCAGTTTCGTGATCGATTCAGAAGCTTGTCCAACGTGAATCGGTCAGGCTCCCAGAACGCCAGTAAGAATGCTGCAGCGGCCGCCGAGAAGACCGAATAGTCGAATGGCGTCTTGATGCCAAGACCCGTGACCATGCCCATAGCAAATGACAAAAGGAGAAGACCCGAGAGGACGGAGGCCATTCGTATTTTGAAGCCTGCGATAAGCAATAACCCAAAGAGTGACTCCGCGACGGTAGCTGCCCACGCGAACGACATTGTCAATGAACTGGGGAAGAGCGACGTCACCGCGCCCGTGTACTCCACGAAATGAGCGAAATTTCCCCAGGATACGTTCTTTGCTCCATATGGCCCCCACAAGCCAAAACGATCAGCCACTGCGGATAAAAAGGAAGCTCCTAGCGCAAACCGTGCGAACAGACGGACAATCTCTGTCCCATTCTCGGTGAGTTGCGAGGTTTTTGAATTCATACGTGCCTCCACGTAGGGAATATCGCTTTAGGCAAAATGGTTTCATCGGAGAAATGCAATGCTCGAGTCCGAAGCTAGTGAACGGGAGTGAGAATCGGTGCGCCTTCATTCTTGATGAAAAATACGACGAACTTCGCTGGTTTCGTCTTACTCGCGTTACGGCTTATGGCATGAACGTCTTCAGGCGATTCGTAAAATACCTGCCCGGGACCAAGCCGCTGAAGCGTTCCTCCGCGAACCCGCATCTCAATTTCCCCTTCGAGAACATAGACAACCGCATGCGCATCATGCCGGTGGATCGCGTCGACGGCTCCCGGGGCGTAATTGACAGTAATGACTTCAATCTCTTTACCCGGTGCTTCCGGAAGCAGTCTCGTAAGGAGCGTATTCACTTGCTGGGCATGCGTTGCCGTGGCAAATCCGAAGGTAAAGATAAATACAGAGAGGATGAGCTTCTTCACGTTATGCATCGCTTCTGTCCTTTCGCTGATCTGCTGCGATAACCGTAAGGTCCGACTTCGTCAAACGGTTAACGCTGGCGCGAATTGTCGCTTCCGGGAAATCTTCGTAGAACAGTTCAATTCGATCGCCAGATTCAAGATTTCGCATTGCATCCCGCTTCCGCTTAGTTCGTCTATTGCAACGACTCGCGACGTTAAGCTGACCTTATACAAGAAATGCAACACGCAGAGTTTCCCACTTGTCTGCGATTCTCCTTCACCAGGAACAAGCTGGAGAAATCGCGAAAACCCAGCTCCTCTGCGTGCGCATGTCTCTGCCACGATTGGAACGGAAACCGTGGCAACCCTTGTCAAAGTTAGGCGGATGCGGCTTTGCGCGTTTTCTGAATTGACTTAACAAACTCCAAAACGGATCTCTTGGCAAAGCCCTTTCAATACTTATTTCTTGTCTATTGTGCGGTCGAGAAATTCATGCATTGACGACCCAATCCGATCCACTTCTTCTTCCAACGCGAAATGGCCCGTGTCGAGAAGATGGAGCTCTGCACCGGGAATATCTCTTTTAAAGAGTTCAGCACCCTCCGCCGTGAAGATTCCATCGTTTTTGCCCCACGTGATCAGCGTAGGGGGCTGATGTTTACGGAAATACTGCTGCCAATCGTCGAAAACATCCAGATCTCTCTTCGCATTGTAGAGGATCGAAAGCTGGATATCCTTGTTTCCCGGCCGGTCCTGGTAAGCCTGGTCGATCACCCAATTGTCAGGGCTGATCTTCGCCGGATCGCTGGCACCATGCAGATAATGCCACTTGGTTCCTTCAATCGTCAGAAGCCAGTCGAGTAGAACTTGAGCATTCTTTTCGCTCCGTTCTTCCCAGTAGTCAGATAATCCCCCCGTCAAGAACTCCTTATTTATGGCTTCAACATGGGCTCCCCCGTTTTGGACGATCATAGCGGTCACTCGTTCGGGATGCATGACAGCTAACCGGAAGCCAACCGATGCACCTATGTCCGAAAGGTATAGCGCATATGAAGAAAGATTCAGCTTTTCGGTGAACTTTTCGGTCACAGTCGCTAACCGTTCGAAGGAATAGTCGAAATCGCTGACCGAGAGTGCTGAGCTTTCGCCATATCCAGGGAAGTCTGGGGCAACGACATGATATTTATCCGCAAGCATGGGAATCAGGTTGCGGAACATATGAGAAGACGACGGAAAGCCGTGCAAGAGCAAAACGGTGGGAGCATCCCAGGGACCGGCTTCGCGATAGAAGATTTCCAGCCCCTCCGCGTTGAGCGTGCGATAGAAAACGGTCGGCATACTAGAATCTGCCGCGTTTTCCCAATCCATTACAGACTTTCCTTTTTTTGGTTGCCATGCTCTTTTATCCTTATTCTTTAGATTTGGAATCGTGTTCGACATCGAAACTCTTCTTAGGCGCGTGAATTGCACTTTCGTGGGCGCAAGGCAATCCCCGCGTCCTCACGGACGAACGCGAATGATCGTCTTTCCCTTGATCCGCTCGGTCCGGTTGAAGGCGGCAACCGCATCGTCGAGGGCAGCGACGTTGCCGATGTTTGTCCGCAGCCGACCAACCCGGACCCGCTGGACGAGCTCACTCAATCGGGCCCAATCTGGTATGACGACGAAGTCGACAGTTAAGCCGCCAGAGGGCCGCGCCTCGTTCGGGCCGGTGACGGTCACCAGCGTTCCTCCGGCGCGAATCACGCCCGCAGACCGCTTCGCGATGTCGCCGCCGAGGACATCGAAAACCAGATCGACCTCGCCGATGTCTTCCAGGGCGTCGTTATCGAGGTCGACGAACTCCTGTGCGCCGAAGTCGAGAGCCGTCTGACGGGCGGCAGCGCGCCCGGTGCCGATGACGTACGCGCCGGCTTCACGTGCGAGTTGGCTCGCCATCGAACCGACTACGCCGGCCGCACCGTGCACGAGGACGCTCTGCCCCGCGCGAAGGCGGCCGTGCTCGAACAGCCCCTGCCACGCGGTCAGGCCCGGCATCACGAGGGCCGCGCCCACCGTGAAATCAACGTCGCCCGGCAACGGTGTGAGGCTGCGTGCCTCGACGGCCACGTACTCCGCCAGCGTGCCGTCGCGATACCAGTCCGTGAGGCCGAACACCCGCTGTCCAATCGACAGCCCCGTCGTGCCATAGCCGAGAGCGGTGACCACTCCGGCCAGTTCGTGTCCGGGGATTGAAGGCGTCCGGTCACGGCCGACGCGATCGGTCCAGGTCGAGGGCCACGTCAGCTCATCCCCGGTGAATCCCGACGCATGAATCTGCATAACGACGTCGTTTATCGCCGCCTGCGGCTCGGGCCGCTCCACCAGCTTCACCCCGGCCGTTCCCGCAGCCTGATCCGTCACCACAATCGCCTTCATAAGTCACCTCCCTGTGTCGATCTCATTTTCATGACGTATTCTCCTTCCATACGAGATCAGATGATTGGAATGGACTGGCCGACAGGTCCATAATCGTCGGGATGACTAGTCCATGAAAGGTGCCTAAAACAGTGCCGAAAAGAGAGACATTTCAGGACCTGGTCTTAGAACCAAGGAAGGATGGCCAGGAGATGTGGCGCTGGCTCTATACTGAGCTGCGCTCCGCAATTATTGATGGGCGATTGAAATCTGAAGCACGATTGCCGTCCACGAGAAATCTGGCAGCACAATACGGCCTTGCCCGGGGTACAGTCGTGGCAGCATTCCAGCAACTTCAGGCTGAGGGATTCGTTTCGTCCGAAGTGAGTGCTGGAACATTTGTCGTACCGGCGCCAGAGTGCGAGATGGCCTCTCCGACTAAACAAAGATCTTCCCGCCAGGTAATCTCCAGAGCGACTATAGCAAAGCGCACGCAGAGTCTTCTTAAGACCACATTTTTCTTGCCAGCTTCGCATTCCATCGGTAAGGCGTTCCGGGGCTACGAACCGGCTATCGACCTGTTTCCAGTCGAACTGTGGGCGCGGATTGCGGCACGCGTTTATCGCAAAGCACCGCGTTCTTTGTATGGGCAAGGTGATGCAGGTGGTTATCCACCACTGCGAAGAGCCATCGCGGAATATGTTGGCCACTCCCGCGGAGTACGTTGTTCTGCTGAACAGATCATCGTGACATCGGGCGCGCAGCAGGCGTTGGACCTCTTGGCGCGAGTGCTTCTCGATCCCGGCGACGAAGTGTGGATGGAAGATCCCGGGTACCCTGGAGCGTCTCAAGCCTTTCAGAGTGCTGGCGCGAGTGTGATTCCCATCCCAGTTGATGGGGAGGGTATAGATGTTGCAGGAGCCATAAAGTCATCTCCCGCCGCCCGTGTGGTGTATGTAACACCAGCTAATCAGTTTCCCCTTGGAACTGTCATGTCAGCAGAGAGACGAGTCGAACTTCTCTCCCGGACCGCGCGTGCCGGGGCATGGATTATCGAAGATGAATACGACGCGGAATATCGCTATTCCGGCAAGCCGATTGCGTCACTGCACAGCCTCGATAGATCTGGATCGGTCATTTACGTTGGAACATTTACGAAGATGCTCTTCAACGCTCTTCGCATTGGGTTCATCGTTGTTCCGGAACGGTTAGTCGAAGCATTTAGAATCGCGCGAAGCTTCATCGATCGCCACGCTCCGACGTTAGATCAGGCCATCCTGACGGAATTCATCAACGAAGGTCACTTCGGCCACCACGCTAGAAAGATGAGGCAGGTCTACTCGGATCGTTCGCAGCTACTTACAGAAGAGGCAAATAGGCGTCTTTCCGGTTTGCTCGATGTGGAGCACGCGCAATCTGGGATGCGTACCGTGGCCTGGATCAAAACAGGTGTCCCCGAAATGGTGTTGACACGACGGGCAGAACGGCTGGGATTGGAAGTAGTTCCAATCTCCTCATATGTCAGCAAGTACGAGCAGAAGCCTGCGTTGATGCTGGGCTTCGCAGGGTGTAATAAAAATGAGATAAAGAGGGGCGTGTCGGTTTTGGAAGCTGTACTCTCTGGATGAGTCCGTACCAACGGACGCTCCAAATGTATTGCCCTTTCATCTCCTCCAAGTCTTGTGCAAAGTGCTGCTTCTGCAAAACTCTGCATGAGACATCCTTCGGGTAAAACCAAGGACTGATCGCTATGCCCAACAATAGAATTTCGCTCGACGACCCAAGCTTTCAGTTACGTTCAGGCCAAAAAAAACGAACTCGGCATCGGGCGCGACCTTGAGGCCTCCGATATACAATGTGAGGTAATTGAACTTATTGGTAATCGCGTTGAGGCCGAGCTCGGGGTCGCCTTTTTCGTCGCATCTTATTCAGCGCTCAGGAAAGCACCTGTCAGCCCTGCCCTGCTCGTCCTCGGAGACATGAGCGTCCAGGGAAACATCAAGCCTCTTCGGTCCCTTACCGAGCCCCTTCAAGTCGCGAAGGACAATGGTGCGAAGCGCGCGCTCATTCCGATTGAGAACCAGCGCAACTTCCTAGACGTGAGCGCCGACATCATCGAGCATGTCGATTCAGTTTTCTATGGCGACCCGAAGACCGCCGCTCTGAAGGTTCTCGGAAATTTGTAGAAATGCGCTCGATTTTGCGTTCATTCGGGCTGGACGGAAGCACGCGGCAAAAACCGGCGCCAAAGCCTCTTCCGGGATGGCTTCAGAAACTGATAGTGATTGACGGGCTGTGACGTGCCGAAGCCGAAATCCTAACGGGCCCTACGCTGAACTACACGTGCGCCCCTTGACCGACACCACACAATTCTCCCGTGCCGCAAAAAGAAATGCGAACGGCATTCGTCCGCCACACCGAAGGAGAGAGCGTCGGCAGGCCGTCGCGGTCAAAGCTGACGGTCCAACTCGGTGAGTCGTCGGGCAGCAGACTAAGCTGAATCACCTCGCCGCAACCGCACGGACAAAGGAGCGCCGCAGACCACGGAACGCCGTTGCCGATAAGGTAGAGACGACGCTGTGCCACGGAATCCGGAAGCTCATCAACCGCCACACTACGCAAGCGATCTGTGTAAAGCCACGGCTGCAGCGCTTTTCGTACCGCGCTACGCGCTTTCTGGATGAGCTTTTTCAAGAAAGGGATGTCCTTTCCAACAGCGGACCGTGTCGCCTCTTCCGACATGCTTTTGCAAGACATGGCATCGTGCTGTCTCGCCCTCCGGGTAAAACTGCATCTCCGAAAGATTCCCGCCAACATAGGCATAAGCACCGTTAGGCTGATTTCGGTACGGGTGCAAGCGCGCGAGAGACTCGTTAACGAGGAGCGCCGCGAAGAATGTGTTAATGCTGACGACCGCCGGTCTATCCTCCTCGACACCGCGCAGATAACCCTCCTTGACCAGGCGACGATACATTTCCGGATCCGTCCGGCGCATCGCTTCGGCGTCCACCCGTCCCATGTTGTATACACCACGGCTCAGAAGGCTCGAAAGGCCCGGCTGAAGGTAATGGACCGCGCCGGCAATCCGCTCGATGCCGCCGGTGCCATCAGCGTCGAGCCTGACACCGACATCAAAGTACGGCATCAGATATCAGGGTCAAAATCAGCCAGCAGCACAAGCGTAAAGACAAGACGAACCAACAAGACAGCAATCCACGACTGGTCTGGAAAATTGCTTTCGCGGTGCGGTCCGCCCGGACGGTTGCTGGCCCGAGGAAACTTCGGGGATGGCACTTGCAGGTGACACCCGAGGACGCTCGTTAACGTTAACAATTTTTGCTTGACAAGACACGGCCATCTAGTATTTAAGTACTACCAAACGGAATTTCTTCTCGCAAAATATCGTTATTCAAGAAAGGGGTGGGCTCGTGGCTAAGCGTATCATTTCCCCCTTGGTTGTTCTGGGCTGCTTGATTCTAGTCGCCGGCGGCGTGCTGCGGGCGCAGTCGATCTACGGCACGATCACAGGAACTGTTTACGATCCATCCGGAGCGGTCGTTGCCAATGCCAATGTGATTCTTAAGAATGTTGCCTCAGGAGACGTGCGCAAGGGCG
>Ga0209161_10004972_pt1 | contig 10547 bp, 6 predicted proteins | sample GraSoiAngelo_155_FD_186169 | JGI IMG/M metagenome (GOLD analysis project Ga0209161, IMG submission 186169) | Grasslands soil microbial communities from the Angelo Coastal Reserve, California, USA - 14_1009_13_30cm (SPAdes) (version 2) | ecosystem: Environmental > Terrestrial > Soil > Grasslands ...
GGTCGACCGGGGCCCACGCGATCGGCGGCAGCACGGCGACGCGAAAGTCGCTCAGCCGCTTCCCGCGGGCGGGCGGCAGCGTCAGGCGCCAGGCGACGTCCTCGCCGACCTCCGGCCCCGCGAGCACGTCGAGCGCCAGCTCGAGATCCTCGGCGCTCCGGGCCAGCGGTCCTTGCACGCCCATCACGACGCCCGCGTTCGGCATCGGCGGGTACGGGAACTGGCCGCTCTTCGGCAGCGCGGTCTCGCTCGGCTTGTGGCCGTAGACGCCGCAGAACGCCGCCGGCACGCGGATCGAGCCGCCGATGTCGCTGCCGACCTCGAGCGGAGTCAGCCCGGCCGCGAGCGCGGCGGCGTCGCCGCCGGTCGAGCCACCCGGTGTGCGGCCGGCATCCCACGGGTTCACGGTGCGGCCGAACACCGGATTGTCCGACTGCCAGTCGGCGAGCACCGGTGGCACGTTCGTCTTGCCGAAGACGATCGCGCCCGCCGCGCGAACGCGCGTGGTCGCCGGCGCGTCGTGCTTGGAGACGAACCCCGCGAACTCCGTGAGGCCGACCGTCGTCTTGAGCCCGGTGACGTTGATCGACTCCTTCAGCGTCATCGGCAGCCCGAGGAGCGCGCCGCGCTTTCCCCGCTTCCGCGCCGCGTCCGCCGCGCGCGCCTGCTGCCGCGCCCGCTCGAAGTCGCGCGTGACGATCGCGTTCAGCTTGCCGTCGAGGTGCTCGGTGCGCGCCACGTGGAAGTCGAGGAGCTCGACCGCCGAGACGCGGCGGCGGGAGAGGGCACGGAGCAGATCGGTCGCGGTCGCGAATGCATCGAGCTTCATCCAGACCTCCTGGTCCCGGGCGCGAGCCCGCGGAGCGTGTCGAGCGTCATCTGCCGCCGTCGCGCGGGATCCGACTCTGTCGTCGCCAGCTGGAGAAACGCCGTGTCGATCCCGGCGTCGAAATAGCGGATCACGCCCTTGCGGATCTCCCCGATCGAGCCGCGCAGGATCAGGTCGTTCATGACCCGCTCGGGCACCGCGGCCACCGCCGCCTTGCGATCGCCGCGCGCCCACGCCTCCCACATCGGCCCGAGCGACCCCGTGCGGCCGAGCCACTCGTGGAAGGCGCGATACACCGGCACGTTGAGGTACGCCGTCACGTGGCGGCGCACCGCGAGGTCGGCGGTGGGGCTCGGCGGATCGACGTTGATCAAGAGACGCGCCGTGATCTCGACGCTCGCCGGGTCGCGGCCGGCTCGCGCCGCGGCCTCGCGCACGACCGCCACCGACTTCGGCACGTCGTCCGCCGAGAGCCAGTTGAGCACGGCGCCGTCGGCGACCTCGCCGGCCACGCGCAGCATGCCCGGTCGCAGCGCCGCGACGTGAATGGGGATCGGCGCCGACGGCGGCCGGCTCAGCCGGAACCCGTCGACCGAGAAGGTCTCGCCCCGGAAGACGACACGCTCGCCCGCCAGCGCCTGCCGGAGGAACTGCACCGTCTCGCGCACCCGCGTGGCCGGCCGCGTGAACGCGCCACCGTTCCACGCTTCGACGATCGGCTGCGAGCCCGAGCCGATGCCGAGGCAGAACCGGCCCGGCGCGATCTCGGCCAGGCCGGCCGCGCTCACCGCGAGCGTGGCCGGGCCGCGGGTGTAGACATTGACGATCGCCGTCCCGAGCCGCATGGAGGTCGCCACTCCGACGACGGCGAGCGGCGCGAAGCAGTCGACGCCGTCGATCTCGTACGACCAGGCGTCGGTGTAGCCGAGCCGCTCGGCCTCGCGCGCGATCTCGCCGTGCTCGGCCAGCGTGAAGCCGTCGAGCGGCACCGACAGCGCCCAGTGTTTCGTGGAGCTCACGGTCGCGCGGGGGCCGGCTGCCGCACGTGAGCGATCGCACAGTCGCGGCCGTGGATCGACTCGGCCAGGGCCACCGCTTCCTCCACGCTCGCCGCGACCTCGAAGCCCAGATGGCGCGGGATCGCCGGATCGAGCGCGCCGACGACGATGACGCGGCCGACGTGAGTGAGCCGCTTGAGCGGATAGGTCGCCAGGATCCCGTGGACGGGATGGAAGCCGAAGCGCGTCTGGTACGCCTCGATGTAGTCGGGCCGGCGCGCATACTCGTCGGCGAACCGCCGCATGATCTCGTACGGATCCCGCGTGATCGGCAACACGCGCTCCCACACCTCGCGATACGACGGATGCGCGACCCCGTCCCAGCGCTCGGGCACCGGCGTCGCCATGATGATCGTGCACCCCGGCGTCCCGACCGCCTCGACGAGGCCGCCCAGATAGCCGAGCCCCGAGGAGACCAGCGTGAGGATCGGGTTCATGTGAGAGAAGACGGCGTACGGGCTCGCGTCCGCCACGCCGTAGACGAAGACGTCGAAGCGCGCGGGGCCGACGGCCTCGCGACGCGGCGGGAACAGCGCCGCCATCGCCGACAGGATCGCCTGGCGCGTGTCGTCGACCGAGCCGGCGACGACCTTCGCCGCGTGATGGGGATCGGCCAGCATCGTGTCCACCTTGAACACGCGCCGGCCCAGGCGGCGCTCGAGGTGGCGGCCCATCTCGTCCAGGACCGCGTGCATCCGGTTGCCGTGGACCGACATCGACATGCCGTCGGGCGTGTGGGTCACGCGGATCGAGTCGTAGGTCGAGAGCCCCACGCACACGGACTTCCACCCGCCGTTGAAGCCGCGCATGTAGCCGGCGTTGACGTAGATGGTCAGATCCGACTCCGCCACGAGCCGGTGCGTGATCACCGGGTAGCCGTGCTCGGGCGTCGGCCCGAGGTTCACGAGGACGTCCGAATTCTCGGCGTCGTGGCATAACAGGCGCTCGCCGAACTCGGCCACCAGGTCGGCGCCGATGATCCGCGCGAGCTCGGCCGGCCTGAGCTTCCGGTGGAGCGCGTTGGCGCAGATCAGCGTCACCCGGCGCCGCGAGACGCCGGCCGCCTCGAGCTCGCGCAGCAACGCCGTGATCGCGACCGACCGGATCGGACCGTAGGACGGCACCGTGGCGTCGTCGAACGCGATCGTGACCGACGCGCCGGGCTTCACCAGCGCACGCACCGGCGGCGAGCCGAGCGGCGTCGCGAGGGCCTGGGCGACCGCGGCGTCGAGATCGGCCAGCGGCGTGGGTGTGACGGCTTCGGTGTTCGAGAGCGTCCGCGCGCGCTCGGGCAGCGTCGCGGTCAGCGTGGCGTCTCCATACGGCAGCTCGACGTTCACCGGCGTCTCCCCTTCATCGGGGCCGGCGCCCGACGGCGATCAGGTGCGGGCTGAGCCCGAGCAGCGTGGGCTCGCGCTCGACCACGCGGGCCGTCCAGAGCAGCCGCTCGCGCTCGCGCGCGTCGCTCCAGCGCGACTCGAGGTCGGGCATGACCCAGCCCGGGCCCTCGACGGCCAGGAGCTCGAGCACCGTAAACCCCGCCCGCTCGACCTCCGCCGTGAGCTCGTGGGGCAGGTGGAAGTACGAGGTGGTGAAATAGTCCTCGGCGGTCGGGTTGCGATGCTGGCCGTCGGCGAGATCGCGCTCGACGATCGCGACGTAGGCCGGATCGCCGAGCATGCCGTGAAGCACGCCGTCCAGCAGCGACGCGAACCGCGAGATCGCGGCCGCGAACAGCAGGCCGCCCGGCTCGAGGACACGCCGGGCCTCGGCGAGCGCGGCGAGCCGCTCGCGCTCCTCCGTCAGGTGGTAGAGCGGGCCAAGCAGCAGCACGGCCTGGACGCTGGCGTCGGGGTGGTCGAGGCGCCGCGCGTCGCCGACGCGCGCGCTCGCGAGCGGCCGCGCCGGCTGACGCGCGGACGCGGCCCGCGCCTGGTCGACATGGAGCGCGCTCGCGTCCATCAGGTGCACCTCGTGGCCCAGCCCGGCGAGCCAGCACGCGTACGTGCCCGGGCCGCCGCCGACGTCGAGCACGACGTGGCGGCCCGGCGGCAAGTGGCGCAGGACGATCTCCTGCGTGCGCGCCAGCTCGAGCCGGCCCGCGCCCTCGAAGAGTCGCGCCGCCTCGGTGGCCCGGGCGTAGTACGTCACGATCTCGGGCGGGAGCGACTCGCGTGTCACCGCCCGGCGTAGATCCGACGGTACTCGTCCCAGGACGTCATGACCTTCTTGACGTAGAGTCGCGTCTCGTCGAACGGGATCAGCTCGACGAACGCCTCGACGTCGTCGCTGCGGCGCGCGGCCCACCATTCGCGCACGCGCCGAGGCCCGGCGTTGTAGGCGGCGATGGCCAGCCGTGGGTCGCTGAACTCGCGCAGGAGCCCGGCCAGGAAGCGCGTCCCGAGCTGGATGTTGACCACCGGGTCGTCGAGATCGCCGCCCGGCGCCAGCAGCCGCGCGGTCGACGGCATGAGCTGCATGAGCCCGCGCGCGCCGGTGCGCGAGACGGCGCGCGGATAGTAGCTCGATTCCTCGCGCACGACCGCGGCCACCAGATAGGGATCGAGCCTGGCGTCCTGCGCCGCGCTCTGCATCTCGTCGCGCCAGCCGTACGGATAGAACGTCTCCCAGAACGCGCGCGGCAGCGAGGCGTCGCCGGTCGCGGCCAGGGGCTGGAAGTGGCGCCGCATGATCCGGAGCGCCAGGTGATAGCGTTCGGCCTCGACGTAGGCGCTCGCCAGGCCGTAGAGGCGGACCGGATCGCCGACGGCGCCGAGCACCATGTCCTCGAGCTCCTGGGCGGCGTCCTCGACCAGGTTGATCCGGCGCAGCAGCTCGACCCGCGCGAAGGCGGCGTCGGCGGCCAGCGCCTCGCGCGGCTCCGTCGGCAACGTGATCTGCGCGGACACGCCGCCATTCCTGGCGCGGCCGGCGCGCCCGACCGCGAGCAGGCCGTAGTAGCTCCGCGGCGCTTCGGTCAGGATCCGCTCGTAGAGCTCGGGTGCGCCCGCGCCCCCGAGCTGTTCGCGCGCGCGCGCAGCCCAGTAGAGGGCGGGCAGCCGGTAGGCGCCGGCGCTGCCAAGCTCGGCCAGGCGCGTCCAGCTGCGCAGGGCGCCCTGCGCATTGCGCTTGCCGTAGGCCAGCCAGCCGAGCCGCCAGAGCGACGCCGCGGCGGCCTCGCGGGTGGGATGGTTGGCAACCACCGAGCGATAGACGGCGATCGCGTCGCCCTCACGCGAGAGGTCCTCGAGCACGCGACCCTTCAGGAACAGCGCCTCCGCCTTCTCCGCCTCGGTGCCCGACGTCACGACCGTCTCGAGCGCGGCGAGGGCGCGGTTCCGCTCGCTGGCGCGCACATGCAGCCGCGCCAGCTCGAGCCGCAGCGCCGGACGGCGTTCGGTCGGCGAGCGGTCGATGAGCAGCCCGAGCGTGCGCGTTGCGAGCTCCTGGCGGTTCAGCCGTCGGGCCGCGTCGGTAATCACGCGCAGCGCGCGCGTCGCCACCGGCCCCACGCGCACTTCGTCGACCAGGCGCTCGGCCTCGCTCACCGCGACGTCGGGCACGTTGGCCCTCAACAAGCGCTCGGCGCGGTCGGCGCGCTGCTCCGGGGCCAACGGCGTCAGCCGCACGCCCTGCGACTGCAGGGTGACGATCCGGTCGCTGGCGCCGTCGGCGTAGGCGCTGGCCGGCGCCAGCAGCCGCACCTCCTGATACGCCTGCGCCGCCGCGTCGAGCTGGCCGAGCGCCTCGGCGGTGAGCCCGAGCAGGTAGAGCGCGCCGGGCCGCTCGGGCGCGTCCTGATACGTGTCGATCAGGCGAGCCAGCACCGGCTGGGCCGACGCGTCCTGGCCCGCGCGCAGGTCCAGCGTGGCGGCGAGCAGCAGCGCGCGTGGCGCCAGCCGACTGGCGGGATAGCGATCGGCGACGCTCAGCGCGGTCGCGCGCGCGCGAGCGATGTCGCCCTCGCGCTCGAGCGCGTCGGCCAGCAGGTAGCGCACGTGGTCGCCGATCACGCTCTCCTGCGCCGCATCGGCGCCGAACTCACGCAGGAGGGGCCCGACGTCGCCCTGCTGATAGGCCTCCACCGCCTGCGGCCAGGCTCGCTCCCCTTCCGGCGCGGCCGGGGGCGGCGCCTCGCCCGCGATCGCGACAGCCGCCACCAGCGGCACCGCGAAGATCAGCGCGCGGAAGATCGCCGTGTCGCGCGTGGCGCGCCAGGTGAAGGCGATGCGCTGGATGGCGGTGAGGTTGGAGAGAATGGCCAGGACCCACAACGCGGGCTCCAGCAGGTCGAGGAGGGCACCGGCGATCAGGCAGATCATGCGTTCGGGGCGCTCCATGATGCCCACCGTGCAGCTGATGCCGATCGACTCGGCGCGCGCCTTCGTGTAGCTCACCATCATCGATCCGATCAGCCCGGCCATGGCCACCACGGCGCCCCGCGCGTGCGGCATCTGCGCGAACAGGACGACGATACTGAGCAGGACGACGAGGTCCGAGTACCGGTCGATGACCGAGTCGAGGAACGCGCCGAACGCCGACACCTGCCCCGACGCGCGCGCCAGCGAGCCGTCGAAGAAGTCGCAGAGACCGGCCAGGATGAGGAGCCCGCCGGCGCAGCGCGTGCGGCCGGTGACGAACGCACCGGCGGCCAGCAGGCTCACGCCGAGCCCCAGGACGGTGAGATGGTTCGGCCGCAGGTGCAGGCGCTGGTAGAGCACCCGCCCGATCGGGTCGATCCAGCTACGCACGGGCGCGCGGTAGCGGCCGAGCATCGTCAGATCGGCTGCATCAGCGCCTGCTCGAGCGCCTCCCGGACGCGCGCGAGCGCCGCGGGATCTTCGATCTTCCGGCCCCGGCCGTCGTGCACGTAGAACGTGTCGACCGCCTGATCGATCTCGGTCGCGATCCGCGCCGTCGCGATGTCCAGCCCCAGGGTGGCCAGCGTCTTCGTGATCAGGTAGAGCAGGCCGAGCCGGTCGGGACACTTCACCTCGAGGACGGTGTAGTCGTCCGAGAGCTGGTTGTCGAGCGTGATCTTGGCGGGGCCGCCGCTGCCGATGGCGCGGCCGGACGCCCGCCGCTTCTCGAGCAGCGTCGCGACCTTCTCGTCGCCGGTGAGCACCGCGCGCAGCGCGTCGAGCGTGCGGCCCCAGTGCGCCGGCGACGTGACGGCCTCGCCGGTCGGATCGTTGACCTGGAAGGTGTCGATGGCGATCCCGTCGCCGCGCGTGTGGATCTGCGCCGACATGATGTTCACGCCCTGGGAGGCGAGGGTGCCGGCGATCAGCGAGAACAGTCCGGGGAGATCGCGGGTGACGACGACGAGGTCGGACGATCCCAGGTCGCGGTGATGGAACAGCTCCGTCACCACCGAGGCCTCGCCCAGCCGCTGGAGCATGCGCACATGCTCGGCCATCCGCTGCACGCCGGTCGTCGCGATGTAGCGGTCAGACATCATCGCCAGATGGGCCTTGACCACCTGCACCGGCTGCTCCTCGCCGACGGCGAGCCGCAGACGCTCGGCGATCTGCGGGCGGCTCGGCCGGTCGACGCGGCCCGCGGCGAGCTGGGCGTTCGTGCGCGTGTAGAGCTCGTGGAGGACCCGCGCTTGCCACGGGGTGAGAACGCCCGGCCCGACCGCGCGCATGTCCGCCCACGTGAGCAGGTAGAGCATCTTCAGGCGCTGCGCGTCGCCCGCGACGGTCGCCAGGTCCGCGATCGTCTTGGGATCGTCGATGTCCCGGCGCTGCGCGATGTGCGACATCGTCAGGTGGTGGGCGACCAGGAACTCGACCACCGCCCCGTCAGCCGGCTCGAGGCCCATTCGCTCGACCAGCTCACGGACCAGCGGAATGCCCTTGGCGACGTGGCCGTGCCCCTTCGCCTTCCCGATGTCGTGCAGGAGCATGCCGAGCATCAGGAGCTCGGGCTTGTCCACCTCGTTGAACACCTGCGCGGCGCCCTCCGATTCCGCCGACTGGCCGGGCGCCAGCGCCTCGAGGTTCTCGACGCCGAGCAGCGAGTGCTGGTCGGCCGAGAACTTGTGGTAGACGTCGTACTGGACGAGGCACGTCAGCGCGCCGAACTCCGGCAGGTACCGCCCGAGCAAGCCGATCTCGTGCATCTCCGAGAACGTCTGGGCGACGCGGCCCCACCCGCGGCAGATGTCGAGGAAGAGGTCGCGCACCTCCCCTGAGCGCTGGAAGGCGCCGTCCACGAGGTAGAGCGTGTCCTCGAGCGCCCGCTCGAGGTCGAGCGACAGCTCGCAGCCGAGCCGGTGCAGGTGCCAGAAGACCTTCATGAGGCGCGCCGGCGCCGCGCGCAGGGGCGAGACGTCGCGATCGGCCAGGTGGAGCTGTCCGTCGAAGAACACGAGGCCGTCGGCGAGCGCCTGCTGCCGCTGGCGGCGCTCGGCCGAGCCCCGGCGCGACAGCGTCTCCTGGCAGCGGGCGATCAGGCGGCGCGACACGCGATGGATCACCCGCGCGTGCAGGTAGTAGTCGCGCATGAACCGCTCGACGCCGAGCGAGGTGGCGTCGTCGGCATACCCGAGGTTCTTGGCGATCCGCGGCTGGAGCTCGCGCCCGAGCACGTCGTTCTTGTGGCCCGAGAAGAAGTGCAGCTCGTTCCGCACGCGCCACAGGAACGTCAGCGCGGCGTCGGCCGCCGCCTGCTCGCGCGGCGTGATGAGCCCCTTGTCGGCGAGCTCGCGCAGGGTGCGGGCGCCGAACTTCGCGGCGCCGAGCCACATCGCGGTGTGGACGTCGCGCAGCCCGCCCGCCGACTCCTTGACGTTCGGCTCGCCGATGTACGGCGACGCGCCGTAGCGGCGATAACGCTGGTCGCGCTCGCCCAGGGTCGTCTCGAGGAACTGGCCGAAGTCGCGCCGGTAGACGTTGTCGCGCAGGACGCGGCGGAACCGGGCGAACAGCCGCCGCTCGCCGGCGAGGAACCGCGCCTCCTGCATCGAGGTGCGGCTCGGAAAGTCCGTGCGCGCCATCGCCACGCAGTCGTCGAGCGAGCGCAAGCTGTGGCCCACCTGCAGCCCGAGATCCCAGAGCGAGTAGAGCAGCTCCTGCATCATGCGCTGGACGTATGGCGACAGCTCGCCGTCGTAGACCACCATCAGGTCGACGTCCGAGAGCGGGTGGAGCTCGCGGCGCCCATAACCGCCGAGCGCCATGACCACCAGCGGGGTCGGCGGCAGGCCGGCGCGGCTCGCGTCGGAGGCGATGAGCCGGGTGAGCGAGAGGATCACATCGTCCATGAGGCGCGCGTGGGTGCGGACCGACTCCTGGCCGGACGCGCCCTCGGCGTGTCTGACTTTCAGAGAGTCGAACCCTTGAGCGAGCGCCTGCCGGAGGAATTCGAGCCGCAGCCGGCGCCGGTCCTCGGTGCGCTCGGCCCTTGCCTCTGCGCGCCGGGCCCGGCGAAACAGCTCGACGGACATATGCGCGAGCGTAGCAACCCGGAGCGAAGACTGTCAAATGCGACGCAGACTTACTAGAATGACGGGCGTGAGAAGACTCTGGCGGTCCGTCCTCGACCGGCTCACGGTCTACGACGCCGGTCCCCCCCTTGAGGCGCTGGCCGCCGAGCTCGGGCGACCCGACCTCGTCCGGCTCTCCGCCAACGAGAATCCCCTCGGCCCGTCGCCTCGCGCGGTGGCGGCCATCACGCGCGAAGCCGGCCGCGTCCACCTCTATCCCGATGGGGGCTCGACGGCGCTGCGGGCTGCGTTGGCGCGGCGGCACGGTCTGCAGCAGGCCCAGCTCCTCGTCGGCAACGGCGCCGACGAGCTGATCACGCTGATCGCCGCCGCCGCGTTCGAGCCCGGCGACGAGGTGGTCGTGCCCGAGCCGGCCTTCGAGCCGTACGCGATCGCCGCGACGCTCGCCGGCGCGCGCGTCGTGTCGAGCCCGCTCGCCGGATACGACACCGACCTCGACGACGTGCGCCGCAAGGTGACCGCTCGGACGAAGGCGGTCATCCTCTGCTCGCCGCACAACCCCGCGACGACGATCATCCGCCGCGCGCCGCTGCGCGCCTTCCTCGAGGGGCTCGGCGCCGACTCGCCGCTCGTCGTCCTGGACGAGGCGTACATCGATTTCTGCGACGACGCCGACCAGGCCGACGGCATCGCGCTGCTCGGACGCCATCCGCGCCTGATCGTGCTGCGGACGTTCTCCAAGATCGCGGGGCTGGCCGGCCTGCGCGTGGGCTACACCGCGGCGAGCGCCGAGACGATCGATCGCCTCAATCGTGTCAGGGCACCGTTCAACGTGAACCGTCTGGGCCAGGTCGCCGCGCTGGCCGCGCTCGAGGACGCGGAGCACGCCGAGAAGACGCGCCAGCTCGTGCTCGAGGAGCGCGTCTTCCTCGGTGCCGGCTTGACGAAGCGCGGCTACACGTTCCCGCCGTCGCAGGCCAACTTCCTGCTGGTCCGCGTTCCCGACGCCCCAGCCCTCCGCGCCCGCCTCCTGCGCGAGGGCCTCCTGGTCCGCGACGGCGCCGCCCTCGGCTTCCCCAACCACCTCCGCATCGCCATCGGCACTCACGCCACGAACGAAAAACTGTTGGCGCTCCTGTAGCGTCGGGTGTGGGGTGCGGTGGGGGTCGACGGACCACGCGTGGTCCGTCGACCCCCTACCAACCCT
>Ga0209161_10004973_pt1 | contig 10546 bp, 11 predicted proteins | sample GraSoiAngelo_155_FD_186169 | JGI IMG/M metagenome (GOLD analysis project Ga0209161, IMG submission 186169) | Grasslands soil microbial communities from the Angelo Coastal Reserve, California, USA - 14_1009_13_30cm (SPAdes) (version 2) | ecosystem: Environmental > Terrestrial > Soil > Grasslands...
CGTCTTGGAGGTGATGCGGATGCTGGTGGCCTATCTGGGTAGGGACGCGGAAGAGGGGCGTGCGCCGGTGACGTTGGCGGTGGTGCGGCGGGCGGCGAGTATCTTGGGGGTCAGGACGCATGCGGACGGGGATTACCAGGGGCGGCGTCGGCGGTGGTATCTGGGCAAGCGGTGGCGGGAGCGGTTGGAGACAGCGGGGATAGATCCGGAGACTTTGGAGGTAAAGAACCGGCAGCGGTGGGCGCTTAGCTGGACCCAGATCAAGGGGGAGCGGCGCGGGAAATATTATCCGGAAAAGGTGGAGAACGCGTATCGGGCGAAGTGGTATGTGGATGAGGGGGAAGCTTTTGAGCCGATGTTAGTGATCGTGAGTCCGGATAAAGGGGGCTTAAAGCGGGCTAGTGAAAAGGCGGAAAAAGAGGCTCAAGTGCAGGCGGATTATGTAGGCCAGGCGTTTAAGAAACACGTGGCGTTGTGAAGCGGTCAAAAACCGGGTTTTTAACTTGAAAGATGCAGCCGTTGACCGGGATATCTTCTTATCGTTTTGTCCAAAGCTACAGATTGAGGCAAAAGAACTTGGGATTACGCCCTTGGTCCCGAGGCGATCGCAGATTTTTGTTATTGATCAGATCATTGCAGGCTTGGGTGAGGGGATCCATCATTTTGTAATATTGAAGTGCCGACAGGCGTTAGTGACGACCATTGCGTTAGCCTTTGATTTGTACTGGTGTTTCCGGCACGATGGGACTAACGGGCTGATTGTGGCTGACCAGGATGAGCGCAAGAGTTTTTTCCGCAGTGTGGTCAGCCGTTATGTGAGTGATTTGCCAGCCGATCAGGAGTGGCGCCAGCCGGTATTGGGGGACAACGAGAGCCGGATCGAGTTTGGCAATCGGAGCCGGCTGCTGTACTCCAATGCGAACCAGCGGGTAAAGGGAGCGTTGGGTCGCGGGCTGGGTTTAAGCTTGTTGCACGGGAGCGAGGTGGCGTATTGGAGTGATGACCGGGGCTACAAATCGATGATGGCGGCATTGGCCAAACAGAATCCGCACCGGTTATTTATTCTGGAATCGACCGCTAACGGTAACAACCTGTTCCGGGACCTGTGGCGGGTGGCGGGCAAAGCGACCAGTCAGCGGCAGATATTTGTGGGCTGGTGGTTAGTGGACTCCTACGTTTGCGAGCGGGACACCGAAGCATTCAAGACCTATTGGGACGAGCGGCTCTCGAGCGAAGAAACCCATTGGGCTAGTGCGGTCCGGCGCCGGTACGGGTGGCAAATCAGCGCGGAACAATGGGCCTGGTGGCGCTTTACCTTGGCGGAGGAATACGGTCAGGACACTGAAATGATGTTACAGGAGTATCCGCCCTTACCCGAAGAGGCGTTTCAGTTCAGCGGTAACCCTTATATCCGGGGTCCGGCCCTGAACCGGCAGATGGCCGTAGCCGAAGAAGGTTATGAGCCTAAGAGGTTTTATTTTGGTTTTGCGACTGATTCAATTCTGTCGACCCGGATTGAGATTTCTGCAGAGGGTCATTATTACGATCTGGAGATTTACCGCGAACCGGTCAGTGGCGATGGGGTTCTTTACGTGATCGGGCACGATCCCAGTCACGGGGTTGATCAGAGCAGTGATCTGGCGGTGGCCAGTGTCTGGCGCGGTTACACCGACAAGTTGGAACAGGTAGCCGAGTTTGCGGCCAGGGGACTGGCGCCTTTCGAACAGGCCTGGGTGCTTTTGTTGCTAGCTCGGGCCTATAGCGGGACTGCGCCGACCTTGATCAATATCGAGATGCAGGGCGGCGGCGCGGAAGTCATGCAGGAAATTGAACGGGTCCAGAACGATCTGGGGATCGGGTATCCGGACAAACTGAGCGCGCATTTCCCGGTCAGCCATTATTATTTCCGGCGACCGGACTCTTTCAGTGCGGGTTTCAGCGCCAAGCATTATCAGACTACCGGCCGCTACCGGGAACATATGCTGATGAATTTTAAAAGCCATGTGGAACGCGAAATCGCCATTATCCGCTCGCCCACTTTAGTCAATGAATGTGCGAGTTTGGTGCGCACTCCGGAGGGCAATCTGGAGCCGGTCAGTAAAAGTGCCGGGACCGACCGGCTCTTTGCGGCGGCACTTGCCAGTGTGGCTTTCACCGACAACATTCATCCGTTTTTCCTGGCGGGCACCCCTTTTTCCTACGATTCGTTCCAGACCGAACGGGCGGCGGTCGAAGGCCGCTCGCCCAGGCCGGAAGAATACTTGAGCGACATTTTCCAGAGACAGGTTTTAACCTTGAGCAAACGATAAAGCGGCCAGTGAAGGAACCAGCGCCAGCACCAAGTGAGGGGTCTAAAGTTTATATGATCAGCCTGATTCATAAGAACGCGGTGATTACGGTTTATATGGACGAAGTCGACGGAGAATTTGTGGCCGCGATCCGGCTCCAGCACGAGAGCCGCGACCGGGGTTTTGGAGAACATTTCAGCCGGATCGATAAAGCCGTCGAATTCGCCCGGCGCAAGATTGAGGAGATTGCCTAGGGGGGGGGGGAGCAAAAGATGGCTCTGAAGAAGGAATATCGCTGTGAGCTCTGTGCGCTGGAATTTGATTCCTACATCGAACTTTGCCCTAAATGTGCGCGACCAGCTAAGCGCGCTTACCGGACTGCGCCAGGCTATATTACCCGGGGCCTGGTTAGACGAATCGATCATATTCTTGGTGCTGAACTGCGTGACCGCGGACTTGCTGATTTACCCAAGCCTAGAGATTTCAGTGACCGGGAACCCTCCAAGCCCTATCTGGCGGGCGAATGGGACAAATGTTCCGGAAGTGGCCAGATCCCGATCAGTCCGCAATGGGGCCGGGGCGCGGTAAAAAACGTCAATGAAACCTTTGGCACACACTTTGATGCACCGGCCTCGCCCGGAAACTCCTATTCGGTGCCCGAGGCGAGCGGTCCCGGCCGGGATTATATCCGGGCGCACACTCAGATTGTGGCCCGCATCGATAAAGACGGGAACCGGATCGGATGAAGTTTCCTCCACGGGACGCTAAATTCCGCCAGGAGCGCTTTGAAGCTGCCCACAAGATCATGCGCCATTGCATGAACTCGGCTCCGCAACGCGCCATCGAGAACCGGATCCGCAAAAATATCTATCTTTTCGGTACTGCTTCGGGTGAAGATACCCGGCTCAACAAGGTTAAACCGATCCTGCGCCGGCTGGCCTCATTTCTGTACAGTCAGGATTCTATTCAGTTCTGGGTAGAATTATTGGCTGACGAATTTAATGCCCAATGCTTTGAATGGCTCGAAACCGTCAGTGACCATATCAACGATGCCTGGCACGAGACCTGTGCAGATGAAAAAGCCCGTTTAGGCGTCGAATGGTCGACGGTCAAAGGCGCGATGATCTTTTATGCCAAAGCTGACGCGCTCACTGACTCTTCTTATATAGTACAATCTTACCTGATTGAACCTGAGAATTTCGGAGTCTGGCGTGAAGACATTACTGAACTCGATCGCCAGGAAGCAGTTTGTCATGCTTCCTACAAATCACGACCTGAGCTGGAGCGATTACTTGTTCGCCACCCGCAGCGAGCAGAAATCCTGGCCGGACTTGAGACCGCTCCGAGCGATGCGGGAGTTAATTCTAATGTCTTTCCTTCAAGCTTGAGTCCCTTATCGAGCGATGTGAGCGCGATTACCGGGATTGCGCCCGAAACCCCTGGCGGGCGCTCAAATTATCAGCCTGATAACCCCGATGTGCTCTATCGCCTCTATGAGCTGACCGCCTGGGACGACACCCTCGGAGATTTTAATGTCTTTACCTTTTCAAGTCAGCACCTGATTTATGACCGGCCTTTGAGTGAGCTTAGTGTTTCGGGTCTTTATCCTTACGTCAAGATCTCCGCCGACGAGATGCCTGGCTATTTCTGGGGCGCATCGGGCGTAGATGATCTGGCCCCCTTGCAGGAATGGAATGCCGACCGGCTGGCCAAGCTGGACAAGCTCTTTGGCCTCATTCTGGAACCCCCGACTGCGGTGATCGGCCCGGTGGGCGGGTTGACCGAAGAAAAGGTCGCGCAGTTCCGCAAAGGCCGCGGGGTCATGGCCCTGGGGCAACCGGGCAGCGATGTTAAACAGTTTCAACCCCAGATCCCTGACAGTGCCTTCATGATGCTCGAAGCGGTCGAGAACTACTTTATCGAGACGGCCGGGATGCGTCCGGCAATGTTTGGTAAACCAGAACCCGGAGTAAGAACCGAGGGGATGGCGGCAAGTTATTTGCGCCTAGGGGGCAGTGAGACTCGGGCGCGCGCGCTGACCATCGAACGGCAACTGGAACAATGCGCCACCTTGATTTTCCTGCTGAAACGCAAGTATGAGACCACTAAACTGCAAGCCGCTAATGGTGATGTTTTTACGCTCTCGCTCTTTCCCGAAGGCGCCCGGGTCCGGGTCGACGGGCATTCCAGCAGTCCGCTTTTTATCGAGGACCATTCCCAGACGGTGATGGCCCTGGCCCGGCTGGGGGTAATTGATGAACGTTCCATTCTGGATCTGTTGCCCTCCTTACCTTACCGCTCACTATTCAAGTATCGGCTCAAAGACCGCTGGATGGCTAATATGGTGGCCGAAGCGGTGCACAAGCGCCAGCAGCAGGACAAACGCGAAGGCAAAGAGGCCGGCCCAAAGAAAGCCGCTTAAAAAGAAAATGTTGCACCCCAGCACCCTTTGAACCTATTATCGCTCCAGTCAGTTGATGACATGTCAACTGGAATCTTTAAACAGAAAGGAGTGCTCCCAACCTATGGAACTTCCATTCGGGTTCAGACGCGGTCGCAAACATAAGCGACGCTAGCGCTGGGAGGTGAGTACAGAGCGGTGCCCGACTCCCCAGACACACAAACACTCCAAGAGCCGGATACCAGTACGCCTCCAGGAGCCGGTCAACCCGGCCCGGCTAGCGGTGGAGCATCCCAGCCACCGGGCAGTCCCAAAGCTGCGATGCCTCCACAAGGTGGCCCGCTCGGGACCCCGGCCAATGAACTGGGCAATCAGGTCCGGGGCCGGCAACTCGCGCGCGCCGCACTCGCCATTCTGGAAGAAGCCTGGAGCGCCATGCGCAACAAGACCGAAGAAGGTCAGATCCTTTTTAAAGCCATTGGTCTGTTAAACAAACATTTCGGCCAGGATCAGGAAGATAAATCAGCAGCGCTCATGAGTAGTGTTCGCAAACAAATGACGGCTCGACCCGGTGCCCAGCCGCCCGCCGCCGCCGGTGGCACTGCGCCGACTCCGCCCCCTGGCCCGATCCCGCAACCTGGCGCGGCACCCGGCATGATGCGCTGAACTAGCTACTTTTTATATATGGCCATCGATCCCAACAAAGATATTGAAGCGATCCTGCAAAAGGAATTCCGCAGTGGCGGCTTTAACGGTACCGGCTATTCGGGCCCTTGCGAATATGATTCAGGTACCCTGACCGGGCAGCTGCCCCAAGGCACTGCCATGAAAACCCCCGGCGTAGGGCAACCCAACGCTTACCGCGAATTTAATTATACTTCTAATTACTCCGGCCAAAGAAAACTCCCGACTAAACCCTAAAGATTATGAGAAAACCACCTTCAGGTAACCTGATCCGCAAGATCACCGATACTTCCCAACTTCATCTGGACACGATTAACCCGCCGGTAATTCCCGATTTCGCACCAGTCGATATCGCCCGGCTTAAACCAGGCCGCTTCAGCCAGGTAACTATCCGCATCGGCAAAACTCCTTAACCCCCTCCCCCGAGGGGGGTTTGCGGGTGGGGCGTGTTCCATGTAGAACAATATGGCTGATTCCAGAGTAGATGCCGAAGGCTTAATGCGAGTCTACAACGATTTCATGGCTGATCCGGAAATCGGCCCTGAATTCCTCAAACTTTATCAACGCAAATATCCTAAAGCCCGGGTCCCGGAACTCGAAACTCTCCGGCAGGTTGAGAAAAAATTTGAGCCAGAGATTGACGCGACTAAAAAAGAACTTTCTGCCCTTAAAGAGGAAATGATGGCCGAACGGGTCCGGCGTAAAATTGATGAGGAACGCGACCGGCTGCGCGCACCGCCCTTTGGGCTATCAGATTCTGAGATTGAAGCAGTCGAGAAAATCGCTGCCGAAGAGGGCGTTTCTTACACTTCGGCCGCGCAACTTTATTCCTATCGGGCTGGCGGGGGCATGTCCCCATCGGGCTTTGTGCCGCGGCCGCGCGCCGAGCGGCCCGAAGAAGATTGGCGCAAAGAGCTCAAAATAGCCCGCTCTTTAAAGATACCGACAATTATCTGGCAGAGCGCCGGCAGAAGATTTTAAAGGAAATCGGTCCCCTGCGCGTTAATCAATAAGCTTTTCCTCCTCTAACCAAACTCCCCAATAGAACATGCCTAGCGGCTTCGGATACAGACCACAAAGTGGTGGTATTGATACCCAGTTATCAACACTCACCAGACGTGCGGAATTAGCGAAAGTTGTCGTCCAGATCTGGAACTCTTCGCCCACCATTTGCGCACTGTTAAGTAACGCTCAACTCGAAGCTGGCGGCATAGATTCGGTAGTTGCCAATGTGCAATACGCCCAATTGGTGCAGCCCCAATGGACCAGTTTCCAGGGCAATTTCAGTGCTCCTTCGGTCGTGCAGGGCATTCAGCCGGCCACCTGGACTTTCTGCTGGGCAGTGTGTCCGATCCCGGTAATGATTTCCGAACTCCTGATTCAGGACGAACAGGCGATTCAATCGATCTTAAATCTGCGCATGACCGATGCCGGCAATTCCATGCGCGATATGATCGCTTTTTCCCTCTTTAACAATACCGCTAACCCGCTCCAGATTCTGGGTTTGCCCGTCGCGGTTGATGATGGGACCGCTGCGGCCACTTACGGAGGAATCACCCGCGCCGCCAACGCCTGGTGGCAAAGTCCCCGCATTAATGTTGGCGGTACCCTGACCCGGGCAAACTTAAGCCAATACATTATGGGCGTGGTTGCTCGCCAGGGTGAAGCCCCGGATTTTATTATGATGCATCCGGCCGCCTGGGTAAACCTCTACTCCGACATTCTGGCTACCGGCAGTGCTGGCTCGGAACGTTACTGGCCCAATCAGGATAAAACCGATAAATATCTGTCCAGTTTCCGGGCAATCGAAGTTGCCGGGGTGCCGGTCTACATGGATCCCTACGTGCCCAACACTACCGGCGCCCAGGCCACCAACATCGCCTACCTGATCAACACCAATTACCTGACCATGAAGGTGCATCAACAGGCCCAGTGGGAATTTATGGACTTTGTGCCCATGACCCCGGTTTATCAGCTTTCCTACACCGGAGTTGCTTACATTGTGCTGGCCCTGGTTAATACCAAGCCGCTCTCCTGCATGAAACTTTATAACATCACTACAACCGCCATCTAGTTATGCCGCAAAGACTTCTGGGAATTGGTGTTACTGAGTTTCCGCCCCCGAGCCCGATCGCCACTCCGACCGCCTGGATCGGACCAACCATCAGCGGGACCTGCACTTACGCATCCTCGAGCACTGTCACCGTGATCACCCCCAGCGCCCCGATCGGTGCCGGTGGGACTGTCACCCAGTTTAGCGGGGTCGATAATATGGTGGTCGGTCAGCTCTGGTTTGGTGGCGGGGTCCCGCTCGGAACCACTATCGCGACGATCGCCAGCGCTACCAGCGTTACCTTGAGCGCTGCCGCTACCATTAGCGGCGCTGGGCAAGCCTTTAGTACCGGGCCAGGCTTACCAGTGCAATCGGTTTATGGATTCCTGACTACCGGCGGCGCCGTTGAACCGATTACGGGCATCGTGGCTGATTCGTTCCTCTCTATCCCTAACCTCCAGTCGATCCTTACCTTGACCCATTATTACATCCCGCCCGGGCAAGGGATCTGTGTGCTGGTAGCCAGCGCCACCACCGCCAGCACTTATCAGTATCAGGCTCCCAATGGTACCTGGAATACGATTACCTCGGTGGCCGCAGGCGCGACCGCGTCCTTTCCTTACATTTCTGATGGCCTCAATTTCAGAATCAACAATGCCGGGTCGGGTACCGATACCGCCACCTTTTTCCAGACCAATTAGGCTCCCCTAGCGATGGCGCACGGTTTTCCAGATGATCTGCGGGTGGTGGTTCTTAATAAGAACGATTTCCATATCACCCTGACTTATGACGGGGTACCCTACGATTACAAGGCCGCTAAACCTTTGACTGTACCGCCCGAAGTTGCCTGGTTTCATTTCGCTTTCGACGCCCGGCTCAATCCGCCAGCCCGTAACCGCACCGGCGGAGTCGACAAGTTTGGTACTCCCTGGTATGAAAATCGGCTGATCTCTTACGGTTGGGCTGAAGACGATTGGGACGTCCCGATGGTCAAGAAACGGCGCGAACCCTGGCACGATGCGGCCACTAAAAAGGGCTGGTTTGAGAATTTCGATTTCCGGGTGATCGGCCGCAATACGGTACGTAACGCCAGGGAATTTGACGCGCTGCCAGTGTCCTAGCCTTAAGCGCTGGATGCAATGTTACTCTCAGATTACGTTTACCGGACACGCCGATTGTTGCGTGATGCTAACGCCACTTTCTGGGATAACACCCAGTTAAATACCTGGATCAATAAGGGCCGTAACGATATCTCGATCTTGACCGGCGCTTCCCGCACCCTTGCCCTGATTGGGTGTGTGCAAGGTCAGGAAAGTTACCCTTTCTCAGATATTTTAGCCCAGGTCGTGGCTAACGGGAACCCGGCCCAATCGATTAATCAGATTCTTAATGTCAGCTTTTTACCTAATCCGACACTGCGCTACCCCTTGCGGCGTTGCGAATTTTCCCGCTACAATAACCTTTACCGGCAACTTACCACCTTCCAGGGCTGGCCGACTATCTGGAGCGTGCTGGGATATCAGGCATTTTATGCGATGCCGATCCCGTCCTCGAACGCGTTCCAGTTCGAGATTGACTCCCTCTATACGCCTAACCCGCTAGTTAACTCCACTGATCAGGAAACCGTTTTGCCCGATCCCTGGGCTGATCTGGTGCCGCTCAAAGCCGCTAAATGGAGCAAATATTACGAGGAAGCTTATCAGGATGCCGATGTGTTCGAATCCAAGTTTTTAGAGCAACTCTCCGAAATCGGCGGCGCGCTCCCGATGTGGCAGGGGGGCGATGATTTTTAAGGATTCGTGTTGACCAATGCCAGCAGCAACTTTTGGCTCTGAATCCGAATCGCAATTAAAAGAGCTGGTGATCCCGCCGATCTCGGGGACTTCCTGGGGTAACTGGCAGGGGCTGGTTCGTTATGACCAGTTCTCAAGATATTCAATAGATGATACGGCAGCTGACGACCTGCAAAACTGGTTGCCGCAAGGCTCCTCGCTACGGCAATTGCCGGGGCTGAGTTCGAACATCGCAACTTTACCTGCAGGTAGCGCAGTATGGGTTTCAATGCAGAGCTTGAGTGGCGGTGTTTATTTTTTTGTTTTAGCCACCAGTGGGCACATTTACCAGATCAGTCTTGGGGGCACCATTACGGATGTCTCTGGGGGGACTTCTCTCTCGGCAAGTTCGCAGATCACCAACTGGCAGGGTACCACCATCCTGTTCAGCGATCCGAATGTATCCAAGATTTATTCCTGGAATGGAACAACTTTTGCGACTGTTTTTAATTCTCAGCAGGCCAGCTTTATTGCGGTCTATCAAAGTCATTTGTGGATGGCCCAGGGCAACACCATCACCTGGACTGATACCAACTCTTACAGTTCGCTGGGCGGGGTGGCCGGGTCTTTGGCGATTACCGAATACGATTGCCTGACCGGGATCAATGCTTTAATACCCTTTAACGGGCTGTTATATATTTTCGGGGCTTCCTTTATTCAGGTGATCGGCAACCTTTTTGTGTCCGGTTCCCCGGCGGTTTTGCAGTTCAGCCGCTACACCATGGAAGCCCAGATTGGCACGGTCTCGAGCTTTTCCATTCTGCCTTTTGGCCAGAACCTCTATTTTGCTTCCAAATACGGGATCTGGATGATTAACGGAACTATTCCCCTGAAAGTCAGTCAGGCCCTCGACGGTTTTTTCCAGAATCTGGATGCCGCTTCCAGTTTTTCAAGCGGCTATTGTCAGATTAATGAGGTTCCTTGTCTGTGTTGGAACGTGCTTTTTAATGGGGATTCTCCAGCCACTTATCGCACCTTCTGCATGACCAATTCCGGTCAATGGTTCAGCGCGGTGTTCGGGACGGTGAAATTCATCTCTTCCTTTAATGTCGGCGGAATCCCGACCCTTTATGGTACCGACGGGCAGAATGTCTTTAGCATGTTCACCAATAATGCCGTGCCGGTGCAGAGCGTTTATAACACCAAATACTGGTTGTTCGGTTCCCCGATCGGCTACGATGATATTCAATTTCTGGCTCTGTTCATGATTACCACTGGCGAGGTCACCCTGACCATCAATTATCTGGACAATAGCGGGAATATCTTGAGTCCGCCCTCCCCATTATTG
>Ga0209161_10004974_pt1 | contig 10546 bp, 14 predicted proteins | sample GraSoiAngelo_155_FD_186169 | JGI IMG/M metagenome (GOLD analysis project Ga0209161, IMG submission 186169) | Grasslands soil microbial communities from the Angelo Coastal Reserve, California, USA - 14_1009_13_30cm (SPAdes) (version 2) | ecosystem: Environmental > Terrestrial > Soil > Grasslands...
GGAAGAGCAACACCGTGAGCCCCGCGTACCCCGCCATCACCAGTGGGGCGAGTAGGATGCCCAACAGCAGCAGGGGGATGCCTCGGAGGCTGATCATTCTCTCTCGGAACGGCGCATGGCGATCCAGGGAGGTCACGCCAGCCCCCGGCTCACGGCGATGACGACGGTCGCCCGTCCTCACTGCGAGCGGATCAGTCATGGCGCCCCTGGAAGGGGACCAGGCCGTGCTCGACGGCGAACGGCCGCTTGAGGACGATGATCCCTACATCGCCTTGGCGCGCGACCGTGCTACCCCGCTGTAACTGGGTCGGGGCGATCCAGCGGTGCTGATTCGCCATCCGGCAGAGCAGCGCCACGTCCGTCTGCCGCACCACGGTCACGCCCCGAATCTCGATCGTGTCCTCGTACTGCATGGCGGTCCCCTTTCGGAGTCCGCGCCGAGCACACGTGGCAAAGGGGAGGTACCCTGCCGTCGTCGCGCTGCGGGGCTGAGAACGGGCTCGGAGCCAGACATACTCCCGATCGCTTTCCCGCGTCAACCTGACCGCCCCGCAAATTTCCTAGCGTGACAGTCAGCGTGACAGCTTGACCGTACCTTGCCCCTTCATCACGAGTCCAATACACTGCATTCTGAGCCCGTTCAGAGCCCCGCAGCGCGATCTGTGCAAGGGGCATCACTGCCTACCCACGTGTGCTCGGCGCGGACTCCGGAAGGAGAATCGTGCCATGGCCACGGCGGACGATGCCGATGATCTCGTGCGGTTCCGGAACGTCACGGTCATCAGCTCGACGGGTACAGCCCTGTTCTGCGGGGTCGGAGGCAAGAGCGTCTGGCTCCCACGCCGACACATCAGCGGCAGACTCCGCTGCATGGGCGATCGCGGCACTCTCCTGATTCGGCGCTGGGTCGCTCACGACCGGCGCCTGCTCCGTCCGCCCGGGACAGGCGTGGTCTCGGCCCTGGGACCGTCCGTGTCGTGGCGGCGCTTAGCGGCTCAGCTTCACTTGGTGCGACGCGATCGGGAGACGCCTCTTGCCAACTAGAGACAATGCATATCGAGCCAAGGGGAACGGAATGCCGGTTGCCACGACCCTGGATGCCGGCCTCCGGGCTTCGTGTGGACGAACTTGAATGGTGCTGGCACGCCTTTGGAGGTGGTTGTCGCGACGGCCCGTTTCCGTCGCCGCGAAGAAGGAACCGGATGGGGACGGCAGCCGTTCGGCCGATGCGCGCGCCCGTTTCTGGATCGAGTTTCGCGAGGGACAGCGTGAGGCTGACGCACACGCCGCGAGGCTGCGTCGATGACTGGCCACGGCGTCCGAGAGGGGTAGCGATCTGTGGTCATGGGCCTGCGGCCCACTCGCGAACCCCGGCGATCCTGGCCGAAACGTGCGGCCTACCCGCGCAGCTTCCCGATCGCGATGTCCGTGGTGTCGATGCGAAACCCGAGCGCGTCGTGGAGCGTCCTGTAGAGCAGAGCCAGGGTCGGGCGATCGAGCTCCTCGACGATGGCCCTTACCTTCTCGTCCGCTCGCTCGCGCTCGGTCATCTGCTTCGCATCCGTGGCCATGAAGGAGGCTTCCTTACTCGAAGGGCTGGCCGAACCGACGCCCGGAACCCCCGAGATCTCCCACTCGAAGCGGTGCGGGGCGGACGTCCGGCAGAGGCGGGGCGGTGGGTGCCGACGAGATGGCGGCCTCCGTATAGCGGAGGTTACCGACCCCGAGCCAGCCTTCGAGGCCGGAGCCTGTCGCGCGGACGCGGTACCGCGCGGTGCCCGCCCAGCCGGGCCGCCAGCCGAGAATCGCGACCTGGGTGCCATCGTCGAGGCTCGCAAGAGGCTTCTTGCCGGCGTCGTCCATCAGGGTCACGCGGGCCGATCGGTCTCCCGCGCCAGCAACGTATACCTGTCGACCGACGGCGAAGACGGGAACGCGGATGGGGACCGGTGCGGGCGCGCGACGCGGGCGCGAAGGGAATGCCATCGTAACCTCCTGGTAGCGGCCTGCGAAGGCGCCAACCGCGCGGAGGCCTTTCGGGCGCGAGGCGGTCTCGGACTGAGAGGTCGGGCGCGAGAGTCCGGCGAGGTCACCCGAGACGAGACATACTCACCCTAGGCTCAAACATCCTCACGGTCAAACCTCGCGGCGCACTGCGAGTGCTCGATACGCACGTTGCGCCGCCATCGCGGACCCGATACATTACATACGAGCCCGTTCAGAGCCCCACAGCGCGACCTGTGCAGGGGCCCCCGCTCCCTACCCACGTGTGCTCGGCGCGGACTCCGGAAGGAATCCGCCATAGCCACGGACGACGCCGATGACCGGCAGCTGATCGAGGAGCAGGGCGGCGGTTGGCCCGAGGCGCGAGCCCGCTTCTGGACCAAATTCCGTGAAGGACGGCGCGCGGCCGAAGCACACGGCTCGAGGCCGCGATGATCCACATCACGCTGCCGACGCAGCACACGACGTGCAGCGCCGGGCGCCAGGGCTCGGTGTTCTGCGTCCGGGACGGCGCGCAGCCGATCGTCAGCCGAGGCTGACGAGGAAAGGACCCCAATGTCTCATGGATGGTTTGGCCCCTGCCCCCACTGTCAGGCGCTGCTCTCGTACCTCGAGGGCGCCGCGGGCAGTCAGATGAACCCGCCGTGTCCGCGCTGCCACAAGATCGTGCCGGTGTCGCGCGCGACGTTCTTGATGCGGGACCATTCGCGGCCCAGCGCGCCGAAGAAACCGCACACCGCATAGGGGTATTCTGGGCCGCAGCTCGCTCCCTCCCGCGCTTTCCGCTACCAACGGCCGGGGGGCCCCCCAGCTCGTCGATCGCCTTCACCCTCGCCCTCGTCGCTTGCCACCGCGACCAGCTCGTCGGCGGGCAGTCCCTCCGCCACTGGGCTCACGAGGCGCGCCAGTACTCGATCATGCCCTGGTGGAACAGCCGGGGCGACGAGCGCCGGCACGAGACGTTCCGGCACCTCGTCGAGATCGGCGAGCCCGCCGTACCGACCCTGCACGCTCGCCGCGCTCCGTCCCCGCCAGTGAGCGCGGCGTCGTGGCACGCGCTCCCGCCCGGCGCCTCGGAACCTCGCGAGCCTCATGTTCCGTTCCTGGCTGCGGTCGCTCGAGCGGGCCGGGCTCTTCGCGATCAGCGTTTCGAGTAGCGGGACGGCGACCAGGCGCGGAGGAGGTCGAGGGCTCCCGGCGATTCGACGGCCCCGGGGACCGCGGGCTCCGGAGGGGATGTCTTCGGAGCCGGCGGGCGCGGCTTCTTCGCGGCGCTGCCTGTCCCGCGCCTGGCACCAGCAGCCTTGGCGACCTTCTTCCGAGCGACGTTCTTCGTCGCCTTGCCCTTCGTCCTCTTTCTGGCCATCAACGCCCCCTCTTCCTCGCGCGGTGTTCTGGATCACATAGCACGTAGCCGGTCGACCCTTGAAGACCGCCCTTCGCCTCCGTACACCGGCCGTCTAGGGTCCCGCCAGCTCGATTCGACCGCGTGGCGTGTCGAGCACGGCGACCAGCCGGGTGGTGGGTGCCCTGCGGACCGCAAGACGTACGTCGAGCGCCTTCAGCACCGCGCGCAGCGCCTGGGCTTGCGGCGTCTCGGCACGGAGCGCCTGGAGCCGCAGGCCCCCGGGGCCATCGTCCGCGGGGTGCGAACCGCCGTGCCATTCGACGAAGAAGGGAACCAGCGTCCCGCCGCCGTGACCCGAGACGAAGACGTTCGTCCAGCGTACGAGCTTGCCGTCGGGTCGCGAGCGGTGTCCCTCGACCACGGCGGCCTGATATCCGGAGGCCTCCGCCCGGGCCGCCGTGTCGGCGGCGCTCGGCGTGCGCGCGGCCCACATGATCAACGTGGGGACTTTGATGCCGGCGAGCCACCGGGCAAGTGCGCCGGGCGGCAGCGTCGGATCGGGAGCGATCACCTCCAGGAACCGCTTGCGGCCGAGCGCCGCAATGGCGTTGTGCGTACCGAGATCGGGATGTTGCCCACCCGCGGTCGCGCGAACCTCGGTGCGTTCCGCCAGCGCGGCGATCGCGACGTCGAGATCCGCGGCGCCCCAGAGCAGATGATCGCAGGTGGCCGCCAAGGCCCGATCTATACGGGGCTCCGAGCTCGCCGGCAACGCGTCATGACCGCCGCACGGCCCGACGTTGCGCGAGCGAGACGACTGCCCTACACCTGCCCGCTCATGCCCTTCACCGGCCTCGGCCTCGACCCTGCCCTCCTGCGTGCGACGCGCGAGCTCGGCTTCACCCGCCCGACGCCCGTCCAGCAGGACGCCATCCCGCCCGCGCTCGCGGGCCGCGACGTCCTCGCCTGCGCGATGACCGGCAGCGGGAAGACCGCGGCGTTCCTCCTCCCCATCATGCAGCGGCTCCTGGCGAAGCGCCGCGGCGTGACCCGCGCCCTGGTCCTCGCGCCCACCCGCGAGCTCGCCGCGCAGATCGATGCGCACTTCGCCGAGCTCGCCGTGCATACAGCCCTCACCGGCGCGGCGGTCTTCGGCGGCGTCGGCATGGGCCCGCAGGAGCACGCGTTCCGGAGCGGGGTGGACGTGATCGTCGCGACGCCGGGGCGGCTCCTCGACCACTTCCGCCAGCCGTACGCCAAGCTCGAGCACCTCGACGTCCTCGTCCTCGACGAGGCGGACCGGATGCTCGACATGGGCTTCCTCCCTGACATCCGCCGCATCCTGAGGCACCTGCCGCGCCGGCGGCAGACGCTCTTCTTCTCGGCGACGATACCGCCACCGATCGTCGGACTGGCGCGCGAGATGCTCACGGACCCGGTCACCGTGAACCTGGAGCGCAAGGCGGCGCCGGCGGTCGGGATCACGCACGCGGTCTACCCCGTCGCGCAGGAGCTGAAGAGCCCGCTGCTGCTCGCGCTCCTGAAGCGCGACGACGTGCCGCAGGCGCTCGTCTTCACGCGCACCAAACACCGGGCCAACCGGCTTGCCCAGTTCCTCGACCGGCACGGCGTCCCCTGCGAACGCATCCACGGGAACCGTTCCCAGGCGCAGCGGACCCAGGCGCTGGCCGGCTTCAAAGCCGGCCGGTTCCGCGTCCTGGTGGCGACCGACATCGCGGCGCGCGGCATCGACGTCGAGGCGCTGAGCCATGTGGTCAACTTCGACGTCCCGAAGGTGCCCGGGGACTACATCCACCGCGTCGGGCGAACCGCGCGGGCGGAGTTGACCGGTGACGCGTTCACCTTCGTCGCGCCCGAGGAGGAAGGGGAGCTGCGGGCGATCGAGCGAGCCATCGGCAAGCCGCTGGCGCGCATCACGCTGCCGGGCTTCGACTACACGAAGCGGCCGGCGGAGCGGTTCGAGGTGCCGATCGGCGAGCGCATCGCCGCCATCCGCGCCCGCAAGGCGGAGGAGCGGGCGCGCGCGCGGGCCAATGCCGAGCGACGCGCGCAGCAGACCTCCACGGCGCCGGCTCGCACGGACGGAACGCCGAGGCCGGCGCACCCTGGCGTGGCTCCCCGACGCCGCCGGCGGCGGTTCGGCCCCGGGCGCTGAGGGTGGGATCGCGATGATCCATCGTCCGGGACCTGTGAAGCCCCGCCTCCGCGGTCTCCTGCACCTGTATGCGTTCTTCGCCTCCCTGCCTGCACTCGCCGTCCTCCTCCTCGCGTCCCAGACCGGCCGCGCCGCCGTCGCCGCAACGGTCTACGGTCTCAGCCTCGTGGCCCTGTTCGGCGTGAGCGCACTCTTCCATCGCGTCACCTGGTCGCCGCGGGCCCGTCGCTGGATGGGACGGCTCGACCACGCGATGATCAACGTGTCGATCGCTGCCACATTCACGCCCTTCGGATTGCTCGTGCTGTCCGGCACGCTCGCGACCGTATCCCTGGCGGCCGTCTGGGGCGGAGCGCTCGGGGGCATCCTGCTCCACGTTCTCTGGATCGACGCGCCAAAGTCGCTGAGCGCGGTCGTCTACGTCGTCCTCGGCTGCAGCGGCATCGCGGCCTTGCCGCAGCTGGTGTCGCAGGTCGGCTGGGGACCGACCGGCCTGCTCGCGCTGGGCGGCGCGCTCTACTCTGCCGGCGCCGCCGTCTACGCCTTCCGCCGCCCGGACCCCGCGCCGGGGGTGTTCGGCTACCACGAGGTGTTCCACGGGCTCGTCATCGCCGCCGCCGTCACCCACTACGTGGTCGTCGCGCTCTACGTGCTCCCGCACGTCTGAGGGAAGCGCCTCCTCCAGCGAGAGAGGAATTCGCCGGCTGGCAAGGTTTGCCGCTGGACACCCCGCCTCGGCCCGCCGCGCGACTCACCTGACGGGTGGCTTCGCCGTACCGCAAGATCGCTCGCCGAATCGCGGTTTTGGCGATACGCGGCTCCCTCGCCCCCAATCTATAAGAAGACGACGATGGACACGCGGGCGCTCCTGGACAGCCCGGCGTGCGGCCGGCGGTCGTTCCTCAAGGGCACGACCGCCGTCGCGGGCACGCTCGCCTCGCTGTCGGCTTTCGGCAAGCTGGTCGCGGAGACGTTCGCGCAGACGCCCTCGCTCCCGGTCCCGGAGGAGGCGCGCACGCCCGAGGCCGGCCTCGCCGCCTTCGTCGCCAAGTGGCAGGCGGCCGGGCCGGCGATCGTGCTGACGCGCTTCGGCCGCTTCCTCTCGAACCGGATCTTCAACTGCCACGTCGCCGGCACCCCCCGGGCCTACAACCTGTTCCTCGGCGCGGCGGGAGCGACGCTCGCGCTGGGGACGAACCCCTCGGCGCACGCGAACCTGATCCTGGACGAGGGGGACTGGAACGGGGTTCTCTACGGCGACTTCACGGGCCTCGCGCCATTGGTCGGCGGCCGCGCCTTCCCGTCGCGCGACGAGGCGAACCGCGCCGCGCTCTGCCTGATCGTGATGTACATCTTCGCGCACATCCCCGCCGGCGCGGACAACGATCCCCAGTATCTGGCCAACCTGCTGCGCGATCTGGCGGCTCGCCAGGGGCTCCCCCAGTGCGAGGGCGAGCCGTCGACCTTCGAGCTGGTCGACGACGTCGAGGAAGATCCGACGGGGACCATCGAGGAGTTGGCCCTCGGGGCGACCCGCGCCCCCGGCGTCACCGCGACGCTCGCGAGCTGGGTCCACGGGCTCCGCTTCGACCAGATTCCGCCGGAGCAGATCGAAGCCGCCAAGGACCAGGTGAAGAGCATCCTCGGCGTGATCTATGCGGGCTCGACGATGGCGCCGGGCGTGAAGCTCGCGCGCGCCGTCCGCTCGTTCGGGGATCGGGCCGAGGCCACCGTGATCGGGCGCAATCGCTTCACCACCTCGGCGCGCCAGGCCGCGATGGCGAACAGCTTCCTCGCGCAGCTGCTCGAGTGGGAGGACTGGACGTTCCTCGCCCACTCGGGGGCGTCGATCGTGCCGGTCGTGCTGGCGGTCGGCGAGCTCACCGGCGCGAGCGGCGCGGAGGTGCTGACCGCGATCGTCGCCGGCAACGAGATCGTGGCGCGGGCGGGCGAGTTCCTGACCGACGTGCTGCACACGGGGAACGCGCTCGCCATCCATCAGCTGGAGCTTCCGCTGCTGGCGGCGAGGCTCCTCGGTCTCGGTCCGGACGGGCTCCGCGACGCCTCCGGGATCGCCTGCACGCAGCCCCAGGTGACGTCGATCCCCGCCTGGACGGCCGACGCGAAGGGCCTCCTCACCGGGGCGCCGGCCCACGCCGCGGTTCTCGCCGCGCAGCTCGCGGCCCAGGGGCTCACCGGCCGCCGCGACCTCCTCGAGAGCCCGCTCGGCTACTTCTACCGCGTGGCCGACATCGCGAGCCCCCGGCGGCTCGCGCGGGCCGTGCAGGATCTCGGCACCGACTGGCGCTTCGCGCGGCAGTACTTCAACAAGCGCTATCCCACCGACGGCTTCCAGCTCCCGGCGGTCCACGCCATGCTGAACGTCCGCCGCCAGCTCCTCGCCGCCGGCGTCGCCGCGGCGGCGCTCCCCACCGCGGTCGAGCGGATCTTCGCCCGCATCCCGTTCGTCATGGCCTCGAGCGCGACCATGTTCAGCGAGGGGAAGAGCGCGATCCTCGACCGCGTGCTCGATCCGAACCAGCCGGACTTCACCTACATCGCGCTCCTGTTCGACGGTCCGTACGCGCTCGCCGCGGCGCTGCGCGACGGCGAGCTCACGCAGCGGCAGTACCGGGACGACCGGGTCGGCGACCCGGGGCTGCGTGCGCTCTACGACAAGGTCCAGATGGTGCCCGACCTGACGATGGGCGTCTTCGGCGCGGAGGTCACCGTCACCGTCGGCGGCCGGGACTACACGAGCTTCGTCGACTGCATCCGCGAGAACGTCAACGCGGGCTTCACCGCCGACGACAAGTTCCGGCTCACCGCCGCGGAGGTGCTGCCCGCGGCGCAGATGGCGCAGGTGCTCGACGCGATCGAGCACCTGGAGCAGTTCACCGACGTGCGGCGGTTCACGCGGCTGCTCTGACGATCAGCGGTTCGCCGGCGCTCGCCCGAAGAGGCTCCGCAGCTCCGCCTTCGCGCGTTCGAGGACGCGCTTCTGCCGCGCGCCGAGGTTCCGTCCCGCGCGGTTCGTGTAGAACGTGAGCATGGACATCGCCGACTGGTAGGCCGTGCCCTTCCGCCTCTTGCTCGCTTCAGCCGAGCGCTTGAGGGAGGCCGCGATCCGGCGCGGGTCGGGGAAGCGGAAGACGTCCTCCTCGAGGTCGAGCGCGTTGCTGCGTCTCGTCACCTCGCCGGACCAGTACCGGCGGCCCGTGGAGCGTCTCCGCGTGGTGGCCTTCGGCATTCGGCACCCATAGCGCACGGCGCGCGGGCGGGAAAATCGCAGGAGCCGACCGAGCACGAGATGGGGTGCGGGAGAGGAATGTTGACCGTGCTCTGCCGGGAGACCAGAGTGGCGCGACGTGAACGGGAACGCCCTTTCCCACGTGCACGGCCTCACCGCCGTTGCGTCCCTGATCGTCGCGCTCTCGGCCGGCGGCGGCCGGGCAACCGAAGCGACCTACCTGCCGGACGCCACCTCCGCCAAGGTGGTGACGGTGACCAGGGGCGGAACGGCCGCCGCGGGGATCACGGTGCTCACTCGAGCAGTCGCGATCAAGGAGACCGGACCCAAGGAGACGGTCGCTCGCTTCGGTGAGGTCTACGCCTTCGCACCTGCATTCCTTGCCGTGCATCGCGACGAGCCGACGCTGATCAGCTTCCGCAATCTTCAGCCCGATGACGAGCACGACTTCATGCTGGTCGATCCGGAGGGCAACGTCCTCATGCGCGTCATGCTGCCGCCGTTGCAGGAGACCTCCTACGTGTTCACCTTCCATCGGGATGGGCTGTTCACCTTCTACTGTACGATGCACCAGCCGGACATGAGTGGGCAGATCCTCGTGCTGGCGCCGAAGCGTGGCTGACGATCCACGCGGGACGGCCGTCTCCTCGCTGCCCGCGAGGGCGGCGCAGGATGCGGACGCGCTGAGAGAGGTGGCGTGCCTGTACCTCCGCCTCGGGACCACGGCTTTTGGAGGTCCGGCGGCGCACATCGCGATGATGGAGGACGAGGTGGTCCGCCGGCGGCGGTGGCTCACGAGGGAGGAGTTCCTCAGTGCGGCCCTCCTGCTCGTTCGCTATCGCGTGAGCTCGGCCTGGCTCGTGCTGATCGTCGTCGAGCAGGCACGGCACCGGGGTGTACACGTAGGCTGGCGCGATTACCTGAAGGTCGGCCTGCCTGTCACCGTGCTCACCCTCGGGCTCGACCTGACGCTGCTCGGGCTGCTCGAGTGACCTACTTCCCCCACCGCCCGGCCCGATAGCGCCCCAGGGTCTCCCGGGTCTCGCGGTCGTTCCAGCAGCCGCGCTGCGCCCGGACGTACTCCTCGAGAAAGCGGCCGAGGGAGAGATCGTGGGAGCGGAGGGTGAGCCGCTTGGTCGCCACGCTCGCGGCCCGGACGTTGGCGGCGAGCTGCTGCGCGAGGTCGAGCGCCGTCGCTTCCAGCTGATCCGAGGGTACGACCCGGTTCACGAGGCCCTGCCGGTGCGCTCGCGCGGCGTCCCAGGTTTCGCCGAGGAGCATCATCTCACGCGCCGCGCCCATGCCGATCAGACGCGGCAGGCGGTAGGTCGCGAGGCCGGGGATGATGCCGTGGCGGACGGCGGAGAGGCCGAAGGTCGCGTCCTCGCTCGCGACGCGGAGGTCGCAGCAGAGGGTGATCTGCAGGCCGCCCCCGAGGCAGGGGCCCTGGATCGCGGCGATGGTGGCGACGGGGATCGACTCGATCTTCGCGAGGGCGACGTCCCAGCGCCGGAACCAGTCCGCTCCCAGCCGATCGCCGGCGAGCGCCGAGAGGTCGATGCCCGTGCAGAAGGCCCGGCCGCGACCGCGGACGATGACCGCGCGCGCCTTCTCGTCGCGCGCGGCGAGGGTCGCGGCGCGGTCGAGGTCGTCGACCGAGTCGTCATCCGTAGCATTGAGCTTCTCGGGGCGCGTGAGCTCGAGGCGGCCGATGCCCTCCCTGCCGGCGGGCGTGTACCGGGCGTGCGGGGAGCGCCTCGCGCGGGGC
>Ga0209161_10004978_pt1 | contig 10537 bp, 10 predicted proteins | sample GraSoiAngelo_155_FD_186169 | JGI IMG/M metagenome (GOLD analysis project Ga0209161, IMG submission 186169) | Grasslands soil microbial communities from the Angelo Coastal Reserve, California, USA - 14_1009_13_30cm (SPAdes) (version 2) | ecosystem: Environmental > Terrestrial > Soil > Grasslands...
GGGGCCGCTTGGCAGCGGGACGTGCGCCAGATCGGACAACCGCAGAACGAACATCGTGTCAGCCGGGCTGCACATCGCCAGCCGTGTGCTGTCGGGCGACCAGACAGGGCAGCCGCCCTCACCGAGGTCGCGTAACCCGGTCCCATCGGAGTTGATCAGATACGTGTGCGCGTGGTTCGTGAAAGCCACTGACTGACCGTCCGGGGAAACGGCAGGCATCTGAGCGTCCGGGGCAAGCTTCCGAGCGTTCCCGCGACGGAAGTCACGCAGCCAGAGTTCGGCGGGCAGGTCGGGCTTGGGACCCGTCTGCTGGTCGGGCGGGCGTGACGTACGCGTGTACGCGAGAACGCGCCCACTGTCGTCGAGCGAAGGCTCGCCGACCAGCATCTCCTCGTTGGGAACGACGAGGCGATCGTCGCTCCCGTCTCCGCGAGCGAGGTGGATCCCACCCTTCCCTGCGAACGCGAGGAGGCCTGTGATGGACGAAGGCGCTGCGGTGGGTGCGCCTGAACCGAAGGCCACCTGTGGCGGTGGCGCCGATGGCGGCCATCGGGCAGGATCGACGACGGCGTGGATCGCCTCGGCCACGAGGTCAGGCTGCTGTTGATGGATCCGGTGGCCGCTCTCGGCCGCGAGGATGATCGCGGATTGTGGGCTGAGGCGGGCGAGACCTTCCTGGAGCGACGTCCAGAGCGCCTCGACCTTGAGGGTGGGCCAGTCAGGGCCACCCGGGAACGGCACGCCGTGGTGCAGCACGACGAGTGGCCCCGGAGGAAACGGTGGCGCGGCGACGAGGACTCGCTCGCTGGTGCGGATCTCGTCGTTTGTGATCGGCTCCCCGTTCGGGATCGCGCGCCGTGCCGCGACCTGGGCAGGCGTCAGGATCGCCTCGAGCCGGTCGTCCCACCCCGGTGCGAGGGCGTCCACGAGTACGACTCCTGCCGTCTCCGCCGGATGGTGCCGGGCGAAGAGCTGGACGTCGAGACCGCCGTACGACGCGCCAACGAGCACGTATGGTGGGCCAAGGCCGCTGGCGGCCAGAAGGCTGTGAAGGTCGTCAGCAGCCGCTTGGGCACCGTGAGGCAGCGGCCGTGGGTCGCTCGCGCCGAGGCCAGCCCGGTTGTACGCGCAAACGGTGGTGAACCCGTCGACACGGGTGGAGATCGCGTTCCACACGTCGGCCGTGTTCCCGAGCCCAGCCTCGAGGATGACGGCGGGCCGGCCCGATCCGCGGCAATACATTTCGAGGTGCCGACCCCCGCCGATGTCGATCAGCCCGTTGGGCAGGCTCGGCGTCGGGCTCGGGCTCGGGGCCGCGGTCGCGGTAGCGGGGATGGGAGCATTCGAACAGCCCGCCGCCACCACCAACATGAGGGTGGCGAGTGCCGCCAGCGTCGCCGCATGGATGGACGGGGCGCAGCTTCCACGATCGGTGGCGACGGCTGCGGGCGGAAGATGAGGCAGCGATCCTGGGATCGTCATCACATCGCCCCTGAGCTGCGTGCACATTGCGTCGTAGCCTCCTCGCCTCTTGTGAGCGTCGACCTCTATATGCGCGCCGACCTGTCGTGGTTCCCGACGACGGCACGAGGATCCAGGTCGCGGACGCGAAGGGCAGTGCGTTTCGCTCACAAAGGCGCCGCCACTGCCCATGCGCGATTTCGAACGGTGACGTGACCGTTACGCGGGGCCCCGACCCTCCCGATCCACCGATGGTGTCGGTCGACTCGGCTCAAAGAAGGTTGGCGGTATTTTGGCGCGGTCCGCGCTCGCTCCCGGCCCGGAGGTCGGCACCGGAAGCATCACCGATATGTCCTTGATATGGATCGGAGGCCTTACGCGTGATCCGCGCGGTCAATCCAACCGATGATCATGGCCTGCGTGGCGCGAGGGAGCATGGACGTCGCCGGCGTCGTCATCAGGACGTTTCCTTCTGAGGATCGCGAGTTCGCCGCGTTCGTATCGGAAGCACTTGGTGCGCTCAGCCGCTCCGGCTTCTTGCCTGCCCAAGTCTCAGCGGCCCTTGGCCCCCTGGTGAACGCTGAATACCCGGGCGCACGCATCAGCGAGACGACCGAAGGCGAGGCGTCGACGGTCTATGTCGTTCGGGCGCCCTCCAATAGGTCCGAGGCGACGCGCGCTCTCCGAAGGATTGGCGAATAGAGATGGACCTGCGCTCCTTCGGGCACCGCACCGCCGCGCCCGAGATCACCATCGATGAAGGCGAGGCGGTGTTGATTGCGGCGCGTGTGGTGCAGCAGGCCAGCAGTGCGATCGAGATCGTGTGGGATTTTGTCCGGCACATTCCGGATACGCCGGCGCAGGACAAGGAAGACCGCCAGGGGTATCTCGTGGGGTGGCGGGACGGCGACGCACGCTACGAAGTCATCGTGGCATTCGATGGCAGGCCGGGTGAACTCCTGCGCGTCCCGCTGGCCACATCGCAGCGTACTTCCACTTGACGGGCGGAGCACGGCGCGGCGCTGCTCGCCGGCCATCTCGAGGGTCTGGGTTCGGAACATTTGGCGATATGTGCTCAGTCCCCGAGACGGCCTCAGAAGCATCGGCGACCGAGGTAACGGTGTCGCCATCAGCGGATCACAAAGACCCCCATAAGAGCCGACCGGGGCGTCGCGGGTTGAGCGACTACCGCGTGCGCTGAGCCCGCAGGGCGAGACGGGCACCAATCACCGCAAGCGCCTCGGTGGTCCGCTTCATCGCGTCTGCCGGGATGGCCAGCACCTGCGGCTCGTCGAGGGCGCTTTCCGGAACGATGACAAGCGTCGCTGGGCGGTCGGCCTCAACGTCGAACTGGATCCGTCTCAACTCATCGAAGCCGATATCGAGAGCGATCCGGCCCTCCTCCATCACGACGACGCGACGGTCGGTCACCGCCAGATAGGCATCTCTCGCCCGCGCGGCAACGTGCAGCTGCTCGTCGGGCTCGAGGAGGTGCAGAAGCCTCGGCTCGGGATCGTCTCTGCGCTGTTCGCTCATTGGCCGCGTTAACCATTGCGAAGAAGGCATTACAGGAGCATCACAGGCTGTGTAGATTCCCTCTGTTTTGATGCCGGCTGGCCGTGCGCTTGAAGTTCATACTTTCCCGTCGGCCGATGTAGAGTTCCTTCGGGCCGCGCAGGCTGCCATCGCCAGGTGGTCGGCGATCGACTCCACGGTAATGCTCGTCAGCCGGGTCCAAGCCGAGCTTCAAGTTCAGTATCCCGATGCCGTTGTTCGGCTTCGCGCTGCCCACACTCAGCTCGACGAACACCTGGTGATCCTGTACGCATTCCGTGACGGCCGGGTCGGCTGAGGTCACGACGGAGCGGGTTGCATTCCGCGGGGAAGCCTCCGGCGCTTGGTCGAGCAGCGAGCGGGTGTCGACCGGATGCTAGGATCGGGCCGTGGACCTGATGGGCGTGCGCATCAACACGATCGTCAAGGACAACGTGGCGATCAGGTGCGACGGCTGCAATGAGATCATCGCGGGAACGCCCTGGCGGCTGAACGTCCTCGACATCGTTGCCAGCGAGGTGCCGGTCGCCTGGACCGAGCAGCCCGCAATCAATCCCGGCCCTTTCCAGTTCCACTCTGACCCAGGCCATGCACGGACGTGGATGGCGCGGCGGGGCTACCTCTTCTGCCGGAAGGGTGAGGTCCGCGAGATCATGCGGCCGGTCCCGATTCCGGGTGACGCCGTGCGCTGGGGGCTGTGCGACGGGATCCATCGGGACGACCATGCATTCGTCCCGGCCTGACGTGCCGCGCTCGCGCCGTGCCGCGTTTGACAGGGGCTGAGCGGCCACCTATCGTCACCGAGCCCTGAGCTCACGCGCCATACCAAGATTTGCGCAGTTTCCGGACCAATGCCGGTGGCTGGGTTTGCACGGAGAACGATCCGCCTCATGGCAGGTGGCACCCAACCAGGAGCAAAGCCGCCCGAATGGCTGTCGCTCGGTCCGGCCAGCCGTTTGCTCGGGGTTGATCCCGACACCCTTCGGCGTTGGGCAGACACGGGTCGCATCGAGTCGTTCAGTACGATCGGCGGTCACCGCCGATTCGCTCGTCGGGCTATCGAGCAGCTGGTGGCACTGCGAAGTCACGCGCGGCCCAGCCTGGCCGGACTGGGTGCCACGCCCGAGCGGATGTCTGCCGCTTACCGGCGCAGCTATGAGCGCAGGGGACCATCGACAGGCGTGCGCCAGGCTGTCGCTGGCGCGGACCGCGGGGCATTCCGTGACGATGGCCGGAGCCTCGTGGAGGCACTGCTGCGGCATCTCGACGCCGACGACGAAGCCGGCAGGAGGGCGGCGGACTCGGCCGCCGTGGGCCTCGCGGAGGACCTCGGAAAACGTCTGGCAGCCGGTGCCACCAGCCTCACCGACGCGGTATCGCTGTTCGTGGCCGCTCGCCGCCCCTTCCTGTCCGAGCTCGGCGGACTCGGCCGTCGTCGCCGTCTGGCCGCGGACCAGCTGAGCAGCCTCTACGAGTCGGCATCGGTGCTGCTGGACCGCCTGCTGCTGGTGTTCGTGGCGGCCCACGAGGCGGAGTCCGGGCGCAAGCCCGTGATCGCGGCGCCGCGCGCCAAGGGCAGCCGCCCATCCGCGAATGTCCTGGCCTCCTCGGACTCCGGGCGGTGACGCTCACGATCGTCCTGCCGGCCGTCACTGCCCTGCTGGCGCTCGTGTTCGCCGTGGCCCTGCTGGACCAATGGCGCGAACGCCGCCGCCCGTACCAGCTCGTCTGGGCAATCGGGATGGCGATGTTCGCGATCGCGTCTGGCTGCGAAGCACTGGCGGGCGCGGGCGGCTGGAACGAGGGCCTCTATCGGACGTGGTATCTGACCGGCGCTGTCCTGACCGCCGGCTGGCTGGGCCTCGGAACGGCATACCTCCTGGCGAGAACGCGTTTCGGCTACACGTACGCTCTCTGCCTTGCCCTGTCCGGCATCTTCACGGTGCTGACGCAGGCGAAGTACCACTATCCGAACGCCGGAGTCGCGCCGCCGCTGTACCTCCTGGCCGGTCTCGGCCTGGCGATAGCGGTGGGCGTCGAGACGTACTTCCAGAACGTCCACTGGCCGCGGATCGCCGGGCTTGGCGTCATCGGCGCGACCCATGTCGGCGCGGCCATCATGCTGACGACGTCGCTGCCCGCGCCCGGCTACTCGCTCGATCCGGCGACGAACATTCCAACCGGCGAAATCCTGCCCGGCACGATCAGGCTCCTGACGCCGTTCATGAACATCACGGGCGGCATTGCGCTCGTCCTGGGCGCGTTGTTCTCCGCCTACATGTTCATGCCGAAGCGTCGCGTGCTCAGCTATTCGCTCGATCCCGCTCAATCGGGCGATGTGTTCCTTTTCAATCTGCTGATCGCGCCCGTAGCGATCGTGGTCAACTTCGCGTTCTCATTGCCGGGGACGCTGAACGCCCTCGTACGCGGCCGGCTCCACAGTCGCGTCCCAGCGACGATCCTGATCGCCATAGGCGCCCTGATCGCGAGCAGCACCGATTCGCTTAACCGCTTCGGGTCGACAGAGCTCTTCCAGGCGGGCAAGCTCGTGGCGATCGTCCTGCTGTTTGCCGGCTTCCTCGTGTCCACCGAGGTCTTCCGAGAGATCCGCATCCCGTTCACGGGGCGCCGGCTGACGAAGGCGCGCGAGGAACGCGCAGGGATCGGAGCGAGCCAGACCTCCCGCGACGCGCCCGCCGGTTGAGGCGTCGTCCGGCCCGCGCCCGGCAGGGGTACGGCGGGGCGCCGGTATACTGGGCGGGTCCGCCCCGAGTGTTCGACTCGGCCGGCCGACACCCGGCTCGAGCGCCGAACGGCCAACGCTGACAACGAGTTGCCGAGGTTCGATGCGCGTCCGAAAAGCCGTCTTCCCCGCCGCCGGCTGGGGCACTCGCTTCCTTCCCGCGACGAAGGCGCAGCCCAAGGAGATGCTGCCTCTCGTCGACAAGCCGGTCATCCAGTACGCGGTGGAAGAAGCGGTAGCGGCCGGAATCGAACAGGTCATCATCGTCACAAGCAGTCAGAAGCGGGCGATCGAGGACCACTTCGACCTCTCCCTCGAGCTGGAGCACCTGCTCGAGGAGAAGGGTGACATCGACATGCTCCGCCAGATCCGCCACATCAGCGACCTGGCGCAGATCGCCTACGTGCGCCAGAAGGAGCAGCTCGGCCTTGGCCATGCCGTCCTGGTCGCGAAGGAGATCGTCGGGCACGAGCCGTTCGCGGTGCTGCTCTCGGATGATGTGGTCATCGGCGAGCGGCCGTGCATCGGCCAGCTGATCCACGCCTACAACGAGACCCACTCCTCGGTTGTCGCCGTCATGGAGGTGCCCAACGACGAGACGCGGCGCTACGGTGTCATCGGGACCGAGCCCGCGGGCGAGGAGGTCGACCACGGCCGGCTGCACCGGGTGACCAAGCTCGTCGAGAAGCCCGAACCGAAGAAGGCGCCATCGAACCTCGCGATCATCGGGCGCTACGTCCTCACGCCGAAGATCTTCGACAAGCTGGAGCAGACCCAGCACGGTTCCGGCGGGGAGATCCAGCTGACCGATGCCATCGAGGCCCTGATGGAGGAACAACCGGTCTACGGCTATGAGTTCGAAGGGACCCGCTATGACGCCGGCACGACCATGGGCTGGCTGAAGGCCTCGGTTGAGCTTGCCCTCCAGCGGCCGGATCTGGGCGGCGAGTTCCGGGACTACCTGCGCACCCTCGATCCGTAGGCGCCCTGTCCGGGTCGCGGAGGCCGTGCGGTACCATGCGCGCCGGTCCGTCACGTCGCGGCGAGGGTGCTTGACGCGTCTGAGGGCCCCGGAGACAGGGGCAGTTCTACAGACTTGCGCCCGGCGGGCACCGCCCACGAACGGGCTGTAAGAGGAGCAATCTTGGCGCAAATCGGAACCGTGCTGACCGGCCGCTACCGGCTCATCGAGCTGCTCGGCCAGGGCGGCATGGCAACGATCTACCGCGCCAATGACGCCCAACTTGGCCGAGACGTCGCGGTCAAGCTCCTGCGGCCAGAATACGGCCGAGACCCGGATTTCGGGGAACGCTTCCGCCACGAGGCCAAGGCCGCCGCGTCCCTCAACGACCCCAATATCGTCTCGGTCTTCGATTACGGCCAGGATGAGGCGGGCCCGTACATCGTCATGGAGCTCGTCGACGGAGAAGACCTGTCCACGGTCATCCGCCGCACTGGCGCACTGCCACCCCGCCAGGCGGCCCGGATCGCGGCCGAGGTCTCGCGCGCACTGGGGGCAGCGCACGCGCGCGGCATCGTCCACCGGGACGTGAAGCCAGGCAACGTCATGCTGGCCCGCGACGGCCGGGTCAAGGTGACGGACTTCGGCATCGCGCGAGCGATCGCCGAAGCCCAGATGACACTGCCGGGCACGACGCTTGGGTCGGTGCATTACTTCAGTCCGGAGCAGGCGCGGGGCGAGCAGGCGACCGAGGCGTCCGATATCTACTCGCTGGGAATCGTCCTCTTCGAGCTCCTGACGGGCCGGCGCCCCTGGGAGGGCGACTCGGCCGCCTCGGTCGCACTCGCCCGTCTGTCGGGGCCCGCACCGTCTCCTTCGGACGCACGGGCGGGCATCCCCCCGGCACTCGATCGGATCACCCATCGTGCGCTTGCCACGGACCCCGCTGCTCGCTTCGCGAGCGCAGGTGCCATGGCCGAAGCGCTGGACGCGTTCCTGGCTGATCGATCGGTCTCCGCAGCTGGAACCGCCACGGCCGCTGAGGCCGCCGCGGCCGTGCCGGGGCCGGTGGCTGCCACGGGCCCGTCCTCTGCGGTCCCCCTCGCAGCTGCGGGAGGCACGATCGTGTCCGGCGTTGCCCGGCCGAATCCGGGCTCGCGCTTTCCTTACGCCGACGATGCGTACGCGAGCGAGGGCGGGTCGCAGGGCGGCCCTTCTCGACGAACGACCGCCCGCGAACGCCATGTCGAGCCCGAGGAGGACGAAGGGTCAGGCGTTGGGCCGTGGGTCTGGCTGTCCGGGTTGTTCGGCCTCGCGATCCTGGCCCTCGTCGCCTTCCTGATCTTTCGGTTGATGACCGGGTCGGGCGCGACGACTACCCTGGTCACCGTGCCCGACTTCGTCGGCAAGCAATTCGCGGAGGCTCAGAGCCTCGCCCAGCAGTCGGGTCTCCAGGTAGTCCAGGCCCAAAATATCCAGAGCTCCGACAAACCCGCGGGCAGCGTCGCCGCTCAGGACCCGCCGGCCAACTCACAGGTCACGTCGGGGAGCACGATCAAGCTGACCGTCGTAACGGGCAACCTGCTGGTCATCGTCCCGAACCTGGTCGGCCAGACGGAGCAGGCGGCCATCGCCGCGCTCATCCGCGCCAACCTCGAACCGGGTCCCAGAACCGACGATTTCGACCCCCAGGTGCCCGCGGGCTCCGTCATCCGACAGGACCATCCGGCCGGGACGCAGGTCGCGTCGGGAACGGCGATCGGCTACGTAGTCTCGAAGGGGCCCCCCTCGCCGTCGCCCAGTCCGTCTCCCAGCCCGAGCCCCCCGCCAAGTCCCAGCCCGAGTCCGCCGCCGCCCAGCCCAAGCCCGCCGCCGCCGAGCCCAAGTCCGCGGCCCCCGAGTCCCAGCCCGAGCCCGCCGGCGCCGAGTCCCTCGCCAAGCTGATCGATCGACGGTTCGCCATCGACAGGCGCGCCCGATGGGTCCTCCCAGCAGGCCATGAGCTCATCCCCAAAGAGCGGCCGGCGCGCGCGGTCCAGGCCGCAGTAACCGAGACCGTTCGCGACAGAGGGTCGGAAGTTTCGGCAGGTCCGGCAGCTCGTGCTGGAGCGATGGCACACCCAGCACCGCGCGGTCTCTGCCTGGGGCGTCCCGCAGTGAGGGCACCGCCACAACGGCATGGGCCAATGGTAGCTGCCGCGGTTGGACCTGTCGCGGCGGTTTGACAACCAAGACCGCGTCAGCGGTAGTAGGTGATGGGGACCTGCGTCTGAGCGCTACCGAACGCGTCCGATGTCGCGAGGGCCGTGGCGGGCGCGGTGTACGGGTTGTGCGGCAGTTGCGTCTTTGGAATAGCCGTTCGGAAAGTCGCGCTGCCGGTGCCATCCGTGTCCGCGGTGCCCGTGATCGGCTGCACCCCTGGCACGCTCAACGTGAAGGTGACACTCACATTCTCCAGTGGATGGCCGTCCGGGTCGGTGACGACGGCCGTGAGAGTGAAGCCGGAGTGGGCGGTTGTCACCTTGACCCGATAGGCGGACGGGGTCAGCGAAACGGTCAGTTTGCCGTTGCCCCGTCGGACGCTGACTACGACCGATGTCGAGTTGCCTGCGGGGTCGGTCGCCTTGAGCGTGATGCCGTTCGGCCCGGGAGCGATGGGCACCTTGATGGTGAACGACCCGTCGACCGCGGCGCTCCCGGCCACGTTCACGAGGTTATCGGCATTGTGCGCAAGCAGCGCGCTGCGCGCCTGCGTCTTTCCTGTGATGGTCGCGACCGGCCCGTTGACCGTCGCATCCTTGGCCGGGGAGGTCACCGTGATGGCGGGTGGCGTCTGGTCGAGCACGTAGGCAATCGGCTTGGACGGCCCGCTCTCGCCGCCCGGACCCTTCAAGGTTGCCGTGAAGTTGTTCGTGCCCTTGAGCAGTTTGACGTTAGAGATGGTGAACGTGGGCGTGAGCGGCACCGGCACACCCTGAAGAACGCGCGCCGGCGGTTGCCCCTTGACGGTCAGGTACAGGTTGATGCTGAAGTCCGTCTTGCCGACGATCGCGGCGGGGATGGTCCCGCTGACCTCGACCGTTGCCTCGTTGGTCTCAGGCTGCACCGGAGGCGTGAGCGTCGGGGCGTCCGAGACGACCACCGGCACAGGACTCGGTGAATGCGTCGTGGTGACGGCGCCGAAGAATCCCCCGACGACGGATCCGACGCTCGCCGCGGCTCTGCCAACCTGTCCCGTCGCCACGTACGCAACCAGGACCGCCAGGCCGGCGACGGCGAGCGCAAAGACCAGCCGTGCGCCCAGAGGCATGCTCGACGTGCGCTCTATCCGGCGATGCGACGCAGGTCCGAACCCTGGCGGCGCATCGACCCGAGTCCGCGCCCGCTCGTGCGTCGGCCGTCCGGTCGATGGCGGTCGCGGCCGGACCTGGGCAGGCCGCATGTTCCGCCGGGTCGTCATCGGCGTGCATTGTTGCACGCCGCTAGCCTGGCAAAGGCTGATGCGCGCAAACGGATCGACTTCACGGGGGCCTTGACGTGCGAAGCCCCGGCCGCGCTACGCTGACGGCCCAACGTGTTCGGTGCGGTGTACCCTGAGGCGGCGCGTGCCAATCGGCCCGCGCTGTTCGCACGAGGGAGTAGTGCAGGCACGCGATCCAAAGCCCGAGCGACCCGCAGGAGCCACCGGGCGTCCCGCTTTCGGCCTCGGGCCGATTGCCCGAGTCTCAGCCCACCGACCGCCCGTCGAGCCGAGCCGGCCCGTGCCTCCGCCGCAGTACCGTCCCGCTCCCGGTCCGTCGCGACGAGTCGCTCCGGGC
>Ga0209161_10004981_pt1 | contig 10534 bp, 7 predicted proteins | sample GraSoiAngelo_155_FD_186169 | JGI IMG/M metagenome (GOLD analysis project Ga0209161, IMG submission 186169) | Grasslands soil microbial communities from the Angelo Coastal Reserve, California, USA - 14_1009_13_30cm (SPAdes) (version 2) | ecosystem: Environmental > Terrestrial > Soil > Grasslands ...
AAAACATGGGTCAGCCGACCCGGGTCCAGACCGCCATCAGCATGCATCAGATTGCCGAACCGTACATTCGCCGCCGCGCGGTGCGTCACCTGGAGAAGGGCCGAGTGGTTATCCTCGCCGCGGGCAGCGGCAATCCGTACTTCAGCACCGACACGACGGCCGCCTTGCGCGCGGTCGAGATCGAGGCCGAGGTGGTACTGAAAGCGACCAAGGTGGACGGCATCTATGACGCCGATCCAAAGGAAAACCCGAAGGCCAAGCGGTTCACTCGCCTCGACTACCTTGACCTGATCAACAAAGACCTGCGCGTGATGGACCACACGGCGGTCACGCTGTGCCGCGAGAACAAGATCCCGATCATCGTGTTCGACCTTTCCCACGCCGGCAACCTGGAGGGGGTCGTGGCAGGGAAACCGATCGGGACGTTCGTTGGACCTCCGGCATGATCGAGGCCAATCTCAAAGAGGCCGAGACCAAGATGCAAAAGAGCCTCGACGCGCTCGCCAAGGAGATTCTGACGATCCGCACCGGGCGGGCCAGTCCGGCGCTGGTGGACAAGATCCAGGTGGAGTACTACGGCAACCCAACGCCGTTGAATCAGCTTGCCACCATAACGGTCCCCGAGGCGCGCATGATCGTCATCCAGCCCTGGGACCGGAGCATCATGAATGCGGTCGAGAAGGCGATCCAGAAATCCGAGCTTGGTCTCAACCCCGGCAACGATGGTCAGCTGATCAGGGTGCCGATTCCGCCACTCAACGAGGAGCGGCGCCGGGAATACGCCAGGCTGGTCAAGCGATACGCCGAAGGCGCCCATGTGGCGGTGCGCAATATCCGGCGTGAGCAGATGGATCGGATCAAGACCCTCGAGAAGGAGAAAAAGATCTCGGCCGACGAGGCTCGCCGCGGTGGTGAGCAGCTGCAGAAGCTCGCCGATCGCTATATAGGCCTGGTCGACCAGGTGGCGGCTCGCAAAGAAGCCGAGATCATGGAGGTCTGACGCCCAAGAACCAGCGGTGAGCCAGGTGTCCCCGCCCGAACACGTCGCAATCATCATGGATGGCAACAGCCGCTGGGCCCGCGAGCGCCTGCTTCCACGCGTGATGGGCCACAAGGCGGGGATCGAGGCGATCCGTCGGGTGGCCGAGGCAGCCGACCGTCGCGGCGTCCGCGTGCTGACGCTCTACGCCTTCTCAACCGAAAACTGGTCACGCCCGCGCGATGAGGTGGACGCCTTGATGAGCCTCTTCTCCGAGACCATTCGCCGAGAGGTGGAGGAGCTGGCGCAGCGTGGGATCGAGCTACGGTTCTCCGGCCGTATCCACGAGCTGTCGCCGGCCCTGCAGGAACAAATGCGCCAGGCCAGCGAACACACCCGCATCGGCGCCCGGGCGGTGCTCAACATCGCCATCAACTACGGCGGCCGCCGCGAGATCGTCGACGCCGTCCGAGACCTGGCGCATGCCGGCGCCGACCTGACCCAGCTCGACGAATCCAGTCTTGCCGACCATCTCTACACCCGAGGGCTGCCCGACCCTGACCTCGTGATTCGGACGGCCGGCGAAATGCGGCTCAGTAACTTCCTGCTCTGGCAGGCCGCCTATTCCGAGTTCTACAGCACCCAAACGCTCTGGCCCGATTTCGGACAAGCCGATTTCGACGAGGCGATCGCCTCATATCAGCGGCGGCAGCGTCGCTTTGGCGCACGACCGGAGGAGGTCTCCAATCGAGGTCGCTGACGCGCCCTCCGACCAAACTGCGCTGAACGCGGCGCGCCGCTCCAATATGGTGGTCCGCATCGGCACGGCCGCGGTGCTGATCGCCGTGGTGCTGGCGGCGCTGATCGCGGGCTCCGTCTGGGTGTATGCGGCCATGGCCGTGGTTTTGGGGGCGGCGCTCATCGAGTACTGGCAGCTGACCCGCGCCATGGGCACGCCGGCGCCGCTCTGGTTGTTGTTCCCCCTGAGCTACGCCCTCCTGCTCCGCGACCGTCTGCCCCCCTGGGCAAGCGTTACCCTGCTGCTGGCCGCGGCCACCGTCGTCGGTCTCACCACGATGGTCGTGGTGCGTGACTGGCGCGGTAGCCTGACACGCTGGGCGCTGGCGGTCGGAGGGAGCCTCTATCTGGCCTTCACATTGAGCTTCTACCTGTCCCTGTACTTCTTGCACCAACCGGATCCGAACCACCTGGGCTTCGGATACGTGATCGCCGTCTTCGGCGCCATCTGGGTCGGCGACACGGCGGCGATGGTGGCCGGCCTGCGATTTGGCCGCCATCACTTCTTTTCACGGATCAGTCCAAAGAAGACGGTGGAGGGGGCCGTCGCGGAGTTGCTCGCGAGCACGGTGTTCTTCGCCATCGTTGGGCTTGTGCTCAACATCGGCTTTCCCCACAACATCGTGATCGGGCTGCTGATCGGGATCTTTGCGCAGGTCGGCGACCTGGTCGAATCACAGATCAAGCGCACCGCGGGCGTCAAGGATGCGAGTCATCTCATTCCCGGCCACGGCGGCATCCTCGATCGGATTGATTCGCTTTTGCTTGTGGGAGTGGTCGTGTACTATTACGTGACCTCGCTGCACCTCGCCTGAGCGGCCGGGCGCAATGACCCACGTTCACCCCGCGTTTCAGCCCAAAGAGATGAGATCCCCCCGGCCGTCGCTTCGGCGCCTGGCCCTCCTCGGTGCGACGGGCTCCATCGGCCGCCAGGTTTGTGACCTGGTTGAGCAGCATCCCGAGCGTTTCGCGCTACACGCGGTGATTGCCGGAACGGACGCCGCCGCGCTCGAGGCGGTGGCCCGGCGCCATCCGGAAGCCCACGCTCTGCTGGCCAATCCCGCGGGGAGCGACGCCGGGCGCGCGGCGCGGGCCATCGAGGAGGCGGTATGCGACCCGGACGTCGACATGGTCGTGGTGGCCGCCGCCGGGGCCGCCGCGCTGGCGCCCACCCTCTCGGCGCTCGACGCCGGCAAGGACATCGCACTGGCCACCAAGGAAGTCCTGGTCATGGCGGGGGAGCTCGTGCGTGACCGGATGCGACTTCATGGATCGCAGATCTTTCCCATCGATAGTGAGCACAGCGCCATCTGGCAATGTCTGTGGGGCGAGAAGGAGCGTTCCGTCCGACGTCTGATTCTGACCGGGTCGGGGGGTCCGTTCCTGCGCCGTCCACTCGAAACGCTGGCGAGCGTGACGATCGCCGAGGCGCTGACCCATCCGCGCTGGAAGATGGGACCGAAGATCACGATCGACTCGGCGACGATGATGAACAAGGGGCTCGAGGTGATCGAGGCGCACTTCCTCTTCGACGTCCCCTATGCCGCCATCGACGTCATCGTCCATCCGCAAAGTGTCGTGCATTCGATGGTCGAATTCGTCGACGGCAGCGTCAAAGCTCAGCTTGGTGTTCCGGATATGCACCTGCCAATCGCAGTCGCGCTGGGATTTCCGGAGCGGCTCGAGGGGGTGACCAGGGCGCCCGACCTGGCGGCCCTGGGCCAGCTCTCTTTCGAACCGCTGGACGCGGTCCGCTACCCCGCCGTAGCCCTTGCTCGCGAAGCCGGCGAGCTGGGCGGGACCGCCCCGGCCGTGCTGAACGCGGCCAACGAGGAGGCCGTGGCGCTCTTTCTCAAGGGCGAACGGCGATTCGTCGAGATCGTGCCGGCGGTCCGGCGGACGGTCGAGCACGCGCGACCCGATCAGGAACTCACGCTGGACGCGGTGATCGCGGCTGACCGCTGGGCTCGGGCTCAGGTGCGTGCGGCGACCGGCGGGAGCAGCCGGGTGCGGAGCAAGCTGCCGGCATGAGTCCCGTCATCCTCGTCCCGCTCGTGATCCTGATTTTCAGCGGGCTGGTGATCGTGCACGAATCCGGTCACTTCCTGACCGCCAAGCTCTCAGGTATCAAGGTCGAGCAGTTCAGCGTCGGCTTCGGCCCTCAGTTGCTTGGCTGGCAACGCGGCGAGACGCTGTATGCCATCCGGGCCATCCCGCTGGGCGGCTTCGTCAAGCTGGCCGGCATGGACGGCAGCATGGATGCCGGGCCGCGCAGCTTCAATGCCCATCCACTCTGGCAGCGGTTCATCGTCATCGTCGCCGGGTCGGCCTTCAACCTCGCCCTCCCCGTGCTGATTTTCTTCAGCATCTACACGACCGTTGGTGCGGCGGAGGTCAAGACGCCGATCCAGGTCAGCTCCGTCGATGCCGGCACCCCGGCCAGCACGGCCGGCCTCCGCGACGGCGATGTGATCCAGTCGGTGAACGGTCAGCCAATCAGGCAGTTCGAGGATCTTCGAAACGCGTTGGATGCCGCAAAGAACGCTCCGGTCACCGTCGTCGTCGAGCGCAGCGGTCAGCCGCTGACGCTGACGGTGACCCCGAAGCTCGACCCGAGCAGTGGCGCCTACATCCTGGGTTTTCATCCGGCCATCCACTCGTGGAAGCCGGGACCGGCCGAATCGGCCGGCCGCGCTGTTAAAGACACCGGAGATTCGATTACCGGCATCGTGGGCGGCATCTATCTTCTGATTACCGATAAGAGCCTGGGTGGCCTGCTCGGACCCAGGGGCCTGGAGGGGCCGGTGGGGATCGTCAAGACCACCGCCCGCGCGGCGCAAGCGGGAATCCTGCCGGTGCTCGAGGTGGCCGCCCTTCTGAGCCTCAGCCTGGGCCTGGCCAACATCCTGCCGTTTCCGGCCCTCGACGGAGGCCGCGCCGCGTTTCTCGTGTTGGAGCTGATCCGCGGCCGACCGGTGGACCCGGCCCGTGAACAGGTGGTGCACTATGTCGGTCTCGCTCTGTTGTTTGGATTGATCGGACTCGTGACATATAACGATGTGTTGAGATGAGGTCATGAGAGCACGCCGCAAATCCATTCCCGTCCGGGTCGGCGACGTGGTGATCGGGGGCGCCGCGGAGATCGTGGTGCAATCGATGACAAAGGCGGATACCCGCGACGTGAAGGCGACGCTCAACGAGATCGCCCGCCTGAAAGACGCCAACTGTCGCATCGTTCGGGTCGCGGTGCCGACGCGAGAAGCGGCGCAGGCGATGGTCGAGATCAAAAAGGCATCGCCACTGCCGATCATTGCGGACATCCACTATGACGCGCCGCTGGCGCTGATGGCACTCCAGGCGGGCGTAGACGGGCTGCGACTCAACCCAGGCAATATCAAGGACCCGGAAAAGGTCAAGGAGATCACGCGCCAGGCGAAAGAGCGGGAGGTGCCGATGCGAATCGGCGTCAACGCCGGGTCGTTACCCGGCCGCCCCAAGGAGGGCGCGGGCGTTCGCCCGCCGACTGAGGAAGTGGTGGCGGCCATGGTCAGTGCCGCGCTCGGCCATATTCACATCCTCGAGTCGCTGGATTACAACCTGATCAAGGTCTCGATGAAGGCGTCAGATCCGCCCACCATGATCGCCGCCAACCGGGCGATCGCCGACAAGATCTCCTACCCGCTGCACCTGGGCGTCACGGAGGCGGGTCCGCCGCGCACCGGCGCGGTCAAGAGCGCCGTCGGGATCGGGGTCTTGCTCGAGGAGGGCATCGGCGACACGATCCGCGTCTCGCTCGCCGGCGACTCGGTCGAGGAAGTCGAGGTCGGGTACGGCATCGTGAACGCGCTCGCCGAAAAGCTGACCGGGCCAAACCTGATCGCCTGCCCGATGTGCGGCCGGCTCGAAATCGACATGCTGCCGATGGTGGCGGAGGTCGAGAAGGCACTCAAGAAGATCAAGCGCCCGATCAACGTCTCGGTGATGGGGTGCGTCGTGAACGGTCCCGGTGAGGGGCAGCACGCGGACATCGGCATCGCGGGCGGTAAGGGCAAGGGCATCCTCTTCAAGCACGGCAAGATCGTGGGCACCTTCCCCGAAAAAGAGCTCGTCCCTGCGCTCCTTCGGGAGCTGGACGCCATCGCCCGCGAAGACGAGCAAAAGCTCGCGTCCTGAGTCGAGTTACACAGCGACGTAACCGCGCGCTAGCGCCGTTCGGCCTGCGGCCCCGCTGAACTTATACTCACAGGCCATGGCTGTCGACGAGAAAGAGACGGGTTTCGTCAAGGAGATCCGCAAGCAGTCCCAGGATTTCCCGGGCTGGTACAACGACGTGGTCCGCAAGGCCCAGCTGGCCGATTACTCGCCGGTCCGCGGCTGCATGGTGATCCGGCCATACGGATATGCCATCTGGGAGAACATCCGCGACGCGCTCGACGGTCTGATCAAGCAGACCGGCCATGAGAACTGGTATTTCCCTGCGCTGATCCCGCTCAGCTTCCTGATGAAGGAAGCCCAACACGTGGAGGGCTTTCAGCCAGAGTTCGCGATGGTCACGCGGGGCGGGGGCAAGGAGCTGGAAGAGCCGCTCGTCTTACGGCCAACCTCAGAAACCATGATCGCGAGCGTGCTGCGCGACTACATCCAGTCCTATCGGGACCTGCCGGTGCTCACGAACCAGTGGAACAACGTCTTCCGCTGGGAACTCCGCACCCGGCTGTTCTTGCGCACCCTGGAATTTCTCTGGCAGGAAGGCCATACCTTTCATGAGACCGCCGTGGAGGCCGAAGAGGAAGTGGCGCGCATGCTCGACTGCTACCGACGAATCGCCGAAGAGTGGTGCGCGGTGCCGGTGCTGGCCGGACGCAAGTCGGACACCGAGAAATTTGCCGGCGCCCAATACTCGACTTCCATCGAGGGCATGATGGTCGATGGCAAGGCGCTGCAGATGGGCACCTCGCATTACTTCGGGGAGAACTTCAGCCGCGCCTATGACCTCACCTTCACCGGGCGCAACAACGAGCGGCAGTACCCACACTCGACCAGCTGGGGCGTCTCGACCCGGATGGTTGGCGCCGTCGTCATGGCGCACGGCGATGAATCCGGCCTCCAACTCCCTCCCCGGATTGCGCCGGTGCAGGTGGTCATCGTGCCGATCTTCCGCAGCGATGCCGAGCGGCAGCAGATCGAAAACGCCCTGGTCGGGGTCAAGGAGGAACTGAAGGACATCCGGGTGAAGGTCGACTGGCGCGAGGAGCGGCCGGGCTTCAAGTTCAATGAATGGGAGCTTAAGGGCGTGCCGATCCGGCTCGAGATCGGTCCCCGTGACCTGGCTAAAGGCGAGGCTACCGTTGTCCGGCGATTGGACCGTTCCAAGCGGAGCGTGCCGCTGCAGGAGTTGTCCCTGGCCATCCCGGCCATGCTGGAGGAAGTCCAGCTCGGCTTGTTCAGCCGCGCCAGAGAGTTCCGAGAGCAGCACACCGTCCAGCTGGACTCGCTAGAAGCCCTGATCAAGTTTTTCGAGACCTCGATCGGCTTTGTCATCACTCCGTGGTGCGGCCGAGAAGAGGACGAGCGCGTCATCAAAGACCGGACGACCGCCACCACCCGGGTCATCCTGTCGGGGTCCGCCAACCTGAACAAGCCGTGCGCGGTCTGCGGTCGCCCGGCTACTGTCGAGGTCGCCTGGGGGAAGGCCTACTAACTGCCTCGGTTGGATTCCCGAATGTTCGGGGATAATTTCGCCATAGAACACATAGGGACCGGGTCATGCAATTCGCCGACCTTCTGAGCAAGGTCAGTTATCTGCCGCCGCACGACGTCGAGGTGCTGTCGCGCGCCTACGATGCCGCCGCCAGCGCCCATCACGACCAGAACCGGCTCTCTGGCGAGAAATTCATCGAGCACCCCCTGTCCGTCGCCGGCATCCTGGCCGACCTCCAGCTCGATCGCGACACGCTCGCCGCGGCCATTCTGCACGACACGGTGGAGGACACCCACCTCACGATCTCCGACCTGGAGCAGAGTTTCGGCCCGACCGTAGGCAAGCTCGTCGCCGGCGTCACCAAGCTGGAGAAGATCTCCTTTCACAGCCAGGAACAGGCGCAAGCAGAGAACGTCCGCAAGATGCTGGTTGCGATGGCGGAGGACGTCCGGGTGGTGTTGATGAAGCTGGCGGACCGGCTCCACAACATGCGCACCGTGAATTACCTTCCCGAGAACCGCCGCCGGGCGATGGCGCAGGAGACGCTCGACATCTACGCCCCACTGGCACACCGGTTGGGGATGTGGAACATCAAGTGGGAACTGGAGGACCTGTCCTTCGCTCAGCTCCATCCGGACGATTACCAGGAGATCGTCAAGAAGATCGCGCGCAAGCGGAAGGAGCGCGAAACCTACGTCAACGACATCAAGGAGATTCTCGAGAGGGAATTGACCGCGGTCGGTATCCAGGCGGAGACGACCGGCCGTCCGAAGCACGTGTACAGCATCGCGAACAAACTTGCGATGGGGAAGGACTTTGATGAGATCTACGACCTGTCGGCCATCCGAGTCACCACCGACTCGATCAAAGATTGCTACGGCGCGCTGGGCGTGATCCACTCGCTCTGGAAGCCCATCCCCGGCCGCTTCAAGGATTACATCGCCATGCCAAAGTCCAACGGCTATCAATCGCTGCACACGACCGTGGTCAGCCACAGCGGCGAGCCGATGGAAATCCAGATTCGCACCCAGGAGATGCATCGCACCGCTGAGTGGGGAGTCGCAGCGCACTGGACGTACAAGGAAAGCGGCGGCAAGGACGATCGAAAGATGGACCAGCGGTTTGCCTGGCTGCGGCAGCTGATCGACTGGCAGAAGGAAGTTCTCGACGCCGAGAAATTCGTCGACGCCGTCAAGGTTGACGTCTTTCGGGACGAGGTGTTCGTGTTTACCCCCAAAGGCGACGTGCTGGCCCTGCCCACCGGTGCGACGGCCGTTGACTTCGCCTACCGGATCCACACCGAAGTCGGCCACCGGTGTATCGGCGCCAAAGCGAACGGCCGGATGGTCCCGCTCGACTATCCACTGCAGAACGGCGACATCGTTGAAGTGCTGACCTCGAAGGGCCCCCACGGCCCGAGCCGCGACTGGCTGGGCTTCGTAAAGACCGCCGGCGCGGCGCAGAAGATTCGCGCCTGGTTCAAGAAGGAGCGGCGCGAAGAGAACGTCACCAAGGGAAAGGAGCTGCTCGACAAGGAGTTCCGCCGCATGCAGCAGCGTGCCCTGGCATCGATCGGCGACGAGCGAATCCTCGAACTGGCCGCGGAATTTCGATTCACCGATCTCCCGGATTTCTACGCGGCGATCGGATACGGCGACGTGAGCCCGCACTCCGTCCTCCTGAAGTACATGGCGGCGGGCCAGCAGCCCGATGGCAATGGGGAGTTCCCGCTGATCCCCGTGGTCCCGCAGTTCAAACCCACCGGCGAAATCAGGGTGAAGGGCGAACGGGGGGTGCTGACACAGATCGCGCAATGCTGCAAGCCCGTACCCGGCGACCCCATCAGCGGATACATCACCCGGGGCAAGGGGATCACGGTGCACCGGACGACCTGCAAGAACGTCATGAACGTGACCAACCAGGAACGTGTGGTCCAGGTCGATTGGGATACCGGCGGGCGGCAGCTCTATCCAGTCGGCATCAAGATTGAAGCCTGGGACCGTACCGGGTTGCTCCGCGACATCGCCACCGTCATCGCGGAGAGCAAGATCAACCTGACCGGCGCCGAAGTGCAGGTCTACGACGACAAGACCGCCGTGATCTCCACGACCGTGGAGATCAGCAGTCTGACCCAGTTGAGTCGCCTGATGGAACGCCTGGAAACGGTCAAAGACGTCCACACCGTCGCCCGGGAGGGCAATCTCGCCGCGACCTGAGGTCCGGCTTTACTCGAACGTTACGAACTCGTTTACGCGTGGCTGGGTCGCCGGGACGGGGAAACGGTCGCCGTAACTTCGTCTGCCTAGCATCGGGGTACGATGGGTGCCCATTCGAGGGGTGGACGCGCGCTTGCCGGCTTCTTCGGGCTGACCATCCTGGTCGTGCTGCTGTTCGGGCTGGTGGCGCTGGTCGCCCTGCGACCAACCGATGGGCTCGCCTGGGTCCAGGTGCCCGATTTGAGTGCCGACCTGCGCCTCGATGCCGGGCTACAGACCAAGCCACTCAAAGACACTGTGCTGGCCGAAGCGCTGCACGATCGGGCCCTCGAAGGCAATACCGTCGAGGCACTCGCCGTCCCACCTGCGTTGGCCGTGACACCGCCCAAGCCGGTCGTCGCTGTCGTCCTACCGCCGTCGGTGCGGCCGGTGACACCACCGGCAGCGACTCCCAGCCCGGCCCCCACCTCGCAACCCACGCCTACGCCGGTTGCGACTCCAAGCCCATCGCCGACGCCCACCCCAACGCCCGGCCCGACGCCGGTCCCAACGCCCACGCCGACCCCGACTGCCACGCCGACTCCCACGCCCACGCCGCCTCCTTCACCCACCCCGACCCCAACGCCCACAAGCCGCCTTGCCATCACGTCGGGGAGCGAGTCCGTTACCAGCTCCCCAAAGAACGGCAGCAACGGCGGCAACGGCCGTTGTTCTCAGACCACCGTGACAGCAACTGGCAGCTTCACCACGAACGGCGTTGGCGGATGGGTCTTCTACGAATGGGTTCGACTGGACAACCAGGGCACCCGAACCGTCATTCCCGAGATTCCGATCCGGGTC
>Ga0209161_10004986_pt1 | contig 10527 bp, 10 predicted proteins | sample GraSoiAngelo_155_FD_186169 | JGI IMG/M metagenome (GOLD analysis project Ga0209161, IMG submission 186169) | Grasslands soil microbial communities from the Angelo Coastal Reserve, California, USA - 14_1009_13_30cm (SPAdes) (version 2) | ecosystem: Environmental > Terrestrial > Soil > Grasslands...
GTGAAAATAAAAATCTGTCTTCTCGAAGAGGACGGGAGGTATCCACGGAAAAATAGCTAGTAGGACGGCTCGGAGAATGTTTTTGGGAGTGGACCGGGAGAAATCAGTCATCCAATCGACAGAATAGAGTTTAGCGCTTTTGGGTCTTGCCCCTTGTCAAAGGCGGACTATTCTCCTAAGAATAATGCCTCACGTAATAATTCGAGGAGTGGGTTGGGTCGTTTTATTGTGAGAATAGTGCGGGGTCCAGCCTCTGATATATCGACTGGTACGCTTGGATGAGGGCAAGGTTCACCCGGACCACATTCACATACGGGTCGCCAAAAAACCCTAACGTCCGTTCTATGTATTGACTAACAAGGCTAGAGAGTTCAGGTTGCCTAATATTTGTTACGCGCGATATTCGTTGTGTTTGAAAGAGTGCATCCTCAAGGGTGATGTCCGGGTCCACGCCAGAAGCTGAGAGCGTCGCGTTTCGGGAATGGAAAAAGAATGGCTGAGAGAAGTTTTGAGCGATAAGATACGAGCCTACTGACCTACGGTTGCTCCCGTTAAGATGCGCTATCGAGCCATTCGCTTGATCGTGCAGGAGGACTTGGGCAAACCCTGTTACCAATAGTGGGAAGACTAGGCCGCAGAGGAGCATTGAGATAATGGCCAGCCTGAAAGCAGGTCCATAGTTTCGTTTGACTTCATTCTTGATACTCAACTTGATTCTATCCTCCTATCGATAATAGTGCGATGTCGATGAGCTTGATTCCGATGAAGGGCACAATGATCCCTCCGGCTCCGTAGATGAGCGCGTTCTTGATGAATAGACCCATCGTGCTGGTGGGCTTGAACCGGATTCCCTTCATGGCGAGTGGGATTAGGAGAGGGATGATGGCTGCGTTGAAGATGAGGGCTGAGAGGACTGCGGTATTCAGTCCAAGTCCGAGAATATTCAGAACCTTCAGTTCTGGATGGGTAGTTGCGAACATTACGGGAACTATCGCGAAATATTTCGCCACATCATTGGCGATGCTGAACGTCGTCACTGCTCCGCGGGTCATGAGCAGTTGTTTTCCGAGCATGACCACCTCGATGATCTTGGCCGGGTTCGACTCCAAGTCTACCATGTTGGCAGCCTCCTTGGCTGCTTGAGTTCCAGAATTCATCGCCAGACCCACATCAGCTACGGCCAACGCGGGTGCGTCGTTGGTGCCGTCCCCGATCATAGCTACGACTCGGGTCTCAGCCTGCTCTCGCGTCACAATGTCGTACTTGTCTTCAGGCTTCGCTTCGGGCCTGTACTCGTCAATCCCCACTTCGGTGGCAATGCTCTTCGCCGTCAGGGGCTGGTCACCAGTCAGCATGACAGGCCGAATTCCCATCACCTTGACCGACAGAATCTTCTCCCTGATACCCGGCTTCAGAACATCCTTGAGCCGGATAACTCCGATAACCTCCCTGTTCCTCGTCACAGCCAGCGGCGTATCTCCCTGGCTCGAGATCCCATCCACTAGCGCGTCGAAGTTTGATGGGATGGAGCGTGCGATCTTCTTGATCGCGTCGGGAGCACCCTTGATTATCTCAATCTCATCCTCTCCGATTACGGAACCAGCTTCCTGGTGAGCCTCAAACTTTCTCCGCAGCCTGCCCCGTTCACGCCCTGACTTGTCCCCTTTAGGCAGCATGAATCCCGTGCCCTGAGATATCTTGACACCACTAGTCCGGGTGCTCGCGGAAAACTCGTACACTTCAGAAACCCCTAACGCGTTCAGTTCTCTAGGAACAAACCCGTCCTCGTAGGCGAGCCGTATCAGACTCCGGCCTTCAGGTGTATCATCATGCCAGGACGAGAGAAACGCGGCCTCACCCACCTCCTTCTCAGTATGACTGCTGACGGGAATGAACTCTACCGCTTGCCGGTTGCCGACCGTGATCGTCCCGGTCTTGTCAAGGATGATCACATCCGTGTCTCCTGCTCTCTCAACTGCTCTTCCTGATTTGGCTACAATTTTTCTTTGGTAAAGCCGGGAAACCCCCGAAAGCCCAATTGACGGCAGCAGAGCTCCGATTGTTGTTGGAAGTAGACAAACATAGAGCGCGATGAGGACCGAAAGGTCCACCGCAAGATCGAGAGTAACCGAGAGGCCGAGAAGTGCAACAACAATTATCGTGAAGACGGCCGTCAGACCAATTAGCACGATGGTCACGGCAACTTCGTTAGGCGTCCGAGGCCTCTTCGAGGACTCTACCAGCCTAATCATCTCGCTGATGTAGGTGTCCTCTGGGTTCACAGTGACCCGAGCGGTGAGAGTGTCGCTGATCACTCTCGATCCCCCGATGACCTCGTCCCCGGGTGCCTTGCGGACGGGTGTAGACTCTCCGGTTAGGAGGGATTCGTCGACCATTCCAATTCCTTCAAGCACCTCGGCGTCGATAGGGACGACATCGTTCTTCTCAAGCAGAATCAGGTCTCCTTTACGAAGCGCAGTTGACGGAGTTGTAACGATCCTCCTAACATCACCTTCAGTCACCATCTTCTTGCTCTGTACCTCCGATTCCAGACTTCGCAGACTAGTCGCAGTGTTCTTCGCCTGGGTCTCAGCCAACGCATCAGCTAGAGTGCTGAACCAGACCGTGGTCAGAAGTATCAGGGCAACTTCGACATAGTAGATTCTCATGGTCGAATTTGCAACTGGATAGAACGCGGGAGGATAGATCGCCATCGCCGCGACTATGAAGAACGTTAGTTCTACAATGAACATGACAGGATTCGCGAGCAGGGAGACTGGATTCAGTCTGACCAACGAATCGAGAAGCGTCTTGGTTGATGTGAGATTACTTCGGAAACGCGGTGAAGTTGGCCGAGTTGGCTTCGAAGACATTTTGTCAGAACCCGTTTACGCGTTTCTGGAAGAATTCGAGAATCGGCCCCAGTGCGAGGAAGGGAAAGAAGGTGAGAACAACGAGCAAGAGTATGCTTCCAACGAGGACGATGGTGAAGGTGATACTGTCTGTCCTAAGACCGATCTCAGTGGAACGCTTGCGATTGATCATTGATCCGGCTAGAGCGAGCAATAGTCCGATTGGGGCGAAGCGGCCAATGAACATGACGAGCGCGGTGGATATGTTGAAGAACGGGGTGTTTCCTGCAGCGCCGAGAAAGTCTGAGCCGTTGTTGGCTGCAGCAGATGTGAATTCGTAAAAGATCCGTGTAAAGCCGGTTGAGCCTGTCGAGACCCTTACCGCAGATGCTGCGCCCGTTGCATACGCGAGGACTGTCGGGACGAGAATGATAACAGGATGAACTAGGAACGTTATCATTACAAGCTTAACATCGCGCGCACTGATCTTCATCCCAAGATACTCAGGCGTCCGGCCAGACATCAGACCGACGATGAAAACGGTGATTACGACATACATCACCATGTACATCAGACCAACTCCCTCGCCGCCGGGCGTGGATTGGATCAGCATACCCATGAAGGCGGAGAGGATGACGAGTGGATTCATACCGGCCAAGTTTGCATTTACAGAGCCTGTGGTGACAGCTGTCGTGACGACGGTCCAGAATGTGGAGAAGAAGCCTCCGAAGCGGACCTCGATGCCTCGACCTAGGCCGTAGCTGGGAATGAAGGCTAGCAACAAGTCAAGAGCGAAGAGAGAGTATGCGCCGATGATAATCGGACGAGCCTCGCGTCTTTTTCCCAACAGCTGTCCGAACACGAAACAGAGACTAGTCGGGACGAGTAGCATTAGAAGAATCTGGAAAATGTCGGAGGCCGGATTTGGATTCTGAAATGGGTAGGCGGAGTTTGCTCCGTAATATCCTCCACCGTTCGTGCCCATCTGCATGATGCTGACAAGCGATGCGACGGGGCCCACCAGAATTGTCTGGGTCGCTCCCTCCACCGTCGTGACGGTTTGATACCCTCCAATCGTCTGGGGAACCCCTAGTCCCACAAAGATCAGGGCCGCGACAAAACAGAGCGGAAGGAAGAGTCGGGTCAGAGACCGGACAAAGTCAGTGTAGAAGTTTCCCATATTCTGACTGCGAGAAACGAAACCTCGCACCATTGCTACTGCGACGCAGAGACCGGTGGCTGCACTTGCGAACTGTAGGAACTGGACCGCGGTCATCTGGCTAAGATAGGAGAGTCCTGGCATAGATGGCATAGATGACAGAGAAGGACAGTTCGGCAGGCTGCTGCACACTCCTTCTCCATTGTAGTGTTGAAGGTTTGTGTTGGTCGCGAAGCTGATGACCTGCATGAAGGCCAGGTCGAGGCTGAGACCAGGGAATCCTTGCGGATTGAGTGGGAGAATGTTTTGGAAGACGAATATGATGAAGGCGAGGCTCATCTGGAAAATATTCACGATGACCGCGGAGAGAAAATACTCCTTCCATCCCATGCCACGAGTCGGATCGACGCCAAGTAGGCGATAGATCCAATTCTCGATAGGACTGAGGACTCTATCTATCCTACTCGGTGCACTCGTGAAGATGGCCGTGATGTAGGGTGCGAGTAGGCGACCCAGAACCACCGATGTCGAAAGAATCAGTAGAAGTGTCAGTAAGTCGCTGGGCTGTATCAGGGCAGGCAGGCTCCCATTTGTTGAGCAGCGGCTTCATGATTGGCTCGGTACTAGTCTTTCTGGCTAACGGCCACCGACGCGTGAGAGGTCGGACTGAGAAACTCGCCTGTGAGCCGGGCTCCCTTGTGAGTTTTCAGGACTATGGAGCTGACGGTGCTTTTGACACCCTTGATCTTCATGATCCTGTTCTTCAGGACATCCCTGAATTCTTCGATATCATCTGCTGAGACGAGGGTTACGATGTCGAACTCGCCTGTAACCTCGTAGAGCTCCTCAATATTGTCCAGTTTGGCCAGCGACTGGACTACTTCGTCCATGTGGGCTGACTCGACGAAAATGTCCACAAATGCTAGTAGAGGGGCCATGATGGTTCAACGTTTCAGAGTTCTCCGCCTGCCGCCAATCCCGCGATTTATAGATTCCCTACCCAGATTGACATTTCGCAGAATGGAATCATAGGTCCGCATGGCACATCCACTTTCCCAAAGACGGCTAGCCAGGGAGGCCATCATTCAGATAAACCACGCCAACGCCGTCTCGTCCAGAAGGAGTGTTTGTTCCTACGGAAGTCCACAACACTATACTGGATACTATCGGAAATACTCCACTAGTTCGGCTGACCAGGATAACTCAAGGCACAAAACCCGCAATTCTCGCGAAACTGGAGAACTTGAACCCTGGCGGCAGCGTAAAGGATCGAATCGGTAGAGTCATGATAGAGGAGGCCGAGAAGAAAGGTCTCCTGAAACCCGGTGGGACGATCATAGAGCCGACATCCGGGAACACTGGTACCGGGCTCGCGATGGCCGCATGTGTCAAAGGCTACAAGATGATCTTCACGATGCCCGACAAGATGAGCGAGGAGAAGCGAAGCCTCCTCCAAGCCTACGGGGCCCGGGTAGTGGTGACTCCCACCAACGTCTCACCAAGTTCGCCTGAACACTACATCAAAGTAGCCGAGCGACTTGCCAAAGAAACGCCGAACTCCTTCATGCCCAACCAGTACGTGAATACGGCAAACCCTACGGCTCACTACCAGACTACTGGGCCAGAGATATGGCGTCAGACTGGCGGTAGACTAGAGGTTTTTGTCTGTGGGATGGGGACAGGTGGAACCATCAGCGGAACTGGACGATTCTTGAAAGAGAAAAAGAAAACAGTCAGAGTCGTCGGTGTCGATCCTGAGGGTTCAATATTCTACTCGCGCCATCACGGAACAAAGGAAGAACCCCACCAGTATCGAGTGGAAGGGATTGGAGAGGATTTCATGCCCAAGACCATGGATATGAAAGTAGTAGACGATGTCCTCACAGTCTCAGACCATGACGCGTTCAAGCTCACCCGACGACTCGCCAGGGAGGAAGGAATACTCGTAGGCGGTTCGGGGGGTGCAGCGGTCTTCGCGGCGTTGAAGGTCGCAGAATCTATGAGTAAAGAGCAGACGGTTGTCACCCTCCTTCCCGATAGCGGGCGGAACTATCTCAGCAAAATCTTCTCTGACCAGTGGATGAAAGAACAAGGCTTCCTCTAAGTGGAAGGTCGAGCGCTTGAGAGATAGAGACGTGATGAACCTCCTGGACCAACTCGAACTATACACAATAGATGACGCCCGGAAGGAGACCTCTCAGAAAGACTACTGGCTTTTTGTCTACAAAAGCATGAAGAGTGGACTCCTAATGACGAAGAACATGGAGAAACACCTGCGGTACAAACTGAAGGGGCTAGGCGTTCAAGTCTAAAGAAAAGAGCCTAACCCGAACATGGGATCTCGGCGAGGATAAGGAGATAACCAAGGCTTCGATAAGGTTGCGACTATGACAGTTGTAACGGTGGAGAAAGACATGAGACCCTGCGAGGCATTATGCCCCAAGCACGGGGTCCAGTGCAAGCTCAAGATGTTTGAACAGGACGCCTTCCCAATGCATGCTCACATGATTGATCAGAAGATGTGCACCTGGAAAAAATAGCCCTATCCTTATACCCCTCGGGCCAAGGAACCTCTCAGTCTTAGGAAGAGAACTGCTCCCGCAGCGACAACGGCGATTATTCCTGCGATAATTACGTACAAGGTGGCGGGCGCCAGTCCCAGAATCGTGGAGGGTGCGGGTGCGGCCGGCGATAGGGTAGCGACGTGCACATTGATGGTTGCGGTATGCGTACTGGTTCCACCTGTGGCAGTGATAGTGATCGTGTACTCGCCGGGTCTGCCGCTGTTGCATGTCAGAGTGCTTGTGCCCGAGGATTGGATGCTGGTGGGGCTGAGGTTGCATGAAATGCCCGCCGGGGCTGCGACGGCAAGTGTGACGGCACCCGTGAATCCACTGGTGGGAGTAACGATTATTCTGGTCATGCCCGGATTGCCCGCTTCAATATTGATGGAGCCGGAGCCGGCAGAGATTTCGAAGTCGGGCGGGCCGGCTAGTGTAACAGCAACTAGTATCGTGATCGTGTGCGAAAGGGATTTGCTCACACCGGTAATCGTGACGGTGTAGTCTCCTGGCGCGGAAGCGCTGAAGCTGGCCGTTGCTGTTCCCCACCCGAGAACCAGGCGTTGGGGAATTAGGGATACCGATAGCCCAGTGTTCGGATAGACGGTGGATGTAAGGTTCACTCCGGTGTCAAATCCTCCTTGAGGATTCACGGTTACGTTTGAGGTGGTCGTGGTCGCTGAGATCATGTTTACTCGACTAACCGCGGCGATTGTGAAGTCTGGGAAGGTGAAGGCTTCAAATGTGAATATTGCGGTGGCGTTATGTCTGATTTCTCCTGAAGTTCCGATGATTGCTACCCGATAGGTTCCCGCAAGTCTAGAACTGCAGGAGATTGTCGCTGTACCGGAACCGTCTGGGATTGTAGCCGGGACTATCGCCGTGCAAAAGAGACCTGCTGGCAGCGGGAGGTCTGAAAGAGCGACGGTCCCATTGAAATCGTTTATGGGACTTACGAATATGATTGATGTAGCAGGAGTCCCGTCGGCCGGAACGGTATTCGGAAGAGTCGCTCCAACTCTAAAATCTCGAACAGGAATTGAATCGAATATCCAAGATGGCTTTGCATGCGATTCTGTGCTTTGTGGGGTTAGTATTGGGCAGAATGCCAAGCTGAGCACGAATACTATCAAGAGAATTTTGTTGCGGGACGGGGAGCTGTTTAGAGAGGCCTTGGACCCATGCAGCAATTTGCGACCAGAGCGTGTTAGCAATGCGGTTGCAGGGTTTTCTCGTATAGAATGTAGGCTTTGCTAACAATTGCTCACTGTGATGTAGGGATTGCCTTGGGCTGGTTGTTCCTGACGTTCACTGTTGCCGATACGTCTCTTGTCTCAGTGTTCTCGACTACTAGAAACCATTTCCCGTTCTGAGGAGCTTTGAACTCTAGCGTTGCCTTCTCAGTATCCTCCTCACCTGTCTCGCTCCAAAACTCCTCCCCAAGATCCAGACTCGTCAAGTTGTCGTCGTCGAGAAGGTAGAAGTTGACTCTGCCGTTCGCAGTCACATCACACGTTATTGACTTGCCCTGATCTAACTGCACGTCGAAGCTGACATAGTCGCCTTTCTCTATTGTTGTCGGTTTGCCGAGCTCTGGTTCTGACGGCACAGGTTTAGGCTGGATGGGAATCGGGGGGGTCGTTTTTGGCGGAATCGGTCTGAGCATCGTCTGGTTTGGAGCGTTGGATTTTATTGTGACGGACTTGGCAGGACTGACAACTTCAGGGATCGTCTTAGGTGGCACGATCTTCGGGATCATTGCCTTCTGAAGGTCTGACTTTAGCTGTGACGGGGATTTTGATGGTTCATTTTTTGGAAGAGGTTTCAACTCGGGTCTTGCCGGTACTTGATTGGGTCTCGCGGTCTGTTTATCTTGCGTTCTTTCACGAGAATATTTTGACTCTGCTGGTCCCAGATGGTTTACGGGTTTCTTTGTCTGTGAGCGGTCCGCTCTGCTTAGAGGATTGCCGAGAGGTAATAGTGTAGTGATTGAGAGAGTGGCGAGTATTAGCAGTCCTGCAATGGTCCAGGACAGGGCTTGGAGTAGAGCGACTATCGTAAGGAGTATGCTGGCAAGGTTTCCCAGTAGCATTACTGGCTTAGAGGCCAACTTGAGCTCGTCCGCCTTAGGATAGAATTTCCCCGTAGCCGGCTCAAAACACCGCTGTAACGGTCGGGAGCCGGCTGCGGTGGGCGGGCGTCGTCTACCTGATTTGGTTCTTCGTGTAGTAGAGTAGGGCTCGATCCTTGCTCTGTTCCAATTGCATTAGGAACCAAGCATCAGTGTTGGCGCGTCCCGCCCACGAGATCAATCGAATGCTTCGAGGCTTCGTCCTCCTATCCTTTCTTGCAACCCTTACGGCGCCAACTGCACCGATAAGACCCGAGAACGCTTCTTGGATTCCGCGAGTTATTCTCGCCCAATCTTCACGTGCTTCCATTTTCTTTTTCACCGAGAGACAATGTTCCATTGGATCGGATTATCTTTGAGCAAGCGAGCGCCGGCATCAGTTTGAGCGGCACAGTACGGTACTGTCTAGCTGGCGTACGCCGGTACACGCCTTATATCATCCCCGCGGGACCCCTCATTCGTATAACACATGTTCGAGCTATTCCTACGCGTTCAGCCTGACGAGAGAAACGAGGATCCTCACAATCGTCTGAGCAAGAAGTTTCCGGGAGCGAGGATCGCGTTGTGGTGCAACGATCATACCGATATCCTGGAGATTGAATCCGACGGTCTTGATTCTTTTCAGGAGATGCAGAAAGAACTCGTCTACTATTCCAAGGAGTATCAGAGTAAGATCATTGCGAAGACACTTTGCCAGGACAAGTTTCAGATGGTCGTCCGCACCTGCATCTGCGGTGTCGGACAGGGAACTTCTGTAGGTTCAATTGTCCGAGCGAACAATTTCCTCCAGATGCCTCCACCAGTATTCTTCGGAGGATGGGAGTATCACCGCCTGGTGGGCTTCGAAGACAACGACGTCAGGGGTCTGCTGAAAGGCTTGGACAAAGTGGGGAAGACGGAGGTTTTGCACAAGGGATCTGCTGAAGGCATGACCGACGACGCTTTCCTACTGTCACTAAGCAGTCTGTTCGGGAATTTGACTGAGAAGCAGATGAAGGCGCTTTTGGCTGCGATCGAGGGAGGATACTACGAGATTCCGAAACGGACAACCGCGGATGAGTTGGCTGGCAAGCTGGGAACGCCACGCAGCACGCTTGAGGAGCATATTCGGAAGGCGGAGAGCAAGATTGTCTTGGCGATGGCGCCGTACATGATGATGTACGCCCGGGTGCCGGACTCTCCGTTTACAAGCAAGACTCGGGCTGCGACGGACCCCGTTGGAACGAGATTCCTAAAGCAGCTCGCGGTCCAGACAGCGGCGAAAACGAGAAACAACTGAGACTAGGCACCGTCACTACTCCCTAGTTGTTGCGGCCCAACTAACGAGAAAAGAAGTTTCTGGCCGTTAGCCTAGAACCGGAAATAAGATCCAGCCCGATCTGTCACGCGAGGATGGGTCGATTCTAGAAATATTCTTGAATTCTGGACCATTAAAGATTTTACGGGATGATGTTAGACTCGACGGCTGGATTGTCGTCGCTGATCTCAGAGGATTAACATGACTATGCCCAGGTTTTTGATCCTAAGCAGATTCTAGGGCGTTTCACAGGGGACTCTCAGGGTTTGCCCTGGGGTCTTCTACTGCTGCGTCATGCTGGAGCTGGTGGAGTGTCCGCTACTATCGTGGTCTCTATGGATCAGATCGTAATGGTTGCGGCACAGGTTCTTGCCACAGTTGCTGCAGAACTCTGTGGCTGGCTCGGCGCAACGTTTCTCATGCTCCTCCAGTTCATCTGGACTGCCGAATCCGCCGATGTCGCCGACTTCTACCTCCTGACACGTCTTCAGTGCAGGATTGAGAGTGACATTCGGGCTAGGAATCGA
>Ga0209161_10004990_pt1 | contig 10522 bp, 7 predicted proteins | sample GraSoiAngelo_155_FD_186169 | JGI IMG/M metagenome (GOLD analysis project Ga0209161, IMG submission 186169) | Grasslands soil microbial communities from the Angelo Coastal Reserve, California, USA - 14_1009_13_30cm (SPAdes) (version 2) | ecosystem: Environmental > Terrestrial > Soil > Grasslands ...
CCGAGCTGTTCCTGGCCGAGAGCCGCGAGCACTTGAGCGCCTGCAATCAGTTGTTGCTCGAGTGGGAGCGCCATCCGGCGTCGCCGGAGCCGGTCGGCGGCCTGTTCCGCGCGGTGCACACGATCAAGGGCATGGCGGCGACCATGGGCTACGGCCGCGTCGCCGATTTGTCACATCGGCTGGAGAATCTGCTCGACCACCTGCGGCGCGGCGGTAAGGCTCCCACCGACGAAATCATCCAGCTGCTGTTTCGTGCCACCGACGCGCTCGAAAAGGCGGTGGGACTCGCGGTCGCCGGTCGCGAGCGCGAAGCCGATCTCGCGATCCTCACCGACATCGATCGTCTCACGCTGCAGACCAAACCGGCTCCACAACCCAGCGCGCTGGCGCGTCACCTCGCGGAGCCCGTTGAGCCTGCCGAGCCCGTCGAGCCGTTGGACTCACAGCGTCTCGCCGCCGCGCCTGCTGCGTCGGGAGCGTCTCGTCTCGTCCACGTGCTGATCCGTCCCGAAGCGCCCCTCAAAGGGGGGCGTGCCATGCTGGTCATTCGCAAAATGCAGTCGCTGGGCACGGTTCACCGGATCCAGCCCGCGGCCGCCGCCTTCGAGTCGGACGACTTCGACGGCCGGTTTGCGTTCGAGCTCGAGACCGCCGCGGCGGCCGCGGACATCGAGACCGCTGTTCGATCCGTGGGAGACGTCGAGCGCGTCACGCTGGGCGGCGGAACGGATGAGAGTCAGGTCGCCCCCGCTCCCGGGCAGACCGTCGCGGCCGGCGGCCGTGGCCGCCACATCCGCGTGGATCTGCGGCGGCTCGATACCCTCATGGATTTGATCGGCGAGCTCGTGACCGAGCGCGGCCGCCTGAACGAGCTGGCCGCGCGCTGGGTGGGAAAGGACCCCGACATCGACGAGGTCGCGATCCACATCTCGCGTCTCTCCGCCGATCTCCAAAACGAGATCATTCAGGCCCGCATGACGCCGGTATGGCAGGTGTTCGATCGGTTTCCCCGCCTCGTGCGCGACGTGGCGCGGCAGCTCAACAAGCAGGTGGCGTTCCGCGTCGAAGGAAAGGAGATCGAGCTCGATCGTCAGATCCTGGACGAGCTCGGCGACCCGCTCGTGCATCTGCTCCGTAACGCCGTGGACCACGGCATCGAGCCGCCGGCCGAGCGCAAACGGCGCAAGAAGAGCCCTGAAGGGGAGATCGTGCTGGCCGCGATCCGCGAGCGCTCCAGCGTCGCCATCAGCATTTCCGACGACGGCCGCGGCATCGATCGCGCGGAGATCCTGGACAAGGCGAAGCGCGAAGGGATCGTGGGGCCCCACGTCGAATCGCTCTCCGACGATCAGCTCCTGCGCGTGCTGGCGCGTCCCGGATTCTCGACGGCGGAATCAGTGACCAGCGTGTCCGGCCGCGGCGTCGGCATTGACGTGGCCATGACGCGCATCCGCGCGTTGGGCGGGTCGGTCGAGATCCGCACCGAGCCGGGGCAGGGCACCGCCTTCATCCTGCGACTGCCGGTCACGTTGGCTATCGTGCGCGCCTTGATCGCCGCCGTCGGTCACGAGCGCTACGCCCTGCCGCTCACCTATGTGGCCGAGACCGTCGAGTTCGGCACGACGCCGCTCACGACGATGGAAGGAAAGGATGCGATCGTGCTGCGCGATCGCGTGGTCCCGCTCGTCGACTTGCGGAAGCTGCTCGGCACGAACGGCGGAGCTCCCGCGCCGCCCCCGCGCCGCCCGGTGATCGTCTTGGAGATGGGAGAGCGGCGTGCGGGAATCGTGGTCGACGGGATGTTGAGCCAGCAGGAGATTGTCGTGAAGGGATTCGATGCGCCGCAGGGCACGCTGCCGGTGTTCAGTGGCGCCACGATCATGGGCGACGGCGTGCCCGCGCTGATCCTTGACGCCGCCGGTCTTGTCTAGGGAGAAGACATGGAAGACGTCCGTGATCTGAAAGCGCTGCAGCTCGACGCGCTGAAAGAAGTCGCCAACATCGGCGCGGGCCACGCCGCGACTGCGCTGTCGCAGCTTACGCACCGGCGCATCATGATCTCCGTGCCCGAGATCAATATCGCGCGCCTGGAGGAGGTGCCCGGGTTGATCGGCGACCCGCAGGAAGTGGTCGCCGCGGTCCTCATGCACATGCTCGGCGATCTGACGGGGCGGACGCTGCTGCTCTTTCCCGAGCCCGTCGGCCGCCAGCTCTGCGACATGCTGCTCAAGCGCCCGCTCGGCACCACGCAGGCGTTCGAGACGATCGAGCAATCGTGCCTCAAGGAGGCGGGCAACATCCTCTCCGGTGCCTACATGAATGCGCTGTCGGAATTCATGGGGATGCTGCTGCTGCCGTCCGTGCCGAGTCTGGTGGTGGATCTCTCGGCTGCCGTGCTCACGACCACGTACCTCAACTTTGGGCACGATCGCGACTTCGTGTTTTGTGTCGAGACGGAGTTCAACATCGATGCGAAAGACGGGCTGCGCGGTCACTTCCTCCTCCTGCCCGACCTGGCGTCCCTCAAGGCCATTTTCGACGCCATTCGGCTGACTTGACGGTCTCAGAGCGTGACGTTGCCGTCCTGAGGTCCTTCGCCCGCCGGATCGATCCTTCCGACGCGGGCGCGCACAACAATCTCGGCGTTCTCTACTACCAGAAAGGCCTCGTCCCCGAGGCCATCGAGCAGTTCACCCGCGCGCTCGAGCTCGATCCGCGCATGCAGGTCGCGCAGCGCAACCTCGAGATCGCCTATCACAACACCGGCTTCTACGACCACCGCGTCGCCGAGCTGCGGGAACGTCTGCGGGCCGCGCCCGACGAGCGCGACGCACGCTGGGAGCTCGGCCGCACCTATGCGATCCTCGGATCCTACGAGGACGCCGTCGCGGAGTTCGAGGAGCTGCTCGCCCACAAGCCGAGCGACGTCGCCGCGATGATTCAGCTCGGACTCGCGGAGAAAGCCCGCGGCCGGCTCGAGGTCGCGACTGAGTGGTTCTTGCGGGCGGCCGAATCCGAGCCCGACTCGTCCGTCGCGCATTTCTATCTGGGAGAGGTCTACTACAATCGCGGGCTGAACGAGCCGGCGCTGACGGCGCTCGAGCGCGCGGTCACCCTCAATCCGGACAATGCGAACGCGCACTATCTGATGGCATTCGTGCTGGGAGACATGGGCAAGCACCAGGAGGCGCGCGCGGCGTCCAAGCGCGCGATCCAGCTCAACCCGCCGCTCGCGCGGGCGCAGACGAATCTTTCCCTGGAGCGTTACCGCGCCGAGCGCCAGTCGGCCGAGCAGCGCCTGCGCGAGCAGCCGGCGCCGGAAGTCGCCGAGGGCAGCGAGCTCGCGCACTACAACCTCGGGCTCGCGTTCCGGCAGAAGGGCTACTACACGGAGGCGCTGCGCGAGTATCGCCTGGCGATCGAGCGTGGGGAAGATCGGCGCCTCGTGCGCCAGGCGATGGCCGAAGTGTACCTCCTCAAGCGCGACTTCCCCGATGCGCTCGAGTTGTACGAGTCGCTCCTGCACGAGATTCCGGACTCGCCCAAGCTCTGGAACGAGCGCGGCGTGGTGCTGCACCAGGCCGGCCGTACGGCCGATGCGCTCACGTCGTATCGCCAAGCGACCGACGTCGATCCGCGCTACGCCCTCGCCTGGAACAACGTCGGCGTGGTCCTCGCGCACCAGAGCGACACGGAAGGCGCCATCGAGGCATTTCGGAAGGCGCTGCAGCTGACGCCGGAGTTTGTGGGCGCGCGGCTGAATCTCGCGCTGCTGCTGACGCATCTGCGGCGGTTTCAGCTCGCGCTCGAAGCCTACCGTCAGGTCCTCGCGGAGCAGCCGTCCTCCGCGCCTGCCTGGAACGGCGTCGGGCTGGTGCTGGTCGAGCTGAAGCGCTTCCCGGATGCGCGCAACGCGTTCGTGCGCGCGGTCGAAGCCGATCCGCAAAACGCCGGCGCGCACTACAACCTGAGCTTCACGCTCTCGAGCCTCGGCGATTACGACGGCGCGCTGCGCGCCACCAAGCGCGCGCTGGAGCTCGACCCTTACTACGTGTCGCAGAAGTTCGCGCTGGCCATCGATCTGCAATACGAGACGGTGGCCATCGGGGTCGTGCCCGAGATCTCCGCCGACGTCGCCGCCGAGAGCCTCGGTGGCGAGTTCGCGTTCGACCAACGCCTGCTCGACAACATCTTTCAGGAGCTGGAGCCCCCCGCGACCTCGCCCCAGGCGGCGGCGCCGGGGGGGCTCGCGAAGAAACCCGACGACCCCCTCGCGCTCGCGCGGGATTACCACAGCAAGGGGATGATGGACCTGGCCGTCGCAGAGGCGATGCGGGCCGTCCAGCGCGGCGCGGACCGCGGCCAGGCCGCGACGCTGATCGGCGACACCTATGCGCGGCGCGGGCTGCACGGCGAGGCGCTCGAGCGCTACCGCGAGGCGCGCACCCTCGACGCCACGAACGCCGCCGCCGCGCTCGGGGAAGTGAAGAGCCTGCTCGCCGTGCACCGCGCCGCGGAAGCACTGCCCCTCGCCGAGGAGCTCGTGGCCAAGGCGCCCGACGACGTGGAGGTGTTGGTCGGTGCCGCCAGGGCGCGGGCCGCCACCGGGGACGCCGCGAGCGCACTCACCGCGCTGCGGCAGGCCCAGACGCGAGCGCCCGCGCGCGCCGACCTGCACAAGCTGCAGGGGGACATCGCGCTCAAGGTCGGCGATCGCCGGGGCGCGCGCGCCGCCTATCGGGCGTCGCTCGATCTGGATGGGGGTTTTGTGCAGGTTTGGCTCGACCTCGGCCGGCTGCACGAACACGACGAAGAATGGGGCGACGCGCAGCGCGCGTACGAGGCGGCGCTCGAGGCGTTGCCCACATTTCACGAGGCGGCGCTCGCCCTGGCGGACCTGTTGCGCCGGTCGGGCAACGTGCGGGCCGCGATCGTGCGGCTCGCCGAGATGCTGGAACAGGATCTCTACGACATGGACGCGCTGCTCCTGCTCGGCCGCGCGCTGATCGACGACAAGCGCAACGACGAGGCACTCGCCGCTTTCCGCCGCGCCCTGAAATTCGATCCCGAGCACACCGGCGCGCTGTTCTATCTTGGTGTGACCCTGGCCAAGCTGCAGCGCTACGCCGAAGCGGTGGCCGCCTGGGACCGTGTGACGCGGGTCGATCCCGGCGGTCCGTTCGCGCAGCGCGCGCGGGTGCACACGCGAACGGCGGTCGACCTGCAGCACATTTTCTCAACCTCGGACGCGGCGTAACGCATGGCGATCGAAGGACCGCTCCGCGAGCTCGGGATCCACGACGTCTTCCAGCTGCTCGACCTGAGCCGGAAGACCGGCGCGCTGCGCGTCACCTCCGAGTTGCGCCACAACGAGGGGACGATCTACTTCGACAGCGGCGTCGTCGTGTCAGCGGAGATTCGCAGCAATCCGCACCCGCTGGGTGCGCTGCTCCTCCGCACCGGCAAGATCACCGAGGCCGATTTCGAGCGCGCGCGCGACATGCAGCAGCGCCAGGGCGACAAGCGCCGCCTCGGCCAAATTCTCGTGGCCCTCGGCGTGATTACGCAGCGGGAAGTCGAGCGGCAGGTGCGGTTCCAGATCGAGGAAGTCGTCTTCGAAGTGATGAGCTGGAACGAAGGCTACTTCTCGTTCACGGAGCAGGCGGAAAGCAAAGTCCCGACGGAGCTCACCGTCCGGATTCCCGTCGAGGCGCTGCTCATGGAAGGGGCGCGCCGCATCGACGAGTGGTCACGGATCGAAAACCGTATCCCGCACGTCGGTGTCGTGCCGTCGCTCGCGCCGCCTCCGGAAGGCGGGGGCGGGGAGCTCGATCTCCTGCCGCCGGAGTGGGAGGTGCTCGCGCTCATCGATGGGGAGCGCTCCATCCGGGGTCTCGCGACGGAGCTGGGGCGCTCGGACTTCGAAGTGGCCAAGACGCTCTTCGGCCTTGAAAGCGCCGGCGTGATCGTGCTCGTCGACCCGGGCACGGCGAAGCGCGGCCGCCCGAGCGCCGCGGGCGAGCTCGCCGAGCTCGTCGCGAAATCCGAGCGCGCGCTGCTCGCCAAGGATCTCGACGCCGCGCGCGCCGCCGCCGAGCAAGCCGGCAGCATGCAGCCGCACGACGCGACCGTGCACATGCTGCTCGGCCGAATTCACCTGGCGCAGGGTCACGGCTCCGCCGCCGCCGAGGAGCTGCGGCGCGCGCAGCGACTCGATCCGATGCTGACCGCGGTCCACCGCCACCTCGGCTTCGCGCTCGTCGCGATGGGCCGCTTCAAAGAGGCGGTCGCCAGCTGGGACGAGTGGGAGCGGCTCGCCCGCAGCCCCGACGAAGAGGCGCAACGGCCGGACGTCGAACGCGCGCGCGAAGCGGCCCGGGTGTTCAGCCATGGCTGACGACATTCGCGCCCTCTCGGCGCAGCTCGCCCAGGATCCGCAGAGCCTCGTGTTCCTGCGGCTCGGCGAAGCCCTGCGGCGCAAGGGCCAACTCGAGGCCGCGCTGCGCGTCGCGATGAACGGCCTGGAGCGGCATCCGCATCTCGCCGATGCGCACGATCTGTATGCGCGCATCCTGACCGACAAGCACAACTATGAGCGCGCGTTCGACGAGTGGGACATGGCGGTGCGCATCGCCCCACATCACACGGGCGCCCTCAAGGGGTTGGCCTTCCTCTATTTCAAAGTGGGAGATATCGAGCAGGCCGAGGCGCATCTGGCGGCTGCGAAACGAGTCGCGCCCGATGATCCGAGCATCGATCAGGCGATCGCGATGATGCGGAAGGGCGTAGGACCGCCGTCGCCCACACCGAGTCCTGCCCCGGAGCCGGCGACGACCGCCGCCTCATCGACCGCCGCCGTATCGAGCAGTGGCTTTGACGAGGCACGCGTGTTCGCCGGCCTCGAAGGCGCGAACGAGGGCCTTCTGCTCGTCGACGGCGCGGGTCGCGTCCTGGGCGGCGCGTTGCGCGACGCGTCCGGCGCGGATGTCACCGACAGCGTCGCGGCATACCTTGCCGGTGTGTCACAGGAAGCGGCGCGGACGGCCAAGCTGCTCGGGCTGGGGGCGTGGAACGGTCTCTCCGCCGAAGGCCAACACGGCAACGTGCACCTCGCGCATCCCACACCCGAGGCGCTCCTCCTCGTGGTACGGGAGCGCGGCATGCCGCTCGGCCGGCTCGCGATCCTCGCGCAACGCGCCACGATCATGGCGCAGCGCTGGCTGGAGCGGCAGTGAGCAAGGCGCTCGACATGATCACACGCGTGCGCGGCGTCCGCGGGGCGATGCTGGTTTCCGCGGAAGACGGGCTCGTCGTTGCCGAGCAGCTCATGGAGGGGATCAAGGGCGGCGCGGTCGCCGCGCTCGCCGCGAGCCTCGCCGGCCGCCTGCGGCGCGCGATGGATGCCGCCGGCACCGGGACGAGTGTGTTCTGGCACCTGCAGGCGGAGCAGGGCGCGTTGCTGGTCGTTCCGGGAGGTGAGGCCGCGGGGAGTCTCCTCGTCGTCGCGGTGACCGAGCCGGACGTGAACATCGGCCTGGTGCGGCTCGAGCTGCTGCGGGTGGCGGAGACCGCCGTATGAGTCCGCACACACGCGCGGTCGAGAACTGGACACTGCAGCCGCTGACCGATTTCGTGCGGGAAGCCTCGGCGCGCTTGGTGCTGGTGCTCACGCCATCGGGACAGGTCCTGGCCCAGTCGGGGTTCTCGCGCGCGGTCGACGTGATGTCGGCGGCCGCGCTGGCCTCCGCGATCGTCGCGGCCACGAGCGAGCTGGCGCGGCAGCTGCGCCAACCGCCGTTCGCGGCCCTCAGCCACCAGGGTCCGCACACGGGCTTCTTCCTCGCGACCTTCGTGGCCGATCGCGGGACGCTGGCGGTGCTCGCCGTCTACGATCTCGACGTTTCTTCGCTCGGCCTGGTGCAGTTATTCTATGAGCAACTTGCGGCGGACTTGAAGGCGGCGAGCCCCAAAGGCGCGGTCCCGAAGCAAGTGCTGGCCGCGGACTTCGAGCGCGAGCTGACGGACAGCCTCAACACGCTGTTTGGGAGATAGCCCGTGTCCCTGGTCAACTTCACGGCCCGCGAGATCACCTGCAAGATCGTCTACTACGGCCCCGGACGGTCCGGCAAGACGACGAATCTGCATTACGTGTACGAGCGCGTGCCGGAGACGCGGCGCGGCCGCATGGTCTCGCTCGCCACGCAAACCGATCGCACGCTGTTCTTCGATTTCCTGCCGATCGACCTCGGCCAGATCTCGGGCTTCTCCACCCGCTTCCAGCTGTACACCGTGCCGGGCCAGGTCTACTACAACGCGACACGCCGGCTCGTCCTCCAGGGGGCCGACGGCGTCGTGTTCGTGGGCGACAGCCAGGCGCGCCAGCTCGACGAAAACATCGAGAGTCTCCAGAACCTCCAGAGCAATCTGCTGGAGCACGGCGTCGACGTGCGCACCATGCCGCTCGTGATGCAGTACAACAAGCAGGACCTGCCACGCGAGCTGATTCTGACGCCCGCGGATCTGGATGACGCGCTCAATTTCCGCAGCGTGCCGAGCTTCCCGGCTGATGCGCTACACGGCAGAGGAGTGTTCGAGACCCTGAAGGGGATCTCGGAGCTGGTCCTCAAGAAGCTCGCGACGGGGAGCCCCGCGGCATGACGACCGCGCTCAATCCCCGCTTCACGTTCGAGACGTTCGTGGTCGGCGCCGCGAACCGCCTCGCCGTCACGGCGGGGCGGACGGTCGCGGAGAATCCCGGCTCCGCCTACAACCCGCTCTTCATCTATAGTGGCTCCGGCCTCGGGAAGACCCACGTCCTGATGGCCGTCGGGCATGCGGCCAAGGCGATTGCCGCGCAGCTCAACATTGAGTACCTGACGCTGGACGAGTACGTCGAAGCGTTCCATGCCGCGATCGCGGCGGGGCAGGGTGATGCCTTCCGCCGCCGCTTCCAGAACGTGGATGTGCTGCTCGTGGACGACGTCCAGTTCCTGACGAATCGCAAGGAGATGCAGGCCGAATTGCTGCGGCTCACCGAGGCGCTGCAGCAGTCCGGGCATCAGATCGTGCTGGCCAGCGACCGCCCCCCGGCGGAGATCGCCGACCTGGACGAGCGTCTGATTTCGCGCTTCTCCGGCGGCCTGGTCGTCGACATCGGCATCCCCGACTATGAGACGCGGGTGGCGATCCTGCGGCGCAAGGCGGAGGAGCGCGGCTCGTCGTTCCAGCCGGGCGTGCTGGAGACTGTGGCGAAGGTGGAGTACCCGAACGTACGCGAGCTGATGGGGGCGCTCAATCGCCTGATCGCGTTTCAAGCGGTCAACGACATGCCCATCAATGAGGAAGCGGTGCGGAAAGTACTCGGTATCCCCTCCGCCGCCGGTTCACCGACCGCCGCTTCACCTACTGCCGCCTCATCTCCCGCCGCCTCTGCAGATGAGTTCTCCCAGTTCCTGACGGACGTCACCGCAACGGTAGGGAAGGCCGTCGAAGCGTGGCGCGCGCGTGTCACCGAAGCGGTTATGCGATGGGAAGGCGAGGGGTACCGGACGGGCCGCCTCGAAAAACTCCTCGAGCAGGAGACGCCGGCGGCGGTGGATGACGCGATCGCCGCTTATGTGCAAGACGTCGAGCGTCTCAAGGCGCTCGAGGCCGAAGTCGCCGTGCTCGACCCGCAGGCGGCCGGCGACAAAGTGTTCCGCGATCCGGACCACATGGATCAGGCCGAAGCCGCGGCGGCGAAGGTGCGCGACGGAGCCGCGCCGCCCCCGGCGCCATCGGGCGCGTTCCCGTTCGACAGTTTCCTCGTGGGTCTCTCGAACGAGGTCGCGCTCAACGCCGCGCGCGATGTGATCGCCAAACCCGGCAAGAAGTACAACCCGGTCGTCATCGTCGGGCGGAGCGGGCTGGGGAAGACGCATCTGCTCAACGCCATCGGCCTCGAGCTGGCGAAGAAGAAAAACGCGGTCGTGGCGTGCCTCTCGACCCAGCAGTTTGTGGACGAGCTCATCGCGGCGATCGACGGCAATCGTGTCGACTGGTGGCGGGCACGCTATCGCCGCGCCACGGCGCTGTTGCTCGACGACATCCAGCTGCTCGCCGGCAAGGAGCGCACCCAGGAAGAGCTGTTCAATCTGTTCAATCAATTGGTCGATGCCGACCGCCAGCTCATCTTCACGGCCCCCGCGCACCCGAACACCCTCGAGGGCCTCGAGGAACGCATCGTGTCGCGACTCGAGGGCGGGCTCGTGGCCGAGATCGCGGATCCCGACAAGGAGCTGCGACGCAGCGTGCTCGAGCGGCTGCTGACGAGCCAGCACGTGTCTATCGAGCCGGCGCTGCTCGACTACCTAGCCGACCGCCCCATCGATTCGGTCCGCAGCTTGACCGGCATCGTGCAGCGCCTCGTGGCGGCGGCGGCGGCACAGGACGCGCCGGTGACGGCAGGGCTCGCCCGCGACGTCCTCGAAGGCGCACCTGCTCCGCGCCGCTCGACCGGGTTGCGGACCAGCGGCATCGTCGT
>Ga0209161_10004996_pt1 | contig 10513 bp, 10 predicted proteins | sample GraSoiAngelo_155_FD_186169 | JGI IMG/M metagenome (GOLD analysis project Ga0209161, IMG submission 186169) | Grasslands soil microbial communities from the Angelo Coastal Reserve, California, USA - 14_1009_13_30cm (SPAdes) (version 2) | ecosystem: Environmental > Terrestrial > Soil > Grasslands...
CTGGAACTGCTATCTTTTCGAAACGAATGATTCAGCAGTGGCCTGCACAGCGGATTCCGCTGTCACGGACGAGTCCGTCGACCTTCTGATCAAACGGCTACGAGGAAAACGAATCCCTCTTGTGCTCTGTGCTCGCTTGATTCACTCAGGTAAGAAATCTCCCGGCTTTCGCGATGAACCGGAACATCTCTTTAACTTCACGCGGCTCTGGGCCTGGTACATGCCCATTTGGGACCTCTTTCAACCCGTCGAGGAATCGGGGATAAGCGAACGCCGTCTTCGTCGTCTTTCCCAGGAAACGAATTTGCGATTTTATCTTCCTTATGCGATGGGCACGGCGCCATGGTTTCGCATTGTGGATGTCAACGATCCCTTGAGTGTCCCCATGGCCAATCTGTCGGCCCATGATCTGCGCGCGTTATCCGAAACACTGAAGGCCATCCCGAGAGGTCCGTCTCTGTTCGCGGGTAAGTTTGGCAGACCTTTCCCGCTCACAGGAGTCTGAGAGCCGTCTCTTATGGTGGCGTTACCACCATGACCAGAACTCAACCCGCAGGTACCGGGCGAGCCTTCTGGTGAGGACATCGAACAGGCGGCGCTCGCCGCAATAGATCTTGGCGGTTCCGGTCATTTCGGACCGGAGGACGAGGTCGGGATTCTCGAGGGTGGTCGTCACCCTGAACACCTTGCCCCGCCAGCCCTCCTCCTCCTTGATGGCAGCCGGCGCGATCGCGGTCACCCGGCCTGGAAAGGCGCGCTCGGGATAGGCCCGGGCCTTGACGACGACCGCCTGCCCGACCTTCACGTCACCGATCTCTCTCTCCGGGATGGCGATCTCCGCTCTGACGGTCTGGAACTCGTGCACCTCGAGGATGAGATCGCCCTTCTTCACGTACTGTCCGATCTTTTCGCGGGGCTTCGGAGTCGTGACAACGCCGGGAACCGCGCTCCGCACCATGACGAGCCGGAGCTGGTCCTCGAGGTGGTTCCGCTGGCTCGCCAGTCGCGCCAGCACCGCCTCGGCGCCCTCGATCTCCTCGGGCCGGCTCCCCGCCGCGAGCAGCCGGAGCCGGCCCCCGGCTTCCTCCGCTTCCTTCTGGGCCACGGCCATCTCCTTGCGAAATCCCGCCAGATCGCCGGTCGACGCCAGATCGCCAACCGACACGGCGTCTACTTCGGCCCTGGCCGCCGCCAGCTCCTTCTCACGGACGCCTGCCAGCTCCTGACTCTCGTCGAGCGTTCGGCGAGCGATCAGCTGGGCCGCGAAGAGTGCGTGGAACCGCTCGAGATCGTTGCGGGCGTACCGCAGCCGCTCTTGGGCCGTCGCAACGTCGGCCATCGCCTTGGCGAGCCGGGCGGTCTGCATTCGCTCCGCCTCCTCGTACCGTCGGCGGGCGTACTCGTGCCGGGTCTCGGCGGTCTCGATGTTCTGCCGGGCCAGGCGAAGCTCCTCGGCTCGAGGTCCCGCCCGCAGCATGTTGAGCCGGGCCAACGTCTCGTCGATCTGTGCGCCGACGGCCCGGAGCTCGGCCCGATAATCCCGATCGACGAGCCTGACGATCAGCTCGCCCGCGGCGACCCGCTGCCCTTCGTCGACGTAGACCTGGGCGATGATCCCGTCAACCTCCGCACGCACGTCGGCGTTGTGGCGCGGGGCGACCGAGAAGTCACCCGAGACCGTGAGCTGCCACGGGACGAGGAAGAGCACGGCCACGGAGAGGCCGAGCAGCAGAAGGGCTCGCATCGGACCGTTCAAAGATTTCCAGCGCGCGTTCACGCGCTCGCGCCAGGCTCGGAGCCGGGGTGTCGCCGTCGCGCGCAGCAACGGGTTCTGGAACGCAAGCCCGAGCAGGCCGGCGTAGACGAACGCCCCGGCGCCCTGGTAGCGCTGGGTGAGCCAGTCACCCACCATCAACGCTACCCAGCTGAGGAGCCACGCGGAGTAGCCGCCGGCCAGGAGGCCGTACGCCAGGTAGACCCGTTGCTCCCGGGTGGTGGGCTCTTCCCGCGCCGGCCCCGGCGACGCCACGAGAGCCGAAAGTCGGCGCTTGACGTAGCCGAACGCGCGGGCGCGGAGATTGTGGATCCCCAGCGCGTCGCTGAGCAGGTAATAGCCGTCGAGCTTGATCAGGGGATTGAGGTTGATGAAGAGCCTGAAGGCAGAGGCGGCGACCACCACCAGCGCGACAGCGCTGGGCCAGGTGCCCGGCTCCGTGACCCGCCAAATGATGACGGCCAGGGCCCAGAGGAAAATCTCCAAGTAAGGCCCGGAGATGGTCACCCAGAGGCGCTTGGACTTCTCGGCGAAGAGCCAGGCATCGCTCACGTTGCAGTAGAAGGCAGGCTGAACGTAGATGAGCATGAACCCTATCTCATGAACGTGGCCCCCGAACCGCTTGCAGGTGAAGCCGTGCGCGAACTCGTGCGCCGCAGAGACCATGAAAGTGATAAGCCACGCCACCAGGAGCATCTCGACACGCCAGAGGCGCTTCAGGTCTCTGGTGATGTGACCCCATTCCGCCACAGAGATACCGAACCCGAGCACGATGACCGCGGCCGAGAACACGAGGAAGGCCGGCGTGAAGCAGAAAGCGACCTTGTCGACCAGCCGGTCCAGGAGGCGGTCGGGATCGAAGGCGCTGAACCTCAGGTACAGTGGGCCGCCACGAGTGTGTCGGCGCGGGGCGGCCGGACGCTCAAACGCAGCGTCGTCGGCCTCGAGCAGGCCGAGCCGCCTGAGCGACCCGACGAACCCTTCGACCATCCCCGGCTCGGGTAGCGACCCGAATTCCTCGCCGGCCCGCTGGCGGACCACTGCGATCGGAGTGGTGCCGTCGAGCTGGCTCGTGATGAAGTGCTCAGCTTCGCCGAAACGGAAGAAGCGTCCAGTCGTCGGATCCTTCAGAACGACCGCGCCGGCCTGCCGGCTGATCACGAGATCGCTCCGGAGCTTGGGCAGCTCTTGTGTCACCGCAGTAGACATGGACCTCTCACCAATGGAGCGAGGCTCCTGAGGTGGATGCCACGAGTGCGGGGCTCAGTAGTGCCTCCTCGCTTTTGCATTGAACGGTACGCGCCAAGCGCCAGGGCTAGAACCCCTGGCCCCTCGGCCTCGAGCGGGCGGGCGGGTTGCCCCGCCCGCCCGCTACCCAGATCTAACGCGTTGTGGAGTTCGGCGTGCCGCTGTTCGGACCGCTGGTTGTCGTTGCCGTCTCAGTACTCTTTGAATCTGCCGTGAGACCGGAGTCGCTGCCGGGGTTCGTACCCTCCGCGCCGTTGCCCCACCCATTGTTCCCTTTGGTTATGACACCGGGCGCGATGCGCTCTTCTAGCTCCTCGATCACAAGCTCGAGTTTGTCCCTCTTTTCCATAATTGATTCTCCCTATCCTTAAGTTGGAGGTGATGAGCGCACTGACTCAACACAAGTGAGGCGAGGTTGAATGATACCTAGGTCATAAGTACCACCTCCTCTCGACGAATAAGAGACTTCGACCGGCTGGGCGCTCACGCGCGGCCGGCCCGTAAGATGAAACGCGCCGAGGGAGCCGCCGCGTGCCACGCAATATGCCAGGCGCGTGACGCTCGCGCAAAGGGGAGCGGTGTCAGTCTAGAGTGACGGGCGAGTGTGATAGTCCAGTGTGAAGCTCTAGTGTGAAGGGCGGGCATTCTGCCGAGTCAGGGGCGGAGGGTGAGACGCTGCAGAGTCCGGATGGTCGACGGGGAGAGCAGGGCGATCCTTCTCGGGTTCCTGCCAGGGCCCCGGACGAGGCGTCGTGGCAGCTCGTACTTTGAGAGAAGATTTCGGATGGTGCCCTCGGCGCGGTGGCAGAGGGTCGCCGCCTCGCGCACGGTATACCAGCGCTCGACGTCGCCGGGTAACTGCGTGATCATTCTAATTGGTTGTGGTAGAGCGCAATTCGCGTGCCAAAGATCGAGGGTCAACGCACGCGAGGATTTAGGAGGACAGCCCTACGCGCAGATTGCAGACTCTGTCAAACAGATTGCAGATGGGGGGTGACCAGATGGACATCTAAAACGCGGCCACCTCCGGCTCGGGCCCCACGATGCGGTTCACGTCGTCGCCGCGCGCGATCAGCATGAGCACCGGGATGCGCGATGCGGTGCGGATGCAGCGGAGGATGTCGAAGCCGCTCGCACCTGGCAGCACCACGCCCAGCACGGTCGTCCCGTCCGCCCCGGCATCAAGCGAAAACCTCTCGCGCGCCAGGTACTCCCTACCCATGGCGCCTGGGCGCTCGATTGTCTTGAGCGCGTCCGGCAGGCAGACCGATGCGATCGGGATATCGCTCGACGAAAGAAGGGCGTAAGAGATGCCGTCGGGGCTGAGCGAGTGTATCTCGGCGAACCTTGGCCCCAGATCCGGGCGATCTTGAAGAAGTGCGGGATCGACCGCGTAATCGTCACACCTGAGGGACCCGGCGCATGGCGATTCGAGGCGGACTTCTCAGGAGTGGTTCACAGACGGACACCTGCCGCTCCCCTCCCGACCCCCCCACCGGTCACGCGCGGGGGCCTCGCCCTGAAGCCGGTTGCGCCGGCACAGCCGGCGCTCATTTGGAAATGGTCGGGCTGGCATTCTCAGATCTTTCCGTGGCACCGACGCCGGCCAGAAGCTGATCAATCCGCCAGTCTGACGGCTCCGTAGTCGGTAGAAATCTAAACGATTCTAGTGTCTTGAGCGACGTTGGCCAGGTTTGCGCCTCTGGTTCGACTCTTGCACCTTTCCGCGCTGGGGCGAACCCTGTGAAAATCCTCGTCATTGACGACTCGGCTACGATGCGGCGGATCATCAAGAGCCATCTGGCGACGATGGGATTCGACGCCATCGTCGAGGCGCGCGACGGCGAGTCGGCACTCGCCAAGCTCGCCAGCGAAGCCATCGATCTCGTCATTACAGATTGGGCGATGCCCACCATGAGCGGGCCGGACCTCGTGCGGGCGATCCGATCGAGCCCGACCCACGGCAAGCTCCCCGTGCTCATGATCACGGGCATCGCCCAAAAGGAAGATATCGTCCAGGCGATCGAGGCGGGGGTCAACGGGTACATCGTCAAGCCGTTCACGCCCCAGACGCTCAAGGAGAAGATCCAAGAGCTCATGGGGGACGTGGTGACGAAGCCGTGACGACCGCGCCGGAAGCCAACGCCGTCAAGCGCGTGCAGGACGCGATCGAGGCCGCCGAAGAGCTGATCGCAGCGGCCGGCCAGAACAGCGCCCCATTCGCGGCGCCCCTCGGGGAGCTGCTCGAGGTCATCAAGGTCGTCGTGCGGGCCACCGTCGTCTGCGTGCGGCCCGCCGCCAGCCACGCGCTGCCGTCGGTCGCCACGACGCTGACGGCGCTCGTGCAGGCGACGGAAACCGCGGCCCAGAAGGTGCTCGACGAGACGGACGCGCTGCACGCGACGCTGGACACGCTCCGCCAGGCCCTGGCACAGCTCGACTCGGCCACGCCCGGCTCCGGCCCGGCCGCGCGCGCCTGGCGCGAGGCGACGGAGTCGTGCGAAGCCCTGTCCGGGCACGTCGGCGCGATCGTGTCCGCGATGGAGTTCCAGGATCTGACGGCGCAGCACCTCACCGCCACGATCCACGCGGTCCAGGGGGCGCGCGAACAGCTGGAGCGGCTGCTCCGATTCATCGGCCTGCCCGCCGACTCGGAGGCGGCGCCCGTCAGGACCGCCGCGAAGGTCGGCGCCCCGTCGGTGCTCGCCCCGTGGCGACAGAAACTCGCCGACCGAATCGTGCAGGAGCACCAGGGTCAGCCCGACCCCTCCCTGGGCCTGTGAAGTCGACCGTCTTCGTCGTCGAGGACTCGCGGACGATGCGGGCCCTCGTCCGGAACGTGCTCGAGGGTGACGGCTATGAGGTCCGTGAGAGCGCCGATGGCCGCGCGGCGCTCGACCTCCTCCACTCGATGTCGCCGGACCTGGTGATCACCGACATCAATATGCCCGAGATGGACGGGATCACCCTGGTGCGCGAGCTCCGCAAGCTCCCGGCGCTCCACCGCACGCCGGTGCTGATCCTGACGACCGAGTCCGACGACACGGTGAAGGCCAGCGCGCGGGCCGCCGGCGCGACGGGCTGGATCGGCAAGCCCTTTCATCCGGACCAGCTGAGCCAGATCGTCGCACGCGTCCTCGGGAGGGAACGGCCGGGATGAGCCAGGACGCGACCCTCCGCATGTTCTTCGAGGAGGCGACCGATCTCGTGGGCGACTCGGAGGCGGCGCTCCTGCGCCTCGAGGCGGCGTCGGGCGAGCCGGATCCGGGCCTCGTCAATCGCATCTTCCGGAACGTCCATACGCTCAAGGGAACGAGCGCCATGCTGGGGCTCGACCGCCTCGCCGCGTTCGCCCACTCCCTCGAGGACGTCTTGGTGCGGATGCGGAAGGGCGCGCAAGCGATCACGCCGGGCCTCGTCGATACGCTGCTCGCGTCCGTCGACGTTCTTCGTCGGCTCCTCGAGCGGGCGCGGGAGGGGAGCGGCGGCGAGCCCGAAAACCTGGAATCCATGCTGGCGACGTTGCGCGCGCTCTCCGTCGGTCCCGCGGCGCGCGGGGGCGGGGATGGTTCCGGGACGATCCTGGCGGGCGGTGGCGCCGGGCTCTTCGGCCGGGCGTCGGACGACGGCGGTCACGACCCCGACCATGCGGTCGAAGCGGCGACGGTTCGCGTGCCGATCGAGAAAGTCGACAGCCTGGTCAACCTGGTCGGCGAGCTCGTCATCACCCAGTCCATGATCGCCCGGCTCGTGGCGCACCTCGGGCCGGACCGCGCCAGAGAACTCGAGGAAGCCGTCGCACAGATGGATCGCCACGCCCGGGAGCTGCAGGAGCGCGTGATGGCCGTGCGCATGCTGCCGATCCGGACGGTGTTCGGCCGGTTCCCGCGCCTCGTCCGCGATCTCGCGCACGCCCAGGGCAAGCAGGTGGTGCTCGAAGCCTCGGGGGAAGACACGGAGCTGGACAAGAGCGTGATCGAGCAGATCACCGATCCGCTGACCCACCTGCTCCGCAACGCGATCGATCACGGCATCGAGCCGCCCGAGGCGCGTCGCGCCGCGGGCAAGCCCGGCGTCGGGCATCTGCGCCTCCGGGCCTACCAGGAGGGCGGCAACATCCATCTGGAGGTCGCCGACGACGGTCGCGGGCTCGACCGCGACCGGATCGCGCGGAAGGCCGAAGAGCTCGGGTTGCTGACCGCGGACGCTCGGCCGTCCGACGACGAGATCTTCGGGTTGATCTGGGAGCCCGGGTTCTCGACCGCCGACACGGTGAGTCAGGTCTCGGGCCGCGGGGTCGGGCTCGACGTCGTGCGCCGCAACGTCGAGACGCTCGGCGGCTCCATCACGGTCCACACGGAGCGCGGTCGCGGCACCACCTTCGATGTCCGACTGCCCCTCACGCTGGTCATCCTCGACGGCCAGTCGCTCCGCGTGGGGTCGCACACCTACATCCTGCCCCTCGCCGCGATCGTCGAGTCGCTGCGGCCACGGCCCGGGCAGGTGTCTCGCGTCTTCACCGACGCGGAGGTCGTGGTGGTCCGCGGAGAGGCGGTGCCCATGATCCGGCTGCACCGCGTGTTCGACATCGCGCCCGCGACCGAGGATCCCTCGCAGGGGATCGTGGTCATCGTCGAGCACGGGGGACGCGATGTCGCGCTGCTCGTCGACGAGCTCGGCGGCCAGCAGCAGGTCGTGATCAAGAGCCTCGAAGCCAACTTTCAGAAGGTCACCGGCGTCGCGGGAGCCACGATTCTGAGTGACGGGGGCGTCGCGCTGATCCTGGACGTGCCGGGGCTGGTCGCGTTGAGCCGCGCCCGGCCGGGCGGGGAGCCGCGGATCGTCACGTCCCAACCCGTGGTGTCCGTGGCGAGCTCGGCGGGCCATTCGCAGTCTGACGGAGGAGGACGACGATGAGAGTCGATCGGCGTACCGGCTTGTTCACAGCCGTCTCACTCCTGGTGGTGGCGGCCGCCGCGCACGCGGCGGTCGAGGTCACGCCAGGCATCCAGGCCGAGCTCGACCGGCAGAAGAAGATCGCCGCCGGCTGGGCGGCGGACCCCGTGATCGTCAAGGCCGTCGCGGAGCAGAATGCCAAGGGGCCGCTGCCCGGAATGGACAACTCGAAGTGGAAGCTCGTCCGGCGCAGCGATCCGCTCGTGCGGGCGTTCCAGTCGAACCCGGCGGGCCAATTTCTACGCTCCAAGATGGAGGCCAGCGGGGGCCTGATCACCGAGGCGTTCCTGAGCGCCGCGCAGGGCGAGAAGGTCGCGTTCGCGGAGAAGACGACCTCGTACATCCACAAGGGGATGCCCAAGTTCGACGTCCCGTTCACGAGCCGAAGCGCGTGGCAGGGCCGTCCGGAGTTCGACGAGTCGGCGCAGACCTATCAGATCCAGATCTCGGTCCCGGTGCTGGTGGACGGTCAACCGGCCGGTGCGCTGGTGGTCGGGATCAGCCTGTCGCAACTCGAGAGGCAGGCGAAGAAGTGACGCACCGGCATGGCTGGAGGGGATGATGAACGAGCGGCATGCGCTCTCGATACGGGCCAAGGTGATCGCGACGTGCGTCGGCCTGGCCCTGACCACGGGGTTCGCCGGCGGCCTCGGCATCTGGGCGTTCTCGCGCGTCAACGCCGCCTTCCAGGTGGTCGCCACCCAGAGCCTCCCCGCGGCGAACGATATCTTACAGACGGACCGTGACATGCAGCAGGCGCTCGTCGCCGAGCGCACGCTGATGTTCATGAGCATGGCGACGCCCGAGGCGAAGCAGCAGGTCAAGGTCCACGCGGCCGAGCTCACGCAGGTGCTCGAGCGCTGGCGCGAGTACACCGCGATCCCGGCCACCGAGGCGGAACGGCAGCTGTGGCCCGCCTTCAGCGCGGCGGTTCGCGAGTGGGAGCAGGCCTCTCGCGACACGGTGCGGGTCCTGTCCGAAGATACCCCCTCGGCCCGCCGCGACGCCATCGACCTCTCGGTGGGCGAGGGCACTATCAAGTTCGAGAACGCGCGCAGGATCCTGAGCGAGCTCACGGCGATGCGCATGGCTCAGGCGGAGAGGCACGCCAAGACGGAGGAGGCGCGCGCCGCCGCGATGCTGTGGTGGGTCGTGATCGCGGTGGCTGGCGCGATGGGGCTGGCGCTGGTCCTGAGCGTCGTCCTCGGCCGGTCGATCGCACGCCCCCTGGGCCAGACCGCGACGCTGCTCCGGGACATCGCCGAGGGCGAGGGCGACCTGACGCGACGGCTCCAGGTCCGGAGCCGGGACGAGCTCGGCGAGCTGGCGCGCTGGTTCAACACCTTCGTCGACAAGCTACGCGTGATCATCGGTCAGACGCGGGAGTCGGCCGAGCGGGCGGCCCTCGCCGCCCAGCAGCTCTCCACCGGGACGGAGCAGATCTCCGGCGCCGCCCAGGAGCAGGCGTCCTCCCTGGAGGAGACGGCGGCGAGCATGGAGGAGTTGACCGGCACCGTCAAGCAGAACGCCGACAACGCGCGCCAGGCCAGTCAGCTCGCGGTGGAGTCGCGTGACACGGCCGAGCGGGGCGGCCAGGTGGTCGCCTCGGCGGTCGCCTCGATGGACGAGATCACCCGAGCGTCGGAGCGGATCTCGGAGATCATCTCGGTCATCGACGAGATCGCGTTCCAGACCAACCTCCTGGCGCTCAACGCGGCCGTCGAGGCGGCCCGCGCCGGGGAGCAGGGCCGCGGGTTCGCCGTCGTCGCCGCGGAGGTTCGAAATCTGGCGCAGCGGTCGGCCGCGGCCGCCAAAGAGATCAAGGCGTTGATCCACGATTCGGTGCAGAAGGTGAGGACCGGCGCGTCGCTCGTGAACCAGTCCGGCCAGACCTTCAAGGAGATCGTCGCCTCGGTGAAGCGCGTGACCGAGATCATCGCCGAGATCGCCGCCGCCGGTACGGAGCAGTCGCAAGGGATCGAGCAGGTCAACAAGGCGATCGTCCAGATGGACCGACTGGTGCAGTCGAGCGCCGCGCAGACCGAGGAGCTCTCCTCCACGGCGCTCGCCCTGGCCGTCCACGCCAAGCAGCTCCGCGCGCTGGTGTGGCGGTTCAAGCTGGCCGACGGCGCCCCGGAACGGCCGCCGGCCGAGACGGGACCAGACGCGACGCTCGAGCCGGCGCCGTCGGTCGCGGCGCGGGCTTCCGCGACGCGCACGCGGACGCTCCCGACGCGGCTCCTGCGCGCGTCGTCCGGCAACGGCTCCACGGCGCGGGACGACGCCGACGACTTCGAGGAGTTCTGAGCGTGGAGGGTCTCGGGGCGCTCTCGAGTCAGATCGGCGCCGCGGCGGGCGCGCAGTACCTGACCTTTCGCCTGGGCGACGAGGAGTACGGCCTGGACATCCTGAAGGTTCAGGAGATCCGAAGCTACGCGGCGATCACGCCGCTCCCGAACGCGCCGCCCGCCGTCAAGGGCGTCATGAACCTCCGAGGACAGATCATCCCGGTCGTGGACCTCCGCGTGACGTTCG
>Ga0209161_10005008_pt1 | contig 10499 bp, 11 predicted proteins | sample GraSoiAngelo_155_FD_186169 | JGI IMG/M metagenome (GOLD analysis project Ga0209161, IMG submission 186169) | Grasslands soil microbial communities from the Angelo Coastal Reserve, California, USA - 14_1009_13_30cm (SPAdes) (version 2) | ecosystem: Environmental > Terrestrial > Soil > Grasslands...
CGCGCCGCCGAGGGAGGAGTCGTGATGAGGACATTCACTGTGGTGCTGGCCCTGATCGTCGCGACCGTGCTGGCCGGCGTCCCGGCCGGCGATCGCGCGGGGGCCCAGGCGGGGACGATCCGGATCGGGCTGCTGTTCGACCACACCGGCCCCTTCTCCGCCGCCGGCTCGCTCGCGAACTGGCGCGGCGCCCGGCTCGCCATCGACCTGGTCAACGACCGGGGCGGCGTCCTCGGCCGGTACCCGATCGTGCGGATCGACGCCGACAGCCAGTCGAAGGCCGAGGTGGCGCTGAACGAGGCGGAGCGGCTGCTCGAGGTCGAGAAGGTTGACATCCTCGCCGGGATCTTCTCGAGCGCGCACGCGGTCCCGCTCGCGGAGAAGGTCGATCGGCAGACGAAGTTCCTCTGGATCACGACCGCGATCTCGGACGCGGTCTTCCGGGGACGCGATCTTCACTACGTCTTCCGCCCCCAGGCCAGCAGCGACATGTTCGGCGCGCTCTCCGTGCAGTACCTCGCCGCCTACGCGGCGGACCGGCTGAAGAAGGCGCCCGCGGACCTCCGCGTGGCGATCATCTACGAGGACGGTCCCTACGGCACCGGCGTGGCCCGGTCGAACGACGCCGAGGCGCGGAGGCTGGGCATGGCGGTCGTGCTGAAGGAGGGGTATTCGGTCGCCGCGCCCGATCTGAGCCCGCTCGTCACGAAGCTTCGGTCCGTGCGCCCCGACGTCCTCCTGCACACTGGCTACAACCCGGACATCGCGCTCTTCCTCCGCCAAGCCAGAGAGCTCGGGTTCCGGGTGAAGGCGATGATCGGCCACGGCGCCGGCCACAGCCAGCTCGACAAGCTGAAGGAGGCGTTCGGCGCCGACGTCGAGGGGATCCACACGGTGGATCCGGTGGCGGCTCAACTCCTGAACCCCGGGCGGCTCCGTCCCGGCGTCGGGGAGGCGACGCAGGAGATGATCAGACGCTACCGGAAGGAGTTTGGGCCGGGGGAGGTCCCGTTGCACGTGTCGATCGGCTTCAACAACGTCTGGATCCTTCTCACCGACGTCCTGCCCCGGGCGATCCAGAAGTACGGCGGGTTCGACGCCGAGCGGCTGGCGCGCGCCGCGCGCGAGACCGACATCCCCGAGGGGGGGACGCTCCAGGGGTACGGCGTGAAGTTCTACCCGCCCGGCCACGAGATGGCGGGGCAGAACGCCCGGGCATTCCCGGCCGTGTATCAGGTGATCGGTGGCCGGTTCGAGGTCGTCTACCCGAAGAGCGTCGCGACGGCGACGCCGGTGCTGCCGCTGCCGGCCTCGTCGCCGTTCGCGGCGCGCTGATCCCGACCGGCCCCCGCGACACGGTCAGGCGCCGCCCCTCGACGGTCTCGATCGCCGCCCGCGGCCCGAATCGCGGGGCCGGGGGTCGGCGGTCGCGACCTCCGCCGCGGAGTTCGGTCCGACGCCGGGCCCGGACAGGGTCGTCAGCGAACGTCCCGTCGCGCCGGGCGGGACCTCCGCCGCCCTCGCCCCGCGCGCCGGCTCAGGCCGGGCGGCGCGCCGCGCGGCGGGGGGCGCGCCTCCGGGGCCCTATCGCCAGGCCCAGACCGGCTCGCCGAAGTGGGCGACGCGCGCGGGGCGACCGTGAAGGACCACCTCGCGCAGCTGGTACAGGATAGCCGCCGTCGGCGCGTGGATCAGGGTCGAGAGGAGCGGGATCTGGATCACGGGCCGGTCGGACTCCGGGATCGCGACCGTCCGGGGGACGCCCGGCTGGTCGAGCTCCGCGAGCGGCACCCGGTGCACGCTCGACACCTCGGCCGGGTTGGGTGTGAGCGCGGCCGCGTGCTCGCTCCACACGACGACCGGGGTGATCACGAACCCCGACCGCGTGGCGTAGTCGTCGAGGAGCCCGAGCACGGCTTCCTCGCCGATCCCGAGGCCGACTTCCTCGTGGAGTTCGCGCAGGGCCGCCCGCTCGCAACGCTCGCCCGATTCGATCCGGCCGCCCGGCAGCGCCCACTGCCGCTCGTGGGCCCGGAGCCCGGCCGCTCGGCGGGTCAGCAGAAAGCACGGGCGGCCCGCGTCGTCGGGCAGCAGGACCACGGCCACCGCCGCGGGCCGCCGGCCGTCGGGCGGGATCGGCCGACGGTCGAACCGTCCGAGATTGGCGCCCGCGCGGGCCCGAAGCGCCTCGTCGAAGGCGACGGGGAGGTTCATGCCGGCCGGTCCGCTCCGATCGTCTTGACGCCCCAGACGATTCGCAGCGGGTCGCCGTCGGCGGGCGTGAAGGCCTCCTCGTAGAGCAGTCCCCAGCCGTGCCCGGCGCCATCGGCGGCGGCGGCGAAGTAGGCGGTGACGATCGCGACGTGTTGCGCCTCGGTGGCGACCCGCCAGATCGCGACCGCCTTGTCCGGGAAGCAGCGGTTGCTGAACGAGACGATGAACGGCGCGCCGGGCCGGAGCGTCCGGCCCACCTCACGGAAGACCTCGACCGGACGGGTCAGGTACTGGACCGAGACGGCGCAGAGGGAGGCGTCGAAGGCGTCGTCGGCGAACGGCAGGTGAGGGTCCCGATTGAGGTCGTGGACGATCGCCTGGGCGAGCCGCGGGTTGTCGAGCATCTCGGCCCGGTTCAGCCCGAGACCGATCACCGTGCCGGTAAACGACGCGGGCAGATGGCTCCGCCAGGAGGCCATGAGGTCGAGGACGCAACCGGTCGACGGCACCAGGCTTCCGTAGACTCGGGTGAGCACGGCGAGGGCGGGCGCGTCGAGGTGGACGACGCGCCGCGCCGAGGCGTAGAAGACGCGGTCGTCTTCCTCGTCGGCGCGCCGGAAGGCGCCCGCGGGGAACTCGAATGGGCGCGTCATCGGCCGGCCCGGCGCTCCGAACTCATGCGGTCTCCCTCCGGTGCTGGCTGGACTGGACCCTGTCATCATAGGGAGTGCGGCCCCGGGACGCCAGGGCCGCACACGCGGGTTCACCCGCGCCGCCGGGCGCGCTACCATACGCGGCCGGCGCCGGCGGCGAATCGCCGGAGGAGGTGACGCGTGAGGCGGTGCGAGTGGGCCCGAGGCCGGCTGGAGGTCCGCTATCATGACCGAGAGTGGGGGGTGCCGCTCCACGACGACCGGAAGCTGCTCGAGCTCTTGATCCTCGAGGGCGCGCAGGCGGGCCTCAGCTGGTCCATGATCCTGCGCCGCCGCGCGGGGTACCGGAAGGCGTTCGACGGATTCGACCCCGCGAAGATCGTGCGCTACACCGCGCGGACGGTGCGGCGGCTGCTCGCCGACCCCGGCATCATCCGCAACCGCGCCAAGATCGAGGCGGCGATCGCGAACGCGCGGGCGTTTCTCGCGCTGCGGCGCGAGCACGCCAGCTTTGACGCCTACCTCTGGGGGTTCGTCGGCGGCCGGCCCCTCCAGAACGCCTGGCGGTCTGCGCGGCAGGTGCCCGCCGAGACCGAGGGGTCCCGGGCGCTGAGCCGGGACCTCAAGCAGCGCGGCTTCCGGTTCGTCGGCCCGACGATCTGCTACGCGTTCATGCAGGCGGCGGGGCTGGTCAACGATCACACTGTGGGCTGCTTCCGCTGGCGGCAGGTGAAGCGGCTCGGGCGCCGGGCCGTCGACGGCGACGGGACCGAGCGTCCGCGCGGGCGTCGCCGGTCTGCGTCGCGAGGCGGCTCGGAACGCCCCGGCTGAGCCGGGCGGAACCGGGCACGAGGGCTTCCGCAGCGTCTGGGGTCCCGGGAGTACCCGGGCGGCTCCGCGCCTTACCCGACGGCACGGGGCTCGCCCGTCGCGTGCGCGACTCGCTCACGGCCGCCCGCGCCGCGCGCGTCGCGCGCCCACCCCCGGGCCGATGGACGCGGCCGGGCGGGCAGAACCGACGGATCGACGTTCAGGCAGCCGGCGACCACCGACCCGATCCCCGCCCTCTCCCCGAGCCCGCGAGAGCTCGCTTGTCCTCTCCCGCGACATCTCGCCAGCGTCCCCAGTCACCGCCCGCCCGGGGCCCAGACGCCCCGACCGAGGCTCACGGACGTCTCACCGTGACCACGCCCGCATTCGCGTCGATGGTGACCGTGAACAGCGCGAGAAAGTCGCGGCCCAGGAGACCATCGGCTTGTCGCAGGTCCGCGTCGTGGGCGACGATCGGCAGCGGCCCCGCCGTGGCGTTTCCCACCTCGAGAGAGCTCACCCAGACGACCGGCGCCCGGCTCGAGCCAGTCACCCCCCTGACAGTGGCCTCCAGCGTGTCCGGGACGGCGACGCCGAGTCGCCCGAGAGCCGCGGGCGCCACCATCGTGCGGTCGGCGCCCGTGTCCAGAATCAGCGTGACCGGGCCGGCGCCGTTGATCTTCGCGCTCACCAGGATCGGGGCGCCCGGCGTGAACTGGATCGTCGTGACCGCTCGGGCGGACGCGACCGCCTCCGGCTCGGCCCGGACCGCCGGAACGGGAAGGGCGCGGGCCTCGGGGCGGTAGCGCTCGGGAACGCTCTCGAGCCCCGTGCTGTAGTGGATCGTTCCTTGATCGTCGACCCAGTGGTAGACCTGGGCGCCGACTCCGTGGGGAAGGAAGGCGCAGATCAGGAGCGCCGCGGCCCACGCTCCCGTCCGCCCGCGCCGGAGCGGGGTCAAGGATTGGGCGGCGGCCCGGTGGGCGGCGCGGGTTCGACCGAACGCGGAGGGAGCTCCGCGTGATAGGCAGGAACCCATACCCACACGTGACGGGACGTCAGCCCGTCGCCGTGCAGTTCCCAGCGCCCGGCCGGGAGCACGATCTCTCGGGCGGGCTCGACCGGCGGCGGCGGGGGCGCGACGTCCGGCAGCGATAGGTCGGGCGCGAACGCTGGCGGGGGCATTACGTAGAGGACCGCCGGAGGCATCTCGACCGGCGCTGGCGGCAGATACCCCAACGGCGGGCCGAATACCGCGAAGAACGGGAAGGGTCGAAGGAACCCGACCGCTGGCTCGTGGCGCTTGGGACAGCACGCGCGTGGCGGGTCGCTCGTCGTCGGGGGGGCGGCTCGATCGGGCTGCCCGCGCTGCCCGGCGAGGGTCGTCTCGGCCAGGAGCAGCAGAAGGGCGGGCGCCAGGCGCGCCGGCCAGGTGATCATGACCTGCCTCCCGAGAAAGTCTTCTCACGACTAGAGATATGCCTTCCGGGGACGCCGGTCAAGCGCGACCGGGCGGGTCGCTTCGGGACGGGTCAGGAGTCCCAGGCCTTGGTGTACGGAAAGGTCTGGCAGACGAAGGCCGCCTGGGTCCTGATGCTGACCATGCAGATCTTTATCCGGGTGCTCACCGAGGGGCCCGTGTCGGACTGCTTTGTGATACTGATGGTCGCGCTGCCGCCTCCCACGCGGATCGGAGCGAACGGAAAGCTCGTGCCCGGGACCCGGCTGCGCAACTCTTCGCCCTCCTGGAGCGCCGCGGCGTGGATGAAGACGTCCCTCGTTCCCTGGTCGCCGGCGTAGGCGTAGTCGACGATCACCTGTATCTCGTGGCCGGACACGTCGACGACACGGAAGTGTCTAATTTCGTCACGGAGTGGAGTCGGGGGTTTGTCTGGCAGGCGGGCGACTTCGGGTGGCGCCGGCGCTTCGGGAGCGGGCGGCCGATCGCTCGTCGGCGGGGCGGCGGCGGGTTGGGGCAGGGCGGGACCGGGCGCGGGCGTCGCCGGGGGGACCGGCTTCGACGGAAGCATTAGCGCGGCGACGGCGAGCAGCGCGGCAGTCGTCCCCGCGGCGAGGAGCGTGGCGAGCCGCCGCCGGCTGCGGGCGGGCCGGGGCTCTTGGCGGGCCTCGGCGGCCAGCGGTCTGGGTTGCCAGTGTTGGATCGCCTCCAGGGCTCGAACGGTCTCGGAGAGCCGCGCGACGGCGCTGCTGGCCGAAGTCCCGATCTCGACGAGCTGGCGCCGGAGCGCCCGGGCGTCCCCACGGAGCTGGATCAGCTCCCTGCGAAGGCTCGCCGCCTCGTGCCGGAGTCGGTGGTAGCTCTCCTCCGCCGCTTCCACCCGGCCGTGCTGGCGCAGCCGATCCTCGACGATCTCCGGGATGACGCGTCCAATCATCTCCCGGCTCTCGTGGAGCCATCGGCCCACGCGGCGGAGATCGTCGAGGCCTGGCCGCGCCGTCTCGGGGCTCGTCGTCGGCCGGCCTTCGGGGCCCGGCTCGGGCGTCGGGAGCGGCACGGTTACGCGGAGTGGGCCGAGGAACGACCCGCAGCGGCGCGCCGCCGGCGCCTGCGGGTGAGCGCGACGTTCAGCGCCGAGGTCAGCTCGTCCGCGACCGCTTCCCGTTCCCGCTTCAGGCGGTCGCGCTGCTCTCGGAGCAGTGTCACCTCCCGTTGGGCGCGCTCGCGCTCGTGCTCGGCGGCGATCGTCCGGCGATGGAGGCGTTCGGCTTCATCGAAGAGCGCGAGGACCTGCTCGCTGTCGCGTCGGAGCGATGGCGCGAGGTTCGTCGCCGCGTCGGCCGCGGCGAGCGCCGAGAGGAGGAGCGTCAGGTGACGGTGCCCCTCCCTGACCCATCGGGCCGCCGCGGCCCAGGCCGGCCCGTCGCCGATGCTCCCGGCGTCGAGTCGCCACGCGGCTTCGAATGCGGGCTCGTCCGTTCGAGTGGTCGTCATGTCCCGGCTTCGGGCGGGTCGTGCCTCTGGCGAGGGTGGCCGTGCCACCGGGTGCCGGCGAGGCCAGGCAGTCTCACGTCAGCCACCCCGGGACGGGGCTCACCGGGCGCGCTCGGGACCTCGAGCGCATCATTCTCCGACCCTGCCCTGGCGCCCTCGAAGCCGGCGGGCACGTCCCCGCCGCGCGGACATCCCCGAGGAGCGGATCGGCGTCGACGAAGTGCGCCGCCTGGACTACGACCGATTGCGGCATGGCCGCCGCAGGTCGGGCCTCCCGCCGGGTCCGCCGGCGGGGCCGACCGCGGGCGCCGAGACGAGCCCGGCGCCCGCGGATCACGCAACCCGGCCCGCCGAACGGTCCTCCTACCCGGCGGCCGCGAGATACGGCTTCGCGTCCAGCAGATTGTTTCGTTGGAGCTTCTGGTGGAGTTCGCTGATCGGGTGAATCGACTGCGTGAGGTGCTCGATGACGGCGCCCGCCGTCCGGCCGATCTCGGCGAGCTCGCTCCGCAGGCCCTGGATCTCCATGTGCAGCTCGCTGACCTCCCGCCGGAGGTTGCTGGCCTCCAGGCCGAGCTGCTCGCAGGCGTTTTCGGCCGCCTCCGCCCGGCCGCGAAGGCGCTCCCGATCCTCCAGGATCCCCGGGATGATGCGGCCGAGGAGATACTGGCTCTCCTCAATCCATCGATCGACTCGCTGACGCGTCTCGGCTCCCACTGCGAACTCTTCGCTGTTCACGGTGTTCTGATCTCCCGGCACCCCGACTTGCGACCTTCCCGCAACATCGAGTGAGCCAATGGGGTTAGAAGCGCAAGCTGCCCGCCGCCCGGCCCGACTCCGAGCTTAGCCGCGAGCGGGAGGATCTCTTGCGGAGCGCTCAGCGTCAGCCCTGGCGCCCCCCGGCGGCCCGGATGCCGGCCGCGGCGACTCGGCGGGTGAAAGACCGAGCGGTAGTTGAATCGGCCCCGACCGGGACAGATAGGCGCTCGCCTGTTCGAGGAACCACTCCTTCAGGGTGCGCCCCTCGGCGGCAAGCCGGGAGTGGAGCCGTCGCTTCAGCTCGGGGCTCACCTCGAGTACCACTCTGCCACTGATGCTCCTCGCCATTGGAAAGTCCAAGCGGCCTATTCGGATTGACCGTACATAAGTAATGTGACTTTTGTCAATACTGTTTTCGCGCGACAATATCAACAGTTCAGGAGGCGGCCCATCCGAGCTTGTCGCCAGGATCGGTCTCAAGCCGGACTGAGACCCGTGCCTCGCCGCTCTGAGAAGCGGCCCTCCGCCAGCTCCAGCCGGAGATGAGACCGGGCCCGCCTCGTCGCTCGCGACCGAGCAGGCCGGCAGCGCGCGGGCTCCCGACGGTCGACGAGCGCGCACGACGTCCTGAGGCTGCCGACCCGGCATTGAGCCGAGTCGTCCCGTGTGACGCCGGCATCCATTTGAATCGACGACGACCGGATGCCGCGGTGAGGGGGTCGTCGAACGGTGCCTCGAGCCGTGGCGACCGCCTCGCACCGGTCGCTTGGAAAAATCGTGGTTGACTTGGATTTCGAGGGGCAGTAGAAAGGAGCCCCTCTCGGGGCCACCCCGGCTCCACGTGGCCGCCCCAGTGGGCGTCTCGACTCGCTGACGGAGGACCATGAAGCCCGACCCCCAGGCGGCGCCGACGCAGGCGTGGCGGCTCCTGGTGGACTCCGGCCGAACGCTCAGCTGGACGCCTTCCGTCCTCCTCGTCGGGCTTCTGGTCCTCGCTCAGGGCCGCGACCCGGCGACCGGATCGAGGGACGCGAGCGCAGGTGCGGTCGGTCCCGTGTCCGCGCGAGTGCCCTCGGTGTTGCCGGCGCCGCGGGCGGTGTTCATGCACGCGGCGGGTGGTGGCCGCATCGACGGGACGCTGGCCCGGAACGTGATCGAAAACGCGCCGATCATCGAAGGGACACCTGGCCATCTCGTCGTCGACACGACCCTGCGCATTTCACCGGATCTGGTTCGCGAGATCGCCCGCGCCCCCTACGTCCGCGACCTGTCCAACGAGATGGAGCGGATCGTCGAGGAGTTCAAGAGCGCCCTCACCGCGCTCGACGCCAACGTTGACGACGTGGGCTATGCGGGGATCGGCCTCGGGGAGGGCTACATCGGGGTGAACATCAACCGAAGGCTCTACTCGGTGGACGGTCGCAACAGCATCCTCGTCAACCCGTACCGGATCGCCGAGGAGATCGAGACGTGGGTCCGCGCGGGGCTCACTCCGACCGACGCACGAAAAGAGTTCTCCGGGCGCGTTGTCTCCGCGATCCTGCACGAAATCGCCCACCAGTCCGCCCGCGAGCATGACGAGACATTCGCGGCGGCGTTGACGCGGCTCTACGGCACGTCCATTGCGACGGCACACCGATCCGTCCGCCGGTTGCAAGAGGAGATTGATGAAACCGCCTACCGGCGGATCGTGTCGGACCTCACGCGCCTGAGATCTCAGTGGGGTGGACGGGACGTTCTCGCGTCGTCGGTTCCGGCGGCTCTGGAGGGTACCGACGCGAGCGGCCCGTCGGGCCGTCCCGCGAGGTAACGAGGTCTGGTGGGCTGACTCCGCTCTGATCTCCGGCCGGCAACGCCGCGTGGCTCGTCTGTTCTCCGTCGTGGCGAATGGCTCGCCCTCGAAACGCCGGGGGTGGTGCCCCCTTCGTATCCTAGGGTCTCGACGACCCCGATGAGATGCCTCCCCATCCCGAGGTGGCTATCCGCGGTGGCTTGGCTGGCGGTCGGCCTCGACGTGCGCGGGCCCGTGGCGGCCCACGGCGGTGCACCGGGGCCGGTGCTCACTGGTCCGTTCTTCGAGAGCCTCGGCAGTAATGGACGCGCGTGCGCGTCGTGTCATGACCCCGCTGACGGCTGGACCGTCACTCCCCGTGGCCTCCGGGTGCGGTTCGACGCCTCGGACGGTCTCGACCCGGTCTTTCGCCCGATCGACGCGGCCACCTGTCCGGGCGTGGACGTCTCGACGGTCGAGGCGCGACGGCTCGCGTACAGCCTCCTTCTGGCTCGCGGCCTGATTCGGGTGGCGCGGCCGGTCCCGGCCAGTGCCGACTTCGCCGTGCTCGCGGTGGACACCCCCTATGGCTGCGGCAGCAGGGCGGAGCTGTCGGTGTATCGGCGCCCGCTCCCGGTTACGAACTACGACGTCCTCGCGACCGTCATGTGGGATGGGCGCCACACTGTCGCGGGCCGCGGCATCGACGACGACCTCGCGGCCCAGGTGGTGGACGCGACTCTCGGCCACGTCCAGGCGCCCGCGCCGCCGGGCCCGGCGCGAGTCCATGCTCTCGTCGAGTTCCAGCGCGGCCTCGCCGCTCATCCCGCCGCCGTCGCCGTCGCGAAGACCGTCGAGCCGGTGAGGCGCGGGGAAGGAATCTTCAAGACCCGCGCCTTTCTCATCACCGGCGTGGGCGGCCTGAATGACCAGCCCGGCAGGGCCGTGGTCATCGGTTTCTGCGCGACCTGTCACCACACGCCCGCCGGAGTGCGCGCGGCCGCGCCTATGCTCGACATCGGCGTGAACGATGCCGGCCGCTGGACCGCCGATCTCCCGCTCTTCACCCTGCGCTGTCGCGCGACCGGCGCGATCGTGGCGACGCTCGACCCCGGACGAGCGCTGGTCACGGGCGCCTGCGGTGACATCGGCAAGATCAAGACCCCGGTGCTGCGCGGCCTCGCCGCCCGGGCACCGTACTTCCATAACGGCTCGGCGAGGACCCTCCTCGACGTCGTGGAGTTCTACGACGCCCGCTTTCGGATTAGGCTGGGCCCGCGGGAGAAGGCCGACCTCGTCGCCTTTCTGAGCACGTTATAGAGCGGTCGCCGCCCGGCGG
>Ga0209161_10005011_pt1 | contig 10497 bp, 9 predicted proteins | sample GraSoiAngelo_155_FD_186169 | JGI IMG/M metagenome (GOLD analysis project Ga0209161, IMG submission 186169) | Grasslands soil microbial communities from the Angelo Coastal Reserve, California, USA - 14_1009_13_30cm (SPAdes) (version 2) | ecosystem: Environmental > Terrestrial > Soil > Grasslands ...
GGCCCGCCCCACTTTTGGGAGCTGGTGGAGAAATCTCCACTGTCCGGAGTCATTCTTCAGGTCCTGACCGAAGAACTCGATGGCGGCCTGGTGTTGTGCAAATCACTCTTCACTACTGAGCAGACAACCAGCGCTTCCGTAAATCGCTACACTCCTTATTGGGGTTCAACCGACATGGTTATTCGTAAGCTAAACGAACTCCATCGCTGTGGGTGGGACTACGTAAAGGCAAAATCTATTCCTAATTCGCCGTATCAGGGCAAGCGCAAGATCTATCGAACGCCGACAAATTCAGAGATGAAGGGCTGGCTCGGGCCCTTAATTCTGAAGAAAGCCGTCGAGTATCCGTTCCGCAAAAAGACCGTCCAGCATTGGAAGATCGCCGTTCGCACCGGTCACCAGCTGCTCTTTGAATTTCGGCTGATGTGGACGTCTCTGACTTTCGTTGGATTGAGTCTCCGAAAGACCACTTCTGGGCTGATCCGTTCGCGATCGAGCATCAAGGAAAGTGCTGGGCGTTTTTCGACGACTATCACTATCCAAAACGCCGCGCTGGAATTGCATGCGCCGAAATCTCGGCCGATGGCGCGCTGATCGGAGCGCAGAGTTGCCTCGCGACTGAGCACCATTATTCTTACCCGCACGTGTTTCGTTCCAGCGACGATCTCTTCATGGTTCCGGAGTCGATCAGTTGCAACTCGGTTGATCTTTATCACTGCCACGAGTTCCCAGCAAAATGGGTCCGCGAAGCGACGTTACTGGAAGGGCGTGTCGTAGATACAACCATCTGGCAGCACGAAGGCCTGTGGCTGGCTGATGACGACGCGGGCAGAACCCGATTCACGCGCCGGCTGTCTCTTCCTTTCTACTCCGAATCTTTGACCGGCGACTGGAAATTCCATCCTGCAAACCCGATTTCGACGGACATCCGGAACAATCGCGGCGCTGGTAACATATTTCCCTCTGGAGAGCGGCTGATTCGTCCGAGCCAGAGCTGCAGCCCGATTTACGGCTACTCGTTCTCGTTTAATGAAATAACCGAGCTTTCCAAAGAACATTACGCGGAGCAACGGTTGCGGACCATCACCCCCTGGAATGGATGGTGCGCGGTCCACACCTACAATCGGGCCGGCAAGGTTGAACTGATCGACGGTGCGGCCATGATGCCGCTGAAGAAGCTGTTGAATGCGGCCCGCTCACAGGCGCCCAGCGGTTAGAATGGCGCTAATGGCCGAAGTTGTTCAAATTGGGATTTTTGGTGACTACAATCCTGCCTCGCCAACCCTCCCCGCGATTGAGAAATCCATCCAGCACGCCGCAACTGCGCTAAACATTTCTGCCGAGGCAAAATGGGTTCCCACCGACTCGCTTATTGGACCCGATCTTGAGAACAAGCTTGAGGCATTCGATGGACGGCATGCTGCGTGGAATTGAATTCGCCCGCCGTCGTGACTGGCCCTTCGTCGGTACTTGAGGGGGTTTTCAATACACTCTGGTAGAGTGTGCGCGAAACGTCGTGGGGATCAAGGATGCCGATTCGGCTGAAAATAATTCCGGGTCGAAGAACATTGTGATTACACCCGTCGCCTGCGCCATTCTGACTTCCGCGCCTGGCTCACCAAAGCTGAGCGGGACGGTCCCTGAAGTCCGCATCCGGCCAGGGTCTTACCTTCATTCCTTCTACAAAAAGGACCTGGTTGCCGAGGAGTTCTTCTGCAACTACGAGGTGAATCCAGAGTTTGAATGGGCAATTGCCGAGGCTGGATTTCCTGTCGTAGCGCGAGGAGCGCATGGAGAAGTTCGCGCCATCGAGTCGCCGAAGCATCGTTTCTTTATCGCGACCCTATTCCAGCCGCAGCTGTCATCGAAGCCGGATAAGCCTCATCCCATCATTGTTGAATTCCTGCGGGCAGCGGCAAAATGGAAGCTGCAAAAGCTCGAAGACAGTGTGCTGGAGTAGGAATCAATTCACCCCGAGACACGGAGGCACGGAGAATTAACCTCATTCCTAGACCGCTGATTTACGCGGATTCACGCCGATTAGCAAAGATTGAAAACAGGTCTTTTTCTTTGATCCGTGAAAATCCGTAGCCGAAGAGTTTCTCCGTGACTCCGTGTCTTCGTGTGAATGGGTTACGCCGGAATCAGCTCGAATGCCGGATAGCCCGCCGCAATCTGAGCGAATGCTTCCAAGCTCGCATCCGGAGAAACCGGAAAGAAACGCTGCACGGCTCCTTTATAGCTGCTCAAATACAGCTTGAGGATCTCGGGTTTTTCGGACTCGGCGAGCGGACGCAAGCGGAACTTGCGCCTCACTCCCCTTTTCAGCATGACTTCTCCGGAGGCTTCCGCATTCTTCACCCATTGCGTGCGGCCGCGCGGCGCAACCAGAAACTTCTTGCCATTCAATTCCACTAGGTTAACCGCAGTCGAATGGGTTTTCCCCGATTTTCTTCCCTTCACCTCGAGCAGATAGATGAAGGAAGGCGCAAGCCCGAGCCCTGCCATATATCCGAATATCCGGTTGAAAGCTTTTTCTGCAGTGGACGGGGCCTGATAATCGCGCGGCGGGGTCATGCGCCGTATTCTATCCTGCTGTGGCATTCTATTGGTGCTCCAGTGAGGAGCTCCCTATGGTAAAAGCACGCTGGCATCGCGCCACCGCAGCTCTGTTGGCTATAGTTTTTTCCGTTCGCGCCTGGACGGTAGCACCTTCCGTCCCACAGTTGCCGAATCCAGGTGCTGTCAGCATGTCGAGAGAAGACCAGCAAAAGCTTGGATTGCAGGCTGCCACGGAAGTTTACAAGCAGATGCCGGTTTTGCCGGATTCGAGTCCGCAAACTCAGTACATCCAGCAACTCGGCAGGAAACTGGTAAAACAGATTCCGCAACAGTACTCGTGGCCTTATGAGTTTCACGTCGTCCAGCAAAAGGAAATCAATGCATTCGCGCTTCCTGGCGGACCGATGTTCGTGAATGTTGGCACGATCAACGCGGCCCAGAATGAAGCACAGCTTGCCGGGGTGATGGCGCACGAAATGTCTCACGTGTACATGCAGCACACAGCCAAGAGCGTACACAGGCAGGAACTGGGCCAGTTGATAGGCACACTGGGTGGCATTTTCGGGGACAGCGCCATCGGTGATGTTGCGCGCCTTGGCGCGGCCGGCACGGGCCTATTCTTGTTGAAGTATTCCCGCAAAGACGAAGCCCAAGCCGATGCCGTTGGCGCAGTCATCATGTATAAGGCTGGCTACAATCCCATGGAGCTGGCGAACTTTTTCGAAATACTTTCCAAGCAGGGCGGCAGCGGGCCGCAGTTTCTGAGTGACCACCCGAATCCCGGGAATCGTTCCGACGCCATCGGAAAAGAGATCCGGAGCTGGCCGCCCCAGAAATACGCATCGAGCAGTCAGGCGTTTCTCGATGCGAAAAAGCAAGCCAGCACCGTGAAATCCTATAGCGCACAGGAAATTTCTGACGGAGCCAAGCAGGGACTTTGGGCGAAGCAGAACATTGACAGTGGTGCAACACCTAAAAGCGCGCAGCCAGCAGTTGCGGAAGCTGCAAGTTCTGGCACGGTGGCGAATGTCACCTTCGACCAGGTCAAACCAAGTGGTCAGTTTACCGAGGTCCACCAGAATGGCATCAGCATTTCGTATCCCTCGAACTGGAGCACGGCGTCGGGGAAGAATTCACTCCAGATTGCTCCGAAGGCCGGCGTCAGCCAGAATGCGATTGCGTACGGCGTAATCGTCAGCGGCGCTGAAGATCCGAACGCAGGATCTCTCGATCAAGTTGCAGACGATTTGATCAAAAACCTAATACAGACGAATCCCGGGCTGCATCAGAACGGCGACCTGCGGCAGGTCTCGGTCAATGGGGCCTCCGCCAGATCGGCCGATCTGTTCGGCAACTCGCCTGTCCAGCAAAACGGAAAACTGCTGGCGGAGCACGATTGGCTGGTGTTGTTGCCTCGTCCCGGCAGCACCTACTTGTATTTAATTTTTATTGCGCCGGAAAATGACTTCGCGGCGCTCAAGCCGACCTATCAGAAGATGATCGACGGTCTCCGCGTCGAATAACGCCCCTGACGTTAGAAGCTGACCTTACAAGCGGCGCAGCATTGGTTCAATATTCGATTGGGGCATCTTATTACGGTGTGATTACTTCCGAATTCCACGTGATTCGACAGCAATCTCGTCCGGAGCGTGGTGTTGACACGCCTGTTTTGGACAATGAGCGCGCGCTCTTCTTTTACTCTTCCCTCAGCAATATCATCGGATCCACGCTCAGCGCCCGCCGCGCTGGAATCCAAGTAGCCACCAACCCTAGCATCACCATAGCGAGAACGACTCCGGCCAACACCGCTGGATCGCGCGGAGTCGCCTGATACACGATGTCAGACAGCACCCGGCTCGCCAGCATTCCGAGCATCAATCCTGCCGCGGAACCAAAGGCCAGCAATCTGAAGGCAGGTCCTAATGCTGCTTTCAATATCTGCTTACGTTGCGCGCCGAGCGCGACACGGAGTCCCAGCTCTCGCAGCCGCTTGCTGATCGAATATGCCGCCAAACCAAAAATACCTGTGATTGCTAGGATCGCCCCCATACCGCCCAGCACTCCCAGCGCAATTGACGCGATCTGCGGAGGAAACAGCGCCCCACCGATTTCATCCAGCCGCGTTTCGATGACCACCGGCAAACCCGCATCCATTTGGTGCAGTGTGCTCCTGATTGCCGTACCGAGCTGCTCTGGATTTCGGCTCGAGCGCACCACTAGCCAACCCGAACTCGCGGGATGTTGAAGGATGGGCAGAAACATCGCAGGCTGTGGTGCCTCCGTGAGTTTGCTGTACTTTCCATTTTGCGCAACCCCGACGACTTGTACGCGCGTCCCGTCTGACAATTTGTAGTAATTGCCAATTGCATTCTGCACAGAGCCGAAAATTCTGCGCGCAAACTCTGCACTGACGACAGCCACCCGAGGCGAAGCTTTGTCGTCATGCCACGTAAAGGCTCGGCCAGCTAGCAAACTCGTGCGCTCGGCGTGAAGGTATTCAGGAGAGATGGAGTATGTGTAGACATTGGCGAGCGCGGCATTCGTGGGTCGCAGGTCTGTCGTTTTGTCGCTAAAAATACTCGATGTGCTCTGGTCATTCAATAGCAGTTCATTGCTCAAGCCAACAGATTCCACGCCAGGAATGCCCGAAAGCGCATCCAACATGCGTTTTTGCATCGCTGGAACACGATCGCTGCTGTAGCCTGCCATGTGCAGGTCGGCGCCTACCAGCATGGAATTGTGCGGTTCAAAGCCGAAATCGCCATGCATGGCATTGATGAGTCCACGCACCGCAACCAGCGAGGATGTAATGAGCACAGCGCAGAGCGCGATCTGCACTCCCAGCAAAATGTCTCGGGCAGTAATCTTCTTCCCAACTCCGGCGCTGGACCCGACTTTGATGACCTGATATGTATCAGCGCGAAGAACTTGCCCGACCGGAACCGCCCCGAACAGGAACCCGGCGATGACGCTCAGTAGTAAAGCGAGCGCGTATACAGTGGCGTCTGGATTCACGGGAATGTGCACGGGAAAATTTCCGAATGGCTGCCAATCGCTCAACCAGTGCAGGAACGCAGCGCTCGCCCACATTCCCGCAGCGCCTCCAGAGAGCGAGATCATCACCGCCTCGGTAAACAACGCGCGCAAAATGCGATTGTGGCTCGATCCGAGCGCCAGCCGCACGGCGATCTCCTTCGCCCGGTCAGCAGCACGTGCGGCAAACAAACTGCCAAGGTTGGCGCATGCGGCCAGCAGAATCAATCCGGCAAGCAGCATCAATCCCGCAATGAATGCCTTCACGCCTGGGGCAAACTGATCTCCCAAAAGGTTCGGACGCCCCAATGCAAATCCTCCCGGTTTCTCCTCTTTCGGATATGTTTTTTGCAAATACGCGGCAATCGAGTTCAGGTCTGCAGTTGCCGCCGCCAAAGAGACTCCCGGCTTCAGGTGGCCGATCGTCATAAAAATGGAACGGTTCGCGCGATCCATCAGGTAGTTCGTCCCGTCCACCTGTTCGGCGTTTAACAGAGGCACAAAGAATTCAGGAGAAATAAAGATGATAGTCCCGCGAAACATCGGCGGAGCCACGCCAATAATCGTGAACGGATGCTGATTTAACTGGACTACGCGGCGCAGCACGCTACGATCGTCGCGGAAGTGAGTGTGCCAATAGGCATAGCTCAGCACAATGTAAGGAGCGCTGTTCGGACCGTGGTCATCCGAGTCGTGGAAAAAGCGCCCGAGGTAGGGCTGGATTCGCAGGACGTCAAAATAGTTCGTGCTCGCCTCAACTCCCCAGATCAGCGAGGGACCTTCACCTGAATTTAGTGACACCTGGCTAAAAGCAGACGCCGTGAGACCGTCAAAACTTTGATTCCGCTGGCGAAAATCAACATAATCCGGGTAGGAGAGGGTGGTGTCATTATCGGTGACGCGCTCCAGTAAATAGAGGCTTTCCGCCTGCGGCAAATTGAGCGGTCGAAGGACTAGTCCATTCAGAACACTGAACACGACCGCGTTCGCACCGATCGCCATGGCCAGCGTCAACAGAGCCGCGATGGTGAATCCCGGTGATTTGCGCAATTGCCGAAACGCGTAGCGAACGTCCTGCAGCCAAGTAGCCATTTGGCCTCCCAAAGTAGTAGCTGGGCACTTGACTAGGCCGGCAATTTTAGTACCCACTGGCCAACAATGTAAGCGGCTGAAAATAAAACGACTCGATCAAGAAGAGGGTAGCTTCAACATGCTAGTGATGTCCACTCTTCAATTATGGGTGTCCAGAATCGGACAAAGCATCTGATATGGAGTGATGTAGTTCGAGCGTTCGAGCCGACGTGGGCAGCGTTCAAAGGGTCCAATCTATCAATCATTGTTGATAATCGCCATAGCGATCACCATCCGACAGCCTCCCTTCCGCGGACGAGTAGTCGCTACGCGGAAGCTATCAAAACACTCCGCGACCTTTCTGTTCGATTTCTTTATTTCAGCTCCGACCCGATGGCGCGATACTCGGCCTGGAAGTAGAGGAGCGGATTGCCGCTCCGCACCACAACGTCTTCCACTTCGGCAATAAAGATTGTGTGGTCACCGGCATCCTGCGCGGATTGCAGGCGGCACTCAAGATAGGCGAGCGCGCCCTGCAAAACCGGCGTCCCGTGAGGAGTGCGGTCGAACCGGGCGCCAGCTGCCTGCTCCGCCCGCGAGGGATCGCGATCCGGCTGCGCGTAGTGCTCGGAAATCGCGCGCTGCTGCTCAGAGAGCACATTGATACCAAAGCGTTTTCGCGCGTGAAGATGCGCATGGGTCCGCGCCTTCTGATCAACGCACACCAGTACCAGCAGCGGATCCAGCGACACCGAACTGAAGGCGTTCGCAGTCATCCCTTGAACTGTTCCTTCGTGGTCCACCGTGATGACAGTGACCCCTGTCGCGAAGCATCCCATCGCACGCCGGAATGTTTCCTGATCGATCACAACCCATTATTCCGAATCAGATTTGTACCATGAACACCGCATTTCCGCCGTGGTCAGAGTTCCATTATGATTCCTAAATGTGGCTGTCCCGCGCTTCGCACAGTTTGAAGCGCGCGTGGAACGTCAAATGGCCGAGCAAGTCCATAGCGCGCCTCCGCAAGTTGCAGCCCCCGTGGATTTGCATTTCACACCGCCAATCTCTCGTGAAGACGCTTGCCACTGGATTCACGCCAGCGACAATGAATTACCTCACCTGCTCGCTGCGGCACGCGAAGCCCGCGATTGTTTCAAGCCCAGCGTAATTACTTACTCACGCAAAGTATTCATCCCGCTCACGAATTTGTGTCGCGACTATTGCGGCTATTGCGCCTTCCGCCGCAATCCTGGCCAACCCGGTGCCCGCACCATGACTCCGTACGAAGTGTTGGATGTAGCGCGGGCGGGCGAAAAGCTTGGCTGCACTGAGGCGCTTTTTTCTCTCGGCGATAAACCGGAATTAATTTTCCCCGAGATGCGAGAGACTTTGAGGCGTCTGGGTTTTCGCTCGACTCTGCATTATCTCGAAGCGATGTGCGAACTTGTGCTGCGTGAAACCAACTTGCTGCCGCATCCCAATCCCGGATTGATGAGCGCGGAGTGGATTTCGCGGCTAGCAGCGGTTTCTCCCAGCATGGGCCTGATGCTCGAAACAACCAATGATTCCCTGCTGGTTCCGGGCGCGGCCCACGACAACGCTCCCGACAAAGTGCCGGCCAAACGCCTGCGAACCATCGAAGAAGCTGGCAAACAAGGCGTGCCTTTCACCACCGGCATTCTTATCGGCATTGGCGAATCACCTGAAGATCGTGTGGACGCGTTGCTGGCGATTCGCGATCTGCACGAGCGCTATGGGCACATTCAGGAAGTCATCATTCAGAATTTTCGCTCGAAGCGGGATATTCTCATGCATAGTTGGCCCGAACCGAGCCGCGGCGAAATGTTGCGGACCATAGCCGTCGCGCGACTGCTCATGCCGAATGTGAACCTTCAGGCACCGCCAAACCTTTCCGATCCAGATTACGAAGAACTTCTGGATGCAGGCATCAACGACTGGGGCGGCCTTTCACCTTTAACCCCGGATTTTATCAATCCAGAACGTCCGTGGCCGCGTCTTCATGAGTTGGAAAAGCGGACAAATGCGAAAGGATTTCAATTGCGCCAACGGCTGCCGGTTTATCCCGAGTTTCTGCATCGGGCTATGCACAGTGCCTCTTTACTCGAGGCCAGGTTAAATTCTGTTGCTGGCCTTGAAGGCTACGCCCGGAGTGCAGCATGATCACCGTACTCACCGGCGGCACCGGCGGCGCAAAGTTCGTGGACGGACTGCGGCGCATTCTGCCGCCGCAAGAACTCACCATCATCGTGAATACTGGCGACGATCACGATTGGTGGGGACTCTACGTTTCTCCTGACATCGACTCAATCACCTATGTTCTTGCCGGAATTCTGAGTCCAGAACGCGGATGGGGCGTTCGCGGCGACACCTTTCATTGCCTGCAAGCGATGAAGGCATTAGGCGAACCGGACTGGTTCAGTGTGGGCGACCGCGATCTCGCAACTCACCTGCTCCGGAGCCAACTACTTTCCCAAGGACGCACACTGACGGAAGCGACACGCCTGATCGCTGAGAAGTTGGGCGTGCGCTCGCGCGTCCTGCCGATGAGCGACCAGCGCGTAGAGACTCGCATTGAAAAGCCGGCAGGCGAACTCAGCTTCGAAGAATATTTCGTGAAACGCCGGTACCAAGACCCCGTAAAGTCCGTGCGCTTCGCGGGCGCGTCGGAGTCCAAGCCGGCACCCGGCGCGCTTGAGGCGATTATCAAGACGGACTCCATTCTCATCGCGCCGAGCAATCCAATCACCAGCATTGGTCCAATCCTCGCTGTGCCCGGAATTCGCGAGGCATTACGCGAAACAGCAGCCAGAGTCGTTGCGGTTAGTCCGATCATTGGAAACGCCGCGGTCTCGGGACCGGCTGCCAGGCTGATGGCTTCGCAGAATCTGCCAGCCTCGATAGCGGGCATTGCGGATTCTTATGCGGATTTTCTAGACACGTTGATCGTGCACGACTCCGATGCTGAGACTGCGCAAGCGCTCTCCAGTATTGGCGTTGAGTTTGCGAGCACAGACATCCTGATGCGAACAACGGAAGATAGACTCAGGATCGCGAACTCCGCGCTGGTATGCGCTCTTCCGGACAATGCCGCTGTGAAGGTGGCTTCATGATCCTTGTCCCCGTCAAAGACCTTGCCAACGCCAAGCAGCGGCTTTCGCCGATGCTAACTCAGTCCGCGCGTACGGAACTCGCACACGCCATGTTGCGAGACGTGCTCGAGGCTGTGACGGAGTTCGGCGGCGACGAAGTATCTCTGGTCACGAGTGATTCATTTGCCATCGAGTTAGCGGCCAGCCAGGGATTTGGAGTCATTCGCGATGATTCCAACTTGAGCGAAACCGACGCTATTGATGTGGCGACACGCGTCTGCGAATCTCGCGGAGTCGAAAGCACGCTGGTAATCCCCGCGGACATTCCACTGATCAAGGCATCTGAGATCGCGATGATTTATCGTAACGCACCGCAAATGGGTTCGGTGCTTATCCCCGCGCATGATGGGCGGGGCACGAATGCGATCTTGCGGCGACCGGCGGCTTTGTTCCCACTTCGTTTTGGTAACGACAGCTTTGTTCCGCACTTAGCCGCTGCGAAAGCCACCGGCAAACCATGCGTGGTGCTCTCGCTCGCCGGAATCGGCTTCGACATAGATACTCCAGAGGATCTGCGACAACTCGCACTTGCCTCCGGCAACAAGCGGTCGCAGCTTGTAGCGAGAAGGCTTGGCGCTCTGGAGACGGCCCGCAGACCTGTTTCCGCGGTTGAGGATAGTATCGTCACTGCGAAATCGTGATGGATCTGGGCGAAATT
>Ga0209161_10005017_pt1 | contig 10488 bp, 9 predicted proteins | sample GraSoiAngelo_155_FD_186169 | JGI IMG/M metagenome (GOLD analysis project Ga0209161, IMG submission 186169) | Grasslands soil microbial communities from the Angelo Coastal Reserve, California, USA - 14_1009_13_30cm (SPAdes) (version 2) | ecosystem: Environmental > Terrestrial > Soil > Grasslands ...
TGCCATTTCATCGGTCGTTGCGACCTTCACGAATTTGCTCATCACGCTTTCTCCTCCGCTTCACGTTGGCGCGCTCCGCGAGGGAGCGCGACTGCTCTTTCCTTGGATTCGATGGCGCGACGTTATGCGAAGCGCTGGTGACTGTCAATCCTGGCGGTGCGCCCTGTAGGGAGCAGATGATCTGTCCGCTCCCGAGAGCAAGTGAAGTGTCCGCTTTTCGCGCGGTCCAGGCTATAGCCATGGTCAGCCAAGGGGGTGACCATGGTCTTCGCCGCGGCCGCGGTGGAGCGGGCGATGAAAGTCCAAGAGGTCATCATGCGGGCGTTGAGTGGAGCGCTGAGCTGGCTGCAGGCGGCGGACATTTTGGGGATCGATCCGCGCAGCCTGCGGCGGTGGCGGGCCCGGTATGAAGCGCACGGCGTGCTCGGCTTGTACGACGGGCGCCGCGGGCAGCCGTCGCGCCGGAAGGCCCCGGTGGGGGAGGTGCAGCGTATTCTGCGGCTCTATCAGGACGGCTATCGCGGCTGGAACGTCCGCCACTTCTACCGCTTCGCGCGGCGCGAGCATGGCGTCACCCTGTCGTACAGCTTCGTGCGGCTGGCGCTCCAGGAGGCCGGGCTCGTCCGCAAGGGGCACGCGCGCGGGCGGCATCGCCGCCGGCGCGAGCCGCGCCCGTGCTTCGGCGAGCTGCTCCAGCTGGACGGCAGCACCCACGCCTGGCTGCGCCGCTGCCCCGAGCAGAAGCAGACGCTCATCGCGGTGGGCGACGACGCCACCAAGCGGCTGCTCTCCGCGCAGCTCTGGCCGAGCGAGACCACGCACGCGGTCATGAGCGCCTTGCGGCACGTGTTCACGGCCCACGGGCTGCCGATCGCGCTGTACACCGATCGGGCGGGCTGGGCCTTCCACACGCCGAAGGCGGGGGGGCGCGTGGATCGGACCCATCTCACCCAGGTCGGCCGCGCCCTCGCTCACCTCGGCATCGAGCACATCCCGTCGTACTCGCCCCAGGGGCGTGGACGCAGTGAGCGCCTCAACCGGACCCTCCAGGGCCGGCTCATCAACGAACTCGACGGGGCGGGCATCACCACCGTGGCCGCGGCCAACACCTACCTCACCGAGCGCTTTATCCCCGACTACAACGACGAGTTCGCCCGGCCCCCGGCCGACCCCGCCAGCGCGTTCGTGCCGCTCCACGGCGTCGACCTCGACAGCGTCCTCTGCCAGGAAGAAGAGCGCTCCGTCGGCCAGGACAACGTCGTCGTCCTCGAGCAGGTCCCCTTGCAGCTGGCCAAACAACCCGGTCGCCGCAGTTGCGCCGGGCTGCGCGTGATCGTCCGACGCCATCTCAGCGGACAGCACTCGGTGTGGCACGGCACTCGGTGTCTGGGGCACTACGATGGCCAGGGCCGGCCGCTGCCCACGAGTGCCCTCGCAGGGCCGTCGATGTCCCACCGCCCCCCGCGGCCGAAAAATGCACGCGCACATTTGCCCCAGGGACCACGATCGGCCGCACGCCAAGGGTCTGGTATCCCCTCGATCCTACCCCGTCCCAAGCGCCGAAGCGCGCCCCGACTGCCGGTCGGCCCTCGCCAGTGACCGGACAGATTACTTGTCAAAACCGAGCGGACATTTCACTTGTCAACAACAGACGGCGACCTGAAGTCTAGGTCGGTCCAGGAGTGGAGGATCAGCGACTTCGTCGTCGCGCCTTCCCATTGCGTGGCCACGGCTATGATCGCTGCCGGATTCGGGCCATACTTCTGCAGGATCTGCTCGGCCGAATATATCCGGCTCGTCGACCAGAGGACAGCTATGCTCGACCTCATCCTCAGCAAGAGCCTCTTCGTCCGCCCGCGAGTGCCATGAGGCCAGTCCATCTCGTCGCCTCCGTGACCCAGGAATGGCTGTGGCGACTCGAGCGAAACACCTGATGACCGAGCCGGCCCAGCCGCTGCTCGAGCATCTCCGCGCGGAGCTCCGCGAGCCAGGGTTGGGCTACGCCGAGCCGCTAACGCCGATGACCGGCGGCTATGACACCCGGATCTTCGCCTTCCGCTTGAGCGGCGCTCCAGAGCCCTTCTCGATCCCGCTGATCCTCCGCGTCCTCGGGAGCCAGCATCCTCCCGCGCGCGTCCTGAGCGAACGCACCGCCCAGAACACCGTCGCCGGGCTCGGCTATCCCGCGCCTCGTGTGCTGCTGGTGAGCCCCGACGCGACCATCCTGGGCGGGGCATTCCTCGTCATGGAGCGCTTGGCGGGCCGGCCGCTGCTCGATGCGCGGCGGCTCGGGGTCGCGTCGGTGCTGGTCGAGATGCAGCTCCGGCTTCACGCGCTCGACGCCGAGGTCCTGCTCCTGGCGCTCGACCGTGAAGGCCAGACGTCGAGCGCGGCCGGCGGGCCGCCGATCAGCCGTGAGCTGGTCACTTTCGAGAGCCACCTCGCCCGCCTGGAACGCCGGATCGCTCGCGGGAGCCTCCGCGGTCTGGAGAAGGCCATCGTCTGGTTCTCCGACCATCGGCCGATGGATGAGCGCCGGCGCGTCATCTGCCACGGGGACTTCCATCCCCAGAATATCCTGATGACGGACGGCCGGGTCACGGGGGTGATCGACTGGCCGAACGTGATCGTGGCCGACCCCGCTTTCGACGTGGCCTCAACACGCGTGATCCTGGACCTGGTCCCCGTGGGGCTCCTGGGTGTCCCGCCGGCGCTGCGCGGTCTGGTCGAGGTCGCGCGGCGCATCCTTGTCGCCCGCTATCTCAGCTTGTACCGGCGCCGGCAGCCGCTGGATGCCGCACGACTGGCCTATTACGAAGCCCTGGCCTGCATGCGCGGGCTGGTCCGGACGGCAGAGGCGCGGCTCGCTTCCATCGGGGAGTCCGGGTTGAACCCACTCGATGCCTCGGGCTTCGGCGAGCAGCTGGCCGCACGCTTCGCGCTCATCACGGGTGTCATGCCGAGATTGCCCGGAGTGCCGCAACTGCGGCGACGATAGGGGCCACGGACCAGAGGAGGACTCGCTCTTATGCACACCGTCTTCCTCGCCCTGCTGGATGGCGACGAACCGGTTAAGATCGCCGGCGGAGGGATCACCAATGGCCCATCCGATCATCGCGTTTATAGGTGTGCCGTACGACGGTGCAGCCACGCTCGGCTGGCCGGGTGCGCGCTACGCGCCGGCGGAGGTTCGCAGGCATCTGACGTGGATGCTGAACCGCGTCCAGGGCGGACAGATCTACTGGGTCGACGAAGACCGCATTGTCCCGTTCGACCGCGGACAACTGCACGATGCGGGCGACGCGGCCGTTGTCCCTCACGACCTGATGGCGACGCTCGCCGCCGCCCGCGCCAAGACCGCAGAGGAGACGCGCAACGGACGCGTCCCCGCCGTGGTTGGCGGTGATGACTCGATCCTGTTTCCGGCCGTGGCAGGCTTTCACGATGCCGTCGCTGGCACGGTCGCGATCGTGCATTTCGACGCGCACCTGGATCTGATGGATGAGTCACCTGCTCAAGGGCGTTATAGCCATTCGAGCGGGATGCGGCGCGCGCTCGAGTTGCCGCGAGTCGACCAACGGCGATGCGTGCAGGTCGGTACGCGGAGCTTCAACTTTCCGTCATCGAAGCGCTTCATCGACGAGATCGGCCTTGCTGAGCTGCCGGCGCGCACGGTGCGCCGCTGCGGAACGGAGTGGACGTTCGCCAGGATCGGCGAGATCACCAGCGGCGCGGATCACATCTTCCTCAGTGTCGACATGGATGTGCTCGATCCTGCACACGCGCCTGGCGTCGGGTGGCACGAGCCCGGCGGTCTGACGAGTGGTGAACTGCTCGATCTGCTCGTTGGGCTCGCGCCGCGCGTGGGCGGCTTTGCGTTGAACGAAGTCAATCCGCTGACTGATGCGGGACCGAAGACGACGATTCTCGCTGCGAACCTAGTTTTCCAGTTTGCGGTAGCCGCCGCAGGAAGAAATGAGGGATGACGAACGGGCGGCGCGCCCCGCCGAGAAACCGCGAAGAGAGGGAGCGCAAGATGAAGAGTCACCTCACCGGCCACGCAAGGCCGCGCCGCGACAGAGAGACTCGTGAGTCACCGACCACGGGAAGTGAGTCAGCTCAAAGGATGTTGCCGCCTCTACACAAGTGATGCGGGTCCGCGGAGCGACAGACTATTTCGGCCGAATAATTCCAAGTGTCGCCAAGATGCCTATCGTGACGAACCCTATTCCGACGACTAGGGCAACCACCTCGGCCGACCGCCTAGCGTTGTCCCTGAACCGAAACCCCCATACCCGATTCTGCTGCCTCAGGGCGTACTGCGAGAATGGCCTGCGAAGGAGTATCAACCCCACTCCGACGACCACAGCGATCACACTCATCAACGTGTCGATAAGTCATCTCCTACATCACTGGCTTGATTTGCTCGAGTTCGCGGCCGCCTTCGGCTTGCAATACGCTGAATCAAACACGTAGTAGGCCGTGAGAGCGGCGCCCGGCGGCATGCTGCCACCCACCTCCCAGAAGAACCCTCCGTTCTTGCCGAACGAATACGATCACGAGGAAGGTGTCAAGCGAACTTTGGATAAAGGACACGAACCAGCGTGAGCCCCTGCGCCGGGGCCGTCGCCCCAGCGAGGCGCCGGTCGCGCGAGTCGAGCACCTTCTGGAGCCATTCGGGCTCGCGGGCGCCGCGCCCCACGGCGACCGCGCTGCCGACGATGTTCCGCGCCATGTGATGGAGAAAACGATCCGCCGAGAGGAGCACGGCGATCCGGTCGCGGCGCCGGACGACGTGCAGTGCCCGTACGTCGCACACGGGATCCTTCGCCCGCCCAGGCGCCGCACAGAAGGCGCCGAAGTCGCGGCGCCCACGCAGGGGCGCGAGGGCCCGCCGCATCGCCGCGACGTCGAGGCCCCCGGGCACATGCCACGCGTAGCGCGCGAGGAGCGGGTTCGGGACCGCGGCGTTGTCGATGAGGTAGGCGTAACGCTTGCCGAGCGCCGCGCGGCGCGCGTCGAACCCGTGCGGGGCCTCCCGAACCTCGCGCGCGCGGACGTCGTGGGGCAGCGCCGCGTTGAGCGCCCGGAGGATCACCCGCGCGACGAGCTCGGTGCTCATGGTCAGCGAGGCGACCTGGCGAAGGGCGTGGACGCCGGCGTCGGTGCGGCTCGCGCCGATCACCTTCGCGTCCGCTGCGAGCCTTCGCGCGGCGTCGAGGACGACGCCCTGGACGGTGCGGGCGCCCGGCTGGATCTGCCAGCCGTGGTAGTCGGTGCCGTCGTACGCCAGCACCAGGAGGAACGTGGACGGGGAAGCTATCGCGGTGGCGAGCGCCGCCGCGACGCCCGGGTCGGCACGAGGGTGAGCCAGACGACCGCCACCAGGATGACGAGCAGGGTGTTCACCACAATTTCCCACGAGAGGCCGGCCAGCCCCTCGGGGACGCCCCTCTGGCTCAGCAACTCTTGGCGCTCGCGGTCCTTCGGCTCGTAGGCGGCGGGCGAGTATCCCTGGAGGGCGTCGATGTAGCGCACCGCGACCGGGACGACCACATAGGCGACGATGACGATGGTGAGGATGACGGCGACGTGGAACCGCTCGTGGTGGCCGAAGTGCCGGCGGTAGTAGCGCCGGAGCGACATCATTCGTCGAGCGCGGGCTTTGCCCGCGCAATCCCGCCCTGGGGGAGGCCTCGGAGGGGGCCGCCGAGGCCCCCTCCGACTGTATTAGCCCAGCAGGAGCTCAGCGATCTGGACCGCATTCGTGGCCGCGCCCTTTCGGAGCTGATCGCCGACCACCCAGAAGTTCAAGCCGGTCGGGCTCGAGAGATCCTCCCGGATCCGGCCGACGAAGCAGTCGTCCTGGCCCTCGACCCCGACCGGCATCGGGTAGCGCTCCTGCTTCGGATCGTCCCACACCTTGAGCCCGGGGAACCGCTCGAAGAACTCGCGCGCCTGGGCCGGCGTGATCTTTCGCTCGGTCTCCGCCGTCACGGCGATCGAGTGGCAGGTGAAGACCGGGACCCGCACGGTCGTGGGCGAGATCAGCAGGCCGGGCAATTCCAATATTTTGCGCGTCTCGTTGACCAGCTTCATCTCCTCAGCCGTGTACCCGTCGGGCCCGAACCGGTCGATCGCCGGGATCAGATTGAAGGCGATCGGGTACGGGAAGTGCCTGGGCTTGATGGTCTCCCCGCGCGCCCAGGCGAGCGTCTGCTCCCTGAGCTCGGCAATCCCGTTGACGCCGGCGCCCGACACCGATTGGTAGCTCACGGCGATCACGCGGCGCAGGCGGCCCGCGTCGTGCAGGGGCTTCAGCGGCATCACGGTGACGATCGTCGTGCAGTTCGGGCACGCCAAAATACCCTGGTGGTTCCGTGCGGCGTGAGCGTTGATCTCGGGGACCACCAGCGGCACGTTCGGGTCCATGCGGAACGCGCTCGACTTGTCGATGACGACCGCGCCCGCCTGGACGAGCATGGGCGCGTACGCCTTCGACTGGACGGAGCCCGCCGAGCAAAAGGCGATCTGCACGCCCTTGAAGGCCCCGGGCTCGATCTTCTGGACGCGGACCGGCTCGCCGCGGAACGGCACGGTCTTGCCGACCGAGCGCTCCGACGCGAACACGCGCAGCTCCCGCACCGGGAACTTGCGCTCCTCGAGGATCCTGAGCGTCGCCTGGCCCGCGGCGCCGGTGGCGCCGACCACGGCGACCGTCATGCCGGATGCCATCAGTACTGGGCCTCCACTTCCCTCACGATCAGGTCCGCCATCTCTTTCGTGCCGACCGTCACCCGCGTCCCGGACGGAGCGATGTCGGCTGTGCGGTGGCCCTGCTCGAGCACTCTCAGCACTGCGCGCTCGACCCGGTCGGCGTCCTTCTCCATGTGGAGCGAGTACCGGAGCAGCATCGCGACCGACAGGATCGCGGCGATCGGGTTCGCAACCCCCTTGCCGGCGATGTCCGGCGCGGTGCCGTGCACCGGCTCGTAGAGCCCCACCGAACCGCCGAGCGACGCCGACGGCAGCATCCCCATCGAGCCCGCGAGAATCGCCGCCTCATCAGATAAAATATCACCGAAGGTGTTCTCGGTCACGATCGTGTCGAACTGCGTGGGCCGGTGGACGAGAGCCATCGCGCAGTTGTCGACGAGCACGTGCTCGAGCGTGACGTCGGGATAGTCTCTGGCGACACGCGTCACGACCTCACGCCACAGCTGGGAGACCACCAGGACGTTCGCCTTGTCCACCGACGCGAGGCGCTTCCGGCGCTTGCGCGCGACCTCGAAGCCGGTGCGGGCGATCCGCTCGATCTCGCGCGACGTGTAGGCCATCGTGTTGATCGCCCGCGCCCCGCCGTCGGCGAAGCGCTCCACCCCGCGGGGCTCGCCGAAGTAGAGACCCCCCGTGAGCTCGCGGATCATCATGAGGTCGGTCCCCTCGACGACCGAGCGCTTGAGCGGCGAGGCGTCCACGAGCATCGGGAAGCACTTCGCCGGCCGCAGGTTCGCGTAGAGGTCGAGCTCCTTCCGGAGGGCGAGGAGCCCACGCTCGGGGCGCTGCTCGTGAGCGACGTTGTCCCACTTGGGGCCGCCGACCGCGCCGAAGAGGATCGCGTGGGACTGCCGGCACAGCTCGAGCGCGCCCGGCGCCAATGGGCCGCCGGTCGCGTCGATCGCCGCGCCGCCGACGAGCGCCGGCTCGAACTCGAAGCCGACCCCGGCGCCCTTGCCGACTGCCTTGAGGACGCGGACGGCCTCGGGCGTCACCTCCTGCCCGATCCCGTCGCCAGGAAGGACCGCGATCCGGTACGTGGCCATCAGGCCCGCTCCCAGGGCGTGAGGCCCTTCTTCACGGGCCAATTTCCTTCAGCCGCGGCACGGCGGGGTGCGTCACCCGATTGAGCGCCGAGAGGTACGCCCGCGCGCTCGCCTCGATGACGTCCGTCGAGGACCCCTTGCCCCAGACCACCGTGCCGTCGAAGTCGACCTTCATCGACACCTCGCCGATCGCGTCCTTCCCCGACGTCGCGGCCCGGAGCGAGTAGTCCTGGAGCCTGCCCTTCATCCCCGTGACCGCGTCGATCGCGTTCAGCGCGGCGTCGACGGGGCCGTCGCCCACGCCCGAGTCCTGGAACACCTGCCCGTCCTTCTTGAGCTTCACGGTCGCCGACGGCACCACGCCCGTCCCGCTGATCACGTGCAGGTACTCGAGCTCGTACCCGGCCGGGCCCTGCGTCGCCTCGTCGGTGACGATCGCCATCAGGTCCTCGTCGTAGACCTCCTTCTTCCGATCGGCGAGGTTCTTGAAGGCCTTGAACGCCCGGTCGAGGTCGGGCCCGGCGAGGTCAACGCCGAGGTCCTTGAGTCGCGCGGCGAGGGCGTGCCGTCCGGAGTGCTTGCCCAGCACGAGCTTGTTGGACGGCCGCCCGATGTCCTCGGGCCGCATGATCTCGTAGGTGAGCTTCTCCTTGAGCACGCCGTCCTGGTGGATCCCCGCCTCGTGGGCGAACGCATTCTCGCCCACGATCGCCTTGTTGGGCTGGACGTGGATGCCGGTGATGTGCGAGAGGAGCCGCGAGGTCTTGAAGATCTCGTCCGTCTTCACGTGCGTGTCGGCCCCGAAGAAGTCCCTGCGAGTGCGGAGCGCCATCACGATCTCTTCGAGGGACGCGTTGCCCGCGCGCTCGCCGATCCCGTTGATGGTGCACTCGACCTGTCGCGCGCCGTTCATGATCGCCGTCAACGAGTTGGCGACCGCCTGCCCGAGGTCGTTGTGGCAGTGGACCGAGAGGACGACCTTCTCGAAGCCGTGGACCTTCTCGTGGATCCGAGCGATGCGCTCCCCCCATTCCTTGGGAATCGCGTAGCCCACGGTGTCCGGGATGTTGACCGTGCGCGCACCCGCCTCGATCACCGCCGAGAGCACGTCGCACATGTAGTCGAAGTCCGAGCGCGAGGCGTCCTCGGGCGAGAACTCGACGTCCTCGCAGTAGCCCCGCGCGTGGCGCACCGCCTCGACGGACGCCTGCAGCACCTCCGCCCGGGACTTCCGCAGCTTGTACTTCAGGTGGATGTCGGACGTCGCCACGAACGTGTGGATCCGCGGCTTCCGCGCGTGCTTCACCGCCTCCCAGCAGCGGTCGATGTCCGCCAGCCCCACGCGCGAGAGCCCGCAGATCGTCGGCGCGTTCTCCAGCGTGCCGACCTGCTTGGCGACCTCGCGCGTCGCCTCGAAGTCCTCGTCGGAGGAGATCGGGAAGCCCGCCTCGATGACGTCCACCTGAAGGCGGGCCAGCTGCCGCGCCATCTCGAGCTTCTCCATCGTGTTCATCGAGAACCCGGGCGACTGCTCGCCGTCCCGCAACGTCGTGTCGAAAATGATGATGCGATCCATGTGACCCCCCTGACTCACGGGTGTTCCTTCACGGCCTGCTCCACAGGGAGCGCCGCAGGCGTCCGGCCCACGATCAGCCGCCGGATCGGTCCCGAGGCCGCGTACCCCGTGAAGATGAGGAAGAGGAAGAGCTCGTGGCGCGTGGCCACGATCATCACGCTCAGTACCATGACGAGCAGCGTCCACAGCGGGCGCCGCCGGACGAAATCGAACTCCTTGAAGCTCCAGTACCGGAACGTCGAGACCATCAGCAGCGCGGTCACGTACGTCCCGCCCGCGATCGCCACGAGGAGCCAGCGGGAGGCCTCGACCCCCTGGAGCAGGATCACGGCCGACACCACCACCCCGGCGGCTGCGGGCGTCGGCAGCCCGACGAAGAACCGGCGGTCCACCGTCCCGGTGTGGACGTTGAAGCGCGCGAGTCGCAGCGCCCCGCAGATCACGAACAGGAACGCGCCGAACCATGCCGGGCGCCCGAGGACAGAGAGCGCGAACGAGTAGATCAGGAACGCCGGCGCCACGCAGAACGACACGACGTCGGCGAGGGAGTCGAACTCGAGGCCGAACTGGGTCGTCGCCTTCATCAGGCGCGCGACGCGCCCGTCGAGGATGTCCATGAGCATCGCGACGAAGATCGCCAGCGCGGCCTCGGTGTAGCGGTTCTCGACGGTGAGGAGGAGCGCGAAGAACCCACAGAAGAGGTTCCCCGTCGTGAGGAGGCTCGGGAGCAGGAAGATCCCCTTGCTGCGCCGTTCGCGCAGCTCGTGCCAGCGGCGCCGCCTCAGCCCCTTCCCGTGTCGTCGGATCACGTCAGGAGTCCAAGGACGGTGATGCCGCCGGTCACGCGGTCGCCGACGCGCACACGCACGTCCGTCCCCCGTGGCATCACGCAGTCGGTGCGGGAGCCGAAGCGGATCATGCCGAACCGCTCGCCCGCGGTGAGCTTGTCCCCCGGCCTTACCCGGCAGACGATCCGCCGGGCGACGACCCCCGCAATCTGCACGACCGTGACCCGAGCGGCGTCGCCCTGCAGGTGAAGCGAGCAGCGCTCGTTCGCATCTTCGGCCTCGGACCGGTAGGCCGCGAGGA
>Ga0209161_10005018_pt1 | contig 10487 bp, 8 predicted proteins | sample GraSoiAngelo_155_FD_186169 | JGI IMG/M metagenome (GOLD analysis project Ga0209161, IMG submission 186169) | Grasslands soil microbial communities from the Angelo Coastal Reserve, California, USA - 14_1009_13_30cm (SPAdes) (version 2) | ecosystem: Environmental > Terrestrial > Soil > Grasslands ...
CTATCATGCCAAGAGCGTTAAGATCATTGGCCCGGTAGAGCACGAGCGCGTCGGCCTCTGAAATCCGCTGCTGCGCCTCGACTTTTTCAGCGATCGGCCTGAGTTCTTTCGGGATAAGCTGATAATTCATCGGGGCTTCAGCGGGTGATTCGGCAGTCAAGCATGCACAGGCCGCTTCCGCCTTGCAACAAAAACCGTGGCTACGGCGGAGCATCGGAGATCATGTGGCACTTGGCGAGCGAGCTACAGGTGCCAGGAATTGATAGTGTCGGAATCTGGCCGATATTGACTGCGAAATGGTTGGTTGGATTTTGAAGAAAATTCTAGGCTCGAAAAATCAGCGCGAGCTTAAGCGCCTGATGCCGATGGTCCGCCGGATTAACGAGCTGGATGAGCAGTTCAGGAGCTTGTCCGATGACGAGTTGCGTGCCAAGACCGCAACGTGGAAGGAAGAGGTCTCCAAAATTCCCGAGCTTGAGGATCAGTGGAAAAAGCTGGATGAAATTTTGCCGGAGGCGTTTGCGGTAGTGAGCGCCAGCACACTTTCACGGTGTGCGATCAGCCCATGGTCTGGGACATGGTGCATTTCGATGTGCAATTGCTCGGAGGAATCGTTTTGCACCGGGGCCGGATTGCGGAGATGGCAACCGGCGAAGGCAAAACTTTGGTTGCGACGCTGCCGCTTTACTTAAACGCGTTGACCGGCCGCGGCGCGCATCTTGTGACTGTGAATGATTATCTCGCGCGACGGGACGCGGAATGGATGGGGCAACTCTACAATTTTCTCGGCCTGACGGTTGGCTGCATTCAACACGACCAGGAGCCGGATGAGCGTCGCGCGCAGTACGCGATGGATATCACGTACGGAACGAACAGCGAGTTCGGGTTCGATTATCTGCGCGACAACGGCATGGCTACCACGCGGGAGCAACAGGTCCAGCGCGGCTATCACTATGCCATAGTCGATGAAGTCGATTCCATTTTGATCGACGAAGCGCGCACGCCTTTGATCATCAGCGGGCCGGCGACCATTTCCACACATCAATACGACAAATGGAAACCTCTCATCGAGCAGCTCGTCCGGAAGCAAAACATGCTTTGTAATCGTCTCGCCAGCGAAGCGATCGAGAAATTTGAGCAAGGTGATGTCGAGATCGGCGGGCGGCTGATGTTTAAAGTCAAACTTGGTCAGCCCCGCAACAAACAGCTTTTGCGAATGATGGAAGACCCGGACAAACGGCGCGCCATCGATAAAGCCGAGCTTTCGTTTTACCAGGACACGCGAAAAGAGGAATTGTTCCAGCTTAAGGAAGAGCTCTTCTTCACCATCGACGAAAAATCGAACGAAGCCGATCTGTCGGAGCAGGGCCGCATCTTTGTAAACCCCGATGATCCCAACGCATTTGTGCTGCCGGATTTGATCAACGAATTCACTGAGATCGATCTGGATGAGACGCTCCCGCCGGAGGAGAAGGACAAGAGAAAAGCGGAGCGGCAACAGCATTACGACGCGCAGGCCGAGCGGATCCACAACATCTCGCAATTGCTCCGCGCCTACTGCTTGTTCGAGAAAGACGTGCAGTACGTGATCGAAGACAACAAGGTCGTCATTGTCGATGAATTCACTGGACGCAAAATGCCGGGCCGACGCTGGAGCGATGGTTTGCATCAAGCGGTCGAAGCGAAGGAAGGGGTCCAGATTGACCGCGAGACGCAAACTTTAGCAACGATCACGATCCAGAATTATTTCCGGCTATACCAAAAACTGGCCGGAATGACCGGCACGGCTGAGACGGAAGCGGCCGAGTTTCATGATATTTACAAGCTCGACGTCAATGTGATTCCCACCAATCGGCCGGTGCGGCGCACGGATCACAACGATCGCATCTACAAAACGCGGCGCGAAAAGTACAACGCGGTCATTAAGGAGATCAAAGAAGCTCACGCGAAAACTCAACCGGTGCTGGTCGGCACGGTGAGCGTGGAAGCCTCCGAGTTGCTCAGCCGAATGCTGAAGCGCGAGAAAATTCCGCACAACGTTTTGAACGCAAAATTTCACATGCAGGAAGCCGAGATCGTGGCGCGCGCCGGTCAACCGGGTACGGTCACGATTTCAACGAACATGGCCGGACGCGGCACCGATATTAAGCTGGGTCCGGGTGTCACCGACTTGGGCGGGCTGATGGTGGTTGGGACCGAGCGCCACGAGGCGCGTCGGATCGATCGGCAATTACGCGGGCGTTGCGCACGCCAGGGCGATCCGGGCGCATCACGGTTTTACGTCAGTTTCGAAGACGATCTGATGCGCAACTTCGGCGCTGCCGATCGGATGACGAAAATCATGGAGCGATTCGGGCTCGAGGAAGGCCAGGAGCTCGAGCATCGATGGTTGAACAAATCCGTCGAGACCGCGCAGAAACGCGTGGAGCAGCGCAACTACATGATCCGGAAACGCACGCTCGATTTCGACGACGTGATGAACATGCAGCGCGAAGTGGTTTACACCTATCGCAACGAAGTCATCGATTCCGAAGAACCGCGCAAGCTCATCTTCGAAGTGATCGACGAAGCCGTGCCGGCAAAAGTGAAGGAATATCTCGATGTCGATGAACCCAACTACACCGGTCTCGTCCATTGGGTGAATACGACGTTCCCGCTCGGTCTGACCAAGGACAAAGCGCAATTCGACACGCGCACCGTCGAGGAAAATGCGCAGTTCCTGATCGAAAAGATCAAGAACGCTTACGAGCGGAAATCGAGTCACGAAGAGCCCACGGCGGTGAAAAGCCTGGAGCGCTACATCATTCTGAACGCGATCGACCGGCTCTGGCAGGAACATCTCTACGCCATGGACGCGCTGCGCGAGGGCGTTTATCTGCGCGGCTACGCGCAAAAGGATCCGCTCATTGAGTACAAGACCGAAGCTTACGACATGTTTGTCGAATTAATGGCGAATATTAAGAACGAGGTGTTAAACAATCTCTTCCGTAGCACTTCCAATTTGCAGGCGTTCGAGAACTTCCTGGCGACGTTGCCACAATTCCTATTGCGCGAGCAAGCGCCAATCGCGGGCGGCGACGCGCGCATCCGTCAACCTGTTGGCGCCATGGCCGCAGTTGGCGGCGGAGATGGCGACGGCGCAGGCGAAGTATCAATCGATCTTCCCATTCGTCGTTCGATGCCAAAGGTTGGCCGCAACGAACCGTGTCCCTGCGGCAGCGGAAAAAAATACAAGAACTGCTGTGGCCGCGTGGCCTAACGAGAACAAGCTGAGCGACCGCCGCCGAGAGCGCGCATCGCTTGTGGTCTGTGGTCAGTAATCATGCTGTGCTAGTTTTCACGCAGGCGGCGGTTCGCTCCAGCGCTTGGTTAGGTCCGACGCAGCGTAAAATTGCAAGGTATTTTTATTGGTACATCCCCCTTTTGAATTGTTTTTGCAATTGGATCGTGTTGCCAAGGGGCGATCTCAGCAAGGTGCTTTAATCCGCCTGGCTTGAAACGCCACTGGCTAAAGGCACGCACTGCCGCTTGGTCTAGAATTGGGTGACCGGTGCTCCGATCAATGCGCACTTGAGCCACTCGTCCCGTGTTCGGATGGACAATTACGATAAAGACTCCCGAGCCGGTGAAATGCGCGGCGCGAGCTTCAAGCGGATAATCGGGCTTGGGCGAGTATTCCAAAACTTTCACAGCTTCCCTCGCGAGCGCACCGAGCTGTTCGCGCGTTGCCGTGGATATCAGACTCTGCGCGCAAGCAACAATGATCAGGGAGCCGAGAAGAACACGCAGTTTCATAGACCTAACGAGAATTAGATCTATTTCTTGCGCCTTTAACGGCGTATTTTTTGGACCTAATACCAATTTCGTCACGTGGACCTGACCGAGGGCCGCAAGAATTAGGTTTGCTCGTCCAGTTCATAGGTCGTGATCTCGAGTATGTGGCCGTCGGGATCACTGAAATAGATGGAGTGCGAAATCTCGTGATCTTGAAATTCGAATTTGATCCCATGCTTTTCCAGCTCGCGCTGCGCGGCGACAAAATTCTCACGGTTCGCGCGGAAGGCGAGATGAAGCATGCGGATGTCGCGGTGACGTGATGACGGCAGCCTTGCATCCGAGTCCGCTGGGAACAACGCAATCCCGGTATTTTTTTTGCCAATAAAAATCGGCACCCGGTTCCACACGTCTTCATAAAGTCGCTCGAACCCGAGAACCTCGATATACCATTTCGCCGAGCGTTCCATGTCGCGCACGCCCAGCGCGACGTGATCGATCCCTTCAAGCTGCATCAGTTGCTCGAATATTTAATTTGCTGCCTGCGCCAGTTAGCTCGTCCATGCCACAGCATGAGCGCGGACGGGCCGACTGAAACCTCTCAGGGCGACTTCTCCAACGTCTTGGAACGAAAATCCTTTGCCCAAACAGAGTTCAGCAATTGCGTTGGACACCAGGATTTGCTCCGGAGCTGCATACGCGCACAGCCTCGCGGCAAGTTGAACTGTGCATCCGAAAAGATCGTTATGATCCTCGACCGGCTCGCCTGCGGCTGCTCCGATTCGAACTTTAAGGGAGCGATCCCGGTTTTTTTCATGTTCGGCAAGCTCGCGTTGAACACGGCTAGCGCATTTGACCGCTCCTGCCGCTGAGGCGAACGACGCCATAATGCCATCGCCGGTGTGCTTAACTTCCCGACCGCCCAAGTTAGTCAACGCGTTTCGGACAACAGTGTTATGTAAGTCGAGAAGCGCCATCGCTGCTTCGTCGCCTAATGTTTGAGTTAGTGCAATCGAATCCACAATGTCAGTGAATAGGACCGTTCGGATTCCCGGATCTCTTTCATTGCTTGCCCCAGGGACTAAGGCCGCTCCCATCTCGTTCACTTCGACGCCGCCAAGAAATCCTTCCGCGAGCTCGGGCTGTATCTCAATGACCTTGTCCGCAACCAAGCCGTGCGCCTCGCGATGGACCTGGACGGCGGCTTCGGCGTTTGGCGCGTGGCAAAGACAAAAAATCTTTCCAGCCTTTTCGTTTACCCAATATTTGTGATAATGAACGCCGTACTTGTCCTCGATTTTAACATCCTCGGCGTGAGCTTTGGCGACATCCTCGGCGCTGACGCCTCCCGGAATCTCGTGAATGTCCATGTATAGCGGCATAGCGAGTGAATTTACTGCGATGCGACATGGTGCAAGACGCTAATCGCGGCGGGATGACTCAGCGTCTGGTAAACAACGCAGTAGCGTTCGGTCAGGCGAAGCAATGTCGCGATCTGTTCTTCGCCCGCGTCAGTATCCAGATCGAAATGCAATCGAATCTCCTTGAAGCCTACGGGCACATCCTTGGAAACGCCGAGCGTGCCGCGAAAATCGAGGTCGCCCTCGGCACGAATGGTGGCGTCGCGTAGTGGAATATTCAGAGCAGTAGCGACCGCGCGGAGCGTGACGCCCGCGCAGCCCACCAGCGCTTCGAGCAACATGTCGGCCGAGCATGCGCTCTGTCCATCGCCTCCCGTCGCGGGATGAAGCCCGGCTGCAACACGCGCTTTTCCGGTCTCGATTTTGCAGGTGATATTTTCGCCGATTCGTCCTTCCGCCCGCAGAGTCACAAGCGCGCTTTCGGGATGCTCGCGATACTGCGCTTTCAGGGGTGCCTGCAATGATCTCAGTTCGTCCGCTGTCATCGCTAATCGCTTTCCGTTGTAGAGGCGTTTGTGTCAAACGCCTGGTTCCGGCTTCGGCGCTCGCTCGCAGCGAGCGCCAGTACGATTACTGCGGCTTAATGTTCTGGTTCACTCTAAAAAGATTATTTGGGTCGTATTTATTTTTGATCTCGACGAGGCGCTCGTAATTATCGCCGTAGCTTTTTTTCACGCGCGATTCACCTTCATCCCCCATCAAGAAGTTTACGTACGCGCCGCCGGCTGAATACGGATGCAGCGCATCGTAATAACTCTTCGTCCACGAAATAATTTTCTCGTTGTTCGCCGGATCGGGATCCACGCCGACGATGACTTCCGCCCATTTGGCGTTGCGATAATTCCAGGCCGTATCGCTTTTGCCAACGCGTGATGCAGCGCCGTTGATCGGATACAAATGCATGGTGGAATGCACCGTTGGAAGCGCTTCACCGAAGCGAATGTGCTGCGCAATCGCGTCATCGCTCAACTCATTGAAGAAATCGGCGCGCCAATACCACTGCAGACCCGGTGGATAAAAGGGGTCGAACATAGTTTGCAGCGCCGGATGCGGAATCGGCCCTACAAAATCGAGCGCGGGTTTCTTGAAAGCGCGGATCGGCTTGAAAGTTTCTTCTGCTTTGTCCTGAACTCCGGTGTACGCCCAGATTACGCCGCACATTTTTTTCATGTGCAAATGTTCGGGGAAAGGCGGTGCCGGTGGCACGGTGAGAAATGCAAAGAAGCCACTCAAATCATCTGGGGCACCCGGAATAAGCTCGCGATACCATTTCATGACATCGGTTGTTTCGCTCAATTCGTAGAGCATCGGCCCGCCGTAAAGTATATCGACGGGATGTAGTTTGAACGTAAACGAAGTTACGACCCCAAAGTTCCCGCCGCCCCCGCGAAGGGCCCAGAACAAATCGGAGTTCTCATCAGCGCTCGCCTTCACAAATTTGCCGTTCGCCAATACCACATCGGCGGAGAGCAAATTGTCGATGGTCAACCCGTATTTCCGCGTCAGGTGTCCGACTCCTCCGCCAAGCGTTAGCCCGGCAACACCGGTTGTGGAAATGAATCCGCTCGGAGTCGCCAGCCCGAACACATGCGTGGCGTGATCAACATCACCCCAGACGCACCCACCGCCGACGGTGGCGGTGCGACCCGCGGGATCCACACGCGTATATTTTATCGGTGCGAGATCGATGACCAAACCGTCATCGCAGATTCCCAAGCCTCCGGCGTTGTGGCCGCCGCCGCGAATCGCGAGAAGCAAATCGTTTTCTCTCGCAAAGTTTACGGAACGAATTACGTCCGCGACGTCCGCGCAACCCGCGATCAAGCGCGGTTTCTTGTGGATCATTCCATTGTAAACCTTGCGAGCATCATCGTAATCTGTGTCACCCGGCTGGATCAGTCGTCCACGCAGGTTTGCTTTGAAATCGGCGATAGAATTTTCGTTGAGCATGATGGATTGTCACTGAAACCTTCAGGCGGTCAACATGTTGAGTCGCATCATTTTCGTTGAGCTAGTCGCTGGCAAATAGGTAGTATCTGGGAACGCAAAGCTAAAGCGATGTTGCATCCGGATCGATTCTGGACACGGCGAGATTTCTTAAAGCTCGTGGGCCAGGCTGGATTGGTCAGCGCATTTCCGACGCTGGTTCGCGCGGCCGCCGCGGTTGAGTCTGACACAGTTTGCGTCTCGATCCTGCACACGACCGATTTGCACGGCCATATTTTGCCGACGTCCGACTACGACGGAATTGCTGACCGCGGCGGCCTGGCGCGATGCGTCACGCAAATCCGACGATGGCGACGGCAGAATCCAAACTCGTTATTGATCGATGTGGGCGACGTGTATCAGGGCACCGACGTTAGTTTGCGAAACAAGGGCGAGCTGATGATCGATCTGTTCAATCACCTCCAATACGACGCCTGGGTCGTGGGTAATCACGAATTCGATTGGGGGATCGAGCCGTTTCACCAGGCTTTGCAAAGATCGGCAATGCCGGTTCTGGCCGCGAACATGGTGTTGGAGGCAAAGCCCGCTGGCGAATTTCCCGACGCAAGACATCCGTTTGCAAAGATTCAGCCGTTCGTTACGAGGGAAATCGCCGGGATAAAACTTGCGATCGTCGGGATCACCACGCCGGGAATGTCGTTCTGGCTGCCGCGGGAGTTTACGACAGGCATCGATTTTCAGCAGCCTGTTGAGCCTGTGCGCCGCGCGATCGCAAAAGCAAAGAGCGAAGGCGCGGATGCCATTGTGCTGACCGGCCACATGGGATTGAAACCGCGTACCGGCGGCGATGATTTTGCCAACACGGTGATGGCGTTGACTTCCGAATTTCCGGAGGTCACGGTCTTCATCGCCGGCCATACGCATCAGTCGATTCCCAGTCGCCTGACCAACGGCGTGCTTTTCACGCAAGCAGATCACTTTGGGATTCATGTGGGCCGCGTCGATCTTTTATTTGATCGCCACTCTAAAAAGTTGCTCGGTCGCGAAGCGATCTGCGAACTGATGAACGACCATATCCATCTCGATCATGTGGTGATTTCTCGGGCGAAACCGCAGCTTGCCGAATCGGACGCCGTTCTTGCGGCGCCGATCGGCGAGTTAGCGGAAACTCTGCGCGCTAGAGGTCGGCCTGGCCACCCGAGCGACGTCGAAAAACTAATCGGCGCGGCGATGATGGAAGCATTGTTGGAACGCAACGTCTCGGTCGATGCCGCAATGCACGGCGTGTTCGACGATAACGCACAACTCGTCGCCGGCCCGAAAACTGTGAATGATATTTGGAACGTGATTCCTTACGAAAACTACATTGTGACGGCGCAACTCTCCCCCGATGAAATCAAAGCTGTAATGGAAGAAGTGTGTGTCAGCCACGAACGGCGCAGCTTGCTCGGCTTCGAAGTGAAACTGGAAGGACGCGGTTCAGATTGGAAAATCGCCTCGATGAGATTGGCGAATGGCCGCCCACTTGAGCGCGGAAAGAAATACGTCATTGCCTTTAACAGCTTCGACGCGCGCAGCGCCGGCCATCACTTCATGAAGCTGCGTGCGTTGCTCGAAACGCCAGCAGCGAACTGTGTCATGCACCCTGTGCAGACGCGCGACGCGCTCATCGATTATTTCCGGCGTCACAAAATCGTACACAAGATTGCCGAAGCGCGGGCCTGGCCGGTTGCTGCTTGATTTAATCGGTCATCCTGAGCGGAGCCCACTCGACTCGCTTCGCTCGCTCAGGGTAAACTCCGCGGAGTCGAAGGATCCCGTGGCGTTACCGGGAGGTTTCATTACGGGATTCCTCGACTTCGCTCGGAATGACGAAACGCTCTGCGCTTGAACAAAGCGACGCGCTCCGCTTGTATAAATGCTCGATGCGCCCCTTTGCTTTTTTTCTGATGGCATTATCGATTGTCGATCCTGCTGAGTTGAAAGCTGCCCAGCCGCGGGTTCGACCTGCGCTGACCGGCAACGCTCCAAACGCCCTGATCAATCTCATCGACACAAAGAAACTGATGGAGAAAGGCCAGGGTACCGGCCTATTGAACTTTCAGTGCTTCGTGCGCACTTCGGGCCAGCCAGCAAACACTGCCACATTTCGCGCCACGCCGGAATCAAAGGCACTGGAGAGCGAGGTGAATTCAGCGCTCAACCGCTGCCGCTTTATTCCCGCAATTTACAACGGTAAGCCTACTGCAGTGGCTTTCATCGGAACCGTCGTCTTTATCGTCGCAGACGGTAAACCGCATTTGCGTATTTATGCGAATCAAAACCGTGACGACGTCGCAAAAGGGGATGATTTCATCGCTCCGCAGCTGATCGCGGGAACCGCGAATAAAGTGCCGCTGAAAGACGAGCTCGCGAAGGCCAGAATTTACGGTCGGACAGGCGTTGTCGAACTTGCAATTACAGTCGATGCAAATGGGAATCAGAAACACATTAGAGTCCTCTCCGAGGATCCGCCGGGCTTCAATTTCGGCAAGGCTGAGTTGGAATTTTTCTGGGGCGCAAAATATATCCCGGGTTTTCGCAACGGGCACCCTGTTGACTGCACTTTTACCCAGTACGATTGGTTCTGGCCCGTGTATAGGAGATGAATCTTGATGCTGCGTAAATGTGCAGATTCTCGCTTGAAAAACTGAATCGCTCCGCTTGCGTATTTGCCCATGCGCATTCTCGCACTTTCTCTGATCGCATTGCTCTCGATTGTTAATGTTGCCTGGTCGCAGGGAATCGCCGCGCCCTTGGGACGGGCGAGCGCTACGCCACCCGCACAGGCGGCTGCCCTGCCGATGTATCGCCCGGTATTAATCGGGCAGGGGCCAACCGCATTGATCAATCGCATCGACGAGCACGACCTGGTCAGGAAAGGCCAGAAAGATGCGCTGGTCATGTTCATGTGCGCGGTGGCAAAGGATGGCAGCGTAGAATGGAGCGCCACGTACCGCGGCACACCGGATTCGGATTTTCTAAAACAGGAATTGCAGAAAAGAATCTCACCGGCGTCGAATCCCAGATTTATCCCGGCGGTATATAACCATCATACCGTGGATGCGATCTATTATGGCACGGTCACGTTCCGGCTTATCAACGGAAAACCGCGGCTGCGCATTTTTTCCAATCAGGAAGCCGACGAGCTGGAGAAGGAACACGATTTCATTGAGCCGCAACCGTTCTTTGGCGATGACTCGGGCTTTACGGGATTCCATTATCCACCGGCGGACAAAGCGCGGGTCCCGGTGGACGGCATGGTCGAGCTCAAGCTGAAGATTGATGCGACCGGCAATTTGCAGG
>Ga0209161_10005024_pt1 | contig 10482 bp, 7 predicted proteins | sample GraSoiAngelo_155_FD_186169 | JGI IMG/M metagenome (GOLD analysis project Ga0209161, IMG submission 186169) | Grasslands soil microbial communities from the Angelo Coastal Reserve, California, USA - 14_1009_13_30cm (SPAdes) (version 2) | ecosystem: Environmental > Terrestrial > Soil > Grasslands ...
CGAAGCGACCTCTACTCGGCCGGGATCATGTTCTACGAGCTGGTCGCGGGCCAGCCGCCCTTCACCGCATCCGATGCCGACGGCCCGTTCACCCTGATGGCCAAGCATGTGCAGGCGCCACCCAAGCCGCCATCGGTCTTCCGCCCCGGCCTCAATGCGGAGCTCGAGCAGGTGATCCTCAAATCGCTGTCCAAACGGCCGGAAGACCGATTCCAGACCGGGCAGGAGTTCGACGAGGCGATGTCACGAGTCGCCGACCAGATGTGTCCGGGTTGGCAGCGCAGCCTCGAGCCTGGAGCGGACCTGTCCCGGATGGTGCCGAACAGGACTCCTGGCACGCCCATCCCCGCCACGCCGATCGGCATGGCCGTCTCCCAACAGGGGGCCGCGTTGCCTCACCCGCACGTCGTCTACAACCCGACGCCACCGGTCAAACCGGTGATCAAGAGATCGATGGGCTGCTTGAGCGCGATCGGCCTTCTCATCGTCGCGACCGCCGCATTTGGGGTCCTGGCGGCGAACCTGATCCGTTAGTTCGGCGATTGCCCCTGCCGGGCGAGCGCTGCCCGCGCCTCTTCGCCGACCAGGATGTCGCTCGAGCCGGACTCACCCGCCGCGATGATGGTCTGCTGCGTGTACTGGGCGGTGTACGTGTGGTGCGACTGCGTGGCAAGCTGGGTCGGAAACTGCACCCAGGGTGAGTCGGGCGTCTGCCGCACCGCGGTGACCTCGTAGATCCGGAACGTCTCGGCGGTCTTCCCTTTCAGCTGCACGCCCGGAACCAGGTCGACCGCGATGTAGTCGCTGCACATCTCGTAGGTCTGCTGTCCGATCAGGACCTGGAACGCCGGCGCGTGCGAGCAGAAGCGCGCCGCCGTGTTGACCGTGTCGCCGAGCGCGGTGTACTGCAGCCGGCTGCGCGACCCCATCATGCCCACGACAGCGGGTCCGGAGTTGATGCCGATGCCCCAACGGATTGGAGGAAGTCCTTTGGCCAGCAATCGCTCCTGCAGCTCGTGCGCGCGGTTGACCAGGTCGTAGGCGCAGCGGACGGCAAGCAGCGCGTGGTTTTCCTGCAGCCGCGGGGCGTTCCAGAAAGCCATGATCTCGTCGCCGACGTACTTGTCGATGGTGCCGTCCCAGGTGAAGATGATCCCGCTCAGGTGGTCGAGGTACATCTGCACCACCTCGGTCACGTCGTGTGCGGCCATCGACTCCGACATCGAGGTGAAGCCGCGTATGTCGACGAACATCAAGGTGATGTCGCGGCGCTCGCCTCCGCGCAGGATGTCGTCCACACCCCCGCGCGTCTTGGCCAGCTCGGCCACGATCTCCGGTTTCAGGTACTGACCGAACAGCGCCGTCACCTTGCGTTTCTCGCGGTCTTCGTAAAGGAAGCGGTACGCGGTGACCCCCGAGTACGTCAACGCGATTGCGAGCCAGGGATGGAAGAGGTCCGGCACCCATCCGTTGAAAACCGAAAGCGCCGACATCACAAGGGTGAAAAGCAGCAGCGCCCCCATCGTGCCGGCAAAGCCCCACAAAACTTTTACGCGCGCTACCCCGACAGCTGTGGCAACCGCAAGCGCAAGCAGTATTAGAAACAACACTGCCGGCGCCTCCGGAACGAGGGCCTTTGGCTGAACCGGCGGCGGCAGGAACATGTTGAGAACGTTGGCGTGAACCTCCACGCCGGGCATCGGCGTCCCATTGCCGGCAGGCGTGAGGTCCTCATCGTGGACGCCGGTCAGGTAGTACGCCCCGATCAGGATCACTTTGCCGCGGACGTCGTCGGCCGAGAACGTATTGTCGTAAACGTCGCCAAACGAGAGGTACTGGTGCGCTTTTTGAAAGCCTCCGGGCCCGGTGACGAAGTTGACGATTGCGGATCCTCGGCTGTCCAGCGCAAGCGGAACCGGCCACGCCGAACCGAAGCTGGCCGTGTTTCCGGACTCGGTGAGGTTTGGCCCGCTCGCGAAATCAGGTAGCAGCTGCTGGATCCGAGCCGCCTGGAACCCGAGCGGATAGATCGTGGGCGTCGTGCAGGTGCCTTCCGCGTAGCAGGCGGGCTGGACGAACATCGGGATATGCCTGACGACACCGTCTGAATCGGGAAGGGTGTCGGTCGAAGCCAGTACCACGTTCGGAAATGGGTTCTTACACGCACCGCTTGCGTCCGAGCACCAGAACTTGCGCAAAGGAACCTGGTCAAGACCCGCCGGGTTCGTTCTGGACGACGTCTGCTCGACGAAGCCGTTTCGGGGCACGTTCTGTTCAGCGGGGTAGGACAGGATCACGGGGATCTTGCTGCCGCGCAGGGCTGTGGCGAAATCGGCGTCGGTGCCCGGGTCGCGGGAGTCTGGGAAGCTCACATCGAAACCGACAACCGCGGCGCCCGCCGCCTCGAGGTTGCGTAGCGCCAGGGCGTACACGTTTCGCGGAACGGGAAAGGTACCGATCTTCGCGACGCTTGCGTCGTCGATTCCCACGACCTCAATCGCGGGATTCGGCTGGGCGGTCGAGAACAAGCGGTCCTCGGGGTGAACCGCGACATTGACGTAGCAGCCGGCAAGGCCGGCGTCGCAAATCACCTGCTGCGCGTACAGGCCGAAGATCGCGACGGAGAGAACGACCGCCATCACCACTGCCACGGCGGTGCGGTAGGTGTACCAGTAGCGGATGTGGCGGCCCAAAGGCGCCGCGATCATATCCTCAGTGAGTGTGCTTTGCGGCATAGCGGGATGGGTCGACAAGTCGCTGATCGACTCCAAGCTGTTCTACCCGCTGCACGTCAAGACTTCGGGTGAGCGCCTGCAGTTCTACGCCAATCAGTTCGGGCTCGTCGAGGTCGACTCCACCTACTACGGCATCCCGAAGCCGGAGAGCGTAGAGAGCTGGGTCGCACTGACGCCGCCGGGCTTCACCTTCGACGTGAAGTCGTTCTCGCTCTTCACCAACCATCCGACCAAGCCGCTGTCGCTGCCGCCGGACATCCGGGAGGAGCTGCCGCCTAACCTCCGCGACAAGAACATCTATCTGGAGCAGATGCCGGATGAGCTGCTCGACGAGGCCTGGGAGCGATTTCGCCTGGCCCTGGAACCGCTGCGCGTGGCGGGCAAGCTGGGAGCTGTCTTTTTCCAGTTCCCGCCGTGGTTCCTACCTTCATCTCGGTCGCTGGCGTACGTCGAGCAGTGCCAGGAGCGCATGTTCGGATTCCAGGTCGCGGTCGAGTTTCGCCGTCCCGAGTGGCTGGATGGCAGGCATCGCGACGGCACGCTCGCATTCCTGCGCACCCGCGACATCCCATACGTCGCGGTCGATGTGCCCGAAGGCCACCGGACGAGCATGCCGGCCGTCTTCGACGTCACGTCGGCCAAGCTGGCTGTCGTCCGATTTCACGGCCGCAATCACGAAACGTGGGACCTCAAGGGGGTGCCCCCCAACGTCCGGTTTCGCTACGAGTACACCGAGCAGGAGCTGTCCGAATGGGTGCCGCGGATCAAGGAGATGGAGCGCTCGGCAGGGCGCGTCCACGCCCTGATGAACAACAACTATTCGAACTACTCGGTCAAGAACGCCCAGCAGCTGGAGAAGCTGCTGGAGGCGTGGCACAAGTAGTCAGTCGAGTAGGGCGCGGCGCCTGGCTTCGCCGATGAGGTGGTCGCCGAGGCCCCCGAGAACGGGCTCGGCGAGGTGAAGGAGGCGAAGCGGTGCAACCATGGCGTCGCGGCGCGGAAAGCGGGCGGTGCGGACTATGAGGTTGGCGACCCACGATGCGGGGTACTGGACGACCCCGATGGGCGGACCCTTGCCTTTGAAGAATTCAGTCCCTGAGGTCACGCCGGGGTAGACCACGCACACCTTGATGCCCGTGCCCGACAGCTCGCCGCGCAGCGCATGCGAAAAGCCCACCAACGCATGCTTCGTCGCCGAGTAGACGGCGGAGTACGGCGAGGGCCGGAAGCCGGCCACGGACGCGACATTGATGATCACGCCACGACGCCGCTCGAGCATCCAGGGCAACGCGGCCTGGGTCGCGTTGATCACGCCCTTGAAGTTGGTCGTGATGAGCTCGTCGATCCTGTCCTCGGGCATCTGGTGCAGGGGGCCGACCCAGCCGGTACCGGCGTTGTTGACCAGCACGTCGAGCCTTTCGTGGTCGCGGAGGGCCGCGGCTATGAAGGCGCGGGTTGAGGCGCGCTGGCCCACGTCGAGCAGTCTCACGTTCACGTCTGGCGAGCCCGCCTGGCGACATTTCCGAGCGACCGCATTCAGCTTCTCGAGCCGCCGCGCACCAAGCTCGAGGCGCGCCCCGCGTCGCGCGAAAGCCATCGCCGTGGCCTCACCGATGCCGCTCGACGCACCGGTGATGACGACAACCGCTCCCTTCAGACGCATCGACCTATCATCGCCTTCAGATGAAAGCGCTGACCTTCCAGGGCGAAGGCGACGTCAAAGTGGCCGAGGTGCCCAAGCCGAGCATCAAGGGTTCGGGCGACGCGCTGGTCAAGGTGACCCTCGGCGCAGTCTGCGGTTCGGACCTTCACATCCTGCACGGCCACACCCCGATGAATCCAGGCGCCGTCCTCGGCCACGAGTTCGTGGGCGCTGTCGAAGAGGTTGGCAGTGAAGTCAAACGGTTCAAGCCGGGCGATCGCGTCGTGTCGAGCTTCTTCACCTCGTGCGGCCACTGCGCGCTTTGCCGCAAGGGCTGGTTCAACCAATGCGTCGATAAAGGCACCTTCGGCCACGGCGAGTACTTCGGCGGCCTTGGCGGGGGTCAGGCCGAGTACGTCGTGGTGCCCAACGCCGACCACACGATGGAGGACATTCCGGCGGGGATGACAGACGAGCAGGCCATCTTCGTGGGAGACATCCTGGCCACCGGCTTCTTCGGCGCCGAGCGGGCCGAGATCAAGCCTGGCGACGTGACTGCTGTGGTCGGGGCTGGCCCCGTCGGCCTCATGGCCACGATGTGCGCCCAGCTGTTCGGGCCGGCACGTACTTTCGTCATCGACATGGTCGATTCCCGTCTCGAGATCGCCCAGGAGCTTGGCGGCATCCCGATCAACGCGAGGGAGGTTCATCCGGTGCAGGCGATCGAGCACGCGACGGGTGGGATCGGGGCTGATTCGAGCATCGAGTGTGTCGGCCTCCTACCCGCAGTAGACACGGCGATTCACGTCGTGCGGGGCGGCGGCACGGTGTCGATGGTCGGCGTGCCGAGCGCCGTGCTGGGCGAGTTTCCCTACATGCGAATGTGGCTCAAATCGCTGACCTTTCGCGCGGGCTGGTGCAACGTCCAGCTCTATATGAGGCCGCTGCTGGACCTGATCGCGGCGGGGCGGCTGGCGCCGGACAAGATCATCAGCCACCGGATGAAGCTCGACGACGCGGAAGAGGCCTACCGGATGTTCGATGCCCACGAGGCCACCAAGATCGTTCTCACGCCCTAGAGACGGATTCCGCACGGCCGGCGCCAGACGTGCGGAATTTTGCTTGGGCTGATCAGCCCATCGCATCGATGGCGAGCAGATATCCCTTCGCGCGTTCGGTCAGTGGGTAGCGGTTTTCCAGCTCATGGAACTCCGCGCCATGGTCGCTGTGCACCAGGTGGGCGAGTTCGTGGACCAGCAGATAGTCGACGACCCAGTCAGGCAGCGACGCGGCCCGCCGCGCGATGCGGATGGCGCCATCGGCGAAGGTGCAGCTGCCCCACAGACGTTCCATGTCGGCGAATCCAATCGACGTCCAGCTGAGCCCCCCGCCGAAATGCCGGGCGTTGAGCTTCGATGCGCGCTCCCGCAGCCGCTCGTCGGATGGCCGCGCCCGCTCGGCGCGCCGAGCGAGGCGCCTGCTCATGACCTCGGCCCAATGCTGCCTCTCGGACTGGGGCATCGTCGCAGGCACCAGCAGCTCGAGCACACCGAACCGGAGACGGGCGGCCACCGTGCGGCGACGCCTGCGTGACGTGATGATGTGGACCGGCGGCACGTGCGGGCCGAATTGTAGGATTGCCGCGCCACCCACGTGCCTAGAAGTCTTGTCCTCGGCAACGGCAACAGCCTCATCGGCTTCGATGCAACGTATTCGGTGCGCGACATCTTCTATCCCCGTGTAGGTGATGCCAATCACACGATGGGCAACGTGTGCCGGACCGGTTTCTACATCGACGGCAGGTTCGCCTGGCTTGATGACGGCGCCTGGGAGCGGAAGCTCGGCTACGCCGAGGATTCACTCGTCAGCGATGTAACACTCAGTCATCCGCGTCTCGGCATCAGCGTCAGGTTCGAGGATTTCGTCGATCTCGCCCGCAACTGGTTCATCCGGAACATCGAGGTCAGCTCGCAGGCCGGCTTTTCGGTAGGGCGAGTCTTTTTTCATTACGACTGGTTCATCGAAGGCTCCGACCTCGGCAACACGGTGCTGTATGAGCCGCGGCACCGCAGCGTGATCGCGTACAAGTCCAACCGCTATTTCCTGATCGGGGGCCAGGTCGGCGACGACTACGGCATCAGCTCGTGGGCGAACGGCAAGAAGGGCAACGGAGCCGAGGGCACCTGGGTCGACGCCGAGGATGGCGTTCTGGGCAAGAACCCCATCGAGCAGGGCTCGGTCGACTGCACCGTCGGATTCGACCTGGGTGCGGCCGGATCCGACCAGCAGCGCAGCATGACGCACTGGCTGTGCATGGGCTCTCGCCTCAGCGAGGTCACGGCGTTCGGGCAGGACCTGATCGTGGGCAAGGGCCCAGACACCTATCGAGGCCGGACGCTGACGTACTGGCAGGTGTGGTCGGAGAAGGACCGTCGACATATCGACGATGACCTGGGCAAGGCGGCCACCGACCTGTACCGCCGCAGCGTCCTTACCGCCCGCACGCATGTCGACAACCGCGGCGCCGTCATCGCCTCGACCGACTTCGACATCACCAAGTTCGCGCGCGATACGTACGCGTATGCGTGGCCTCGCGACGGCGCGCTGGTGGCAAACGCGCTCGACCGGGCCGGCCACGAGGATGTCACGCGGGCGTTCTTCACGTTTTCTCAGCAGGCGCTCGTCGAAGAAGGATTCTTTCTGCACAAGTACACGCCATACGGGCTGCCGGGCAGCTCGTGGCTGCCGTGGATCGACTCCCACGGCGTGCGCACGCTTCCGATCCAGGAGGACGAGACGGGCCTGGTGCTGTGGTCGCTCTGGCAGCACTACCGCGTCCACCAGAACCTCGACTTTGTCGTCGGCCTTTACTCGACGCTGATCGTACCCGCGGCCGACTGGATGGTCTCCTACGTCGACCAGCGCAACGGACTGCCAATGCCGTCGTGGGACCTCTGGGAAGAGCGTTGGGGTGTGCATGCGTTCACGGTCGGTTCGGTGTGGGGAGGCCTTGATGCAGCTCGCAACTTTGCCGACCTGTTCGGCGATGTCGCGGCCTACGTGCGGTACCGCGACGCCGCGGAAAGGCTGCGCGAGGCGTCGGACACCCACCTCTACAGCGCCGAGCTCGGGCGCTTTCCGCGCCGCATCACAGTCGAAGACGACGAATCGGTCACGGTCGACACCGTGCTGGACAGCGCGATCTACGGCCTGTGGCGCTTCGGCATGTATCCACCCGACGACAGCCAGATCGTCGACACGATGAAGGCGATCGCGACGCAGCTGGCCAACGGCGCGCAGTGCGGCGGGATCGCCCGCTACACGGACGACTATTACTTCAAGGTCGAGTCAGACACCAGGAAGGTGCCCGGCAACCCGTGGTTCATGTGCACGATGTGGCTGGCGCAGTGGTACATCGCGACCGCGAAGACGGCGGCCGACCTGCAGCCGGCGCGCGACATCGTCGATTGGGTGGTCGTCCATCAGATGCCGGGTGGGTTGCTCTCGGAGCAGCTGGACCCCAACACCGGGGCGCCGCTGTCGGTCTCGCCGCTGACTTGGTCACACGCGGAGTTCATCGTCACGGTCGACGATTTCTGCAAGAAGGCATTGGAGCTTCGCAAAAAGACGGGCCCCTAGCCCCTCCGGCGTTCCGCGCCACCTCCTCCTGAATAGGGAGGAGCCTTTTTCTAGAGGGGGATGTTTCCGTGCTTGCGTGCAGGCCGCTCGACCGTCTTGCGCAGGCAGAGCTGCAGGCCGCGAACCAATTCACGCCTGGTCTGACTCGGCTCGATGACGTCGTCGATGTAGCCACGCTCCGCGGCCACGTATGGGTTGGCGAAGCGCGCCGTGTACTCGCCGACGAGCTCCTTGCGGCGCGAGGCGGGATCCGGCGCAGCGACCAGGTCGCGCTTGTAGATGATGTTGACCGCCGCCTCCGGACCCATGACTGCGATCTCGGCGGTCGGCCAGGCGAGATTAAGATCGGCGCCCATCTGCTTCGGTGACATGACGCAATAGGCCCCGCCATAGTCCTTGCGCGTGATCACCGTCAGCTTCGGCACGGTCGCCTCGGCGTAGGCATAAAGCAGCTTGGCCCCGTGCCGGATGATGCCGCCGTGCTCCTGGTCGCGGCCTGGCAGGTAGCCCGGCACGTCGACGAAAGAGATGATCGGGATGCCGAACGCGTCGCAGAAGCGGATGAACCGCGCCGCCTTCACCGAGGCGTTGATGTCGATGGCCCCGGCCAGCACCTTGGGTTGATTGCCGACGATGCCGACGACGTGCCCGCCGAGGCGGCCGAGCCCGACCACGATGTTCGGCGCGAAGAACGGCTGCACCTCGAAGAACTCGCGCGAATCGAGCACCCGCGACACGACCTCGCGCATGTCATAGGGCTTGTTCGGCGACTCCGGAACGATGGTCTGGAGTTCGGCATCGGCGCGTTCGAGATCGTCCGTGGTGGGGACGAACGGCGGTCTCTCATTGTTCGAAGAAGGAAGGTAGGACAGCAGCTTGCGCACCCCCGCGGCGCACTCCTGCTCGGTGCGGGGAAGAAAGTGCGCGACCCCCGACGTCGCGTTGTGCACGTGGCCGCCGCCGAGCTCGTCGAATGACACGGCTTCGCCCGTGACCACCTTGATCACCTCAGGGCCGGTGATGAACATGTAGCCCTGGCCGGCGACGATGAAGATGAAGTCGGTGATCGCCGGTGAGTAGACGGCGCCGCCTGTGCATGGCCCTGCGATCACGCTGACCTGGGGGATCACGCCCGAGGACCGGACGTTGCGGTAGAAAATGTCCGCGTAGCCTGCCAGCGCGACGACGCCCTCCTGGATTCGCGCGCCACCCGAATCGTTGATGCCAATGATGGGCACCCGATTGCGCAGCGCGAGCTCCTGGACTTTGACGATCTTCTCCGCCGTGACCTCACCGAGCGAGCCGCCGAATACCGTCGCGTCATACGCATACACTGCGACCGGCCGGCGATCGATCTCACCGAAACCGGCGACCACGCCGTCGCCTGCGATCTTGCGGTCTTCCATGCCGAAGCCTTGCGCCCGATGGGTGGCAAAGACGTCGAGCTCGACGAACGACCCGTCGTCGAGCAGCATCTCGATGCGGTCGCGAGCGGTGGCCTTACCTGAAGCTCGGCGCTTGTTGGCGGCCGCAGTCTCCGCGTGAAGCGCCTGGTAGCGGCGCTTGCGGTACTGGTTGATCTTCTGCTCGGACACGGTCGCCGCCTCTCGCTGTGGAGCCTCGACGCCTTCGAGGCTAGGCGTGGTCCGGCGAACTGGCGATAGTGACCTCGGTTTTCGCGCCGCCATTGCGCATATATCGTAGGCGGCGTGCCCGAGCCCAACCTGCAGCTCGACCTGGATCGTGCCGTCACGCTGCGCCAGCTCCGAACGTTCAAGACCGTCGCCGACCTGAAGAGCTTCAGCCTCGCCGCGCAACGTTTGAAACTGAGCCAGCCGTCGGTTTCCTACCAGGTCAAGGAGCTGGAGGAGACGCTTGGCCTTCCCCTGCTCGACCGGCTCGGCAAGCGCGTCCAGCTGACGGAGGCCGGGACTCTGCTGTACGGCTACGCCCGGCGGATGCTGGACGTGCTTGACGAAGCCACGATCGCCATCGAGGAGATGCGCGGCATCCAACGCGGGAATCTGCGGGTGGGCGCGAGCACGACCGTCGGGATTTACTTGCTGCCGGCCGCACTCGGCGCGTTCAAGAAGCTGCATCCTGGCCTTGTCATCTCGCTTGAGATCGGAACGCGCACACGCGTGCAGGAGCAGGTGCTTCGCAGCGAGCTGGACCTGGCGGTTGTCGGTCCGGCGTCGAAGGACCCCGAGCTCAGCATCATCCCGTTCATCAGCGACGAGCTGGTCGTCGTCGCTCCCGCGAGCCACCCACTTGCAACCAGGCGCGGCCTGACCTTGAAGGACCTCGCCGATCAGCCCTTCGTGATGCGGGAAGCAGCGTCGGGCAGCCGGTGGTCGCTAGAAAAAGCCGCACACAAGGCGGGCGTGAAGTTGGTGGTCGCAATGGAGCTTGGCTCCAATGGCGCGATCAAGCACGCGGTCGAGTCCGGTCTCGGCCTAGCTGTGA